>Ga0098062_1000957_pt1 | contig 12494 bp, 11 predicted proteins | sample 23_taG_FD_81592 | JGI IMG/M metagenome (GOLD analysis project Ga0098062, IMG submission 81592) | Marine viral communities from Cariaco Basin, Caribbean Sea - 23_WHOI_OMZ | ecosystem: Environmental > Aquatic > Marine > Oceanic | place: Caribbean Sea: Cariaco Basin | collected 2014-11-11 | reverse complement strand
TGTCAATTTATTAGATGTTAGTAAAGCGTTAACGAGCATCGATTAAGCAGTCTGTTATAGCATAAATGAAAGCCGATTTATCATACCGAAAAGACAGTATATCGAGCATAAGATTAAAAATACCTTTGAATAGATTGAGCATAAATTATAACTATAAAAAATCTGCTCGAGGGGAGTTAAGCGTATTCGAGAACTTATGAGTTATACACGTATATTGCAAAAACCGAATTTATCTATAAAGTAATAGATTAAATTGATAGATACTGGAGCCTGAAGATGATTGCTGAATTACAAGGCAGTGAGTTAACCAAAGCCATCTTGGAAAATGTCAGCAACTATGTATGGTGTGCTGTCAGCAACGTTAGCGATGATTATGCTGTAGCAACCATAGATAATGGTTACTACGAATTACTGGTTCCTATAGTAGCTTTCGATAACGACCAGTTCGTTTGTGATAAAGGTGATCTATGGAAGTACGCTGTCTCAGTGAAGAGAGTGGCACTTACTCATGATGATGTGGGGCTATAACTCATTATCAGTATAATGACTGTTATACTCTAAATGCAGGTTAGTTTTACAGCCTATGCATGAAAATCTACCATCTGTCTACAACCTCTTGTTCTAGTTGACAATACATCTGTACTATCTATTTATAAGCTCATCTGTCTAGCCACTAATATTTTGCAACGATAGATAAAACAAGTTCGAAGATGCTCAAGTAATTGCTGTTATGAAGCCACTTGTTTAGCTTACTAATCATTGTCATTGAATAGGAGTAACAACATGGATACGGTAATTGTTGGAAGCGAACTAACTCGTTCAATGCTTGAGGACGGTCATCAAAGTATATGGTGTGCTGTAAGTGATGAGAGTGATGAGAATGCTCTAAAAGATCAGGTAGGTAATGACTTCACATCTCGCATTGTGGCTTTTGAAGATGGCCAGTTCTACTGTACGGGCGGTATGCCTTGGAAGTATGCAGTGCCAATTGAAATAATTGCATTGACGCGATATGACTTTTCTCTTTAGTGAACAACATAACTTAGATAAGTTTGGATAGTCATCGCCGAAAGTAAATCCTAATATTAAGATATTTAGTTAGATAAAATGCGCGACTGACAAGGCCATTCAAGCGATGCAATATACAGCTTGAATGGCCTTTTGTGTTTTAGAGCCAGTTTGAAAGCGGTTTTTTATTTCAAAAAATCAGGCTGCATAAAGGCTGGGTTTGGATAAGTGTAGAAACCTTCACCAGTCACGAATCCTAGTTTGTTTTGATCGATTAATTGCTCTTTTAAATATTGAGCAGCCTTGAACCTCACAGGATTTTGAGTTTTTTCAGCAGATAGTTTTGTGATGTTGTAGGCAGTGTTGATACCGATAGTGTCCAATATGGCAAAGGGACCTGACGGCGCGCCAGTTACTATCATCCACGTTTTATCTATCGTATGTGGGTCGGCAACCTCTTTTGCAACCAATTGCAAAGCTGCATCTATAAAAGGCGCCAACAAACTGTTCATGATATAGCCGGGTTGCTCCTTATCCAGCGGCATTGCCACCATACCGATGGCAGTAACAAAAGCAACAACCTCATCAAATACTTTAGGATCTGTGCCAGGATGTCCCATGATTTCGGCGACATTATGCATCCAAATCTTATTGGCAAAGTGTAGCGCTAAAAACTGCGCAGGTCGTCCCGTTGATTCTGCAAACTGGCTAGGGAGTAGGGTTGAGGTATTGGTGGCAAATATGGTTTTCTCTGGCGCTAGTTTGGCAAGCTTTTCATAAAATTCGATTTTAATGTCAGTAATTTCGGGAATGGCTTCAATCATTAGGTCAGCATCTTTGACTGCTTCTGCTAAGTCTGAGGTATAGCTCAGATTGTCAAAGGCCTTATCCAACTGCTCTTGAGTTGCCCTCAAATCCTTTCGAAAAGCCTTGCACATCAATTGAAATTTTGACTTTGCTTTTTCTAAAACCTCATCATTGATGTCATAGACACTGACATTAAAACCATGAAATGCGGCCTGAAAAGCAATTTGATAGCCTAGGATGCCGCTTCCAGCGACAGTTACATTTTTATACGTCATTGTATTTATTTCCTAATAGTAGTGGATATAAGTTGCTAGATAAATGTCTAGAACTTATAGATCTATTATTAGATGGTTTTACCTTATTATTCAACCTTCATTTTTATAAAAACATTAAAGAGAACCTAAAAATATCACTATGCAAGTATCAGATAATTTCATACTACTTAACTTATTATATTATTAAATAATTCAACAGCTTACTAATAATATTACTAACTTTACACCTAATGATTTTATGATAATTGAAGGCTAATTTCATATCATAACGACATTTTTAATGACTGTTGGTGTCAAAATATTGTCGACGAGGTTGTAAAGGAGGACGTAAGCAGTGATGTACGATGAAAGTCGTATTTAACGCATTAAGTATGCAAGGCAGGCTATTATCCCTATTATTATTCTTACGTATAAATCCGTTGCCACATTCGAAGGTTTACACCTGTATCACGCACCATCTTCCAACTGTGCTTATGTGCGTAAGGATTGCATTATCGAAGAATGCAGCTAGAGTGGACAAGCCTATTGACCTGTCTAAAGGTTATTAGCAGTAGTAAGCCTGTTTTTGATGTAATGATTCTCGCAGATGCGCTACAAGCAGTTTCAACTTTTGGTCCGGTTGCCGTGCCTTGGGGTAAACCGCATACATACCCATTTTCTTTCGTGTAAAGCGCTGCAAAATCTGAGTGAGCGTATTTTGCTGCATTTCTTCATAAACAAGTGCTTGTGGTAAAAAGGCGATACCTAGGTCGCTGAGAGTCGCTTGTTTAATCGCATTAAGATGATTGCTATGAAACCGACCCTGTACAGGAAGCAGTTGCTCCGTGCCATCTATATATAGCGGCCATATACCATTCGCCGTATGATCAAACTTATAGACCAAACACTCATGACTCCGTAATTGTTCAGGGGTTTGAGGTGTACCGTGTCGCTCTAAATAGTCTGGTGTTGCACATATGACCCATTGGCTATCTATAAGGCGTCTTGCAATGAGTGATGAGTCTTCAAGCTCTGCTGTCCTTATCGCCAGATCAAACCCTTCTTCTATCAAATCAACCAGTCGATTGGTAATCTGTAAATCTACTGATATTTCTGGGTGTTGTTTACAGAATTCAGCAATGGATTCGCTCAATATTAGATTTGCAGAGACCGCTGGCATGGTTATACGTATGTTGCCTTTCATGTCCTCACCATAGCCTGTTACGGCATTTTCGGCTTCCTTAAAGGCAAATTTAGCGATTTTAGCTTTGTCATAAAGCGTCCTTCCTGCATCGGTTAAGCTTAACTTTCTGGTTGTCCTATACAGTAGCTGTGCATTTAAGCTTTCTTCTAATCTTGCAATACGTTTGCTTACCACTGAATTCGTTAATGACAGCTTTTCAGCGACCCGAGAAAATGACCCTTCATCAACCACTTGGACGAATAAAACCATATCGTCAGCTTTGCCCATACTTGTTCCCCAATTGGTGTAATACGTTTTAGATTATAGCAAAAAAAGAAAATAACATTGTCCTTTGATGCAATATATCAATGTATCGACAAGGCGTAGAATATTTTAGGGAATTTTGAGCATTTGTTTATTTAACCATTCTATTAATCATGTCACTGACAGAGATTGTCTTCGGCTTCGTCTGACCGACAGCGTGAAGTTATAAAAACAAATGCTTAAATGAAGTTGTTCAAGGAAGATTACACGATAAAAAAAGGACTATGATTTTGAATCAAACAATATATGGACTGTTGGCATTACTGCCAATCGTTCTCTGTGGTATTTTTTTGATAGGCTTGCAATGGTCAGCCAAAAGAACCATGCCAATCGTTCTGGCGGTTACTGCCGCGCTTGCCCTCTTTGTATGGGATATGACGCTTAATCGCGTGTCTTCATCTATTATTCAGGGAATGGTCATTACCGTCTCAGTATTGTGGATCGTATTTGGGGCTATTTTTTTACTGAATACGTTGAAGCATACTGGTGCCATTGCTGTTATCCGTGCTGGGTTTACCAATGTATCGCCAGATAGGCGGGTGCAAGCCATTATTATTGCTTGGTGCTTTGGTTGCTTTCTTGAAGGAGCTGCTGGCTTTGGTACAGCGGCTGCTATTGCCGCGCCTTTACTGGTCGCGATAGGCTTTCCAGCGCTGGGTGCTGTGCTGATGGGAATGATGATACAAAGTACGCCTGTATCGTTTGGGGCAGTCGGTACGCCTATCGTTATTGGAGTAAACAAGGGGTTAGATACAGTAGCCATTAACGCCCAACTGGCACAACAAGGACTAGAGTGGGGCGATTTTTTACAACTGATTACCAGTCAAGTCGCCATTATGCACGGGGTCATTGGTACGTTTATGCCACTCTTTATGGTAATGATGCTGACTCGATTTTTTGGTAAAAACAAAAGCTGGAAGGAAGGTTTTGCGATTTGGCCATTTGCTATTTTTGCAGGTTTGGCATTTACGCTTCCTTATACTTTGACTGGTATCTTTTTAGGACCAGAGTTTCCGTCACTGGTCGGTGGTTTGGTTAGTGTCGCCATCGTTGTTAATGCGGCAAAACGTGGATTTTTAGTGCCAAAAACTACATGGGATTTTGAGCCGCAAAAAAACTGGCCAAGTGAATGGCTTGGTAAATTAGTAGTTAGTAAGGAAGATTTGACGCCGAATGTAGATGGTAAGAAAATGTCTATTTTCATGGCATGGTTCCCTTACTTGCTGGTTGCGCTGTTATTGGTTTTTTCAAGAGTGTTTGCGGGCTTCAAAGCTTTTCTTACTAGTGTGACGTTAGACTTTACATCAGTATTGGGCGAGACGGATATTAGCGCTGATTTTAGTCCTTTATACTTACCTGGTGGGTTATTGTTAATCAGTGCTTTGGTTGCCGCTTTTTTCCAAACCAAAAAGCCAGGTAGTGCACTAAATAGTGCGTTCAAAGAGTCAAGCAAGACGGTATTGAGTGCTGGTTTTGTTCTTATATTTACGATCCCAATGGTCAGGATTTTTATCAATTCAGGCGTCAATCTATCAGATGTGGCAAGTATGCCAGTTGCGAGTGCAGAATTATTTGCAGGTGCTTTTGGTAATGTTTTCCCCTTAATCAGTGCAACGATTGGAGCACTTGGGGCCTTCATCGCAGGTTCTAATACTGTCTCTAATATGATGTTTAGCCAATTTCAGTATGAAGCTGCAATTAGCTTGCGTATTTCACCTTCTATAATCATCGCGGCTCAAGCAGTTGGCGCCGCTGCTGGTAACATGATTGCAGTACATAATGTGGTGGCTGCATCGGCAACGGTGGGCCTACTCGGTATGGAGGGCGCCACACTTAGGCGTACTATTTTACCTACTTTATACTATGTATTGTTCTGCGGAATAATCGTTATGGCTACCATTTACATTTTCGGTTTTCAAGGTCCTTTAGCACCATAAAGCACATGTAACCTCCAAGATAAAGAGATTGATATGCATTCATCAAACCTTTTCTCATCAAATATAGCGCATCAAGACACACTCCATCCTGAGCAAGTGTTAGACAAGCTAACCCATTTACTGGGAGCTAGCAATGTACAGGCTGATCCAGAAAAAAACGAACACTATAGAATGGGGTGGCGCTCTGGTGGTGGCAGCGCTTTGGCTGTTTTGTTTCCGCAAACACTGCTCGAGATTTGGCGTAGCTTAGAGATATGTGTGGCAGGCGACTGCATTATTATCATGCAAGCAGCAAAAACAGGACTGACTGAAGGTTCAACACCGAGCGGTAATGACTACGATAGGCCAGTGGTTGTGATCAATACCCTTGCAATGAATCAGTTGTATTTGGTGAATGATAACGAGCAAGTGATTAGCTTACCTGGCGCCACGTTGCACCAATTGCAAAGTCAGCTTAAAGCCGTAAATAGAGCGCCTCACTCGGTCATCGGTTCATCGACGTTAGGTGCGTCAATTATTGGCGGTGTTTCTAACAATTCAGGTGGGGCACTGGTTAAAAGAGGTCCTGCTTATACCGAGCTGGCATTGTTTGCCCAAATAGACAAGCACGGTCAGCTAGTGCTGGTTAATCACCTAGACGTAGAATTGGGCGACACTCCAGAAGAAATACTTACTAACTTACAAACAGGTAATTTTGATAAAAGAGAATTACCTAACACTGGCAAGCTCGCATCTGACAAAGAGTACATCGCCAGAGTAAAAGATGTTGATGCAAGCACACCAAGCCGCTTTAATGCGGATAAGCGAAGACTGTATGAGGCTAGTGGCTGTGCTGGCAAGCTAGCGGTATTTGCAGTGCGTCTTGATACCTATCCAACCGCTGTAAAAGAGAAAACCTTTTATATAGGCACCAACAGTGTGAGTGAGCTTGCACAGTTGCGACGGCAGATATTATCGAGCTTCGATAATATCCCTGAAGTGGGTGAGTATATGCATCGTGATATATTTGATGTATCTGCTAAATACGGAAAAGACACGTTCCTGAGTATTAAGCATCTCGGTACCAATGCTTTACCTAGATTGTTTTCTATCAAAGGCGCTATGGATGCAAAGTTCCATAAATGGCCATGGATGCCAAAGCATTTCACTGACAAAGTCATGCAGTTCGTCGCCAATATGTTCCCAAAGCATTTACCGAAGAGAATGACTGAATACCGAGATAAGTACGAGCATCATCTAATCTTAAAAATGAGTGATGAAGGTATAGAGGAAGCACAGGATTTTTTGAAGGCGTTTTTCGACGCTTCAAATACGGGTAACTATTTTGAATGTAGTCAAGAAGAATCAGAAAGCGCTTTTTTACATCGTTTTGCTGCGGCAGGTGCCGCACTAAGGTATGAAGTCATACATGAAAAAGACGTCGGCGATATCTTGGCATTGGATATTGCTATACCACGTAACGAATTAGAATGGCTCGAAACGCTACCTAAAGACATTAAACAGCATTTGGAAAAGAAACTCTATTACGGACACTTCTTTTGCTATGTATTTCATCAGGATTATATTTTGAAGAAGGGCAGCGATGCACACCTTGTCAAAAAAATGATGTTAGAGCTGTTGAGCGCACGCGGAGCCAAATATCCCGCTGAGCACAATGTAGGTCATCTGTACGAAGCGGAACCTGATTTGCAGAACTTTTATAAAAGTCTAGACCCAACCAATACCTTTAATCCGGGTATTGGTAAAATGTTGAAAACCAAACGCAATTGCTCGTGTTGTTTATAACTGAACTTTAAAACTGAACTATAAAATTGGTATTAGGCTGATTATTTATCAGTAGCTAAGTAGCTAAGTAGCTAAGTAGCTAAGTAGCTAAATAGTTCAGTGTTTGTCTATTATAAATTGTTCAATACACCCTCAGAAGCACTGCCGACTGGTAGTGCTTTTTTATTATTTCTCGGTAAATGTATCAGCAGCCTCGAGTTCAGAAGTACATTTATTCAAAATGATTTTGTTATCTATTGTTAAATACCAGTCGATGCTATGTATAATGCAGCACTAGCATAGCTTTCACTCAGTATGGCTTTCACTCATATGCCTTTAATAAGAAGATTACATTATGTCAAACAAGCGTCCTTTATATATTCCTGTTGCTGGACCCGCTCTTTTAGAGACACCTTTATTGAATAAAGGTAGTGCTTTTTCATCAGAAGAACGTAGTAGCTTTAATTTAACGGGGCTATTACCTCATAATATTGAAACGATTGAGGAGCAATCATTACGTGCTTATCATCAACTAAGCTCATTCACTGATGCGATGGATAAGCATATTTACTTGCGTAACATCCAAGATACCAATGAAACCTTATTTCATCATCTAATTGAGCAGCATATCGAAGAAGTCATGCCGCTCATTTATACCCCAACCGTTGGTCAGGCGTGTGAAAAATTCTCGCAAATCTATCGTCGTAAACGGGGTTTGTTTATCTCATATCCTGAGCGTCACAAAATTGACGACATGCTACAAAATGCCACCAAACAAAACGTCAAAGTGATCGTTGTTACTGACGGTGAACGTATCTTGGGCCTAGGGGATCAGGGTATTGGCGGTATGGGCATTCCAATCGGTAAGTTGTCTTTATACACGGCTTGTGGTGGTATTAGCCCAGCCTACTGTCTACCTATTTTGCTAGATGTCGGCACCAACAACCAACAGCTGCTTGACGATCCTATGTATATGGGCTGGAGGAATCCGCGCATCTCTGGCGATGAATATAATGAATTTGTGGACTTGTTTATTCAAGCCGTTAAGCGCCGTTGGCCAGAAGTATTATTGCAATTTGAAGATTTTGCTCAGGAAAACGCGACCCCGTTACTGAATAAATATCGTGATCAGCTATGCTGCTTCAATGATGATATTCAAGGGACTGCTGCTGTATCGGTTGGTACTTTGATTGCAGCCTGTCTAAATAAAGGTCAAAAACTTAGCCAACAGAATATCGCATTTTTAGGCGCAGGATCTGCGGGTTGCGGTATTGCTGAGCATATTATTCGCCAAATGCAGCGTGAAGGATTGACTGAAGAGCAAGCTCGTAGTCAAGTATTCATGGTTGATCGTTATGGCCTGCTAACAGATGGCATGACAGAACTGCAAAAATTCCAAGAACCATTAGTACAAAAGGAATCAGCTATTGCCAGCTGGGATAAAAGTAAGAAACTCGGCTTAGCGCAAGTGGTTAAACAAGCAAAAATCACCGTATTATTTGGTGTTAGCGGACAAAAAGGTCTGTTCACCCAAGAAGTGATCGAGTCGCTATGTGCTAATACTGAGCACCCAATTGTACTACCACTTTCAAATCCAACGTCTCGTGTGGAGGCAACACCGCAAGAAGTCATGAATTGGAGTAAAGGTAAGGCCATTGTTGCGACGGGTAGTCCGTTTCCTCATACCACTTATAACGGTCAGTCTTTTGAGGTTTCTCAGTGTAATAACAGCTATATTTTCCCTGGTATTGGCCTGGGTGTTTTAGCAGCACGTGCGACAGGTATCAGCGATAATATGCTAACGGCAGCAAGCCAAGCCCTTGCAGATATATCCATGGAATACGAAAAAGCACCTGGTGCCATACTACCGCCAATTAAAGTTATCAGAGAGATCAGTGAAAAAATAGCTTATGCAGTGGCTTTGCAAGCTGCTCAAGACAAGCTAGCACTACCTATCACATCGGAAAATTTACAACGCCGATTAAAAGCGAACTTTTGGTTACCTGAATATCGTAACTATCGCCGTACTTCTTTCTAGGTTAGATAGTTAGCTATTATCAATATTGCAAACACCATAAAAAACCACCTTAACTTGAACAGTTAGGGTGATTTTTTTATCTATGTAGTGATATAAAACTATAGCGTCTGTATGGTCGCTTGTTTTGGTGGTGAGTTAGTCAACGCCTTGATAATTTCAGATATTTTAAAGGTATTCTAAGAAGTGTTAGTCGATACCTTTATCATTAAGGTATGGAAGGTTAGGGTGTATTATAGACACGCAATAAAAAACCCTTGCAGCGTATGGCTTACAAGGGTTTAATCGGTACTACTCATATCTTAACTGGTGCGCCCACCACGCAACGCCTAACTTAACATAACCCTTTATTATTAAGGGATAAGGTAGTTAAGTATTTATTTTTAACAACAAATTTAACAACTTCTTAAGGTCTATTGATTTGCCATCCGATTGAGATTGGCTTTTATATCATGAATGACCTGATTTGATAATTCTTTCTCAATGTTATGATCTTTAATAACAGTCAAAAAGTCCTCAGCAACTGATGCTACCTGATCAATAATAGCTTGTGCCTTGTTTTGCTTAATATCAGCAAGTTTAGCCAACTTTAATAAGTGAGATCGGGTAGGGTATTGCGCTTCACCAGTTACATCCATTTGGTGATAACCATTCATACCTGAGTTATAAGCGAGATCATAGACGGGCGATAACGACCACCTGCCAGCCTTGTCCATCATAAAAGAGAAGTTTTTGCTATGATCGTCTTTATTATTAAAGATGACATTAAATACAGCATGTCTAAAACCCTCTTCTACAGCAACTTGCGATTGGGTCAACATACGCACGCAGCGCAAATACTGCAAATAATCTATTGAAGGAATGCGAAAGTCAATATCTAACAAACCCGCCAGTGTATGAGTATGAACGCGTTGATTGCCCATGCGGTCAAAACGCTCAACCCCAAAAGCAGCATGTTGTTCACCGATATCAAAATAATGATGCGCAGGCATGTTTAGGCCTGCTTGCTTAGCCCTATCAGCATAAAGTGACTCTAATAGACAAACGCTTTTATGCTCAGATTGGGCAGGGAACTTAATCAGCCACGGCGTTGCGGATGGCTGTTCGCTTGTTAAGTCCGTAGCAATAAACTCGGTTGCCTCATCATATAGGACAAGTGCTTTTGGTCTTGCACCTTGTGGTGAGCCGCCGATAACGATGAGCTCAGCCAGTATGTTGCTATCTTGTCCGGATAAAATCGATTGATTGGCAGCGGCCAGTTTGGCTAAAGTAAAATCATTAATATCGATATCAGCGGCCAATAAATCTTGTTGTGGCTCAAAACTAAGTGCTCCCATTGCTGAATTACCAATATAAGCGAGGCGATCTAAAACATTGATTGACGTAGCATGAGACATTGTTTTTCGAAAGAATCTATCCATTAGCAGCATTCCCCAACCATCAGGCAAGCTGTCTGATAATAATCCGCATAAGTAATGGCTTGACGCATGAGCACCATAGTAAGGTTCTGATCGTAATGGCATCTCAATTGGTGACAGCTCCAGTCCATCAGCCAGCCACGCCGCATCATAGCCAAAGGTAGGGCGTCGTCCATCCATCGTTAATTTACCGATAAGACGTTTGTCTCCGAATCCTTGGTAGTAAATATTGACAATTGATATCGGTTGATACATTGAAATGGCTACCTTATATCAGCTTTTGTTTGAGGCGCGCAAGCGTGGATTTTGTTTAGCGATAACATCTTCTATATTGGTAGGTACTACATCAAATAATTCAGAAAAGTGATTTACCATGCCAAGAGCCATAGCGAGCCTGATTATATTGTCTAGTGTACCGCCCTGACCAGACTCAATACGAGCAACAGTACTGATGCCAGTACCAGCCTTATCTGCTAAAGCGGCTTGCGTTAAGTTTAATGCCAGTCGCTGCGTTTTTAAGCGTTCACCTAAAATCTCGGAAATCTCACTTGGCGTATAAAAATCAAATCTTATGTTCATAATATAATAAATCATATAAGAGTGTTAAAATACTATTTTAGCACTTAGTCGTTCAAATATGAATGCTTGTTTTTCTGAAATAAATAATTAACAAAAAATATTTGTAATCAAACCCCGATATTAATAGCGTCCCCTAAGAAAATTCAATTTCATACCCCCGCCCTCTACACTATATAAATAATAGCATATAGAGCTTTTCCAGTTTGTCAGAGTAAGATTGTTCCATGGCATATGCAAATATTGATGATATTTTAAAAACCATAATCTAGTATCGATTTGAATGTTGAGCATAGCTCGACTATAAAATTGACTACATCAGTGTATTTATACGGACTCTAATGCTTGCTGGCAAGCTTCAGCTAAATAAGGGTCAACCGTATCTTGTTTTAGTAGCCACTTCAGATATCCAGCCCCATCTGAATGGGTAGCCAAATCTGCAATAGCCTCACCTCTATGCTTGCCAAAACTTAAATGCGTGGGTACACGTGCCATCTGGCTAAATTCATATAGGCTCTTCACATCACTTATTTCATGACCCTGACTATTAGCCAAGTCAATCAAACTACCAAGCATCAGCTCAGCAAAGTAAATATCGGCAATGGCAGCATGAGCATCTCTTGCTTGAGCACGCGCTATATCTCGTTGAAAATGATAGAGGAGGGATACTAGCTTATGACTTTCCAGCATAGGAAGAAGGAAGTTAGCCATTGCATTGGTGCATATCAACTTAGGTGTATGAGTCACACCCGCATTTTAAGAACTGTCATATCAAAATCGATATTATGACCAATTAAGTAATCAACACTGTTAGGCAGTCTAAAATCTGTATGAGGTGGTTCACCTGCTACATCCTCATTACAGATATGTGATATCGCCATAGAGTCCAAGCTAATTTCTTTTAAAGGGTTGAAGCGCTTAGCTCTCGGCTCCTGCAGCACAGTCACCTTGCCATCGATGATATCAACAATAGAGTAGGCGGCCTCGGTCATATGTGGCCAGATTAATCCTGTTGTTTCTGTGTCAAGTATATATGTGGTCATAATTAGCCTTCATAAATATGAGGTGAGCTATGCTGAAAAAACTGTAGAACCAAACTTGGTAAACTAACGACTCAATGAGGAGTTTATCATGACTAAGAAAATCAGAACCTATAGTGCAGCATTCAAAGCTGAAGCCGTTAAAAAG
>Ga0098062_1000953_pt1 | contig 12521 bp, 11 predicted proteins | sample 23_taG_FD_81592 | JGI IMG/M metagenome (GOLD analysis project Ga0098062, IMG submission 81592) | Marine viral communities from Cariaco Basin, Caribbean Sea - 23_WHOI_OMZ | ecosystem: Environmental > Aquatic > Marine > Oceanic | place: Caribbean Sea: Cariaco Basin | collected 2014-11-11 | reverse complement strand
CCCAGCCTCCCGGCCGCCGGGTAGGGCCAGTTCGGCCTCCGTATCGGGACATCTCCCACTGCTGTCACGAGCGCCGCCGAATTCTGGCTCTACGCGATCCGCCCATCGCCCCCTAGTCTTGAATCGCGTCAGTGAACGCCATCGTTCGAACGAACGTCCGGATGCGCCAGTCATCATCTCGTCGAAGTCGATATCGATGCCGGCCAGCCACCGTGGACGCTCGTCAGCAACGCCAAACAACAGGAACCCTGCCATGACCGATACCCTCATCAACGACGTTGTTTCCAACGCGTATGTCCACCAGCTCGACCGCCAGCATGTATTCCACTCCTGGTCGTCGCAGGGCAACCTGTCGCCGATGGTGATCGCCGGTGGCAAGGGATGCCGGCTTTGGGACTACGATGGCAAGGAGTACCTGGACTTCAGCAGTCAGCTGGTCAACACCAACATCGGCCACCAGCATCCCAAGGTGATCGCCGCCATCCAGGCACAGGCGGAGCAGCTGACCACCATCGCGCCAGCCCATGCCAACCTGGCACGCGGCGAGGCGGCCAAGCGGATCCTCGAACGGGCGCCCTCCGGCTTCGGCAAGGTGTTCTTCACCAACGCCGGCGCCGATGCCAACGAAAACGCCATGCGCATGGCGCGCAGCGTGACCGGCCGCGACAAGATCCTGTCGGCCTACCGCTCCTATCACGGCAATACCGGCTCGGCCATCGTCGCCACCGGCGATCCGCGACGCGTGCCCAACGAGTTCGCCCGCGGCCACGCCCACTTCTTCAACCCCTTTCTCTACCGCAGCGATTTCTGGGCCGGCAACGAGGAAGAGGAGTGCCAGCGTGCGCTGCAGCACCTGAAGCGCGTAATCGAATGCGAAGGGCCGAACGCCATCGCCGCGATTCTGCTGGAGTCGATTCCCGGTACCGCCGGCGTGCTGATTCCCCCCAAGGGCTACATGGAAGGTGTCCGCCGGCTGGCCGATCAGTACGGCATCCTGCTGATCTTCGACGAAGTCATGGCCGGCTTCGGCCGCACCGGGCGCTGGTTCGCCCTCGAGCATTTCGGCGCCAGGCCGGATCTGATCGTGTTCGCCAAGGGCGTCAATTCCGGCTACGTGCCGGCCGGGGGCGTGATCATCTCCGACGAGATCAGCCGCCATTTCGATGATCACATGTTCTTTGGCGGCCTGACCTATTCCGGTCATCCGCTGGCCATGGCCGCCATCGTCGCCACGCTGGATGCGATGGCCGAGGAAGGCGTAGTGGAAAACGCCGAGCGCGTCGGCAATGGCCCGCTGGCTGCGGGGCTGCAGCAGCTGGCACGGGATCATGCCATCGTCGGTGAAACCCGCGGTCTCGGCGTCTTCCACGCGCTGGAACTGGTCAGCGATCGCCAGACCCGGGCGCCGCTGCCGGCGGACCGGATGGGCGCGATCAAGAACGCGCTGATCGCCAAGGGCCTGCTGCCGTTCGTGGTCGAGAACCGCATTCACGTCGTGCCGCCGTGCATTGTCAGCGAAGCGGAAGTCGCCGAGGGTCTAGGCATTCTCGATCAGGTGCTGGGCGAGTTTTCGGCTGGCTGAGCAGCTTCGCAAGGCAGGATGAGCGACCGGCTCTGGCCGGTCGCTGTCGTCTGGACGCGTACAAGGGGTTGGCGTAGAAACCTAGCCGAACGCGCGGGCCAGCCGGGCGATCCCCGGCGCGATGCGCTCGGCGTCGATGGCACCGAATCCCAGCCGCATGTAGTTGCGCGGCGGTGCCTGATCGAAGAAGTGCTGGAAGCCGGGCTCGATCAGCACACCATGCTGCGCGGCCTGCCAGGCCAGTCGCTGGGTATCCACCGATTTAGGCGCTTCCAGCCAGAACACGCTGGCATGATCTCCACCAACCCGGCGGCAGTCGGGCAGATCCCGGCCGATGGCGGCATCCATGATCTCCCAGCGATGGCGCATCTCGTCGGCGAAGAGCCGCAGATAGCGATCGTAATGGCCCTGGGAGAGAAACTGCGCCAACTGCTGCTGCAGGCCGGAAGGCGGGTGGCGGTACATCAGCCGGCGCAACGCCCGCAGCTCCTCGATCAGTTCGGCATCGGCCACCACGTAGCCCAGTCGCAGCCCCGGCGACAGCGGCTTCGACAGACTGCTCATGTAGATCACGCGGGAGCCGGCCCGGCTCGCCTTCAGTGCCGGCTGGGCATGGCGATCGAAATTGACCTCGGCATCGTAGTCGTCTTCCAGCACGATCTGATCGCGGCGCTGGATCTGCTCGATCAGCGCCTCGCGCCGACGGCGGCTCATGGTCACCCCGGTCGGCCCCTGGTGGCTGGGCGTCACGTAGAGGTAGTCGCTCTTCGCCGCCGCCGCGTCCAGGCACATGCCCTCGCCATCGATAGACTGGTAGCTCAGCCGGGCGCCCTGGCGCAGGAAGACGTTGGCCGCTTCCCGGTAGCCAGGGTTTTCCATCGCCACTCGTGTCCGCGCGTCGAACAGCAGCTGGGCGATCAGAAACAGGGCATTCTGCGAGCCGAGGGTAATCAGGATTTCGTCGCTACGGGCATGAATGCCGCGCTTGGGCAGCACCCGGGTACGCAGCTGTTCGACCAGCATCGGATCGTCCTGGTCGTAGCGGTCGCTCAGCCAATGGCGCTCGCGCCGTCCGCCCAGCAGCCGGCGGGACGTCTCGCGCCACTGCTCCAGAGGAAACAGCCGGGTATCCAGTTGACCGTAGACGAAGGGAAATTCGTAGTTCATCCAGTTGCTGGGGCGCAGGACACCCTGCAGATGGCTCGGCCGATGGGTGAATCGACTGCCCCAGGATGGTGCATCCACCACCTCGTCGCGCATGCCGCGGCCCGTTTCCAGTGCATCGGGTTCATGGTAGGCATCGTGCAGGTAGTAGCCGCTGCGCGGTCGGCTGACCAGATAACCGTCTTCCACCAACCCTTCGTAGACCAGCGCTACCGTATTGCGCGAGATGCCCAGTTGCAGAGACAGCTTGCGACACGAGGGCAACGCCTCCTCGGTCGGAATCGTCCCGGTATGAATGGCATCCAGCAGCGCCTCGCGCAGCTGTTCCTGCAAACCGCGCCGGGCATCGAAGTCGAGATGAAAATAGTGATCGAGCATGCCGAGTTCCCGCCTCATGGCTGAACTCTGTACGCTGCAAGATTTGCGCCAGTTCCTTTCTCGTCGATCAGCTACTTCATCAACTCGCTACGCTATGCTCTGCTCTGTGCCGGCGCGCAAGATGGCAACGATGTCCGCGATTTTCGATACGTCTTACCCGGCCACTTCCAGACGCACCATGTGATAACTCAGCGCTGCGACCTTGCCCTCGAGTGCCGTGCCATCGACGGTGAGCCCCTGGCCGGGCGCGGGCCGAATATGCTCGGGCTGCTCGGCGCTATTGGCAGCCTTCATGTCGGGATAGTCGATGCTCTGATAGTCCACGATCCGGCAGGACGTGAAACCGCCCAGGTCGATAGCGAGCTCGAGCGAATCGCTGGGGTGGCGGTTGACGATGAACAACGTGATGGCCTCGTGCGCCTCGTCGTGCACGGCGGAAACGTCGAGATAGGGGACGTCGCCGAGCTCATCCACCGGATAGGTCGGGCTGTCGATGGCCAGTCGCAGGGCCTTGCCACGGCCGAAGCGGGAAGCGAAATAGAGCGGATAAAAGATCGTCTGGCGCCAGGCGCCGCCATCTCTTTCGGTCATGATCGGGGCGATGACGTTGACCAGTTGAGCGATGCAGGCGATGCGCACGCGGTCGGAACGGCGGATGAAGGTGTTGAGCACGCAGCCGATCAGCAACGCGTCCTCGACGTTGTAGGCGTCTTCGAGGATCGCCGGCGCGAAAGGCCAGTCTTTGCCCTGCAGGATGCGCTTGTCGCGCTCGGTGCTGTGATACCAGACATTCCATTCGTCGAAGCAGATGTGCACGTTCTTTTGGGAGCGCTTCTTGGCCTTGATGTAGTCGATCACGCCGGCGATCGAGCCGATGTAGCGGTCGAGCTTTTCGCTGAGCGCCAGGTAGCCGCCCAGGTCGTCGGCGTAGTTGGTGAAGTACATGTGCAGCGAGATGTAGTCGACCGTCTCGTAACAGTGGTCGAGCACGGTGGCTTCCCACTCGGGGTAGCTGGCCATGTCGGGGTTGGAGGAGCCGCAGGCGACCAGTTCGAGGCTGCTGTCGTAGGCCTTCAGCGCCTTGCCGGTCTCATTGGCGAGATGCCCGTATTCATCGGCGTTCTTGTGGCCGACCTGCCAGGGGCCGTCCATCTCGTTACCCAGGCACCACAGCTTGACGTTCCACGGCGTCTCGCGGCCATTGCGAATCCGCAGGTCGCTCCAGGCGCTGCCTTCGGGGTGGTTGACGTATTCGAGGAAGTTGCGGGCGGCGTCGATACCGCGTGAGCCGAGATTGACCGCCAGCATCATGTCGATGCCGGCCAGCTCGCACCAGTCGGCGAATTCGTGAATGCCGATCTGGTTGGATTCGCGACTGTGCCAGGCCAGGTCGAGGCGTACCGGGCGCTCCTTGCGCGGGCCGATACCATCCTCCCAGTTGTAGGCGGAGACGAAGTTGCCGCCCGGATAGCGCACGATGGGCGGCGCGAGTTCCTTGACCATGCCCAGCACGTCGCGACGGAAACCGTTGTCATCCGCCTCGGGGTGGCCGGGTTCGTAGATACCGCTATAGATGGCTCGGCCCATATGCTCGAGGAAGGCGCCGTAGAGGCGGTCGTCGATCTCGCTGATGACGAAGTCGCGGTGCAGGGTGACGCGGGTATGCATGATGATCTCCTTGGCTTGAAGTCAGGAAAAGGCGGAGCCCGTGGCCGGGGACGTCTGGGAGTCAATATCGTCGACGTCGTTGTCGCGCTTGCGGATATCCAGATCACGGCGAATGGCATCCATGGTGCGGTCGTCGAAACCGAAGAGCCAGATGGCGACGGCCAGAACGGCGCTGATGACAGCGGGTATCAATGTCAGCAGCAGGCTGATGGCGTTAAGGGCGTCGGCGCTTTGCTGCTCAACGCCGGCTTGGTATCCCCCCCAGGAGAGCAGGTAGCCGATCATCCCTCCGGAAAAAGCGAGGCCAAGCTTGAGAAAGAACAGATTGCCAGCAAAGGAAACCCCGGTATTGCGGGTGCCGGTTTTCCATTCACCGTAGTCTTCGGCATCCGCCATCAGTGCCCAGGAGATCGGCGTACCGATGCCGTGCAAGAAATTGACGATCACGAACAACACCGTCGCCAGCAGAACCCAACTGCCAGGCACTAGATAGAGCATCACTGAGGCCAGAATCAGGGCGCAGGTGCTTGCCAGAAAAACGCTGCGCTTACTGATGCGGTTGCTGCACCAGCTTGAAATGGCGGTGCCCGCGATCTTTCCGACGACTCCGGAAGTCACGAACACGGAAATGCCGGTAGCCCCCAAGCCCAATACGTAGGTGGCGAAGTAGATCGCCGCACCCTGACGCAGGAAGAACTGCAATGCCTGCAGGAAGGTGATGCCAAGGATGATCCGCCATTTCTCGTTCTTGGCTAACGCCTTGAGCGTTGTCATCAGGTGTTCCTGCTGCTTGGGGGGCGGCTGGATGCGTTCTCTGACCGTGGAGAAGCAGAAGCCGAACATGGCGAGTGCGATCACGGACATGATCGCCATGGTGTACTGAAAGCCCTGGGCCTCGTCGCCACCGCCGAGCAGTTCGACCAGCGGCATCAGGCTGCTGTTGAGAATCAGGTAGGCCACGCCAACCAGGATGAAGCGCCAGGACTGAAACGATACCCGCTCGCGGTGATCGTCGGTGATCACACCGCCCAGCGCGCAGTAGGGAATGTTCACCGCCGTGTAGAGGAGCGACATCGCGAAATAGGTGGCGAAGGCGTAGCCAATCTTGGCCGACTCCGACCAGTCGGGGGTGGTGAACATCAGTACACAGGAAGCGGCCAAAGGCACGGGAACAAACAGTATGTAGGGACGGAAACGCCCCCAGCGGCTGCGGGTCCGATCCGCGAGCGCCCCCATGAGGGGGTCGGTGATGGCATCCACGAAGCGCATGGAAATGAAGATGGTACCCACGATGGCCGGCGAGATGCCGTAGACATCGGTATAGAAATAGGAGAGATACATGACCACGGCGGCAAAGGTCATGTTGTTGCCGGCATCTCCCATGCCGAAACCAATCTTCTCGATCACGCTGAGCTTGGCATTACGCATCGCGGGCCCCCGAAGACTTGTTGAGCCTGCGAAGCGTAGGGGCGACGATGTCATCCTCGCTAATATATGTATTTCTTTATTTCGATACCAAAAAGGATATTAAAAAGCGCCAGAGCGGGCCGTTACAAACACGCTTGTATGTAATACGACCAAAGACGCGCGACGAAAGTGCGCCCTCGCTGACAGATTCGATGCTCAAGGCGCTCGACTGATTTGCCGGCAGCAACGGCGATCTGGCCAGCCGAAGTTCGTCAACTGGCTCTATAGCAACCGCTTCGGGATTCTTTAGGGTGGGGTCACGGTACGCAATCACCATCGCCAACAATAACGAGAGGGTGTATTCCATGATGCGCTTCCCGACCCGTAAACCGAACGCCTTCCACCTGCCCAGCCTCGCTGCCAAGGCCATGGCCGGTACGCTGGTGGCGCTGTCGTTGTCGACCCTGTCGCTGACGGCCTTCGCCGCCGACCTGCCCGAGATCGAAAGCCGCGGCTACCTGAGCGTGGCGACGGAGGACAACTACGCGCCGTTCAACTTCATAGAGGACGGCAACGCCAAGGGCTTCAACACCGACATGCTCGAGGAGTTGCGCAACTACGCCGACTTCGAGGTCCGCCAGGACATCCTGCCCTGGACCGGCCTGCTGGCCGCCGTCTCTACCGGCCAGTACGACATGGCGCTGACCGGCGCGTCGGTCTCCGATGAGCGCCTGCGGGTGTTCAACTACACCGCGCCCTACGCCTCCGCCCAGCACTTTGCGATCAAGCGTGTCGGCGACGACAGTATCGAGAGCGTTGCCGATCTGAGCGGCAAGACGCTCGGCGTACAGGCAGGCAGCGTGCTGCTGTCACGTCTGCCTGAGCTTGAAAAGATGCTCAAGGAACAGGGCGGCGAAATGGGCGAGGTGGTGCAGTACGAATCCTACCCGGAAGCCTTCGCCGATCTGGCCAACGGCCGTCTCGACTTCGTCATCGATTCCGCCGTGCCGGTCAATACCCTGGTCGCCTCCAAGCCGGACGTCTTCGCCAAGGGCCCGGCGGTGTCCGGTGCCGGTTACGTCTCCTGGCCGATCCCCAAATCGAGCCCGGAACTGCTCGCCTACATGACGAAATTCCTCGAACACATGAAAGAGACCGGCCGCCTGGCCGAGCTGCAGGAGAAGTGGTTCGGCGAGAGCTTCCCCGATCTGCCCGACGAACCGTTGGAGAGCGTCGAGCAGTTCCACGAGCTGGCCGGCCTGAGCGACTGATACCGGCCCCCTGACGTCCCGAATCGGTAGCGGCGTCGCGACTCCCTCGCGACGCCTCCCCGCCCTCCTGCTTCTGGGGTCCGCCTATGAACGCCAGTGCCTGGCAAATGCTGCTGGAAGGCGCCTGGACGACCGTCTGGATCTCCGGCGTATCGATCGCCCTGGGGGTGACGGCCGGCCTGATCCTGGCCCTGATCCGCATCGCCCGAATTCCTGTCGTCGACCAGATCCTGGTCCTCTACATCAGCCTCGCCCGCGCCACGCCGCTGGTCACCCTGGCGCTGTTCATCTTCCTCAGCGCCCCGACCTTCGGACTCAACCTCGACCGCAACGTTGCCGGCATTCTGGCGCTGACGCTCAACACCACGGCGTTCAACGCCGAGATCTGGCGCAGCGCCTTCCGCAACTTCTCCCGCGAACAGCGCGAAGCGGCCATGGCCGCCGGCATGACGCCGTGGGTCACCTTCCGGCGCATCATGCTGCCGCAGATGATGATCACGAGCCTCCCCGGCCTGATCAACGAGATGTCGTTTCTGATCAAGGGCAGCCCGGCGATCGCGGTGATCGGCATCGTCGACCTGACCCGCGTCACCAACCGCATCTCCGCGGTGACCTACGAACCCCTGCCACCGATCCTCGTCGCCTGCGCGCTCTACATGGCAGCGATCGGTTGTCTGGTCTGGCTGCAGCGGCTGGCCGAACACCGCGCCAACCGGCTGGCCACGTGAGAAAAGGACGGTGAGGAAGCGTCATGAGTAACTGGGAAATTCTGTGGAGCGCCCGCGATCAGTTCTGGAGCGGATTCCTGAGCACGATGGAGATCTTCGGCCTGTCGGTCAGCGCCGCGTTCGTGATCGGCTGCGGGATGCTCTATCTGCTGGAGGGCAGCCGACCCCGCCTGACCGTGCCGCTGCGGGTGTTCATCGACGGCATGCGGATGCTGCCGTTTCTGATCCTGGCCTATCTGCTCTACTACGGCCTGCCGGCGTTCGATATTCGTCTCGATGCCTGGTGGTCCGGCGTCGGGGCACTGGCGGTCTACCACGGCTGCTACTTCGCCGAGATATTCCGCGGCGCGCGACTGACCTTTCCGCCCGGTCAGGTCGAAGCCGCCAAGGCCCACGGCTTCACCAAGGGCAAGATGTTCTTCCGCCTGATTCTGCCCCAGATCGTGATGCAGACCCGGCCGCTGCTGGGCAATCAGTTGATCTATGCACTCAAGGACACCGCCTTCCTGGTGATCATCACCGTGCGCGAGCTGACCGCCGCCGCCAACAGCCTGTCGGGCACCTATTTCATTCCCACCGAGGCCTTCATCGTGGTCATCGGCTTCTATTGGGCGGTCAGCGTGGTCATGGAAATCATCATCAAGCAATGTGGCCGCTTCAGCGCCAAACGGGGATTCGACCATGTTTGAGAAAAACACGTCCGAGAAAGCCGTGTCCGAGACGACCACCACCGATAAGACCGATTCCGAGAAAGCCGGGGCCGAGAAAGCCATGCCTGAAATCTCCGCCTCCCGGATGACCGCCCCCGAGCAGATCGCGGTGTCGATCCGCCATCTCTCGAAAAGCTTCGATGGCGTCGAGGTCCTGCGCGACGTGGATCTGGAGGTGCGCGAGGGCGACGTGGTGACGATCCTGGGCTCGTCCGGCTCCGGCAAGTCGACACTGCTGCGTTGCATCAACTGGCTGGAGCAGCCCGACCGCGGCAGCATCCATATCGGCGGCCAGCGCATCGGCGTCAACGATGCCGGTCGGCCGATGCCGGTGCGCGAGCTGGCCAGGGTACGCGCTCGCACCGGCATGGTGTTCCAGAGCTTCAACCTGTGGCCGCATCTCAACGTGCTGCACAACGTCACCGAAGCGCCGATCCACGTGCTCGGCAAATCGAAGGCCGAGGCCGAAGCCCACGCGCGGGAGCTGCTGGAGAAGGTGGGCATGTCGCCCAAGGCCGATGCCTACCCCAATACGCTCTCCGGCGGCCAGAAGCAGCGCGTGGCGATCGCCCGGGCGCTGGCCATGCAACCGCAGGTGATGCTGTTCGACGAGCCGACATCGGCGCTGGACCCGGAGCTCGTCGGCGAGGTGCTGTCGGTGATCAAGGATCTCTCCGCCGAGGGTTACACCATGGTCATCGTCACCCACGAGATGGCCTTCGCCCGCGCCGTCTCCGATCAGGTGGTGTTTCTGGAGAAGGGGTTGATCATCGAAAAGGCCGATCCGGAGACCTTCTTCACCAACCCCAGTACCGAGCGGGTACGCAAGTTCCTGGAACGGGAAGAGAGTTGAACCGGAGACCGGCAACCGAAGACGGTGAAAGCGACTCGACAGCCGATGGCGAAAGTGCCAACAATGCGCAGACGTCATCATCTCGAGGAGCTGTCATGTCGATAACGGTTACGGTCTTGGACGACTATCAGGGATGCTGTGCCTTTCTCGACGCCGTCCATGAACTCGACGGCAGCGACGTGCGCCTGGACATCGAACATCGACATCTCGACGACCAGGCGCTGCCCGCCCGCCTGTTGGACAGCGACGCCATCATCCTGATCCGCGAACGCACCTCGTTGACCCGCGAACTGCTTGAGCAGTTGCCTAACCTCAAGCTGGTGGTCCAGACCGGGCGCCTCTCCTCGGCCATCGATATCGACGCCTGCGAGGAGCTGGGTATCGCCGTGCGCGATGGCGGCGGCTCTCCGATCGCGCCGGCGGAACTCACCTGGCTGCTGATCATGGCGGGCTGCCGCCGTCTGGGCGGCTATCTCGCCCGACAGGCCGAGGGCGACTGGCAGCGCACCAACGAGCGCCTGGAAGCGGAGTCGCTGGGCCATGCCGTTCACGGGCGCACGCTGGGGATCTGGGGACTGGGCAAGATCGGCAGCCGGGTCGCCGGCTATGCCCAGGCATTCGGCATGGAGGTCGTCGCGCACGGAAGAGAGGGCAGCGCCGGTCGCGCCTTCGAGCTGGGCGTGGCGTTCGAGCCCGATCGTCACGCCTTCCTCGCCCGCTGCGACGTGGTCAGCCTGCATCTCAAGCTCAACGGCGACACCCGCGGCATGATCACCCCGGCGGATCTGGCGGCGATGCGCGCCGATGCCCTGCTGGTCAACACCAGCCGTGCCGAGCTGATCCGCCCCGGCGCCCTGCTCGACGCCCTAGATGCCGGCCGTCCCGGCGCGGCGGCGCTGGACGTGTACGAGAACGAGCCCGAGGGCGCCAGCGCTTACCAGGCCCACCCCCGCGTGCTGGCGACACCGCATATCGGCTTCGTCGAGAAAGACACCTACGAGCTGTATTTCTCTACCGCCTTCCGTCAGGTTCGGGAATTTTTCGCCGCCTAGAATGCAAAACGACAACCCCGGCCGAAGCCGGCGTTGTCGTAGACGTAGACATAGACGTAAACGTTGCCAAACCTGGCGTTACTGCCCTGGCGCTACTGCTGCCCGAACAGGTGCTTGCGCGCCTCGTCGGTCATTTCCACGTTGTTCTGCGGGTTGATCTCCTCGGCCTTCTCGTAGGCGCGAATGACCGCTTCGCGCGCGCCGACCCGCTCGAACCAGCGCTGCAGGCTAGGATAATCCTCCAGATCCTGGCCCTGCTTCTCGTAGGGCTTGATCCACGGCCAGATCGCCATGTCGGCGATGGAGTAGTCGTCGCCGGCGACGAAGTCGTTGTCATCGAGCTGCTTGTCGAGCACGCGATAGAGCCGCGAGGTCTCGTTGATATAGCGCTCGATGGCGTAATCGATTTTCTTCGGCGCGTAGTTGCGGAAATGATGGTTCTGACCCGCCATCGGCCCCAGCCCGCCCATCTGCCAATAGAGCCACTGCAGTACGCGATAGCGCTGGCGCCCGCTCTTGGGCAGAAACTTGCCGCTCTTGTCGGCGAGATATTCGAGAATCGCACCGGACTCGAACAGCGACAGCGGCTGGCCGCCGTCGGCCGGAGCGCGATCGACGATCGCGGGGATGCGGTTGTTGGGGGCGATCTCGAGAAACTCGGGCGTGAACTGCTCGCCCTTGCCGATATTGACCGGATGAATCCGGTAGTCGAGCCCCGCTTCCTCGAGAAAAAGCGTGATCTTGTGACCGTTGGGGGTCGTCCAGTAGTAGAGATCGATCATCACAGGCTCCTGTCGTGACGACCGGCGGTAAGCCGGATGCTGTCAGGATAGGCCTTGCGCCGGGCGACGTCTCGCTCGACATCGCCCGGCGCCCGATAAAAAGCGGGCGCTCAGTCGGCGAACGCCCCTTCGATATCGACGATCCGCGTCGCCTCGCGACCGACACCGCCATGCAGGTCCAGCATGCGCTGGAACCAGGCGTAGACCGGGTCGGCGTTGGAAATCAGATCGGCAGCGGAGGTGACCCGCGCCCACATGAATGCGCCCACGACCAGGTAATCGGAAGCTCCGGCCTCGTCGCCTTCCAGGAACGGCGACTCTTCCAGCCGCCCGCGCATCGGCTCCAGTGCCTTGTCGAGCATCGACAGCCCCTGGCTCGGCGAATGCATCTCCTCGAGGGTGCGGCCGAACGCCTTTTCGCGGGTCGTGCGGAAATACTCGCGGTCATCGGGATGCACGGCGTTGAACACGTCCATCAGGATGGTGCGCATGATGCCCGGCGCCAACGAACGCTCGGCGTAGAACTTGAAGAAGCGCGCCCGCGCCTCGGCCACGCCGTCCCCCAGCAGCGGCTTGTCGGGATAGACACGATCGAGATAGCGGAATATCTCGTAGCTGTCGGTCACCGTCTGGTCGCCATCCACCAGCACCGGCACTTTCGATTGGTCGGAGAAGGCGAGCGCCTCCTTGTCGGTGAACTTCCACGGTACGAATTCGCAATCGAGCCCTTTATGCGCCAGCGCATACTTGACCCGCCAGCAGTAGGGAGAAAATCGCAGGCGTTCGTCACGCCCGCACAGATCGAACATCTTGCGGCTCATGTCACACTCCTCATCAGATTCGGTTGTCACTGCCCAGGTCCGAGCAGCATGTCCAAGGGAAGATAAGCCGTCAAACCCGATGAATGCGCGCCCCCTTCGTTTTCT
>Ga0098062_1000951_pt1 | contig 12527 bp, 7 predicted proteins | sample 23_taG_FD_81592 | JGI IMG/M metagenome (GOLD analysis project Ga0098062, IMG submission 81592) | Marine viral communities from Cariaco Basin, Caribbean Sea - 23_WHOI_OMZ | ecosystem: Environmental > Aquatic > Marine > Oceanic | place: Caribbean Sea: Cariaco Basin | collected 2014-11-11 | reverse complement strand
GCGAGCATGCTGCAGCGGCAGCGGGAAAAGGAGTTGGGTATATCGGATCCGAGCGGAATCGTCGCAAGCGGTAACGATCGCTTTAACGTGTCTCAGTTCCAGTTCACGCTGATCAAATTCTTCGATCAGATCATGGGGGCAAGCAGGCTTTCGCTTATCAATGAAGCGGCCGCCACATGGGTGCATGATTTGCCGGGATACGATGAAGCGCGTTACGGTCGCTCAGGCGCCTTCGGTATAGGGCCAGTGCCAACGGCCAGCGGAGATGCATGCTCTCAGCCAATCGCTGGCAGCCCCGCTGAACCGTTGAATCTAAACTCCGATTACTGCGAAAACGACGGCTTCACCACAGACTTTTCATGGGGTTACCGTACGCGTCTTGTTTGGGAATACCCGAACGCGATTGCCGGCATAAACCTGAAGCCACAGTTGGCTTGGACCCACGATGTAGAAGGTTATTCACCACAGCCGGGTGGTGCGTTCAATGAAGGTAGCAAGTCGCTTGGGCTATCGGTAACCGGTGTTTACCAAAACAAGATCACCGGCAACATCGGCTACACCAACTACTTTGGTGGCAAGCCCTATAACGAATTGACCGACCGCGACTTCGTAAGCGCGAGCGTTTCCTACTCATTCTGAACCGGACAGATTTTGTTCAAAGAGGTAATTTAAATGAAACTGAACAAGAAACTATTGGCTACCGGTGTATTGGCTGCAAGCATGTTTGCTGGCCAGGCCTGGGGTGCAGTTTCTGCCGGCGAAGCGGCCAAATTGGGTGACACACTCACCCCGATGGGTGCTGAAAAGGCCGGTAACGGCGGTGCTATCCCTGCTTGGACCGGAGGCATGACAACGCCGCCTTCGGGTTATAAAGGTGACGGAATTTACGTCAACCCGTTCCCGGATGAGAAGCCTGAATTTGTGATTGATCAGAGCAACGTGGATCAATACGCAGACAAGCTCTCGCCAGGCCAGGTTGCGATGATTCGTCAATATGCCGATTACACAATTCCGGTCTATGAAACTCACCGTACGTCGGCCTACCCGAAAGACGTGATGGATAAGACGGTCGAAAACGCGACCAAGGTAGAGCTTATCCAGGACGGTAACGGCCTTGGCAATTACGAAAGTGCCACGCCGTTTCCCATTCCCCAGAATGGCCTTGAAGCCATCTGGAACCACATTACCCGCTATCGCGGTGGTTCGGTACAGCGAAACGTAGGGCAGGCAACGCCGACCGCGAGTGGTGCCTACTCCATCGTACGATTCCAGGACGAAATTACCTGGAATACGGCTTTGTCTGACTACAAGAAGGGGCAGGATGACAACGTTCTGTTCTACTTCAAACAGGCCATTACAGGGCCGGCGCGATTGGCTGGTAACGTACTGCTTGTACACGAAACCATCGACCAGGTTAAAGAGCCTCGTCGTGCATGGGTATATAACGCCGGCCAGCGCCGAGTGCGTCGAGCGCCTCAGGTGGCCTATGACGGTCCGGGTACTGCAGCCGATGGCATGCGTACCAGTGACAACTTCGATATGTTCAACGGCGCTCCAGACCGTTACAACTGGGAGCTGTTGGGTAAGAAAGAGATGTACATTCCGTACAACTCCTACAAGCTGGTTGACCGTGACCTGGACTACGATGACATCATCAAGGCCGGACACATCAATCAGGACCTGACTCGCTACGAATTGCATCGGGTATGGCACGTTCGCGCTACTTTGAAAGAAGGTGAGCGCCACGTATATGCCCAGCGTGATTTCTACATTGATGAAGATTCCTGGCAGGCCGGGGTAATTGATCATTACGATGGTCGCGGAGAGCTTTGGCGCGTGGCGGAAGCGCACACCATGCAGTTCTACGATAAGGATGTGCCGTGGTACGCGGTCGAAGTGTTGTACGATTTGCTCTCTGGCCGCTACTTGGTGTTGGGTCTGACCAACGAAGAGAACAATCCGTACACCTTCGGTGCGGAGCGTCACTCACGTGATTACACGCCGGCTGCTTTGCGCAGAGCAGGCACGCGTTGATCGCAGGTTGATGTAATGACAAGGCGAGCCATTGGCTCGCCTTTTTTATTGTTAATTTTACTCAAAACGTGATGTAAATCACGCAGATATATTGCAATGTCGGAAAGGGCCATTTTTTGCTAATGGCCTGCCGTTTGGTTTACCCTCTACCCATTATCTAATACTAAAGGCGACCCCCATGTTGGGCGTCAGCGCTTAAATGCTTAAGCGAATCATAGTTGTACCGGGCATCTAGCAGAATGGCCTGGTTTTGAATGGGGCAGAGCGTGAAACCTTTAAGCGACGGCTGTGCAGCGAACGACGAATTCCAAATTGCCAATACAAGCGTTCAACATGGCGAATTGGTTCGTGATCTTCTTGAACATCGCCTACAACTTCCATCGATACCCGCTGACCGATTGCGCCGGCCGGAACTGGAGCAAGCCCTACGGGAAGCTTTGGTGCCGGGGCATGTGCTGAGCATCGAAGCGCCCGGTGGCTATGGGAAAACCCATGCGCTGGTGAGTGCCCTTGCTCAGCCCGGCGAAGAAACCGACCAGTCTGCGACTCGCTGGATCTCCTTGAGCGCTGGCGACAACGCGCCTTCACGTTTTCTCTCCGTATTGGCCACGGCGTTAAAGCTCCCCGATATGGGGCAGGGAACCAGCGACGCCTTTGAGGATCATCTGGCATTGATGCTGGTGTCCAAGGCGCGCCAAACTCCCACACAGTCAGAAGTGTTGGTTCTGGACAACCTTCAGCACATAACCAACCCCGCGGTTATCGGGTTGCTTCATTATTTGGTAACGCACATTCCGGGCAATCTCGCGATTGCACTGGTATCTCGCTTGCCGTTACCGTTCGCCAGTCACACTTTGCAGCTGAACGGAAATTACCATCGAATCGGCTCCGAACGCCTCGAACTAACGCGCGCGGAGACGTTTGAGTTCTTCCAAAAAGCCAACGCTGAAAGTCAGATCACCAGCGTTTCCATCGACCATCTCTACAACCTGACGGAAGGCTGGCTAACGCCGCTGGCGTTATATCGCCGGGAGCTGGAAATGGCTGAAGATCGCCGGCCTATTCAGGAAAGCCCTTATGTAGAGCGCTTTCTGAAAGCTTCTGTCTGCCAGCCTCTGACCGCTATGCAGGTCAAGTCTCTGAAACTCGTCGCAGAACTCGATAGCTGCTGTGATGAGCTGTTTTACGCAATCGCCGGGCATGACAATGCGTCGGTTTTATCGCCTTCCCAAGCCGCCGAACTCGGACTGCCGATTAAGCTTGTCCCCGGACGGGGCCGCTGGTTCCGTCTCAATCCTTTGTTGCAGTCTTTTTTGCAAAGCCATCCGGTCGCGGGCCGAACGGATCGTATGCTGTTGGCCAGCCAGTGGTTTGGCCAGAGGAAGCAATTTCCGGAGGCTCTGAAATACGCCGTCTTGGCCGGCGAAAACGACGAAGTTGTGCGCATTGCATCAGAAGGCACCGAAGCACTTTTGCTGGGGCAAGACACCGCGTCACTGCTTATGCTCCGCAAGAATTTGCCGGAGCACCTCCTTGAGCGCAGTGCCAGGTTAAGGATTGTGTACGGCTGGGTGCATGCGATTGGCGGGCAATTCCGCCAGGCACGGCAACTGTTGGAAGGCTTTGCTCCGGAAGGTTGGAGAGATCACGAGTCGCGCATCTACGCTCTGAAAGCCTTTATCCTGAGAGGCGAAGGGTTTGTTCAACCCGCGCTGGCCATGGCGGACAAAGCGCTCGGCACCGGAGGCTTATCCGCTCAGGCGCAACTGGTCACCCATATTGTACGTTCCAACGCACTGTGCGCGGCCGGCCGTTTTCAGGAAGCGCGGGAAGCGAACCGCCATGCGTCAAAACTGGCCAGACAAGCCGGCGATTCTGGCTCAGAAGCGTTGGCGGTGTATTCCCATGCGCGGATTGAGCTAAGTAAAGGCGCTTTAGGCCACGCAGAAAATCTGCTGCGCACCGGCTTGGACACCACGCTGCAGGAATTGAGCCGCCCCGCCCGCATTGGCGAAACCCGTCTTCAGCTGAGTCTGGTATTGGTGTTGTGGCATCAGGGCCGAGTGAAAGACGCTGACCGCCTCTTGATACACTGCACACGCCATGCTGAACAAACGCGGGATTTGGGTCTGTTGCTGGCGATGGCCCTCAGGGTTTTGATGTGTCGCAGCCAGGGTCGGCTGGATGAAGCATTTGTCTGGATTGGCCGGGCGGAGCGCACCATGCACGCCTGGCAGGTTGACGAGGCACTGTACTTGCCAGTACTTGAGGCACTAAAAGCCAGTTGTTGGCTGGCTTGCGGGCAAACCGACAGCGCCAAACAGGCAATTGCCAAGCTTGAGCCTTACCGCCAAGACGGTTGCGTGCCCGAATTGTTCCCCACCATGCCAGGGTTGATGGATTGCTTGCAGGTACGAGAGGCGATTGCATCGGGTGATCTTGTGCGGGCTAGAGAACACCTGGAAAGCATTCGTCAGAAATATGGTGATGCGCTTCCATGGGGCTTGCAGCTACATGTCGGTTTGTTGAATTCGGCATTGCTGCTGTCTGAAAAAGGGATTCAGGCGGCAAGAAAACAACTGGAAGTGGTGGTGGTTCAAGCTTCGGCAGAGTATTTCATCAGTCCGTTTATGGAGCTGTCCAAAGAGCTAGCACCGGTGATGGCCAAGACGTTCTCGTTCTTGCCGAAAAGTGAATTTACCAAAGCGTTGGGCGAGTTGTTTGGCTGTGAGGCCGAGCCATTGGCCGGGCAGCTGGCAGAACCTATTAGCGATCGCGAACAGGGTGTGTTGGAGTTGATTGCCAAAGGGCTGTCAAATCAGGCGATTGCCGACAAGCTGCATATTTCGTTGCATACCGTGAAGACGCATGCCCGGCGAATCAATGCCAAACTGGATGTGAAATCCCGAACCCAGGCCATTGTGCGTGCCAGAGAGTTGGGGCTGCTTTAAAAAGCCCCAGCTCTCTGCTGTTTCTGTATCAAGCTTCCTGCTTCAGCTGATCGATCAGCGCATCTTTCTCGGCCCAAATACCGCTGACCCAGCGCTGAAACTCGACTCGTTTTTCCCGGTCGGCTTCATAATTCATGCCTAAGAACTGCTCCGGGACTTCGCGGGTGCGAATGTCTACGATGATTTTCTTTACCCGACCGCACATATAATCCCAGATCCCGGGTGTGCCGCCGGGATAGACAATGGTCACATCCAGCATGGTGTGGATTATTTCGCCCATCGCCCCAAATACGAAAGCGGTGCCACCGGCTTTGGGTTTTAACAGATTCTTGTAAGGCGAGTTCTGACGCTGGTGTTTTTCGGGCGTGAAGCGGGTGCCTTCCATAAAGTTAAAAATCGTCACCGGGGTATAGCGGAATTTTTCGCACGCCGCTTTGGTGGCCTCAATATCCTTACCTTTCAGTTCCGGGCGTTTGGCCAGTTGCGCCTTGGTGTGACGGTGCATGAATGGAAAATCCAGAGCCCACCAGGCAATACCCAGCAGGGGTACCCAGATCAGTTCTTTTTTCAGAAAGAATTTGAGTAACGGAATTTTGCTGTTCAGTACATATTGAATGGCAGTGATGTCGGCCCAGCTTTGATGGTTGCAGGTGACGAAATACCAGTGTTCTTTGCTGAGTGTCCTGGCGCCGCGGACATCCCATTCCACCTTGTGGAAAATCCGCATCAACGTGTTGTTAAAACCAATCCAATACCAAGCGATGCTATTGATCACGATGGTGCAGCCCTTTCGAACCAGATTAACGGGCAAAATCAGTTTAACGATTGCAAACAGCAGCAAAAACGGCAGAAAAATAACCGTATTCAGAACGATGAGCAGCAATACCAGAACCCCTTTGAGTGGGGCGGGCAGGAAGTTAAGCATATCGCAACGTCTCTGTTGGTCCAGGTTACAGGGTTAGTGTTCAGGTGAGGTGGCGCCACGGCTGCCGGGCAAAAGAGCGTCGGCAGTGGCGGCGGTGGCCAGTTCCAGCAAGCGCTCCGAAGAGCGATCTGCTAACAGGGCCTGAAACTGTTTGTCGTAGAAGCCAAGGTTGTTATAGCGGATCATCGCCCGGATTTCTTTAACGTAGTCTTCACCGCGCTCCGAATAGCCGAGCAGACCGCCGGCCATCGCAATTCCCGACAACGGATCGTCGTTTTGGCGCGCCTGTTGGCGCACGTTCCGAACGCGTTGGTAAGTCGGGTGGCGGTTCAGGTTGGTGATATAGGCGCGAATCGAGCCATAAGGTGAACTGAACTTGGCGACCTCATGGCTGGCTCCTGGTACTCGGCTAAGCGGCACTAGCCCACAACCTTTCGAAAAGCACCACTGCCCAAACAGATTGTTGCCTTGAGTCGCAAAGCGGGATGTACCCCAGGCTGATTCGTTCGCCGCCTGGGCAAGAATGAGGGAAGGCGGTATCACCCCGATGCGCTTCTCTAAAAGCGCAAGCTGAGCCTCACTGCCATTTGCTTCGTCAATGCGAAGCCGAGCGGCGTGATCGGCCAGCCACTTTAATTCCGTATCAGAAAACTCGGCATTGCCGCGCAGAGATTCAAGATACTGACGCTCGATCAGAATACGACTGTTGGCCAAAACAATCCGTGGATACAAAAAGGAAAAGAACGCGGATTTACGTTCGACAGTGCCACGAATGGTGGAGAAGTCCGGAAGCGGCGCAGCGGCCCAAGAGGGAAGGGCGGGCAAAGAGCTAAGGGCGACATCGCCCTCGTCATCTGACGGACCACCAAATGGCGTGTAAAGCGCGCCTGCGCCGGCAAACACTATCAGTGGTACGCAGAGCAACAGTGCGCGAGAAACAGCCGTCATAAAACCCTCTTTATAATCGATATGGAAGGAATTATAACAGGTTATACGCCTTTTTCGGGCTTCAAAGGCCTCTTGGCCTAATCCGGAATAAGCGTGGCGATCAGCAAGCCCGTGCGTGGGCTGGCAGCCGATGCGTCTCTAACGGCCAGAAATATCTGATCGGCTTCACCGGTATAGAACCCCTCCAGTTCAAGCCCCGAAGTGGGCGATACAAGAGCAATGCTGCCGTCCGGGTTGGCGGTGTAGGTAAACGTCTCAATGATTTCTGAAGCGGCCGGGCCAGTGACTTGGCCATTGCTGATGGTATGGGTTACATCAAAGCCTGTCGCGGTGAGTTGCGCTTCAGTATTGCTGGTGAAGGTCAGCAGGCCGCTATTCAGCTGCTGCAACTCATTAGAGCTGGCGGTCATCGCCAGAACAGAGCCTTGCAGACGGTAGCGGCTATTGGTTTGAAGGTCGGTAGAGGGCGCTTTGCCGGCAACTAAAAGCCCGTCACCCCAAATGCTGTCGTCAAGATTGAACGCCAGCAGCGAGCCATCCGGTGAAGCGGCGCCTTGGCCGGTATCAGGTTTCGTGTAGTCTGTGTCTGGGCATTCAGAGCATAGGCTCAAGCGGCCCATAAAGCGGGTTCCGTCGCTTAGCTTTGAGCGGCGGTTGGCGATGGAGAGCGGCTGCGATTCGGCGCCCGAAGCGGGAGATACAGAACCGTTGGCCGCGCGAGACACGGTAAAGGTGGTGGCGTTAACATTAGCGGAAAGCTCGTTATCGGATGCCGCCCCCGTATTGATGATGCCCACCGCCGATTCAAAAGCAACCGGATCGCTGCCGCCGAAGCTGCCAGCGAAATACACCATGTTGAAATCACCCTCGGCCTGCGAAATATCGAAATCGTCGCTGCGCAGCAAGTGCAGTTCGAACACTGACAGGTAGTGGTTTTCAAGCGTGCCACTACGCTTTAACTGGTTCCCTTGGGTATTCAGAGCAATCGCTTTGCCGGCTGTAAAGTAACTCGCCAGTACCCGGTCGGGACCGGTTTGAGCATCAACAGGCTTGGTTGTGAAGGCATCAAAATAATATGGGTTGCGGGTCCAGCCAATGGTTTGAGTTTCCGAGGGGTAGGTAATGGTTTGGTAAAGGGCGCGGCCGGCCAGCAACCGCGCGGCGTTTGGCTCATCGCTAGATGACTTCGGTGTAAGCGTCGCCGCACCGGGGGCACTGGCATGGCTGTTTGACGGCCAGGCTTCAGTACCAAACTGATTGTCCGGCGACAGGCTTATGGTTTGTCGGTCATAAGGTATGTCCGTGGCCAGCGAGGTTACGCTCAGACCAAACGCATCGAACGTGGTTAACGTTAACGCCGGATAAAGAAACGCGCCGGCGTCGCCGGTCAGATCCTCTTCCTGGGTGGTGCGCAAGCCCCAAAGCCCTGCGGAAGGTTCGCCATTGCTCTGTAATGCTCCTCCAAGTTCCAGCCCGAAAAACACCGAATTATAGTCAGCAGAGCTGGCTTGAATGCTGCCCGAAGCGCTTTCGTTAAGCAGAGCGTATTCGGCAAGATTATCCACATAGCTTGCAAAATCGACCCTTGCGCTCAGGCGATCAAGCGCCGATGACAGACTCGCGCCGCTGGGAATGTCGATCTCGAAATCGTGAACCTGATCGGCCAGCGTGGCCCAAACGTACTTATTCAGGCACAAACCGCCACCCGTATCGTTCACGCAATCCATCACTGTTTGGAAATCGTTGGCCTGATACTTGTCACCGAGAATTTCTTCAACCACGTAATGAGAGAAGGGATTCACCTTCACGTCCCGGTCGGAATCGGCTGCCAGTGCTTTCATGGTGATGCTGCCATTGCCATTCCAGGTGGCTTCGATGACAACGTCAGGGCCAACAGGGAGCCCATTCTTGAAGCTCAGGATGAAGTGACCGTCATCGCCGGTGTCGATGGTGTGCGCAATGTCATCCAGTTTCTGCAGGGAATGATTGGTTCTGTACACCTGAATGCGGTCGGGCACCACGATGCGCAGGTTGCGGCGTGTAGGTTCACCGTTAGGGGCATAGTTGGCCGGCACTTCCATCGTTACCCGTACCTGGTTTTCTTTCAGGCCCTTCGCGTTGCTGGAATCGCCCGTACTACCGGGGCTGAAATCGTCCAGTGCGTTGACGGTGCTACCAAAGCGGTTGGGGGTATTGCGAGCGCCATCAATGGCACTGTCACCGCCGCCGCAGGCAGTGATTAACAAAGAAACGGAAAGCAGGGAAGCAAGCTTGGTTGTCATGCCAGGGCCTATCCAGGTACAAAGTATTGGAAGAGCCTAACAGGTAAACGGGGGGCGAGACGTGAAAGGGAACACGATTGGGCTACCCAGTGTTGCGCGGATAGCCCAATAATAACGGAAGGCCTAGAAGAAAATCTTCATGCCTGCCAGAAGGCCTTCATCCAGATTCACATCCGGGCTGCCGGCAAAATCCAGTTCGGTGTTCAGGTAGCGGTAACCGGCGAACACTTCGGCGTTGCGGATCACGCGGTAGCTGGCGCGCAGCTCAAGGCTTGTCATTTCGTCGGAATCACCGAACGACAGAATGCTGGGCGCGTAATGCAGGCTGCCGCCAAAGGACAAGCCCGGTACGTCTGGGATATTCACGGTCGCAAAACCGCCTACACCAACCGCGCCGCCGTCGAGGTGATCATCATCCCAGCCCACACCGCGCAGGCCAATGCCCGCAGTGGTTGGCAGGTTGCCGAGTGCCGTACGGCCTTGTGCGTGAAAATCGACGTTACCAATGTGACGTCCGCCTTCGTGATAGGTGTATCCTGCACCAACTTGCAACTCGTCCTGAGTGCCAAAGAAGTTCACCTGGCCTTTCACCGAATCAGTCGTCAGGCTCAGGTCGAGATCAGAAGCCATAACCGGGGCTGCGGCCAAAGAAAGTGCCAAGGCTGAGATGCGGGTAATCTTCATGTATACACCTTTGTAGCTGTCGTTATTGAATGCAAAGCGCCCATCAAATGCGTGCATCCGCGATATTGGTGACCAAGCAGGATGGTAACACCTGTTTCACGCAGTACAACTTAAAAGCCTGTAAGCCGGCGGCAAGACAGGCGTTAATGCAGTTGGCCCTCGTGGCCCTGGTCCAGATCTTCGGGGGATACGTTTTCAGCGGGCACGCGGTACTCTTCATTGGCCCAGGCCCCAAGATCGATCAGCTTACAGCGCTCGGAACAAAACGGCCGCCAGGCGTTGGCTTCAGACCATTCAACGGACTTTTTGCAAGTGGGGCATTCAACGTTCATGGGAGTCTATCCGGGCTGTGTGTATGAGCTGCCGGCGATCAGTTATCGGCAGGTGCGTGACAGTATTGTTCCAGCACTGCCCGCAACATTTCAAGGTTGACAGGTTTGGCAACGAATACATCCATACCCGCGGCGCGACACAGCTCTTCGTCTTTTTCCATGGCGCTGGCGGTAAGCGCTACCACCGGCACCCGTAAACGGTTGTTCTTGTGCTCCCAGGCCCGCAGCCGTCTTGTGGCTTCGAATCCGTCCATCTGGGGCATCAGGCAATCCATGAAAATGAGATCAAAGGTCTTTTGTTGCCAGAGTGACATGGCGGCTTCGCCATCGTTGGCCGCGGTCACCTCGCAGCCCAGTTTTTCAAGAAGTCGCTGGGTAAGGATGCGGTTCACCGGGTTGTCTTCAACCAACAGCACGTTCATGCGCCCGCAAGGCAGTTCGTAGGGAGTGGCGCCGGAATCGGTCAAACCTTTTAGTGAAAAACGCGTGAGGAAGCGCCGTTCCTCTTGTTCGATATCACTGAACAACTGATTGAGCAGCGGGATCAAGTAGGATTCCCGCAACGCCTTGCTTAAAAATGCATCGGCGCCCGCTTGCCGGAAATGCTCGGCATCTCCGCGCTGGGGATTGGACGACAAAATCAGCAGGCGGGTTTCACGCCATTGTGCGTTGCTTCGAATTTGCCGGCACAGAAGGTCGCAGTCCATATCCGGTACAAAGCCGTCCAGAACAATGGCATGGAACGGGTCAGCTGCATCGCAAGCCTGGCGTAGAGAAGTAAGAGCTTCACCTGCGGATCTAACCGCTTCAATCTGCAAGTCAAAACGGGACAACATTTCCAGAGTGATCTTGCTCGACAGCTCGTAGGAATCCACCACCAGAATGCGCCGGCCACGTACCATGCTGGAATCCGGACGAATGCGGGTTGCGCTGTCGCTGACTTCTTGCAGATTCAGTTCTACCCAGAATGTGGAGCCTTCGCCGAGGCGGCTTTCAACATCCAGCGCACCGCCCATTCGGTCAACCAATTGCCGGCAAATCGTCAAGCCCAGGCCCGCCCCGGGTAACTGCCGGGTAAAGCGTTGGCCCAGTTGTATATAGGGCTCGTAAACCAGTGGCAGCTCTTCGGGGTTAATGCCTTCGCCTGTGTCTTCCACTGCCAGCCGCAAGCGAACCTTGTTATCTTTGCGGCCGAGTACCTCAACGCTCACCAGAACGTGACCGGAATCGGTAAACTTGATGGCGTTGGCCAGCAGGTTGATCAACACCTGGCGGATACGAACCGGGTCCCCCATGACCGCCCAAGGCAGGCTTTCATCCACCCGCATTTCCATCGCCAGGCCTTTTTCACGAGCTCTGGCACCGAGCATGTGCACAAGATCGTTCAGGGTTTCCCGGAGATCGAACGGAATTTCTTCCAGCTCCAGCTTGCCCGCTTCCATGCTGGAAATATCGAGCAAGTCATTGAGAATAGACGATAGATTTTCAGACGCATTAATCAGCGTGCTGACGTATTCGGTTTGCTCCTGATCCAACGGGGTATCGGCCAGTAAGTGGGCGTAACCGAGTACCGATTGCAGGGGAATGCGCAGCTCATGGCTGACATTCGCCAGAAATTGATTCTTGGCTTGGTTCGCACGCACCGCTTCGTCCCGTTCACCGCGGGTTTTCACGGAAATCTGGCGCAGCGAGCGGGTGTCTTCCAGAATCTGCAGGCGCATCTTGTTCAGCGCTTGTTCCAGCTCTGAAAGCTCGTCTGGTTGGGCGGGCTTCTTCCGGCGCAACTCTAATGGGGCCACCAGTGCATCGAGATTAAGCTTGGCTGCATAGTCCGCCATGGTTTCCAAATGCCGTGAAAGCGCGATGCGCACGATCAACAACAAACCCAAGGTGCCCAGCATCACAATGATTGATTGGTACAACAGATTGATCAGAGCGCTGGCCAGAATTTCCTGGTAAATACTTTCAACAGAAGAGACTACCGTGAGCTGGCCTACCCGTTGGGGCTCTTTTAAATGGCTGCTTTTGAAGTCCAGAGGAAAGGTTTGGGAAATCGTCCGACCGACGGGGTTGGTGCCTGAATCGAATTCCTGGTCGGTAGAGGTTTGTACACGTACGTACTGAATGTGAGGTACGTTGCGCAGGTCGTCGAGGTTGGCAGCAACTTCGCTGTAGTTCAGCACCCACAGGTTCGAACTCAACGTGCCGGATATCAGGTCAACGGCCCGGCTCTGGCTGGATTCTAATTGCGATTTCTGGCGCTCAAACTCGCCAATCATCTGCACGCCCGTGGCCACCAGCGATAATACAAGGCTGTACAACAGCACCCACCCGAGTAACCTCAGGGCCAATGGGCGCACGCCCCAGCGCT
>Ga0098062_1000946_pt1 | contig 12550 bp, 11 predicted proteins | sample 23_taG_FD_81592 | JGI IMG/M metagenome (GOLD analysis project Ga0098062, IMG submission 81592) | Marine viral communities from Cariaco Basin, Caribbean Sea - 23_WHOI_OMZ | ecosystem: Environmental > Aquatic > Marine > Oceanic | place: Caribbean Sea: Cariaco Basin | collected 2014-11-11 | reverse complement strand
AAGTCCGCTGAAACGGGACAAATGTACAAACCAGTTGAGGGAGATCCGCGACAAAACTTCAAGCAGTTTGTCCTGGATAACTCGGCAACAGGGACCGGGCAGATCATCGAAACTCTCGTTGAGACCGTCGTAGAGCGCGGCGAACAGTTGGGCAGTCGTTGGTTTATTGAAGATGGCAACGTTGCCATTGCTTATCCATCTGCATTCGAGGGCATTACTGGCAGCTCAGCTGATGCTTTGAATCGTTTAGATAAAGCCAAGATCCTCAAGCCGAACCCAAAGCAACCGATGTCAAAAGTCATGGAGATCAACGGCGTTATGTCGCTGGTTCTCGACGACCGCACGTCTGAAATCATCGTCGCCTATCTCAAGGCTCGGGAAAAAGCGATCGATCCACTGTATGTGCCTCCTCACCCAGATCTAAAGATGGTCAAACGAGCAATCATTGCAGGTCCAGATAAAACCGGGGCACAAAAGCGTCAATCCGCGAAGCAAACTGCGAAAAAACCGAAGAAGCGATCAGAAAACAGCAGCAACTCATCCGAAAAAAATGACAGGAAAGGTGAAACTAACCCAAACCGCAGTTCCGGGAAGAAACGTCCGCCTAATGAGCCTACCGGGGGCGATGAGGGAATGAGTGCACGCACAAAGGCAGCAATTGATGCGATGGGTGAGCTGGTTGAACAAATGATTGCGGGGGAGGGTGAGTTTGTAGATGGCATGACCATTGATGGTACTGACAGGAGTGTCCCTCATTCAGTAGTGAATGCTCTTAAAGTTCGTTACCCATCCATCAGCCAAACCTCTGCTCGACTGAACTTCTGGAAAGCTGCGAAGAAACGCGGTTTCGCCTGGGAAACCAAAGATGGCAAATACACATTGAGAGATAAGAAAGCATGAGCATGGAATACGACGCGCATGGTTATGAGATGGCTTGGCGTCCGAACTATGAATTTCGGGCTGTCATTGGGTGGTTTTGCGCCATCGTAGCTGCAATCGCTGTAAAGGTTGTGGCGGGCATGCCAGCGGAGCCGTTATACATCATGATTGGCATTTGCCTAATCATGGCGTTCTCTCGATCGCGGGATGCTTTAAGGCTGCACAAGATCCACAAAAATCTGAAAGGTAAATCGCTGAAAATTGTCGAACTGAGCGAAGTAGTCGACCAGATAGAGGGTCATTCAGATGAGCTTTGGCTCGGCTATGGCTTTGACTGGGGACCCAAGCATGCACAAAGAGCCTTTGAGCTGGGTAAGCGTGATTGGTCAGAGCTTCGTGCTGACGAAAAAAACCCGGATATGGGTGTCCGCTGGCTGCATGGAATAGAGCTTGAAGAGGAGCCAATCTTTCAGCCGATGAAACATGTTGAAGGGCACACGCTGATTACGGGCACGACCGGCAGTGGAAAGGCGCAACCCCTTGACTCAAAGGTGCATTCGCCTGATGGCTGGGTACAAATGGGCGACATAAAGGTAGGGGATTATGTATCCACTCCTGATGGTGGAAGTGCAGTTGTTAATGGTGTCTTCCCGCAGGGTGAGGTAGAGATTTATGAGATCGAGTTTTCGGATGGCAGAAAGGTTAAGGCCTGTGGCGAGCACCTGTGGGAAATTCACCATAAGCACTGGGTAGGCAAATACAAGGAAGGTGTTTCTCGCGCTGGCAAAGCGAAGCCTAGAATTTTGAGTACGTTAGAACTCAAAGAGCAAATTGAGGCTAACAAAGCCGATTTCAAAGTCCGGTTGACAGAGGCTGTGGAAAAACCGGAGCAGGAACTCCCTCTGCATCCATATTTGATGGGGTGCATCTTGGGCGATGGCCTGATTGGCAAGAACAATAGGATGATGTTCAGCAGCAACGATGAGGAGCTGGTCGATCACCTGAGGAGCTTGCTCCCGACCAATACTATTCTGACAAAGAAGCCGGGTGACAACTGCGACTACATTTTCAAACAGTCCGAAGAAACCTTTGTTAAGGGTCGCCCAAAAGCTGGGCAGGTATCTCGCAATGCAGTGAAAAAGGCTGTTATTGAACTTGGTCTAGGTGAAACACGTTCCTGGGAGAAGCACATCCCGGAGACTTACAAAGAAGGTTCAGTCGCGCAGCGATGGGCTTTGCTTCAGGGATTGATGGATACCGATGGGTATATCGGTAGAAATGGAGGGATTCAATTTAGTAGTACCAGTGAACAGCTTGCTAAAGATGTCCAAGAGATTGTCTGGTCTCTGGGTGGTATTGCATCAATCACGACTAAGCAGCCGTCCTATAAGAACAAGGATGGTGCGCTAACTCAAGGTCGTCTTAGTTATTCCGTCAACATCCGACACCCCCAAAGGCCTAACGTGTTCCATCTTGCCCGTAAGCGTGAACGGGCAGCCGCAGAATATCAGTACAGGGACAGCCTTAAATTGAAGGTTGTGGCCGTTCGATTAGCGTCTAAGGAGCCAGCACAGTGCATCTCGATCGATCATCCCGATCATTTGTACATTACCGATCATTACGTTGTTACACACAACACCCGCCTGTTTGACCTGCTCATTACTCAAAGGATTCTAGCGGGGGAAAGCTGCCTGGTGCTTGACCCCAAAGGAGATTCAGAGACCCGAGAGAACATGCGTCGGGCCTGTAATTTCATGGGTGACCCTGGGAAATTTATTTCGTTTCATCCGGGTTTCCCTCAGGAATCCGTTCGACTAGATCCTCTGGCTAATTTCTCCCGGCCTACAGAGCTCGCCTCCCGTATTGCTGCGTTGATCGCTACGTCCTCCGGTGGGGAGGTATTTAAGGATTTCGGTCAGATGGCGATGAACAACGTGATCCAGGGGCTGCTATTGATTGATGCCCGGCCCTCGCTGACGCGCTTAAGGCGTTATTTGGAAGGAGGAGTCGAATCTCTCGTGCTGCAGGCGGTGACGAACTACATCGAAAGACAGGCCCCAGATTTCAGTCAAGACTTCCATGCGGCTTTGACAAAGTTAGAGAAAGCACCTGTTCAGAAGAGAGCAACCGCTGCTGTCCAGTTTTACCGCGAATTTGTTCAGCCAGAGCAACCTAATAGCGACCTGGAAGGGCTACTAACACAATTCAGTCACGACAAAGCTCATTTCAGCAAAATGATCGCGTCACTCTTGCCTATCATGAACATGTTGACCTCTGGCGACCTTGGAGCCCTGCTTTCGCCTGAGCGGACGGACCAGGATGACGAACGTCCAATCTACGACACTCGAAAAATTACTGAGCGCAATAAAGTTGCGTACATAGGTCTGGACAGCTTGACCGATGGAATGGTTGGTTCTGCGATCGGAAGTATGGTCCTTTCAGACCTCGCAGCGGTAGCTGGCGACCGATACAACTATGGCGAAAACTTGAGGCCAATCAACATCTTCGTTGATGAGTGCGCCGAAATTATTAACGATCCGCTGATACAACTGCTCAACAAAGGTAGGGGAGCAAAATTAAGGCTTTTTGTAGCAACGCAGACTATTGCTGACTTTGAGGCAAGATTGGGGGATGCTGCTAAAGCGACTCAGGTTTTAGGCAATATAAATAATAATATATCACTTCGGGTGATAGATCCAGATACCCAGAAATACATCACCGACAACCTGCCACTGACACGCGTGAAATACGTGATGAGAACGCAGGGCATGAGCTCAGATTCGAGTGACCCGGCCATGTTTGGCGGTAACCACGGTGAGCGCCTCATGGAGGAAGAGTCTCCATTGCTGCAGCCGCAGCTGCTGGGATACCTCCCCAACCTCGAATATATCGCGAAGATAAGCGGTGGCCGCATTGTGAAAGGCCGGCTGCCGATCCTAGTTGAAAGTAAAGAGAGCCAAACTGCATGAAACAGGAAGCCAGTGTTGCAGAGCAACTCACTCAAACCATTGCCAGAGACACCAAAAAGCTCAATCGCCGGTCCAGCTGGATTACCAAAATCATGGAATCGCAATGGCCTACATATTTGTTGCCAGTCTCCAGGGTTATCGAAGCGCTTGGGCTAAAAAGTGAGGATGAATTAGAGCGTCATCGCAAGGCACTTATAAACGTGCTCGCTTCTGCCCTTAACGACTACCGGACTGGCGCTGAGAAGATCTGCGAGCAGAGCGGGGTGATGCCCTATGAAATTCCGGACGCGACTCGCTATGCCATGTATCTGAGCGGTCTGGTTGATGAAATAGCCAAGCGCTTCGAGTGCGTTACAACGACTGACACCATTGAGTTGAAGGCACGAACAAAAGCTAAGCCTGAGATGGCCCAGATCGCTGCTGTGCGAAGTGAAGTGTACATGTTGATTTGCTCTGAAAGCCTTCAGGATTACATGAGAGAGACCGGAAATGAACAAACCATTATTGCTGACGCTGCTGCTGATTGCGCTTGAAGTCCTTTTTATCGCGGCACTGCTCCCCGGCAAATGGTCAGAGACGGCCATGCAGAAAGAAGCTCAAATGATCGAATCAATTTCAGGGCGGGAGCATCGTGACCAGGTACTGAGCAACGCTACGAACTGGTATACCACGTCATTAGTGGATACGGGTGTATGGCAGTCGCTCTTCAACATGCTGATACCAGAGGACAAACTCCGTGAAAAGTCAGTCATTAAAGCGGACGGCTGGTTCAATATTGTTGACGATAGGCTGACCTCGGTTCAGCAATCGGTGTATCTGATCTTTGTGCGTGTCTCGCTTCTGTTTACGTGGCTACCCTACGTGCCTTTGCTGTTTTTACCGGCCCTATGGGATGGGCTGATGACCTGGAAGATCAAAAAGACAAACTTCGATTATTCCTCTCCCGTGCTCCATAGGTACGCGATTCGGGGATCTGTTGGAGTTGGTGTGGTCACTATGGTCATGTTCATGATGCCACTCCCGGTGGCACCGATATACATTCCGATCGCTCTGATGTTCTCAGTCATAGCGGTAGGAATTGCAGCAGGTAACCTCCAGAAGCGAATTTAAGGCCCGTAATTTCATTAATGCACATGGAGTGTGCCTTCAGAGGATCTAGCAACATGAACAGGTGGCGTGCAGTTCTGTCGATCATCATTTTGCTGACCCTTACTGGGTGCTCAGAGAGTCCAGATGATTTAAAGCAGTTGGCAGTTGAAGTAATTGGCGAGCAGTACAAGTTGTCGGAAAATCCGGTCATTGAAATCAAAGAAATTCGCAATGTCATTCCGACCAAAATGCCACCCCGCGAATTTCTACATGAGCGTTCGGATCTGTGGGAATACCTGGCAGTGAACGCGCAGGTTGTCCTTAGAGAGCCTACGTATCATATCGTTCGAAAGCGTCTGATATCTCCAATGAAAAAGCGATATCGGCTCGTCCTGAAAATGGCGACACCTGCGAACTTCGAAGGTGTATTGGTCGGGAAAATTCGAAGAACGGGTTCTTACGTATCAGGTTTCTATGCTCATTCGATTTTTGGTGAGCAGAGCTTAAAACTTGGCAAGTTCCTCAGTTCTATCAACCCCTCAGGCAGCCACGAGATTGAGATACTCGATTCGTACATGATCGGGGCCGGTAAAAAACACCCCAAGTCCAATGACCCCAAAAACCTTGAGTACAAGCTTGAAACAAGCAGTGGTATGACTGTCGTTGTTGACCGGATTTGATCCTTCAGAACATACCCAATGGGTTAGCGCACAACCCAGAGTCGTTGGAGTGACATTTTTCCCCTAAAGTCGAAGTAGTGGGCTAAAAAACGCAGCAACTCCTCCCTTATTACCACGCCCAAGGCTGGACAATGCTCCCATCAACATTTGGGAGTAACTCAATGCGCAAGCCAACCAAGATTCCTCAGCGTGTAGATGAGTTTCCGCACTTTCTGCTGTGGTCACTCGACGAAATGGCACCGCTGATGTTCCTAGTAATTATCGGGATGCTGTTTGATGCGCTCGGCATCTGTCTTCTGATCGGCCTTGTAGCAACTAACGCCTACCGCCGTATCCGTGAGAACTCGCCTGACGGCATTCTTCTTCACACCCTTTACAAGATGGGCATCCCGCTTACGCGAAGTAAAACCATGATCAACGTTTTCGTCCGGAGGCTGTTTCCGTGAATCTGAAGAATTTTAAGCAAAGCTATGCATCGCTGGTTGAGGGTCAGAACTGGACCAGGCTAATGCTGGCAATGACAATTTTAGCCTTGCTCATCGCTGTCTTGTCTCTCGTTAACAAGACTGAGCGGGTTGTCCTTCAGCCAGTAACTCTGACTGATGATGCCTGGGTTGAAGAGAACGCGGCATCTGAAAGCTACAAAACAGGCTGGGGTGCCTACCTTGGAATGCTGATGGGCAACATCACGCCAAACAAACTCAGCTTTATCAAAGATCGGCTTGAACCACTTCTGGCTCCAGAGATTTATACCGAAACCATGCAGGCCTACGAGGCGCAAGCCAAGGACCTGAGGGATAACCGGATTGCTCTTCGATTCGAGCTTCGAAGTGTCGATTACGAGCCAAAGACCGACAAGATCTTTGCCTATGGATACCGGTATGCGACTGGATCAGGCGCTCAGGAAGAGCAGCGTAGTGAGCGGACCTACGAATTCCAGATCCGTGTTCGAAAGTACACGCCCGAAATTACAAGCATCAACACATACGAGGGTAAGCCTCGGACTCAGAAGATGCTGCGGATGATGAATCGCTCGGAAGGTAATAACTCATGAAGTTCCAACAGAAACTCTTGGCGCTAAGTCTTGCTGCCGCAGCGCCAGCGGTATTGGCACAGCAAGCGAACGATATGCCGGCGTCTCCCATCGTCTCCACGGCTGACATGATGGGGTCTCAGTCATCCACACAAGAGGGAGGGTCAAGTGTCCAGTTGGATGAGTATGGCCGCCCGATCAACGAAGGGAAAAACGTTCAGGCGAACAAAACCGATAGCGGGGCATCCATGCCCGTTGCCCCAGCGTCTGTGATGTCGAAGAACGTCCCGAGCGCAAAACCGCTCGCGAATGGTCAAAAAGTCCACGATGTGAAGAAGATCGGGGAGAAAAAAGAAGCTCCGAACTACCAGACCAAACCGGTGGAAGTGGTCACAAGCTTTGGTCAGACAGAGTTGGTTAACGTTGCGATGGGGCACCCAACTCGGATTGTCACTCCGTTTATGCAACCGAATGTGCTCAAGATTGACCAGGACGCCATTGTTTCTGTGAAGCAGAACGTTATCTATTTCGCGAGTGATGCGAAAACCCCGGTCACACTTCACATCCGGGAGGAAGGCTATGAGGCCCAGTCCATTTCCTTGACGCTTCTGCCTCAGAAAATTCCACCTCGTGAGGTAATTGTGAAGATTCCAGGGCAAGAAATGGCCGACGCCATCGCCTTCGCTGGAAGAAACAAGAAAGCTGAAAAATGGGAACAGAGCGAACCTTACGAGAAAACTCTGGTTAACCTCATGACCACGCTGGCCAAAGGTGACATTCCATCTGGCTATCGTATCCGTGATTTTCGTCCCAGCGACGAATCGCCCCTGTGTCAGCAGCGCGGCCTCAAATTTGAGTTCAGCAATGGACAAGTCATAAGCGGTAACGATTTCACTGTGTATATCGGTACCGCCGCAAATGCCGCCCAGCAGCCCATTGAATTTGTTGAAACCAACTGCGCTTCTCGGGAGGTCGCGTCTGTTTCTGCGTGGCCGGAGGTCTATTTGCAGCCCGGACAGAAAACAGAAGTGTTCGTTGTCGACAAGGATCAGGGGCCTGAAAACCGGCTGGAGCGGCGTCGTTCACTTATTGGGGGAGTTCAGTAATGACCAAGTATTGGGAAAACATGGCCCCTAAACACAAACAGTGGGCTGTTATTGCGCTCGCAATGCTCGGCCTGATTCTCGTGGTGAGCATGTTTGTTGGTGAGGCAGAGGATCGCTACAGCGGTGGTGGCAATGAAGAAGTCGTGCGAAACGTCCTGAACGAGCGAACCTCGCGTGACATTGGTATCGATGCCATGGCGTCGAGACTCCAGGCAGTTGAAAGCGACCTTCGAGACCGGACCCAAGAGCTGGAAGAAACTCAGGAAAAGCTCGAAGAGACCCGTAGCTCAGTGGGCGTTGGGAAGGATGTTGCGCGTCAGCTGGCGGCATTGAAGGAAGAAGTTAGTCGCATTCGCGAAGAAAAGACCAAAACAGAGCAGGACCTTGAAGAGCTAAAACGCGGTATCGAAGAGGGAAATCTGGATATGCCCAGTCTCCAAGGTGGAAACGCTGAAGGTAGTGGACAACAGACGCTGGCCTATGAACAAGGAGAGGCCCCGGTCGTGAACTATCAAACTGATAGCGAGACGGGTGAAGCTAACCCCAATGACTATTTCCAGAGCGCTCCTGTTCCTCAATTCGGCGACCGGCGAAATCAAAACCAGAATGCTTCTGGGGGGCAGGCTGCCACTTCAGGCCAGCAAGAATCTGCGCCCCGTCGAGATCTTAAGATGACAACCGTTTCAGAGGCACCTACTCCTAGCGAATCAACTGAAGCGACAGATGAGAAAGAGGGCGGCACAGGAATCTACATTCCATCAGGCTCACTGCTGTCGGGCACGCTGATGACCGGTCTTGATGCTCCAACAGGGCAGGGCGCACGTCGCGATCCGTTTCCGGTCGTTGTCAGGATTCAGAAAGACGCCATTCTGCCGAATGACTTCAGCGCCGACGTGAAGGGCTGCATGGCCATCCTAAGTGGCTTCGGCGACCTTTCTAGTGAGCGGGTTTACCTGAGAACTGAAGGCGTTTCGTGTATCCGCGATGACGGTAAGAGCATTGAAGCTCGTTTGAGTGGTTACGCAGTCGGTGAGGATGGAAAAGCAGGCATCCGCTCTCGGCTTGTTACCAAGCAGGGCAGCCTTGTTGGACGCAGCATGATTGCAGGCTTTTTCGGTGGGGTCTCTCAGGCCTTCAACGTGAGCCCGGTACCGACCCTCGATACATCCGGAAACTCTGAAAGCATCCAATACCTGGACACATTCTCTGATGAAGCAGTGCAGGGCGGTCTCGTTGGTGGTGCGAGCAATGCGTTGGAAAAGGTAGCGGACTTTTGGCTGAAGCTTGCCGATTCAATGTACCCAATTTTGCAAATGGATGCCGGTCGCCAGATGGATATCGTCATGGTTAAAGGCGCTGAGCTGAAGCTGCAGTAAAGGAGATTTTGAAAATGAAGAAAGTTCGTAATTTGGTGTTTGTTACAGGTCTTTCAGCGCTTTCCGGCTGCGCCAGCCTTGGTGTTGGGGACTCCGAATTCTCGTGTTCAGGTCTACCAGATACGCAGAACTGCATGAGTGCCCGAGAAGTCTATGAGGCGACGGCCAATGGAGGCTCTATCTACGATCGCGACTATAGCCAGGCGCATGCAGGACACGATCACAAAGTAAAAAGCAGTGGTACAGGCGGAAGTCCCACATTTATGAGCAAGGAAGAGCGGCTCTCCGGAGGCTATGTAGGGGATACAAAAGTCAGTCAGAACGGGTCAACCCAAATTGAAGAGGTGGTTCGGAGAGTTGAAGACCGCTACGTCGCTCCCCGCACACCGAACAAGCCCGTTCCGATCCGCACACCGGCAAAAGTCATGCGGGTTTGGATCGCACCCTGGGAAGACAAAAATGAAAACCTGAAAGTTTCGTCTTATGTCTTCACTGAGATTGAAAAGCGCAAGTGGATGTATGACATGCGTGGCGTTGCCACCGGTCAAAGCATTCAACCACTGCAAATGATGCAGCAGCCGCAGCAAGAGAGCGGTCACCGGCTAGACCGAAAACGAAAAGAGACATTCCAGGGCTCTTTGCCCGATGGGTTTAGAGGGGATCAGTAAAAAGGCAGTTTTGTAAGAAAAATAGCAGCAACTTCGACTTGAAAGCCCAAAGAGATCACTAACATGGGCATCAGTTAATCAATTAACCAGCAAGTAATTCGCAGGATAAGTCAGGAGATAGTCATGACCCAGAGCAGCAAGATGAACAAAATGGCAATGTTTGCCTTCGCACTGATGGCTACAGCAGTCTTTGTAGTTACACCGGATACGGCTTTTGCGGGTACGGGCGGCGCATCATTTGAACCGGTCTGGAACGACCTGAAAGAGTGGATGCAGGGGACCCTGGGACGCATCATTGCAGCTGCAATCGTTGTGGTTGGCATCATTGCGGGGGTGGCACGCCAAAGTCTCATGGCATTCGCAATCGGACTCTTTGGTGGGTTTGGTCTCTACTACACACCGGATGTTTTGGAGAACATTGTTACAGCAACGATCTCTCATGTAGATAAAGCTGATGCTGTGATAATGATGATTTCCAACGGGATGTAAAAGGTTGCCTAAAAAGTAGAAGACTCACAAGAAAGCCCCAAAAATGGGGCTTTCTTGTGTTAAAAAAGGCATCAACGAATCAAGAGTTATTTATGACAGTTAATATCAAAAAACATGTCGTCAGTTTGATGATTGCATTGTTAACATTGCTTCATGGTAACGCGCTTGCCAACATTGATGATCAGCAAGTTATTATTCCTGAGCCTGAACTACCTAAGAAATTAGAGAGTCTTTCTTCTTTAGAATTCAGAATTCTTGATTCAATTATCCCAAAACCTGTCTCAACATCGGCTTCACTTATTGATAATGAAGATGAAGAAGAAATATTGTTTGCAGAGATTATTCCCAAGTGCCCAAGTGGTTTTTCGCTTGATCAGAATGTCTGTAAGAAAATTACAATAGCTCCACGCGACTCAGCGTGCCCAGATGAATACAGCCTTGAATTTGTAGGTGGAACTGACGTCTGCCAAAAAGTTGAAACCGCACCTAAAATGGAGGGTTGCCCTGACGGATATACTTTAAACACTACGTATGACAGGTGCGAAAAAAGGACGACGCAAACGCAGAGACGCGAGGCTTATTCTCATGAAATTGACTATCGGTGCTCTGGTGAGTGGGGATTAAGTGGTCGACAGGGAAGCTATACATGCGTGAGAAGCGAACCGAGACCGACTTACTGCCCGTCTGGATATTCTGCAAGTTCAATTCAAGGTGATGGCACCTGGACTTATAATAGTAGATGTAAAAATGTTGTTAGATCCTGGAGATGGGAGTCCCCAGCCGATGAACAGATACAAGCAGCAAAATGCGATTATGTTTATCATGAAGGGTATCCTGGTGTCCCAGTTTCAAGTAAATGCGTAGAATATGGACCCACTATTCAGTGTCCTGAAGGTGGTCAACTTGTTGGTAGTAACTGTCGCGAGTATTATTACGATGCAAGTAAGCTTTATAAGAGAGCCGATTGCAATAGTGGCTGGAGTGGATCGGTAACATATTATGGAAGTGGAGAATCAAAAGTATATTGCAGTAAAACAACGACAGTTACTGAAACAACTGACAAGCGTGATGCTTGTCCAGATGACACTTGGGTACTGAAAGGCGAAATATGTGAAAAATTGAATGAACAAGAACCTGCACAGGTTTGCCCTGATGGTTATGAGGGTGTTAATCAATACGAGTGCCAAAAAATACTCACTGCAGACTCTGAAAATAGCGACAAGATTAGAGTTAGAATTCCAAGAGTGTGGCCGGGAACATATACTTTACGGGTTTCTGTTAAAGATAAGTCGTTGAGAGAAGAGTCTGAAGAATTTGTTTTTGAATATTCACCGGAACAGGCGTCACTACAGAACGGTAGCTTTAGCCTGAGTCTCCCTGCAGTTGAGCATCCATTTTATTGGGCTAATACATCTTATACGATAGTTACAGATCCCATTTCAATTAATGGTGAAATGCTAGTTGGGGAGCATCCAATATATGCTGGGGTTTCTGCGGATTCGACTGCTGCATTCAATATAGCTGGCGTAGAAGTAAATCCTGGCGAATATAAAGAGATCGACGCGAATTTTGATTTCGACGCTTCTGGCAGCGTGCTTGGTGTCAAAGCTTTTCCATTATCAAACAAAGAGGCTTCGGGTGAAATAATTATTTCGATCGGTGTTAATAGTAGTGTTACTTCGCTGATTGAAATTGATACTTGGAACTTTAGTGGTGATGCATCAGTTGAAAATTCCGAACCAATTCAGATATTCGATGAGATAATTGTTGCAGCTACAAAGGATGAGGGTACTAAATGCAGTCTAACTAACAGCCATTATAGTGCTGAAAAAGAGTCAGTCCTTTCGAATCCACTTTGTTTAATTGAGTGGGACAGAGTTCCCTCGCAGTTTGAATTTGGGAATAATCCTCCCAGCATAAACGGCAGAGCAGATTACGATGGTTCTATCGAGACAAGCTACACAGCTTATCTGGTAGACGCCAGTGGGGAGAAAGTACCATTCGGTAGCGCCCAGAAAAACGTGCAAGTATCTAAGGCTTTTGGGAAATTTGAGTTTGCACCTGATTCATCCCTTAAGGATATTCCGCACACAATAACGGATATGACTACAGGTCTTGATCAAATTGCTGGTCCAAAATGCGATTTAACTGTCGCCTGAATCAGTGACTTCAATCGGCTAAAACTGCGCTTAAAGCCTGCAATAACAGAGTCTTAAGCGATATAATGGCACCTGACATCCATTCACCCAGTCAGTGCATTT
>Ga0098062_1000945_pt1 | contig 12596 bp, 9 predicted proteins | sample 23_taG_FD_81592 | JGI IMG/M metagenome (GOLD analysis project Ga0098062, IMG submission 81592) | Marine viral communities from Cariaco Basin, Caribbean Sea - 23_WHOI_OMZ | ecosystem: Environmental > Aquatic > Marine > Oceanic | place: Caribbean Sea: Cariaco Basin | collected 2014-11-11 | reverse complement strand
GACGAGGCCGACATCGGCGAGGCCACGGCTTCCCAGGCAGCCAACGAACAGGCGGCAACTACCGATGCGGACGGTGCCGAGGCCGACCCTGCCAAGCAGACCAGCGCCGAGACGCCTGAAGACAACGCTCAGCCTACCGAAGGCAGCGATACCAGTGGTGGCGACAACGCTCAGGACAAAGAACCGCAATCCTGAGCAAGAGCGCTCGCGTGTCCCGCAAGCCATGACACGTCCTGGCGATGCGTAAAATCTGGCTGAGTATCGCAGCGGTGGTGATCCTGGTGATCGCCACCGCTGCGTATCCGCTACCGTGGCTGGTCATTCGTGACGGGCCGCAGTGGCGGTTTGCTTTTCCGGGGTGGGAGGGGACGACCTTCACTCTGCGCTGGATGCACTCGGTCGAGAAGGAGGACTGGGAAGAGTGGTTCGCAGTTACCGAGGGCGATGTCATCGAAATCACCGGAACGCGATTCAAGACCTTCGGTGCCGGTGTGCCATCCCGTGCCGGCAACGAAACCCATCTCGAGGATGGCTGGGTGGTGATGACCGGGATCGATCGTGCGGTCGATCCGCTGGCGGTACAGGCGGCGGTGGAAGAACACTACCGCCTGATATTTGCCGGCCATGTCATTCCCCTGTCGCGTGGCGACCCACCGCCGATTTTGACCTTTTCCATACTCAGGGTGCCCTTGTGGCAAGTGTTGCCGGCACTGGTGCGCCCCTGGTTGTCATAGATTCCTGCGTGGCGAGGAAGACATATGTCCGAACAGAAGAACACGATCTCCACCGACGGCCCGGAAGATCCGTCGGTCAAGGAGGCGCTGGAGAAATTCGATCGCGAGAGCCTGGTACGGGACAGGCTGCCGCGCGCGGTGGTCCAGTTCGTCATGGCGGTATCGGTGCTGCTGGCGCTGTTTCACCTTTACACCTCGTTTTCGGGGCCACTGGTCGATGTCGCGCAGCGCAGCATCCACCTTTATACCCTGCTGGGACTGGCCTTCATTCTCTATCCGCTGACCCGCAAGGGCGCACGGGATCGCGTGCCGTGGGGCGATGCCATCGTGGCGCTGCTCGCCTTCGGGATCGGCGTCTACATGCTGATGGTGTCGGACCGGGTCATCGCCTCGGCAGGGCGCATCAACAATGTCGACATGGTCGTCGGCCTCGTGGCGATTCTGCTGGTCCTGGATGCGACCCGGCGCGTCACCGGCTGGGGTCTGACCATCCTGGCGACGCTGTTCCTGATTTATGGCTTCTACGCCAAGCTCTCTTTCTACCCGCAGTTGAACGAGGCGATCGTGCTCGCCACCTGCAAGCAGATCGTCTCGCACCTGGTCTATATCACCGAGGGGCTGCTGGGGACGGCGATCGGGGTGTCGGCGAGTTACATCATCCTGTTCATCCTGTTCGGCGCCTTTCTCGGCAAGTCCGGACTGGGACAACTGTTCAATGATCTGGCGCTGGCGATCGCCGGGCATACCCGCGGTGGACCGGCCAAGGTCGCGGTCATCGCCAGCGGTTTCCTGGGTTCGATCAATGGCTCGGCCATTGCCAACGTGGTGACGACAGGCGCCTTCACTATTCCGCTGATGAAGAAGACCGGCTACAAGCCGAACTTTGCCGGTGCGGTGGAAGCGGCCGCCAGCGTCGGCGGACAGATCCTGCCTCCGATCATGGGGGCGGCGGCGTTCATCATGGCCGAGGTGCTGGCCGTTCCTTATACCCAGGTCATTCTGGCCGGCATCATCCCGGCACTGCTGTTCTATCTCGGGGTGCTGTTCCAGGTGCATCTGCGCGCCATGCGCAACGGGCTGGAAGGCATTCCCCGCTCCCAGCTCACGCCGCTCAAGGAGGTCATGCTCAAGCGAGGCCACCTGCTGATACCGATGGCCGTGCTGCTGTGGCTGCTGTTCGAAGGGCGGGCACCGTTCTTCGCGGCCTTCTGGTCGATCGCGGCGACGGTTCTGATCTGCGGTACGCGGCGCGTCACTATCGGGCTCAGCCTGATCCTGGCGCTGTTGATCTTCGAACCGCAGCTGCGCGCGTTGCTCGGCGGCCATGCGATGCCCAACTTCCCGGCCAGCCGCTGGATGCTGTTCGTCATCATCGCGATCCCGGTAGCGGTCAACGCGATGCGTGCCAGGCTGGGCATGGTGGCGGAGAAGATGGATGTCGCCGATTGTCGCGATGCCATGCACGACGGGGTGCGTAACGCGATCCCCGTGGCGGTGGCGTGTGGCGCGGTGGGCATCATCGTGGGGATCGCCACGTTGACCGGTATTGCGCTGGAGGCAGCGGACGCGGTGGTGACGCTGGGCCAGCAGATTCCGATTCCGATGATCCAGCTGCTGGTCACGCTGTTCTTGACCATGATCGCGTCGATCGTGCTCGGCATGGGGCTGCCCAGCATTCCGACCTACATCATCACCAGTACCATGGCCGCGCCGATTCTGCTCAACCTGCCGATGTTCCGCGAGCTGGCCGGCAGCAACGAGACGGCGATCTTCGTGGCGCACATGTTCGTGTTCTACTTCGGGCTGTTCGCCAACCTGACGCCGCCGGTGGCCCTGGCTGCCTACGCTGGCGCCGGCATCAGCGGCGGATCGCCCAACGCGACCGGTTTCCAGGCGATGAAACTGGCGATCGCCGGCTTCGTGGTGCCGTACATGTTCGTGTTCGCGCACAGCATGCTGATGATCGACGCGACGTTGTGGAACACGCTGTGGGTCATCGTGACCGGTGTGGTCGGCGTGTTGCTGCTGGCCGTCGCGGTCGAGGGCTATCTGCGGCGACCGCTCAATCCGTTCTGGCGGATACTGGCAGCGATCGGCGCGCTGGCATTGATCTTCCCGGGGATGATCAGCGATATCGTCGGTGCGGTCATTACCGTCGTGCTGTTCCTGCTGACCAAGGCGAAATCGGAGACTACGCCCGCTCGCGCGGTATAGCGCCCCGAGCCTTCGGGCCTTGATGACGCCCGCTCTCCTTGCGAGGAGAGCGGGCGTTTTTCATTCGGGGCCACGAGTCGGGTTCGATGACGTCGGGGCGGCAGTCGATGACGTCACATTCGGCCATGGTCATGAGCGACAATTTGTCTAGAGTCCACAGTAGCATCCGTCGCTGATGTTTGATATAAGACAACCAAAGCACCCGTCGGTAGAGGTGCCGGTTAATGACCGTTGAGGATGATACATGTCGATCAATGTCACTCGGCGCCAGTTTTTCAAACTGGGCGGGGCGGGATTGGCGAGCTCGAGCCTGGCGATGATGGGGTTTGCCCCCGAACCCGCCGAAGCTTCTATCCGCCAGTTCAAGCTGACCTACGCCAAAGAGACGCGCAATACCTGCACCTACTGCTCGGTGGGTTGCGGCATTCTGATTTACAGCAAGGGCGATGGCGCCAAGAACGTCGAACAGAACGTCTTCCATATCGAAGGCGATCCGGACCACCCGGTCTCGCGAGGTTCGCTCTGCCCGAAAGGCGCTGGCCTGCTCGACTTCGTTCACAGCAAGGGACGTCTCGAATATCCGCAGGTGCGTGAAGCGGGCACCAGCGAATGGAAGCGGATCGGCTGGGATGAAGCGCTGACCCGCATCGCCCGGCACATGAAGGACGATCGCGACGCCAACTTCGTCCAGCGCACGGCGCACGGCGAGACGGTCAACCACTGGACGACGACCGGGTTCCTGGCGGCATCGGGTTCTTCCAACGAAGCCGGCTACATCACCCACAAGGTGGTGCGCAATCTCGGCATGGTGGCTTTCGATAACCAGGCGCGCGTCTGACACGGACCGACGGTGGCAGGTCTTGCCCCAACATTCGGTCGCGGTGCCATGACCAATCACTGGGTCGACATCCGCAATGCCAATCTGATTCTCTCGATGGGCGGCAACTCTGCCGAAGCACACCCCGTGGGCTTCCGCTGGGTCACCGAGGCCATCGAACACAACAAGGCCGAGTTGATCACGATCGACCCGCGCTTCACCCGTACCGGCGCCGTGGCGCAGGACAAGGCGTTCATCCGTACCGGCACCGATATCGCGTTTCTCGGCGGCCTGATCAGCTATCTGATCGAGACCGACCAGATTCAGCACGAGTACGTGTTGAATTACACCGACGCGGCATTGATCGTGCGCGAGGGGTACGGTTTCGAGGACGGCCTGTTCTCGGGCTACGACGAGTCGACGCGCAGCTACGACAAGCAGTCGTGGATGTACGAGATGGGCGACGACGGTTTCGTCCGTCGCGACGAGACGTTGCAGGATCCGCGCTGCGTCTATCAGCTGCTGCGTGAACACTACGCGCGTTACACCCCGGCCATGGTCTCGAGCATCACCGGTATCGCGGTCGAGAACATCCAGCGCATCTGGAAGAAGATCGCGGCGATGGCGGTCCCCGACAAGACCATGACCATCCTCTACGCGCTGGGGTGGACGCAGCACTCGATCGGCTCCCAGATCATCCGTACGGCCGCGATGGTGCAGCTGTTGCTGGGCAACATGGGCATGCCGGGTGGCGGCGTCAACGCGTTGCGCGGACACTCCAACATTCAGGGGCTGACCGATCTGGGTCTGCTTTCCCAGCTGCTGCCGGGCTACATGACGCTGGCCAACGCCAAGGAGCAGGACTACCGCGCCTATATCGACAAGCGCACCAAGCAGCCCACCGTCGAAGGCCAGGTTTCCTACTGGAAGAACTACGAGAAATTCCATGTCAGCCTGATGAAGGCGTGGTACGGCGATGCCGCCAACGAAGCCAACAACTGGTGCTTCGACTGGCTGCCCAAGCTCGAGCGGCCGCTCTATGACATTCTCGATACGTTCGAGCGCATGTCCAAGGGCGAGCTCAACGGCTACTTCTGCCAGGGGTTCAACCCGTTGGCGTCGTTCCCCAACCGGGCCAAGGTGACCAAGGCGCTCTCTTCCTTGAAGTATCTGGTGGTGATGGACCCGCTCAACACCGAGACCAGCGAATTCTGGAAGAATTACGGCGAGTACAACGATGTCGATTCCAGCCAGATCGACACCGAGGTGTTCCGCCTGCCGACCTGTTGCTTCGCCGAGGACGAGGGGTCGATCGTCAACAGCGCCCGCTGGCTGCAGTGGCACTGGTCCGCGGCACCACCGCCGGGAGACGCGCGACCGGATACCCGCATCATGGGCGAGCTGTTCCTCAAGCTGAAGCAGCTCTATCAGGAGGAGGGCGGCGTCTTCCCGGACCCGATCCTCAACCTGACCTGGGATTACCGGATTCCGGCCGATCCGAAGGCGGACGAACTGGCACGCGAGTTCAACGGGCGCGCGCTGGAGGATCTTACCGACGAGCAAGGCAACGTGACCCGGCGCGCCGGTGAGCAGCTGTCCGGTTTCGCCGAGCTGACCGCCGACGGGCGCACCGCGGCGGGCTGCTGGATATTCGCCGGCTGCTGGACCGAAGCCGGCAACCAGATGGCAAACCGCGACAACTCGGACCCTTACGGCACCGGCAATACGCTGGGCTGGGCATGGGCCTGGCCGATGAACCGGCGAATCCTCTACAACCGGGCCAGCGCGGACGTCCAGGGACGCCCCTGGGGGCCTGACAAGGCGTTCATCTGGTGGGATAGCGAACAAGGTGCCTGGGTGGGAGCGGACGTACCGGACTTTCCGACCAATTCGCCGCCGTCGCAGGGCCAGATGCCGTTCATCATGCAGCCGGAGGGCGTCGGTCACCTGTTCGCGGGGCAGAGCATGGTCGACGGCCCGTTCCCCGAGCACTACGAGCCGTTCGAGTCTCCGGTGCCCCAGAACCTGTTGCATCCGGGCAAGGAGAAGGCGCGCAACAATCCGGCCGCGCGCATCTTCGAGGAGGATCGCGAGGCGCTGGGCAAGCCCGAGGAGTTTCCGCACGCGGCGACGACCTATCGTCTCACCGAGCACTTCCACTTCTGGACCAAGCATGCCGAGCTCAATGCCATTGTGCAGCCGCAGCAGTTCGTCGAGATCGGCGAGGCGCTGGCCGACGAGATCGGCATCGCGGCGGGCGACTGGGTGAAGGTCTCCTCCAAGCGGGGCTTCATCAAGGCCGTGGCGGTGGTGACCAAGCGTCTGCGTCCGATGATGATCGGCGACAAGCAGGTTCACCACGTGGGGATTCCGCTGCACTGGGGATTCACCGGAGTGGCCAAGAAGGGCTATCTGGTCAACGCCCTGACGCCATTCGTCGGCGATGCCAACACCCAGACGCCGGAATACAAGTCGTTCACCGTCCGCGTCGAGAAGGCTTGAGGAGCGTATATGGACAATTCCCAGAACATCATCGCCCGCTCCGCCACCACGACGACGCCCCCGCAGGTCCGGGGGCATGTCGACGAGGTCGCCAAGCTGATCGATGTCTCCAAATGCATCGGTTGCAAGGCGTGTCAGGTGGCGTGCATGGAGTGGAACGACCTGCGCGACGATGTCGGCGAGTGCCACGGCACCTACGACAACCCTACCGACCTGACCTCGGAATCCTGGACCGTGATGCGGTTCAGCGAGTACGAGACGCAGGAGGGCAACCTCGAATGGCTGATCCGCAAGGATGGCTGCATGCATTGCGCCGAACCGGGCTGCCTGACGGCTTGCCCGGCCCCCGGAGCGATCGTGCAGTACGCCAACGGGATCGTCGACTTCGACTCCAACCACTGTATCGGCTGCGGGTACTGCATCACCGGGTGCCCGTTCGATATTCCGCGAATCTCGCCCAAGGATCAGAAGTCCTACAAGTGCACCCTCTGTTCGGATCGGGTCAACGCAGGGGTGGAGCCGGCGTGCGTCAAGACCTGCCCGACCAACTGCATCGAGTTCGGCACCAAGAAGGACATGCTGGCGCGGGCGGAGAAGCGGGTGGGCGATCTCAAGGAGCTCGGCTTCCGTGACGCGGGTATCTACGATCCGGCCGGGGTCGGCGGCACGCACGTGATGTACGTGCTGCATCACGCCAATGATCCCAACCGCTACAGCGGGTTGCCCAAGGATCCGCGCATCTCGCCGCTGGTCGGGGCGTGGAAGGGCGCGACCAAGCCGATCATGTCGGCGATCATCGGCATCACCGCGTTCGCGGGCGTGATCCATTACATGACCAAGGGGCCGAAGGAGGAGCCGGAAGAGCACGTGCAGGAAGACGCGCCGCCGCCTCATTCGCTCGGCTACGATGCCACCCGTCCGCGGGGAGAAGACCGATGAAGATGCCACGCGATCGTCTGATTCGTTATTCGCCGCTGGATCGCGCCAACCACTGGACCATGGCAATGGTCTTCGTGCTGTTGGCGCTCTCCGGACTGGCGTTCTTCCATCCGGCCTTCTTCTTCCTCAGCCATACGCTGGGCGGGCCGGTCTGGGCGCGGATCCTGCATCCGTTTCTCGGGGTGGTGCTGGTGCTGCTGTTCTACGCCATGGCGGCCCGGCACGTGCGGCGCAACCTGCTCGGCGAGAACGACGTCCAGTGGGTGCGCCAGATCGGCGACGTGCTCGACAACCGCGACGAGAAGCTGCCGCCCATCGGTAAGTACAATCCGGGCCAGAAACTGGTCTATTGGGCGCTGGTAGTGTCGATCGCGGTACTGCTGATCAGCGGCGTGATCATGTGGCGGCCCTGGTTCGCCGGCTATTTCCCGATCCCGCTGATCCGCTTCGCCAGCCTGCTCCACGCCGTGTCGGCATTCGTGGCCATCGTCACCATCGTGGTTCACGTCTACGCGGCCATCTGGGTCAAGGGCTCGATTCGTTCCATGACCCGGGGCTGGGTGACCCGCGCCTGGGCGCGCCATCACCACGGCCTGTGGGCCCGCGAACAAGAGGAGGCGCAGCACCGTGAGCAGCAACCCTGATAACGAAAGCGAGCCGGCTGTCGCCGGCGAGCACACCTTTGGCCAGGCGCCCCCGTCACCGGGGGCGCCTCCGATGGTCGGCCTGCCGGCGCGCAAGCTGTTCGTCGAGCGCGCCCGGCGCCTGCGTCAGCTGGCCGAGCGTGTCCCGGCGATGGCGGCCTACCTGCAGTTCATGGCAATGGTGGTCGAGGCGCAGCACCGGGTCGTTCAGCAGTCGCGTCCGGCATTGACGAGCGGGGCGGAGCTGGCGATGCGTCATGGCATTCCCCCCTTGTCGATCGACGGCCTGTGGCGGGACATGTCGTGGCACGACGATCTCGAGGCGTTGCTGGAGGAGCTCGACGCGCAGGTGGTGGAACCGCAGCGAGGCTGGTTCGATGCATTGCGCCGGCTTCCGCAGACGGAGCGTGCCGAGTTGGCCCATGCCATGCTCGAGGGTCGGCCGCTGCCGCTGGAGCAGCGCGCCATGGCACCGCTGATGGGCGCTGCGCTGCAAGTCGCCTGGACGCGTCAGGCGCGGATGCTGCCCGCCACGCCGCCCAGGCCGGCGGGCGCTACCAGCGGCCTGTGCCCGTGCTGCGGGGCTCCCGCTGTCGGCAGTCTGATCCAGATCGGCATGGCGCGTTCCCGGGTGCGCTACCTGCAGTGTGGCCTGTGTGCCAGCGAGTGGTACGCCGAGCGCGCCAAGTGCGCACAGTGCGGTGACAGCAAGACACTGGACTACAGCGGGCTCGAGGACGAGCAGGGCGAGCGGGTGTTGCCGATTCAGGCCGAGACCTGCGATCACTGCCACAGCTATCTGAAGCGGGTCAATCGCGAGTGGGAAGCGGACGCCGACCCACTGGCCGATGACCTGGCCAGCCTGGCACTGGACATGATGATTGCCGACCGGGATCTGGCGAGACGTGCTTTCAACCCCCTGCTGGTGCTGGGCGAGCCGGCCTAAGCTTCGAGCTTCGAGCTTCGAGCTTCGAGCTTCGAGCTTCGAGCTTCGAGCTTCGAGCTTCGAGCTTCGAGCTTCGAGGAAGGGATTGCGAACTTCGTGAGTTGGCGAGGATCGTTTTCGCGGCACGCGGCACGCGGCACGCGACTTGTATTGGTGCCAGCTCGACGATTAAATCGAGATTCCAATCAGCGACCTCGAGCCATTCATGCCCGACACGATCGCCTCATCGATGGATCTCCGACGCCAGTTGCCGGGAGTGACGACACTGCTCGAGCATCCCGAACTCCAGCCGTGGCGGCAGCGCCACGGTGATCGGCTGGTGATACGCGCCATCCGCGAAACGCTGGCGCTCTTTCGCCAGCGTCTGAGCGATGGCGCGGCGACCTTCGAAGACGTCACCGGCTCTGCCGATGGTTGGCCCGGTGACTCGGGACTGGTCGACGCGATCTCGGATCGACTTCGACGCCTGGTGCAGCCCAACATGCGCCCGGTCTTCAACCTGACCGGCACCGTCATACATACCAACCTGGGGCGTTCGCCGCTTTCCGAGGCGGCCATCGAGGCGGTGGTTCAGGCTGCCCGCCATCCGGTCGCGCTCGAATACGATCTGGAACAGGGACGGCGTGGCGATCGCGATCGTCTGGTGGAGTCGCTGCTGATCGAATTGACCGGTGCCGAAGCGGCAACGGTCGTCAACAACAATGCCGCTGCCGTGCTCCTGGCGCTCACCGCGCTCGGGGCCGGCCGCGAGGCGGTGATCTCGCGTGGCGAAATGATCGAGATCGGCGGCGCATTTCGGATACCGGACGTGATGTCCGCCGCCGGCTGCCGGCTGGTCGAGGTCGGCGCCACCAATCGCACCCACGGGCGGGATTTCCGTCAGGCGCTCGGCGACGACAGCGGGTTGATCGTCAAGGCGCATACGTCCAACTACGCGATCACCGGGTTTACCAGCAGTGTGCCGGAACATGAGCTCGCCGCCATCGCCCACGATCACGGCATTCCGTTCATGGTCGATCTGGGCAGCGGCGCACTGACCGATTTTCGCGCCTTGGGCCTGCCTCATGAGTCCCTCCCGGCGGAGGCGATCGCGGCAGGGGCGGATCTGGTGACCTTCAGCGGCGACAAGCTGCTCGGCGGCCCTCAGGCGGGCATCGTCGTCGGCAGGCGCGAGCTGATTGCCAGGCTCAAGCAGCATCCGCTCAAGCGGGCGCTGCGCTGCGACAAGCTCACGCTGGCGGCCCTGGAAGCCACGCTCCGCTGCTACCGGGACAGCGATTCTCCGGCACGCGCCTTGCCGGCGCTGGCGATGCTCGCCCGGGACCTCGACGCGATCGTCGAGCAGGGGAAGAGATTGCAGCCAACGCTCGAGGCGGCGGTCGACGGACTCGCCGGGGTGAGCTGCGAGGATTGTCGTAGTCAGCTCGGCAGCGGATCGTTGCCGGTCGACCGTCTCGATAGCCGCGCCCTGGTGCTGCGTTGCCGGAGCGGTCGCGAGCTATCCCGGCTCGAGCGTGCGCTGCGCGCCTTGCCGCGTCCGGTGATCGGGCGTGTACACGATGGCGCGCTGTGGCTGGATCTGCGCTGCCTGGCGACCGAAGCGGACGAGCGGCAGTTCGTCGAACAGCTCGGCGAGATTCGGCAGCGCTGGAGTGAGCAGGCATGATCATCGGCACGGCGGGTCACGTCGACCATGGCAAGACGGCGCTGATTCACGGTCTGACCGGCATCGCTACCGACCGCCTGAAGGAAGAGCGCGCGCGTGGGCTGACCATCGAGGCCGGCTACGCCTATCCCGAATCGCCACCGGCGTTCGACGGCGCCACGCTGGGCTTCATCGATGTGCCCGGCCACGAGCGCTTCATCGCCAACATGCTCTCCGGCGCCGTCGGCATCCAGGCGATGCTGCTGGTGGTCGCCGCCGATGACGGCATCATGCCGCAGACCGTCGAACATGCCCGCATTCTGGAGCTGCTGGGAGTAACGCGGGCCTGGGTGGCGCTGACCAAGATCGATCGTGTCGAGCCGTCGCGCGTGGCCCAGGTGACGCAGGAGCTGCGGCACTGGCTGGTCGGCACCGTCTTCGCCGATGCGCCGGTATTTCCGCTTTCCAACACGTCGGGAGAGGGAGTCGAGGCGCTCGGGCAGGCGCTGTGGACGGCAGCGGCCGATGTGTCGAGAGACAATGTGTCGAAAGACAATGTGTCGAGAGACGATGCGGCCTCGAGCGGACCTTCGGCGGCGCTGGCCGATGCGGGCCGTTTCCGGCTCGCCATCGATCGCGTCTTCGTCAAGCGGGGCGCCGGCGTGGTGGTGACCGGCACGGTGCGCAGCGGGCGGATCGCGAGTGGCGACAGAGTGCGGTTGCTGCCGTCGGGCCTGACCGCCCGAGTGCGAGGACTGCGTTGCCAGAATCGCGACACGGCGTCCGCGAGCCGTGGAGAGCGCTGTGCCATCAATCTCAGCGGCGCCGATATCGAGTCCGGACGTCTCGCGCGGGGGGACTGGGTGGTCGCCGAGGCTTCCCGGGTCACCGATCGCCACCGGCTCGACGTGGTGCTGCGCGCGCTGCCCGAGTCGCCGCCGATCAAGCACTGGGCCCCGGTTCATCTGCATCACGGCAGTGCCCACGTCACCGGACGGATCTCGCTGCTGGAAGGGGAAACCCTGGCACCAGGGGCGTCGATGCTTGCCCAACTGGTGCTCGAGTCCCCACTCCAGGCGGCGCACGGTGACCGGATCGTGGTGCGCGATCACGGCGCCAGCCAGACGCTGGGAGGTGCCAGCGTGCTCGATGTCGCGCCGCCTCGAAGGGGCGCGCGAAAGCCGGAGCGTCTCGCCTGGCTGCGCCAGTTGCGCGAATACCTGCCGGATGCCGGCGGCCTTCAGGACAGCAGTGCTTTCTGGCAACGGCCGATGACCGACGGGATCGGTATCGATCTGTCTGCGCTGTCGGACAATCTAGACCGGGATACGAGCGAGCTCGAGCGTAGTGCAACGCTTGCGGGCTGGTGGGTCGTTGCCGGTCAGGGATGCAGTCACGCGCTTCCCGAGACGACGCAGCAGACGCTCTATCGCAAGGCGCTGGACCGGCTGGCGCAGTTGCACGAGCTGGAGCCGGCGATGCGCGGCGTCGATATCGATCGCCTGCGCCGGATGGTGGCGCCCCAACTGCCGGCCAATCTGTTCCGGCCGCTACTGGAACGCTGGAAAACGGGTGGCGAGATCGTGCAGCATGGTCCGTTCCTGGCCCTGGCCTCCCACGAGGCTTCGCTGTCGCCGGAAGAGGCCCGGCGCTGGCAGCAGGTTCGCCCGCTGCTGGAGGCCTCCCCTTACGATCCGCCGCGTGTGCGGGATATCGCCCAGCAGTTCGGCTGGGAGGAAGGCGAGGTTCGGCGTCTGCTGAGAAGCTGTGCGCTGCTCGGAAGCGTCTATCAGCTGCGCCAAGATCATTTCTTCCTGACGCCCCATGTCGCCGAGCTGGCTGGCGTGATTCGCGAGCTGGATAGCGAGGCGTCGCCGGGGGCGAAGGCGGCGGATTTTCGCGACCGGGTCGGCTGCGGGCGGAAACTGGCGGTGGCGATTCTCGAGTTTTTCGATCGAATCGGCTTCACGCGGCGAATCGGGGATAGTCACAAAGTGATCCGGGAGGATATGCTATTCGAATGACGGGTTTGGCCTTCGATGGCCGAACGCCTGGAAGAGAATCGTTCCCCGGTGGGGCGCCAGGACTTCAACTCCTGTAGGGGCTGCCAGCAGTCCCTGGTGGGTTCGACTCCCTCTCTCTTCCGCCACCCTTT
>Ga0098062_1000939_pt1 | contig 12686 bp, 10 predicted proteins | sample 23_taG_FD_81592 | JGI IMG/M metagenome (GOLD analysis project Ga0098062, IMG submission 81592) | Marine viral communities from Cariaco Basin, Caribbean Sea - 23_WHOI_OMZ | ecosystem: Environmental > Aquatic > Marine > Oceanic | place: Caribbean Sea: Cariaco Basin | collected 2014-11-11 | reverse complement strand
TCCGCCACAAGCACAAGTTCACGCTCGCGGCGCTGTCGCCGGGCGATATCGTCACCATGTACGGCGTGACCGTGGGCAAGGCAACGCGCGACATTCCCGAGGGCGGCGTGATCACCGTGGACAACGTCGCCCACGCCACGGAAAGCGACGAGGTCCGCCCCGGCAGCAAGTCGTGGACGCCGCCGGACGTGACGCGCTTCCAGGGCATGACCTTCGACGGTTTCCATCGCCCGGATGGTGGCGTCGGCACGGCCAACGTGTGGCTGGTGATTCCGCTGGTGTTCTGCGAGAACCGCAACATCGAGGTGCTGCGCCAGTGTGTCGCCGATGCGCTGGGCGATGACCCTTATCGTGACTACAAGCGCATGGCGCGCCAAATGCTGAGCGGCCAGAGCGACACGCCGGAGAGCGCCGATTCGTTCGACGCCACCGCGCCCAGACGTTTCCCCAACGTCGACGGCGTGCGCTTTCTGACCCATACCCTGGGCTGCGGCGGCACCGACGACGATGCCGAAGCGCTGTGCCAGTTGCTGGCCGGCTATATCTGCCATCCCAACGTGGCCGGCGCGACGGTACTGAGTCTCGGCTGTCAGAAGGCGCAGATTCAGATGCTCAAGGCGGCGGTGGCCAAACGCGATCCGCAACGGTTGCGCACGGTGGACTATTTCGACCAGCAGTCCTCACCCAGCGAAGAAGCGCTGATTCGCAACGCCCTACAGTCGATCTTCGACGGTCTGGCAGCCGCCGACCGAATCCCGCGCCAACCGGCGCCGCTGGCCAAGCTCACGCTCGGCGTCGAGTGTGGCGGCTCCGACGGCTTTTCCGGCATCTCCGCCAACCCGCTGGTCGGCGCCGTGGTTGATCGCCTGGTCGCCCTCGGCGGCAGCGGCATTCTCAGCGAGTTTCCGGAACTGTGCGGGGTCGAGCACGAACTGGTCGCCCGCTGTACCGACGCCGCGGTCGCCGAACGTTTCCGCGATCTGATGCAGGCCTACCAGCGCCATGCCGCCGCGGTGGGGGCCGATTTCGCCATGAACCCGTCTCCGGGCAACATTCGCGACGGTTTGATCACCGATGCGATGAAATCCGCCGGTGCGGCCAAGAAAGGCGGCGACGGGCCGGTAGTCGACGTGCTCGATTACACCGAGCCGCACCGTCGCCCCGGTCTCAGCCTGCTCTGCTCGCCGGGCAACGACGTCGAATCGACCACCGCGCTGGCCGGCTCCGGCGCCAACCTGATCGTGTTCACCACCGGTCTCGGCACGCCCACCGGCAACCCGGTGACGCCAGTGCTCAAGATCGCCAGCAACAGCGAACTGGCGACCCGCATGCGCGACATCATCGATTTCGACGCCGGCCCCATCGTGCGCGGCGAACGCGGCATCGACGAGCTGGCCGAGGAGCTGCTGGCGCTGTGCATCGAGGTCGCGTCGGGACGCCATCGCTCGCATGCCCAGCGTCTCTCACAGCACGACTTCATTCCCTGGAAGCGCGGGGTGTCTCTATGAGCGCTTCGACACGGCTCTCGACGAGCGCGTCCGATTACCGCGACGCCGGTATCGTCCAGTTCGGCACCGGACGCTTCCTGCTCGCCCATGTCGATGCCCTGGTATCCGAATCGCTGGAGAAGGGAGACAGCGATGAGCGCATTCTGGTGGTGCAGAGCTCGACCCGCGAGGAAGGCAAGCGCAAGGCGCGCTTGCTCGCCGAGCAGCGCCGCTATCCCGTGCGGATTCGCGGTCGGCGCGACGGCGAAACGATTGATCGCAAGCAGACCGTCGACAGCATCGCCGGCTGCCTGATCGCCGCCGAACAGTGGGACGTGCTCAAGCGACACGTGGTCGAGCACGCCCGCATCATCGTCTCCAACACCGCCGACAACGGCTACGACATTGGAGACGACTCGAGTCTCGCGACAGTGCCGGCGAGCTTTCCCGGCAAGCTGACCCACCTGTTGCGGGCCCGCTTCGAAGCCGGTAACGATGGCCTGACGATCCTGCCCTGCGAGCTGATCGAGCAGAACGCCCGGCAGTTGAAGTCGCTGGTGACGACAATGGCCCGCCGCGACGGCGAGGCGACAGCCGATAACGCGGCGTTTCTCGACTGGCTGGACAACCGCTGCGTATGGGCCGACACGCTGGTCGACCGCATCGTCTCGGCGCCGCTCGAACCGCTCGGTGCCATCGCCGAACCCTATGCGCTCTGGGCCATTGCCCGCCAGCCGGGCATGGCGATCCCCTGCGTGCATCCGGATGTCGAGATCGTCGACGACCTGACCCCGCAGGCGATGTGCAAGCTGCACATTCTCAACCTGGCCCATACCTATCTGGTCGACCGATGGCAGCAAGCCGGTCGCCCGGTCGAGTTCGTGCGCGAGGCGATGGAGTGCGCCGCGCTGGTCGATCCGCTGCGTGCCACCCTCGAAGAGGAGGTGCTGCCGACGCTCGCCGCCGAACTGCCCATGAACCAGCTGGAGCCGTATCTGGCGGTAACGATGGAACGGTTCGCCAACCCCTTCCTCGATCACCGCCTCGACGATATCGCCCAGCATCACGCCGCCAAACTGCAGCGACGCCTGCAGCCGGTGGTGGATAAAGCACGCCTCCAAGGGCGCGCCACGCCCAGGCTCGACGAGGCGTTGAGCTGATGGCGACAACACGAAGCATCCAAGACGACAACATCCGGAGCACGCCAATGATCACCCAACGATTCTTCCGCTTCACCGCTTCACTCACCCTGGCCGGTCTGAGCACGCTCGCGCTCACGGGCATGGCCCAGGCTGCGACCGAAATCCGCGTCGCCTACGGCAATCAGCCCGGCGAGCCGGTCGATGTCGCGGTCAAGGAGTGGGCGAAAAGCGTCGAGAAAGCCAGCGACGGCGAGCTGACGCTGAAAGCCTTCCCCGCCAGCCAGCTCGGCGGCGAGACCGAAGTGATGGAGCAGGCGCGCTTCGGCTCGCCGCTGATCACCATTACCGCCTACTCCAACTTCATGAGTTCGGTGCCGGATCTGGCGGTACTGGACGCGCCGTATCTCTCCGACGATTTCGACAGCAAGCTCAAGGTCTTCGAGTCCGACTGGTTCGCCGAGCAGGAAAAGAAGGTCGAGGAATCCGGCTATCACATCGTGATTCCCAATTCCGTCTACGGGGTGCGCCACCTGCTTTCGCGAGAAGCGGTCTCGACGCCGGAGGATCTGGCCGGGGTCAAGGTGCGGGTGCAGAACTCGCCGATGTACGTCGCCGCAATCAAGGCAATGGGCGCGGTGCCCACGCCGATGTCGCTGGGCGATGTCTATCCGGCGCTGGCCCAGGGTTTGGTCGACGGCGTCGAGAACCCGCTGCCGGTGCTGTATGGCGGCAAGTTCTACGAGGTAGTGAAGAATCTCAATCTCACCGCCCACATGCATACGGTCGCGCCGTTCGTCACCGGTGAAGCGTTCTGGCAACAGCTGAGCCCGGAAGACCAGAAGATCCTCACCGAGACCGGTCAGGAGATGGCCAAGAACCTGCGCAGCCTGGTCGAGAAGGAGACCGACAAATCGCTTCAGCAGTTGAAGGATGCCGGCGTCCAGGTGCACGAGGTGGATACCGCCCCGTTCCGCGAGCGTGCCCAGCAGGAAGTCCCGGCGGCATTCCCGCAGTGGAGCGACGGGCTGTATCAGCAGGTCAGCGATATCATCAACGGCTGACAAAATCGCCGGGAGCGATTCTGGACATCGCACAGCGATGGTCCGAAAGGCGACCGTCAGGAATGGCGGTCGCAATCTCGAATCTTGCGCGGACTCGGCGTCCCCAGCGAATCGAGGCGTTGCGCGGGACTATCGACCCTCCTTTGTTTAACGCTGCGAAGTGAGCTGTTGCTCACGTCGTTAGGAGTTGAATATTCATGCAAACGTTTTTCAAGGCGCTCGACCGCCTGATGCGACTCGATGAGGTGATCGCCAGCCTGGCGCTGTTCGGGCTGTTCGTGGTCGCCATCGCCAACGTCTTCATGCGCTACCTGTTCTCGTCGCCGCTGGCCTGGAGCGAGGAGATCCTGCAGCTGTTGATGGTGTGGGCGACATTCCTCGGCGCCAGCGCACTGGTACGGCGCAACGAGCACGTGCTGATCGGCCTGCTCAACGACAGGTTGCCGGCAGCCGTTGCGCACTGGAACACGCGCATTTTCAACATCGGCATTGTCATGCTTTGCGCGGTGGCGATGCTTTTCTGGGGGCTGGAACTGCTGCCCTTCTCGCGTTTCCGCAGCACGCCGATGCTGCAGATCCCCTACTACTGGATTCACGTATCAATCCCCATCAGCGCAGCGCTGATGCTCTATCACAGTCTGGTGCGCCTGATCACCAATGACCGATTGATTGCCGACGAACGGGAACTGGCTCCGCCGCAAGCCACCCGTGACGTCGTTACCGCCAAGGAGTGATATCGATGGCCGTTGGAATCGCGCTCGCCGCGCTCTTCATCCTGTTCTGCCTGGGCACGCCGGTGGCCTTCGCGCTGTTTGCGTCGAGTCTGACCTACTTCCTCGTCGGTGCGGATCAGCCCATGGTAATGCTGATCCAGCGCCTCGCCGGCGGGCTGGAGTCCATTTCACTGCTGGCCATTCCGTTCTTCATCATGGCCGGGGTGTTCATGAACCACTCCGGCATCACCGAACGGCTGCTGACGCTGGCCGAACTGATGACCCGTCGAATGCACGGCGGTCTGGCGCAGGCCAACGTACTGTTGAGTACCTTCATGGGCGGTCTTTCCGGCTCCAACATCGCCGATGCCGCCATGAACGCCAAACTGCTGGTGCCGAGCATGACGGCTGCCGGCTACCCCAAGGCGTTCTCGAGCGCGATCACGGCCTCGTCGTCGCTGATCACGTCGACCATCCCGCCGGGGATCGCGCTGATCGTCTACGGCTACGTCAACAACGTCTCGATCGGGCGGCTGTTTCTGGCCGGTGTCGTGCCGGGCGTGCTGATGGCGGTCGCGATGATGGTACTGGTGTCGATCCAGTGTCGCCGCCTCGGCTATCAGAAGCCGCGCCGCGAACGTGTCACTCGTCACGAATGGATCAGCGTGACCCGCGCCGGGATCATCGCGCTGCTGCTGCCGGTGGTCGTCATCGGCGGCATCCGCGTCGGCATCTTCACGCCCACCGAAGCAGGCGCGATGGCCGTACTCTATGCGCTGATCGTCGGGCTGTTCGTGTATCGGCAGATGGGGCTGGGCAGCGTTGCGCTGGCGACGCGGGAGTCGCTGATGGCGTCGGTCAACGTGCTGTTCATCATCGCGGTCGCCTCGGGCTTCGCTCGCGTGCTGACCTGGGAGCAGATTCCCCAGCAGATCGCGCTGATGCTCTCCTCGGGCGTCGGCAGCGCGGTGGCGTTTCTACTGATCGCCAACGTCCTGCTGCTGGTTCTCGGCATGTTTCTGGAGGGCAACGCGATTCTGATCGTGCTCTCGCCGTTGCTGGCTCCCGTGGCGGCCCAGTTCGGTATCGACCCGGTGCACTTCGGTATCGTGTTCATCCTCAACGCCTCGATCGGCACCATTACGCCACCCCTGGGCACGGTGATGTTCACGACCTGCAGCATCACCGGCGTCTCGATCGGCGCCTTCATTCGCGCCATCGCGCCCTACTGGCTGCTGCTGGTCGCCCTGCTGCTGGTGGTGACCTTCGTACCGGCGATCTCGCTGGCGTTACCCAACTGGGTGTTCTGACCCGGGAGCGTGCCCTGAACGCAAGCCTCCGAGTACGACCATGGCCGTATGTCGGCCTTTCCCGGTCGCGCGTTCGGCGGCCGGACAGGTAAGATGAAGTCGAAACAGCCAATGTTGACCATACGGCTCAACCCACTTCGAAGGCCGGGATTCGACTGACGTGAAGGACACCTCGACAACGCGTTCCCCACGCCGGCCCAGCGTCGCTGAAGCGCTGGTCAGGGAGATCTTCGCCGGCCATTACCAGCCCGGCGAATTCGTGCCCAAGGAGATCGACCTCTGCGAGCAGTTCGCGCTCAACCGCTCGGCGGTGCGCAGCGATCTGCGCCAGTTGGTCGACGCCGGCATCATCGAGCGTATCTCCGGTTACGGCTCCCGCGTTCGGGATTATGCCGAGTGGAACATTCTCGACCCGCAGGTCACCGAGTGGATGGTGCGTTTCGCCACACCCAACCCGGGTATTCAGCGCGAGATCCTGACCTTCCGGCTCGACGTCGAGCCCTATGTGGCGATGACGGCGGCCAAGCGCGCCACGGCGAGGGATCTCGTGGCGATCGAAGAAGCCTTCGAAGGCATGGGCCGTGACTTCCACAACCCCGAATCGGCCAACCGCGGGAGGCTTCACAGCGACCACGACGTCGCCTTCCACGTAGCCATCTTCAAGGCGACCCACAACATCGTCTGGAAGCAGCTATCGCACATCCTGAAGCCCTCGATTCATCTACTGGTGGAGACCTCCAACGTCAGCGCCAGCGATCCTGAGCAGAGCCTGGAGCGCCACCGCCACTTGATGGAGTGCATTCGAACCCGGCGGCCCCGCGAGGCCTTCTTCGCCTCGGTGGCGGTTTTGCAGGGAACGGCCGACGCGCTGGGGATGGAGATGCCGGAGACCTTGCTGGGCGAAGTGCCGGCAGCCGTCGAGCGCTGAGCGCCGTCCTCGCGTGCCGGCAGCGCGATACCCAAGGAGCGCGGAAACTCGCATGCCTGCGATGCCCGCCTCGATCTCGTCAGAGGAGAACCAACATGGATTTCGGTATCAACGGCCGCTGGGCCATCGTCTGCGCCGCCAGCCAGGGACTGGGCAAGGGTTGCGCCGTTGCCTTGGCCAGGGAAGGGGTCAATCTGGTCATCAACTCGCGCCGGCAGGAGACGCTGGACGCCGTCGCCGAGGAGCTGCGCGCACTCGATCCGGCGATCGAAGTGCGTACAGTTGCCGGTGACATCGGCGATCCGGCCATCCGAGAGGCGGTGCTAAGCGCGCCGCCCCAGGTCGATATCCTGGTCAACAACAACGGTGGCCCGCCTCCCGGCGATTTCCGAGACTGGGAGCGGGACGACTGGATCGCGGCGCTGGACGCCAACATGCTGGCGCCCATTGCGTTGATTCAGGCCTGCGTCGATGGCATGGCCGAGCGCGGCTTCGGCCGGATCGTCAATATCACCTCGTCGGCGGTGAAAGCCCCGATCGACGTGCTCGGGCTCTCCAACGGTGCCCGCAGCGGCCTGACCGGATTCGTCGCCGGCACCGCTCGCCAGTCGAGACTGGCCAGCCGCAACGTCACCATCAACAACCTGATGCCGGGCGCCTTCGACACCCAGCGGCTGAGGGGCGGCATCGACAAGGCCGCCAGCAAGAGCGGCCGCACGCATGACGAGGTGGCACAAACGCGTCTGGACGCGATTCCCGCCCGCCGCTTCGGCAACCCCGAGGAGTTCGGCGAGGTCTGCGCCTTCCTCTGCAGCCGCCAGGCCGCCTACATGACCGGCCAGAACATCCTGCTCGACGGCGGCGCCTATCCAGGAACTTTTTAAGGCGCCCGAGACTGCGCCTCTATCTAAGACGCCCGAGACCGCGCCTCAATCTCGGTCGAGGCGCCCCGAGCCGCGCCTCTGTCCATCGCGCTCCGAGGCTAGCGCCGCCTTCTATAGCGCCCAATGCTGACCTTCGCTCGTAGCTCGTAGCTCGTAGCTCGTAGCTCGTAGCTCGTAGCTCGTAGCTCGTAGCTCGTAGCTCGTAGCTCGTAGCTCGTAGCTCGTAGCTCGTAGCTCGTCAGTGATTATCTCGTGGCAAGTCCCAGGCAATCGCCCGGTACTTGGTCGCCGGCGCCAGGGTCATGCCGCGGTCGAGCTGTTCGACCATCGAACGCTGGATCTCCTGCCACGGGGTCTGGTGGTCGCGATACGGGTAGCCGCCGCTGGCTTCGAGCTTGGCGCGTCGCGCTGCCAGCTCCTCGTCGTCGATCAGCAGATTGGCCTCGCCCCGCTTGAGATCGATACGGATCCGGTCGCCGGTTTCGAGTAGCGCCAGGCCGCCGCCCGTCGCCGCTTCCGGCGAGGCGTTGAGAATCGAGGGCGAGCCGGAGGTTCCCGACTGGCGTCCGTCGCCCAGGCACGGCAGCGATTCGATGCCCTGCTTGATCAGCGCTTCCGGCGGCTGCATGTTGACCACCTCGGCGCCCCCGGGATGCCCCACCGGGCCGGCACCGCGCATCACCAGGATGGTGTTCTCGTCGATCTCGAGCGCCGGGTCGTCGATGCGCGCATGGTAGTCCTCGGAGCCGTCGAACACCGCGACCTTGCCTTCGAACGCTTCCGGATCGTCCGGATTGGAAAGAAAGCGGCGCCGGAAGTCTTCCGAGATGACGCTGGTCTTCATCAGCGCGGAATCGAACAGATTGCCCTTGAGATTGAGAAAGCCCGCCGATTCGACCAGCGGCTTGCCGTAGCGCAGGATGACGTCTTCGTCCTGAGTTTCCTGGCCGAAGCAGTTGGCATGCAGCGTCTGACCGTTGACCGTCAGCGCGGCGCCATGAAGTCGTCCTGCCGCCAACAGTTCATGAACCACCGCCGGGACTCCACCCGCCCGGTAGAACTCCTCGCCGAGATAGGCACCGGCCGGCATCACGTTCGCCAGCAGCGGCACGTCGTGACCCAGCCGCTGCCAGTCGTCGTTGGTCAGCTCGATTCCTGCGTGACGGGCGATCGCGTTGATGTGAACGGGGGCATTGCTCGAGCCGCCCAGTGCCGAACAGACGACGATGGCGTTCTCGAACGCTTCACGCGTCAGGATGTCGCTCGGACGCAGGTCTTCCCACACCATCTCGACGATGCGCGCCCCGGTGGCGTAGGCGACCATCGGTCGCTCCTTGTAGGGGGCGGGAATCATCGCCGAGCCGGGCAGACTCATGCCCAGCGCCTCGGCCATGGAGTTCATGGTCGACGCCGTGCCCATGGTGTTGCAGTGCCCCACAGAGGGCGCGGAATCGGCGATGCGGGCTAGAAACTCGGGATAGTCGATCTCGCCGGTGGCGAGACGCTTGCGCAGCTCCCACACGATGGTGCCGGAGCCGACGCGCTCCTTGCCGCGCCAGCCGTTGAGCATCGGCCCGCCGGAGAGCACGATCGCCGGGATGTCCGCCGTGGCGGCGGCCATCAGACAGGCCGGCGTGGTCTTGTCGCAGCCGGTGGTCAGCAGCACGCCGTCGAGCGGATAGCCGTGAAGCACCTCGACCAGACCGAGATAGGCGAGATTGCGATCCAGCGCGGCGGTGGGCCGGCGTACGTTCTCGTGAATCGGATGCAGCGGAAATTCGAACGGGACGCCGCCCGCCGCGCGGATACCCGCCTTGACCCGCTCCACCAGCTGGATGTGATGGCGGTTGCACGGCGTGAGATCGGAGCCGGACTGGGCGATACCGATGATCGGCTTGCCGGAAGAGAGCTCTTCCAGGGTGATGCCGTAGTTCATGTAACGCTCGAGGCACAGCGCCGTGGTGCCGGCGTGGTCAGGATTATCGAACCACCAGCGTGAACGGAGTTGATCGGGGGTTCGGCGGGGACGTTCGGTCATGATCGGGGCTCTCACAAACTTGTCACTGACTTGGCCGACGGGCCAGCGGCGTAAACGATCGCTGGCCCGGCCGGTGCTGAAGCATTGGTGCGTTGGGTCGGCGAACGCTTATAGCGCTTTTGCGGCCGCGTAGCCAAAATCCTCTTCGCTCCCGAGCGTGTTGCGCAGCGGGCGACCCAGTGCCGGCAGGTCGATCTCGTAGCGATCGCCCGGCTCGACCACGACCTTGTCGGCGAAGCTCAGTGTCGCGGTGCCGAAGAAATGGACATGAACGTCGCCGGGACGGCGGAAGTTGCGATACTTGAAGTGGTGATGCTCGAGGTTCGCCAGGCTGTGAGCCATGTTGCCCTCGCCGGTCAAAAACGGCTTCTCCCATAGCGTGCGACCGTCGCGCACGATGCGGCTGGTGCCTTCCAGGTTCTCCGGCAGCTCGCCGATGAAGAGCTCCGGGCCGAAACTGCAGGCGCGCAGCTTGGAGTGCGCCAGCCACAGGTAGTTGAAGCGCTCGGTGACGTGATCCGAGAATTCGTTGCCGATGGCGTAACCGACGCGCCAGGGCGTGCCGTCCTGGCCGACGACATAAAGCCCGGCCAGCTCCGGCTCCTCGCCAGCATCCTGGGCGAACGCCGGGGACGGGATGTCGGTTTCCGGCGCCACCACGCAGTCGCCATCCCCCTTGTAGAACCATTCCGGCTGCGGCCCGACTTCCCCCGCCTTCGGCTTGCCGGCCTCGATGCCCATGCGGAACATGCGCATGGAGTCGGTGAGTTCACTTTCCTCGACCCTGTCAGGCGAGGACATAGCGGCAGCGTGCATCGCCGAACGGGTATCGGCGCTGCCGAGATGCGTCAGCCCCGTTCCCGTGACCAGGCAGTGCGCCGGATCCGAATGCGTCAATGGCGGCAGCAGGCGACGCTCGGCGACGATCTGCGCGTAGTCGAGACGCTTCTCGGTTAGCGCCGATTCGACTACCGCGGTCAGCGGCTTGCCCTCGTCGATGGCGCGTTTGGCCAGACCGTAGACGCCCTCGTCGGCGTCGACGACCTGGACCTCCCGTTCATCGATGACCATCGCCACGGTCAGTTGGTCGTCGTTCAGGCACTGTATCAGGCGCATCGTTCTTCTCCTCCATCGCTCATCGGTCATTGCCACCACGACGTCTCGACCACCCTGGCGGGACGTCTCGAATCTCATCCGGCTGGCCACCCGGCCCGGCGTCGGCGCCTCGTGACGCAACGGCCGCCGTTTATCACCTGACGCCTATGTTGAACATATGAAAAATAAGTACAACATAGACTTTCGGAGCAAATACCTCCGAAGCGAACCGGCGTAATCTAGCGGTGAAGGTCATTGTTCGGCACGAAGGGTTTCTCCACGATTTGCCTGACGATATTGATTAGCCAGAATAAAACTGCCTTCATCCGATCCGTTTTCAGCATGTCGCGTCACCAGAAAGGCATGGCCATGGTTTCGCAGTTATACCAATGTCTAGCCAATACGCATATTGCACTCAATGGTCATAAACCATAGCTTCATTGAGCGAAATGCAGGTTCATAACCACACAAAATATCCCCGCCGAGGAACATGCCATGAAGACGTCAATAACCAGAAGTCATCTCGCAGGATTGCTTGGATTGTCGTTACTGCTGCCGCTGCCGGCAATGGCCGACTATCCCGAGAAGCCGATTACGTTGATCGTTCCCTGGGCGGCCGGCGGGGGCACCGACGCGACCGCTCGAACCATCGCTGCCGCGCTGGAAGAGGAGCTGGGTCAGACGGTCAATGTGGTCAACCGAACCGGCGGGAGTGGCGTGGTCGGACATACCGCCATGGCCATGGCCAAGCCGGATGGCTATACGCTCGGTCTGATCACCGGCGAGATCAACATGATGCACTGGCAGGGACTGACGCAGCTCACCTACCAGGACTACACGCCGATCGCCCAGATCAACTACGACTACGCCGGCATCCAGGTCGCCGCCGACGGCCCGTTCGACTCGGTCGAATCGCTGGTCGAACAGGTCAAGAACGAGCCTGCCCGAACCTATACCGCTTCCGGTACCGGACAGGGTGGCGTCTGGCATCTGGCCTTCGCCGGCTTCCTGCTGGATCAGGGAATGGAGGCCGATCGCGTCTCGTGGATACCCAGCCAGGGCTCGGCCCCGGCGATGACCGAAATGGCAGCCGGCAGTATCGATATCGTCCCGAGCTCGGTCCCCGAAGGGCGCTCGATGATCGATGCTGGCAAGGCCAGGAGCCTGGCGATCATGGCGCCGGAGCGGCTCGACAGCTTCCCCGACGTCCCGACTTTGAAGGAAGCGATCGGCAGCGACTACGCCATCGGCGAATGGCGCGGCATCGCCGGTCCCAAGGGGATGGATCCGGCCGTCGTCGAGACCCTCGAGAAAGCGGTCGAAGCTGCCTACAACAGCGACACCTACCAGAACTTCATGGCCAAGCAGGGCTTCGGCACTGAATGGCGGGGCGCGGACGATTTCGGCAAGCTCATGGCCGAACAGGACGAGCGCTTCGGCAAGATCGTCGAACAGGTAGGTCTGGCCAAGTGATCCGACGACCCGACCGGGAGACGACCTCATGAGAGATTTCCTGCTCGGACTGGCGTTCATGATCGGCGGCGGCGTGGTCATTGCCGTCGCCCAGACCTATCCGACCATGCCGGCGCTGCAGTTCGGCCCGTCACTGTTCCCCTCGCTGATCGGCGGGGGAATGGTGGTCGGCGGGCTGCTGCTGGCACTGACTCGGGTGGGTCAACTCAGGAACGCGCTCGCCGGTCCTCGCGCGGGTCCACACACCCTGGCGACGCGCTACGATTACCGCGGCCTGTTGATCTCGCTGCTGCCCTGCGTGCTGATCGTGTTCTACATCCTGGCCAGTGAATTTCTGGGCGCGCCGCTGTGTATGGCGGTGAGCATGCTGGTCCTGATGCTGATGCGTGGCGCCAGGCTATGGCTTGCGCTGATCGTCTCGATCATCGTCGCCGTGGCAATCTATGTGCTGTTCTCGCGCTACCTGCTGATCCCGCTGCCGGAAGGCACCCTTTTCTCCCAAACCCTTCCCTTCGCCTGGTGACTGCTCATGGACGCTTTTCTGCAAGGCCTGGC
>Ga0098062_1000936_pt1 | contig 12734 bp, 3 predicted proteins | sample 23_taG_FD_81592 | JGI IMG/M metagenome (GOLD analysis project Ga0098062, IMG submission 81592) | Marine viral communities from Cariaco Basin, Caribbean Sea - 23_WHOI_OMZ | ecosystem: Environmental > Aquatic > Marine > Oceanic | place: Caribbean Sea: Cariaco Basin | collected 2014-11-11 | reverse complement strand
TAAAAAAGCACCAAGTTTATTTGTACAAACGTTAAAACGCAAAGCTTTAAAATCTAGCGGAACGTTTGAAGAAGTAAGTACTTGGAATACTAAGTTTTCTCAATATTGTCATGTATGCGATGGGTATCATAAGAAATCACTATCACAACGCATACATACTTGTGGTGAAAACGAAATAACACAAAGAGATCTCTATTCAGGTGTATTGTTATACCATTATGATCTCGAAAAGAAAAAAGTTAATAGACAATCAATTATAGATAATTGGTCGGGTATAGAAACGTCCCTAAGACAAGCCCTATTAACTTTAATAAAATCTCGAAACAAAGGTGATATACCCAAGTGCTTGATACCAAATGGTATTGAGAAGAGAGATTGGCTTGTGAAAGGTTCTTTGAGTGCTTAATTAAATTTGGATGCTATTTTATAGCACTCAAAAGATTAAGTAGGACAAGAACCCCCTTTCTTTAGATATGGGGAGTTTCAGAGCAATCAACAAAACCAATAATACAGTGACTTATACTACTAATTATTTAAAAGGTGATACACTGGAATGCTCTATTAAAGAATTTAAAACAAATCATGAACTACAAAAATAAAGCATTAAAATTCGATAAAATTATTGAAAAATAAACCTTATTATTTTATAATAGTTTTTTAATTTTGAGATTTTGGAGCAATTTATGAAATTTTTATTTTTAATTTTAACAGTTCTTTTTTTAAGTGCTTGTACACCTTCTCATCAAAATAAAACACAATCTTTTTCTTTACCTCCTGAATTATCTGATTGTAAAGTTTTTAGGTTATCAAATGACATGGGAAATATTATTTATGTTACTCGTTGTCCAAATTCAACAACCAATACTTCAACAACAGGTAAGAACGCTCAAAGTGTTACAGTCATTGAGAACTAATATGAAATATTTAATTATTAGAACTAAAAATTGTATTAAAAAAATTCCTAAAAAAATTGAAAAAAAGGATAAATTTTAGTATAATTAACGAGTGTTCTAAATAAAGAGGTTTTTATGAAAACATTTATTTTAATTTTATTTACTTTATTATCTTTTAATAGCTTTGCTGGTAATGATATTGATTACGAAAGAATTTTAAAGAAGGCAAGTTATGAAAACTGTCGAATTTCAGTGAAAAATGGAAAAATAACAACTCATAACTGTAAAGCAGAAGATAAAAAAAATGATGTTATTCGTGAAGCTGATTGGGAAATAGAAAGAGCAGTTAATCGTAAAATTGATAAAACATTAGATAAAATTTTTAAATGGTAAAAAAAACTAATTAGCGCAATTTATCCCTGCCCAATCGGGCGAGGATTTCTTGCTCTTCTTCATCTTTATTCACAAATCTCACTACTAGTTAAAGTTTGACTTGTATCTGCATTCACTACTGTTAAACTTCCAGAATCAACAGCTTGACAGAAATTAGAACCAACTGCTGGTTTTCTTGTATATTGACTTGGATCATCTAAATATACAGGGAATGAAGGATTATTAACTTGTAAATTCTCTAAATAAGTAATATCAGTCAAGTTTGGATTACTTGTTAGATATAAGTAACCTTTTAATTCTGAAAGATTTATTAAACCTGATATATCCACAAGGTTATTACCATTTAAGAATATATCACCTGCTGTGGTTAATGAAAATAATCCATTAATATTATTTAAATTATTTAAACTAACATCTAATCTATCTCTTATTTCACTTACACCACCTAAGAAATTTATATGACTTAAATTATTATTTTTTAAGTTTACATTATAAATGGATAGCACATTCCAATTAGAAGTAGGTATTAAGCTATTATCTATAGCATTATTACTTAAATCAATCGTTATATCATTTGTTTCCATATCAGTAATATAACCATAATCTAACATTACTTTATTATCATAAAAATAAGTCATCCAAGGGTTAGTTGATGAACATACTTCACCTGCTTTTAGTATTACTTCACCTTCAAGTAAATCCTCTGGTCTTACTTCTGTTGCTAATATTGCTTCACATAATGGTGTTGATATATTTGGTTTATTTGTATATTGACTTGGATTATTAATATATATAACCGCATTTGATATTTTACTTATTGGAGTTAAATCCTCTACATTATTATTACCATTAATTTTTAACTCTTGATTAACATTTGTTAACTCTTCTATTCCTGTTATATTCGATAGGTTATTATAACTAAAATCTACTTCATTTACACTTGTTATATCATTCATGAAATCTATATGTGTTATTTCATTCTCACTTAAATCAAAATTATAAATTTCAGGTAAATTAATATCAACTTGTGGTAAATCAGAACTTACTATACCCCTACTTGATAAATCAGCATCAATATTCTCGGTAATCCAATCCGATAGTTCTAAGTTATCAAGCATTACTTCTTGTTCAAAGAAATATTGTAACCATTCATTTGTTGAAGAACAAATCTCATTAACATCTACTTGCCTTGTAGTTGCTTTCACTTCTATAATGATATTATCATTTGCAACATTTATACAGAATGGAGTAGTAACATCTGGTTTTGTTATATATTGTGTTGGTTCATCTACATATAATTTACCCAATAATGTTGATAAATCACCTATTTTACTTATATCAACTAATGGCGAGTTTCCTGAAATATCAAAATCTCCTCCAATATAGTTAAGATTTTCTAATTCTTCTAATGTAACTATATTATTATTATTTAATGATAAATCTCCTTGTACATTTTCAAGACTACCAAGACCATTTATACTTGTTAATGCATTATTACTTAAATTTAATTCTTCATTTATATTTGTTAAACCTACTAAGAAAAATACCGAAGTAATATTGTTATTGCTTATATCAAAATTTAATAAGTTCCCTATGCTTAGAGTACCATCTGGTATATCTGTATCTGTAAATGCATTATTACTTAAATCAATTGGCGTGGTTTGATTATTTAATTCACTTAACTCATTAATATCAAGAGCTTGACCATTATCCTGAAGGAATTGTAACCATAGCGCACTTGCATCACAAATTTCTAAATAAGACACTACCCTTTCTGTTGTTCTTACTAATACATCTCCTGCACTAGCTGCCTGACAGAATGGTGAACTACTATCTGGTTTATTTATATATTGACTTGGTTTATCAATGTAAATATAGTTATTGTTTGTATCTGTTATATTTGAGATATTTCTTAAATCTTCTACATTTTCATTTTCATTTAAATAAACTGTTCCATTTACTGTTGTTAATGAGTCTAAACCTTCAAATGTTGTTAAATTATTATTACTTAAATCAAGATTATTTACGGTTGTAACATTTCTTAAACCATTTAATGTAGTTAATTGATTACCACTTACGTCTAAATTATTTCTAATAACAATAACATCCGACAAAAACTCTATGTCCGTTAATGTATTATTAGCCAGTGATATATTGTAGAATGTATTTACACCAAGCGTAATTAATGGTAAATCTTCATTTCCTAATCCATTTCCACTTAAATCTATATTCAAATCTTGAGTTACTAAATCATTTAAATCAATATTCCATAATACCTGATTATAATCATGAAATAACTGGAACCATTCGTTTTCTACATTACACACTCTTGCAAGAGCTAACCTTTCACCAGAAGCTTGTAATCTAACAGCACCAGTCTTAACAGCATTACAGAACGGTGTACCACTTAATGGCTTGTTTGTGTATTGTTCATAATCATCAAGATATACCCAATGATGATGGTTTTGGTTAAATGTTGCACAATTTAAATTAGCACAATGATTATGATTGAAATATGTTACAGAAGCTAAATTAGACAAACCTGTTATATCTGTTAATGTTGGGTTTTGATCTAAAAATAAATCAGCATAAGTCATTTCTGTTAAATTTATTAAACCATTTACATTTTTTAAGTTATTTCTTCTTAAATTAATTGAATAAATATCAGCACCAGGTCTTCCCGTCCAAGTTCCTGCTGATTCCGATATTGGTTCATGTTGACCACCAAATCTACCAAGATTTATTAATCCATCTACATTTTCTAATAAATTATCATATAAGAATACATCACCATTATTAATATTAGTTACACTTACTAATGGATCTATATTTACTAATTGATTACTATGTAAAGAAATTTTATCTCTTATAGTAGACACACCCGATAAGAAATCTATGTTGTTTAAATTATTATTATTTAAAATAATAGAGTATATTGAATCAACACCTAAATTCCCTTCTGGTAGATTTTCATTTGCTAATCCTAAATTATTTAAATCTGCAATTGAATCATTTGTTTTCCATTGTTGAAGCGAATAATAAGAGTCAAAATCAGAATTTAAATTAAAAGCTTTAAGAAAATCTAACCAAGCGAATTCTGATGGAGCATCCGAACAAATTGCGTTGGCTTGTTGTCTATCTCCATTATTATATAATTTAACTACACCATTATTTATTCTTTCACATACTATATTTTCATCATATACTAATTTTGTATATTGTGACGGTTCATCTATTTCTATTGCATTTGCACTTGTAAATTGATTAAACAAAGATATATCTACAAGATTTGCGTTATTTCTTAAATCTAATGTTCCTGTAATTGTTGTTAAATTAGTTAAACCTTCTAAACTTACTCTTCCTGTATTTCTTAAATCTAAATCAACAATAGTTGTTAATTGACTAAGAGAATTAATATCAACAATATTTGGATTATTTGCAAGCAATATTCTTTGAGCATTCGTTATATTACTTAAACCACTTATATCTGTTAATGCATTATCATTTAAATTCAAGGTTTCTCTAATTGTTGTTACATCTGATAAGAAATTAACATTTTGAATAAAGTTATCACTTAAGTTTAATGTATATAAACTTGTTACACCAATTAAATTAGGTGGTAAATCAGAATTTTCAAGTGATAAGCCTGTTACTTTTGCAATACCAGCTTTTGTTTGCCATTCTGAAATATCATTATACGTTAGTAATTGTCCATTATCTCTAAAGAATAATAACCATAAGTAATCATCAGAGAAGTTGTTACATAAATCTCTGATATCTATTAAATTACCTGTGTAATAAGGTAATATAATATCATTTTTAATACCATCACAGAATGGAGTTAAGTAATCAAGCTTTGGTGCATAATTATTAGGATCATCAAATCTTATTTCATTTGCACTTACAAGATTTTCTAAATCATTTATATTACTTATTGCTGTATTATTTAAATATAATTTATCAACATTTCTTAACCCTGTTAAACCTGATATATCTTCTAAGTTTATATTATTATTAAAATAAACATTAGTTAAACCAGCAAAATTAGTTAAATTAGGAACTCTTGTTAATTCATTGTATGATAAATCAATATTTACAAGACCTGTTTGTATATTATCAAGTGGGGATATTTCTGATATACTATTGTTTTGTAAATATAAATTAACGTAATTGGTTATATTACTTAAACCTGTAATTCTGTTAATTTGATTATCTGAGAAATTTAATGTCCTTCTTACATTTGTAACATTTGACATAAAATCTACATTACTGATATTATTATTATTCATTAACAAATCATATACACTTGTTGTTGCCATTGGACTTTCTGGTAGTTGATTATCGTTAAATCCTTTTGAGGATAAATCACCTATTCCGTTATTCGTTTCCCAATCTGATATCTCTGTATAAGATGGTAATTGATTATATGTATGGAATAAATTTAACCATAAATCTTGATCATCTGCATTATTACATAAATAACCCATTGCTATTTTATTATTTGAATCACCAATAAACACTTTTATATCTTGTGTTGCTACTGCTTGACAAAATGGTGAGGTTGCTTCCATTATAGTTAAGTATTGTTCTGGAGAATCAAATTCAACTCTTTGAGCATACGTAAGATTGCTTAATCCACTTATATCTGTTAATGAAGGGTTTGTATGCATTGATATCTCATTGCCTACATAGTTTAAATTTAAGAATCCATCAAGACTTATTAATCTATTATTACTTAAATCAAAATTATTTTCTATTCTTGTAATTTTAGTAATACTTGAAATATCATTTATTAAATTATTTTGAGCATAAAAACTTTCTCTTACTTCTGTTAAGTTTCTTAAAATATCTAATTGAGTAAAGTTATTGTCTGAAATATCAAACATATATAACTTAGAAGCATCAATTGGGAATGAAGGGAAGTCATTTTCACTTAATGAATTTCCAGATAAATCAACTTTTGACGTATTATTTGTTAATTCCCAATCAAATATAGTATCAGCATCTCTCATTTGTTCATAAGAGTGGAATATATCCATCCATAATGCATGGTTCGGTACGTTATTACAAAGATTAGTAATCGACACAAAATCATTATTATATTCAGGAATAATATCACTAGCTGTAATACCTATACAAAATGAAGTATTATAATCTGGTAGTATTGTGTACTGTGTTGGTTCATCAATAGCAAAGTTTCTTCTTGTTGGATTCACATAAGCTAAATTAGCTAAACCAGTTAAATTATTTAACTTAGGGTTGTTATTTAATAAGAAATCTCTATCAATTCTATTTACTGTACCTAAATCAACCGTATTTAATAATAAATTATTTGATAAATCTAAATCAAAATCTATATTAGACACACCTGTTGAAACATTGAATGTTTTTAAAGAATCATTATTGTTTGCTACAATACTTCCCTCTATATTGCCAATATTATCAATTATAACACTTTCTAATAATGGATTATCATACAATAATAAATCGCCATTTATTGTGTTTATTGTTCCTATATTTACGCTTTTTAATGAAGGCATATTATACATTCTTAATTCACCATAAGCTCTTTCTATATTATTTAGTGTTATATTTTCTAAACTATTGTTTTGGTAAATATCAAGAGAACTTTTTATATATCTCATATTATTTATTGTGAAATCTTTTAATAAATTATTATTTCTTACAATTATTCCGTAGTTATCTCCTTGATTTAAAATATTATCAATATAAATATTAGTTAAATCTGGATTACTTGTTATTTGTAAGAATCTACCTAAATTGTTAATTGTATTAATTGTTATGTCTTCTAATCCTTGATTATTCTCTATTATTAGAGATCTATTAATATTGCCACCACCTATAATTGCATTAGTAAAAGCATTATTATTTAACGTATAATCCAACTCTATACCTGCAATTGAGTCTTGAATAAAATTCGTCAAACCTGTATTATTTTCAATTGATAATGCACCTTGGAAATCAACTCCATTTATATTCATATTGCTTAATGAAGTATTATTTATTGATACATCACCACCAATTGTAGTTAATAACGGGTTCTCCAATGTTGTTAATAGTGGATTATTTTCTATTAATAAATTACCTGTTAATGTTGATAATTTTGGTAATGAAATGGTTTCAAGAGAAGCATTATTGTTTATCTCTAAATTATTTACACTATTCAATTCTTGTGGAGCAAATTCAACCATTGGGTTATTTGATACTGTTAAATCATTTATTGAAACAAGAGTATCTAAACCTGTAAAATCTATTAAATCATTACCTTCAAGATTCAAATTATTTCTTATTGTTGCTACACCATTTAAAAAGCTTACATTCTCAAGATTATTATATGAGATATCTAAATCATATATTGAAGATAACTCAAAAGTCTGTTGTGGCAATCTATTATTTATTAAATTTCTAGCCGATATATTTGCAGTTGTATTTGTATTTAACCACTTATCAAATGTTGCAAAATTAGTTAACTGATTTTCCTTATTAAAGAAGTCTAACCAAGCTATGTGGGCTGGAACATTACTACAAATGTCTACATAATATACATCAGAACCATTATATGTAACATTTATTAGTTTATTGTAATAAGCTTGACAAAATTGAGAATTAAAATCTGGTTTTATTTCAAGTTCTAATGGATTTTTCATTATTACTGTATTAGGGGTTAAATTTGCTAATGGACTAATATCATTTAATGGAGTATTTGATATATCTAAATAAATCAATGAATTGAAATTTTCAATTGGTACAAGTGTAGGAATTGCAGTATTATTTATTCTTAACTCTAATGTACCTGAAACATTTCTTAATATTGATATATCATCAAGGTTTGGATTATATGATAAATTAAGATAATTAATCTCATTTATTTCTTCCATTCTATCTAATGATTCAATATCATTATTACTTAATTTAAGATTTTTAATCTTTTGTAATCTTCCTAATCCAGCAATATTATTTATTCTATTATTATTAAAATTCAATTCTTCTCTTACAACTTCAACTAAATTTAAAAAACTAATATTTGAAAGTAAGTTGTTAGAGAAATTTAATGAATATATTTGAGTAGTCGGCATACGAGCACTTGGTATATCACCAACTGTCAAACTCTTAGAAGCCATTGTTGCTGTTACATCATTTCTTTCCCAATCACTTAAATCAGTAAATCCTATTAGTTGCCCCTGCGATTGTAAATAGTTTAACCATTTAGCATCATTAGGCACACCATTACATATTTCTGTAATATATATTCTTCTACTTGTTGATTTAACAATTGGAACAACTAAACCACGCGACATTTCAAAACAAAATGGTGAAGTAAAATCTATTAATTCATATTGCGTTGGTTCATTTAAATAAATTTCTAATCCTTTTTCTATATTTTCTATGCCTGATAAATCTATAATATTTGGATTACCACTTAAATCTAATCTTCCTACTCTTCTTAAGTTTGATAATTGAGTAGTATCTGTAATTCCTGTATTTGATAAATTTATTATTCCTGTTACTTCTTCTAAGTCCTCTAAACCATTTAGGTTTGCAAGTGGATTTCCATTTAATAATAAATCCCCCCTTACTTCTTCTAATCCTAATAAAAATCCTACTTCTGTTAAGTTATTGTTCGAGGCATTTAATGTAAATAAAGAACTCAAATTTATTGTACTACTTGGTAAATCAGCATTGGATATATTTTTATTATTTATATTTGCTACTTCATCAATTGATAACCATTGATCTAAATTACTAAGTTTTAATAATTCTCCCTTTTTATGAAAAAAACTTAACCATAATCCTTTATCTGAAACGTTTTCACATATTTCTTCTACATAAACTTTTTTATTATTTATTATATCTTCTACATTTACTGTATTAGCAAGAATTCCTTGACAGAAGGGCGCTGTAAAGTCTGGACGTATTGTATATTGATTAACTGAATCTAATTCTATTTTACCTATATTTACATTAGATATTCCTGTAATATCAGATAAATCATTGTTATTATTTAATTTCAAAACACCACTAACTGAATTTAATGTTAATAAAGCATTAATATCATTTATATTATTATTATTTAAATATAAATCGTTTATATTTGTAATATTTAATCCTTCAACATTAATTAATAAATTATTACTTAAATTTAAATTATTAAAGTTATTATTATTTAATGCATTTACTTCGGTAATATTGTTATTTGATAATATTAAATTTTCAACAAAGCCATTCAGTGTTGATAAACCATTGATTTCTGAAATCTTATTATTGTTAAAATTTAAACTTCCTCTAACAGTATTAACTTCTTGCATAAAGTTTAAATTATCAAGTTCTTGATTTGTTATTTCTAATGTATAAATACTTGATAGTGGTAAATTACTATCTGGTAAATTATTATTCAATAAACCTTTAGGATCATTAATCGCGCCTACTTCATTTTTTAATAACCATTGCGACAAACTATTTAGATTATTTAATGTGTTATGTTCTGATTGAAAAAAACTTAACCATTCATCTTCTGAACTCACATTCGAACATACATCTTTCATTCCTAACTTTCTGTTTATGTCAAAAACATTTACAGATAAAGATTTTATAGCTTGACAAAAGTTTGTGGTTGTTTCTGGCTTGAATGTATATTGTGAAGGTTCATCTATTACTAATTGTTCTGCATATGTTAAAAATTCTAAATCTAATAATGAATTTACATTATCATTACCATTTAATTTTAAAATTTTTGCAGATTTTAAATTAGATACCGCACCTATATTAGATAAATTATTATTACTTAAATCAAGCTCACCTCTTACTCTTGTTATATTATTTAAAAAGAAAGCATTCGCTAAATTATTATCAGAAAAGTCTAATGAGTCTAATGAATTAATTCTCATTAAACTATTAGGAATATCTGCATTTGTTAAATTAAGAGTTGAAACATCTGCTTTATTTGGATTGCTTTCCCAATCTGACAAATTATTGAAGTTTGTTAATTGACCATTTACTTTAAAAAAGTTTAACCACGCTGTATTTGGATCAGTGTCTGCTGTAAAACAAACTCTTGATAGTGGTAAAGGCGTTGTTTCTTCTTCAATATATATTGTTACTTGTCCATTTTCTATTGCTTGACATATAGGAGTACTATAAGATAATTTTTCAAATTCATTTGGATTATCTATTCTAATAGCTGAAGCATTTGTAATTCCTGAAATATCTTTTAATGAATTATAATCATTTCCTTGAAGTCTTAATTCACCTGTTACTACTTTTATTAAATTAAGACCATTTAAACTTGTAATATTATTATTACTTAAATCTAAATCACCTCTAACAAATTCTGTAAATGCTAAAAAATCCACATTTGTTAAATTGTTATTAGCAAAAATTAAAGTATAAATACTATCAATACCCATAGTTCCTGTTGGTAAGTCTTGATTTGATAAATTTTGACTTGATACATTTGCTTCTTGATCTTGATTTTTCCAATCGCTTAAAAATGAAAATGTAGTTAATTGATTAAAACTTTGATAAAACTCTAACCATTTTGCATCATTTGGAACTCCATCACAAATTCCACTTATATATGCTTTTGAATTAGAATTTCCTATATATGCGACTATTGTATTTTTTATTAAACCAAAACATAAAGGATCATAATAACTCATTTTTGGCATTATTTTAGCTTCTGGATTTTGACTTTTTCTTCTATTATAAGCCCAATTAGATGCATACAAATTTGGATTAGACATTCTTATAATCACTGGATCTTCAACTGTATTTCCCTCTATATTTCTTATTCCACCTATATATTCTAGTAAGGGATTGTCATAAATTATTAACTCTTTTACTTTGCTTAGACTTGATAGTTGTTCTATATTTCTTGATAAAGAATTACTTGCTATATTTAATGTACCTTCAACTTCTGTTAGTCCTGATAATGGTAATAATGAGTTTATTACATTATTATCTAATAACAAATCACCATTAACTTTATTTAATCCATTTAGAAAATTTACATTATCAAACGAATTACCTGAAAAATCCAATGTGTATAATTCTGATAATCCCATGTTATAAGCGGGAACTTTATTGTTATTTAATAATTGATTATCTAATATTGCAGATTCTTCTGAATCACCCCAATCATTTAAATTTTCTAAACTTAATAATTGCTTGTTATTTTTAAAGAAAAACAACCAAGCATCTTGAGCCGACTTCACACCACTACATATTTCATTTGAAGATACGGGTATAGTTGAATTTTTTCTTGATATCTTAGTTATTCCTGTCTCTACATTACCACAAAATACAGAGTTTATGTTTGGTTTGTTTGTATATTGAGCAGGATTATCTATTATCACTTCACTTATTTTTTGAATATTTTCAAGATTTGATATATCTACTAAATTCTGATTATTACTTATATCTAGATTTTCCATTTCAACAATGTTTATTCCAGATAAAGTTGTTAATTCATTATCAGATAAATTTATATTTTTTGCTGTTATTATATTACTTAAACCATTTAAATCATTAATCTTATTATTTCTTAATATTAAATCACCTCTTAATTCATTTATTACACTCATGAAATTAATATTATTTAATTGATTATTACTTAAATCAAATGTATAAATTGTTGTTAAAGGAATATTTACATTCGGTAAATCTGAATTAAAATAATTTTTATTAATTCTTACTATTTCTTCAGAACTTTGCCAAGCTGATAAATTATCATATGATTTAAATTGATTATTTACTTTGAAAAACAATAACCACTGTTCATCATCAGGTATATTAATACATAAATCTAATGGACTTAATTTATCTCCACCAACATTAGTAGCCACAATATTTTCGGACGCTAAACCTTGACAGAAGTTACTTGTATAATCTGGCTTTAAATTATACTGATTTGGGTTATCAAATATTACTCTTTCTGCTTGACTTAAATTTAATAGACCTCTTATATCTTTTAAATTATTATTTTTTGATATATCCAATAATACTACTGATTCTAATTGTGATAATCCAGCAATATTTCTTAAATCATTTGATTGTAAATACAAGTTTGTTCTTATTTCTCTTACCGAACCCAAAAAGTCTATTACTCTCATATTATTTTGTGAAATATCTAAACCAAATACACTATATACACCTATCGTTGTTGGCAAATTAATAAACTCACTATAATCAATATTTTGATTACTTAAATCCGCAAAATCATCAAATACAATCCAATCAAATATATTGTTAAAATCAGTTAACTGACCTTTACTTTGAAAATAATTTAACCACTCTGAAAATTGTGGTACATTATCACAAATATCACTTACTTCTGCACTTAATCCTGTTGATTGAACAACAAAATCAGCTACGCCATTTATAAATGAATTACATAATGGTGTTGAAAAATCTAATTTTTGATATTGATTT
>Ga0098062_1000917_pt1 | contig 13016 bp, 9 predicted proteins | sample 23_taG_FD_81592 | JGI IMG/M metagenome (GOLD analysis project Ga0098062, IMG submission 81592) | Marine viral communities from Cariaco Basin, Caribbean Sea - 23_WHOI_OMZ | ecosystem: Environmental > Aquatic > Marine > Oceanic | place: Caribbean Sea: Cariaco Basin | collected 2014-11-11 | reverse complement strand
TAGTTTTCTTTTCTTTAACAGAAAGGATATAAGTCCCTGACTCATCCCACGTGATCTCATCAGCGAACGGACCCTCGATGATTTCGCGCCGTTTGAGTTCTGTTTGTTTCATGCCCCAGATTTGACCAACAGTAAAGCCATGATACGTTCTATCTGCGCGCAGGCTTTCTGGGAATTTAGAGGGGATAAGCTCCACTGCTTTAAACCCTTTTCCGGGGAGGCCATCCAAGGTTATAACCCCATCCTCTATTGACCTGACGGTATGAGAGGTAGCCCCTTTCTCCCGCGCTAGCTCTGGTGCAATATCCCTCATAGATTCAAGAGTCCATTTCGTTGCACCTACCTGAGTGGGGCCAACAGGCAAGTCAAGATGGCTCCTGACATAAACTTTAGAACCAACCTCTATCGTCCGTGGCTGGATATAATAATTAACACCATCGGTAACCCTTATTTCAGAATCACTCATCCTCTGAAGGAAAGAAGAATCCCTTTCTCTTCCGTGAATAATATTGTCCTCAATTCCAGAGACGAGGTCAGAGTTAGACATTGGAGTTTTATATGGATCAAGTAGAGTTGCAGCTGCATTGTCCATAATAACAATATCATCTTTACTAAAGTAATGCGCCTTCCCTTCGTGATCTGTAAACTCTATCTCTTCAGTTTGAACCTTATTCCATCCCGGATATTCGCCTAAAGTTTGTTCAAAATCTAGCTCAAGTTGTTTGGCAGACTCATCAATTTCATAGACAGACGGCAGGTATCCAGTTATTCGACCACTCAGCTCCTGTTTGGATTTCAAGGTTATATTTACATCTGGCGACTGGTGCACCCATTTTTCTTTAAAAGCCTGTTGCTCTTTAACGGATAATGTTTCAAATGCTTCGGCAAACGCCCTTTCATTTCCTGTTATCCCGAGCCCCTGCGCGGTTAGTGTGGTCCTCTGCTTGAGAACATAGCCACCAAGCTCTTTATCACGCTTCATGAACTTTCTTAATGGCTCTGGTATTTCCTTTTCAAACTCCTTAAGTTTTTTATCCCTCTGTTCTTTCTTAAGATTGGCGAGATTTCCCTTAAACGCTCTCTCCTTTTGCCCAACCCAGACCTTTGACAATTCTGGTGGCGCACCAAATCCTATCTTGCTTCCGCCAAAGGTTAGCTGATGAGCAGGAACATCCTGATAATATATATTAGCACCACCTGCTATTTTATCCGTGATGTAACCTATATTCTCATTTGACATAGGGACCGTTTCAGTTCTGCCTTGTGACTCAATAGAAATATAGCCCTTCATTGGAAGGTTGTATCGTAGATAAATATCTATTATTTGTTTTTTTATTTCTTTAGCTTGTTCCGAACTTTGCCCGTTCCACGTATTAACGGTACTGCGTCGAACAACACCATACTTGGCTCTGAGATAATCCAGATCAGCAGCAATCAGCTTGCCGAGATTTAAATCAAACTCTTGAACACCTAGAAGCTGATCTTTCTCATCATAAGCTAGCATCAACCCCGTTTCTTGTGTTGCTGTCTTTCGTACCGTGATGGGACGATCCTTAAGAGTTCGAGGCACAGTCAAACCAGAGGGCAAATCTACAGTCTCTGTTATGAAAGGAGCGACTATTTTATCCAGCGCCCAACCCGCTGTCTCAAAGTCTCCTTCTTTAACCTCTACCTTTTTAGGCTTTAGAACATAGCGACCGCTCATCGAAACATAGATTGGGGTGAGGTCTTTTTTCTGCGCGTCAGTTAATGGTTTGCCAGCCTCTTCTTCGGCTTTCTTTATAAGCCTTTCATGTATACTTTTCTTAACAGCTTTTATCTCAGCTGGGTCCTGAGCAACAGCCTTTATGTATTTCTTTAGATCATCAATAAGCTGCTTGGAAGTTCTCCCCTGAGGGTCCCACTCAAGTATGTCAGGGTTACTTGGGTCTACTAAAGTTAGTTCGGGTACATTCTTCTGCCTCTTTTCATTGGCCTTCCGAATCTGTTCATTGATAGCCCTGAGTCCCCACGGGGCTGGCTTAACCCCTTTACCAGCCTTTCCGTTAATAAAGGCTACAATTTGGTTTATATATTTATTTTGGGAGACTTCTGTTGATCCGAGATAAAGCTTGTCATGCCATAGCTGTGTTCTTTCTGTCGGCAATGGCGCAGGTTCTGGAGTAACCTCAAAAGGATTGGTTAAATACTGAGACCCGAAGAATTGTCCTGTAAGCATTCCTTCCCCGGATGGTAGGCCCTCAACCGTTTCGAGAAATGGAAGCCCCCAATCTTTTAGGATGTGGAAGAGATTAAACACTGTCTGATCAGTAGGAGGCATAGCCTTTTGTTCGGCCCACTCTTTAGATACCTTTTCTTCTTCTAGACGAACCCTTTCTTCCTCTTCAGCTATACGAGCCTTTTCCAATACTTCCTGAGCATCGGCCTCTTGTTCAGCCCCTTCTCTCGCAAGGTCTTCTTCAAGAGCTTCTACCTGACCGCGGTCAATATCTTCTTCTATAGCTGCTGCCTGAGAAACACCGACATCTGCTTTAATAGCTTCTTCTGTTGCTCTCTCGACTCCTATGTACTCATACGCAGCCCGAATGATCTCGTCAGTAGTTGCCCCGAAACCTCTGGCAACCCCAAGGTCTTTTCCTGTTATTCCTAATTCTTTAAGCCTAGCCATTAGCCTTGCTTTAGCTCCCGGAGACTCAAGGTCAAGCTCATCAAGGGCAGCAGCCACTTCATCCAAGCGAGATTCAGTTGCTATCTTTTCTTCTTTTTGCGCCTTTACTTTCTTGCGTGCAAGTTTCCTTCCCTTTCTCTCAGCGCCCTTCTGACCATACATTCCGATGAGACGCTTGGCCTGAGATACTGCGCTTATAACTGCCCCGGCTTCGGTAATATCTCCTTTAGCCAAGACAGCTTTTACATCGGTGTATAGCTGCGACAATCTAGGATTAGCTGGTTGGAATTCTCCTTCTACTACAGACTGTCTCGGCTCTGCGAGATTTATAGACTCTTGAATCTGCTCAATAGTTTGCCCATCTGGAGAGACTCCTGCTCCACCTTCGGCCTGATCCTGAATTGCAGACTCCAAAGCCATGAGGTCTAGCTTGAGCTTTTCTATGTCTAACTGATCTCTGGTTCTGTCCTCAGCTTCTTGGCCCTCCCACTCAGCTCTGGCTGCTTGTTTATTTAAATTATCTACTACAGCTGCCTGTTGCTCATAGACTTCATCCAACCTCATCAGCTGCGTCGGAGGGGCGTCCTCTACTGGTGCAGCCCCCTCAGGAACTCGTCTACGGGCTTCTTTTGTCTCCCCCTTGGGCTGTGCAATAGGCAATCCTAATTGACGCTGCCTCCATACGGGCATGGGAGCGGGCGCTCCAAAACCGGGCCTCCGATCTGTGACAATAGTTTCCCCCGCAGCACCTACTGGCTCATATCGTCTTAATGTTCTTTTAACAGCTGCCTCAGGGCCAACAACGGCCTCGGCTTCTTGCTGAGTTCTGGTTCCTTGTGTTGTTTTAGTTCCGGGTGGGGTATACGGGAAAGGTGGCTTTCCGGGGTATTCGTAAGTAGTGAGGCCAAGAGCGGACTCAGCTTCCTCCGTGGTAGAGTCCTTTCTTTCAGGACTCGGTGGAGGTAGGGTGGGGGGAGGTGTGCCACGACCACCTGTCATGGCATTGATGAAACCGCCTAGCGGAAAACCGACAACGGCTCCTGTGGCAGCTGATTCCCTGAATTCAGGATCAGCCATCATTTCTTCTAGAGAAATGTTTCTACCTTGGACGTATTCAACTGTCCATTGTTCTATAAGATTTTGAACAGCTTCTGTGGTTCCTTCATATACAGAAGTTTCCATCGCCCCGGTAAAAAACTTTCCTCCTCTGCTAGAGGCGAGTTTTCGAGAAAGGAAACTGCCATAGTCAGCTCCTCTACCCATCTTGCGAAGAACTCTGGACCACGGGGCAGCATCTAATAAAGCTATCGGGATACCAGCTGCAAGGGAGGCGCCGAGATGGAAATCCCCAGATTCAGCGAGAGCTGAACTATATACTTCTCCCGCTCCTAGAAGATAACTGGTTCCTAAGAAAGAGCCAACCGCTGCTCCGGGCCCACCAAAGATGCCACTTACAGCAGCAATACCGAATTGAGTCATAAGTTGAGGGGCTTGCTTTGCGAGAGCGTACATACCCCATTGCAATGCGCCACCAACACTGTCAATATCATCCACCCTTGTGGGGATATCAATATCTCTCTCAAGTTCCGCTATACTGCGTCCAGTCCGTCTACTTTCCTGAAAGGAGTACAAGTCCCATGAATCTGCAATATCCTCAGCTCCAAGCTTTCTAAGAAACCCAGAACCTATCCCTCGGACAAGCTGACTACCCATCTCCCAAGCTTGGAGGCCACCTATCTTAAATCCTGAACCAAGGTCTCCTAGCCAGCTTTGATCCCCTTGATCTGGAACAAGTCCACGATCTACATCCGTATCAGGAGGGGAATATGCGGGAACTTGGAAAGTCCCTATGGCGGGTGGGGGACCCGGTTTTGGTATATTAAATGACGCCATTTATCGACTCTTCATAATATCTTGGAACGCCTTCTGATAAGCTCTTAATTCTATTCCTTTCACCTCGTTCTGTTGGATTAATTCGATAAATTGTTTTTGTGTTACTCTTCCGGTCTGGGCCATTATTTGTGTTAAAGCTTTCTGCGCTTCCATATAAGCCCGAGCAAAATCACCCTCAGAAATTTTACCCTGTTGCATCGTCTTCTGAAAGTCGTCGCCTCTCAGCCTTCGACCCACGGAACCTAATTGGTCTGCTTTCCTTGCTCTCTCTTCTGCTTTTTTGATAAAGTCCGGATCGTCAATACCTAGTGGCTCACCAGCTGCATCAACATTTCCTTTCCAGATTAAATCGGAAATGTGCTCGTCAAAACCAAGGCTTTCCTCAGGTCCGGGGAACACTGACCCATAGGCTGTAGTGGCTCGACCTCCTTCTAACGATGGGAACGTCGAAGGAGTCTCAGCTTGAGGATATGAGCCCTCCTGTAAAGACTGGCGTTGAGACGCTCTCCCAGCGCGAGGTATTAGCCCAGCCATCATTTCCTTACGAAACTTTTTTTCTTGCTCAGGGGTCATACCAAACTTTGCTAGAAGCTGTTCTTTCGAGTAATTTTCTGTATTTTGACCCTCGGCTTCTAACTTTTTCACACCCTCTGCTACAAGCATTTTATTAGCACTCTCCACTCTTTCGTCTATTACAGAACCCAATTTTTTCTTATCATTTATTATATCAAGCTCTTTCTGCCCAAGTTCATCTAGTGACGCTTCAACTAATGGGTCTTCACCTGTTCCCGTTTCGGCGCCACCAGCTATTGTTGGTTGGGATGTCGGTATCCAATCAATCCCGGAATATTCAGCAAACTTTCTAGAGGCATATTGATACGTCTCCCAAAGCTCTGCTGCTTTAGCCCTTAATCTCTCTAAACCTTCCGCTGTTCCCGCTTCCGGAAACATCGGGTCTACTCCTCCAGCTTCTGCTCTAACGATAGCACTCGCATAGGTATCATAATCTCTCCTAGAGTTATCCATAAGAGACTTATAACCTTTCCTAGCATTGTCTAAAGCAGCTGTTTCTCCGGACCTGCGCCATTTCTCTTTCTGGAGAGCTAGCTCATAGCCCTGCGCCTCTCGTTTCTGGGCATCCTGAAACATTAACCCACCAATAGCTGACTGTCTTCCAGCCCCTGCAGCAAGTGCTTCTAATACGGCTCTCGTAGACATTAGACTTCCTCCACATCAATTACTTCTTCTTCAACTGGAACCCCCATCTTAGCCACCATTTCTTCTTGTGGATAACCGCCCCGAACAGCTTTAGCAGCTAACTTCATAGAACCAGATGGATCAATTTTGTCATCACCCTCATCCACGTATTTCTGGGCAGCATAAATCAAAGCCTCTCCCTGAACTTGCTGGTTCTGTTCCTCGCTTGCAACTTTGTAAAGCCCGGCATTCTCAGCAAGATTGAATAACTCATTCACGATCTCAGCACCAGCAGCATAGAGAAGGTCTCTTGAGAAAGGGTTACCACCCTCGTCAGAGGCTTTAACCTCTCGGCTAACCATGCGTCCAGCAATCACGCCAATAGTTTCTGCAAGATCGTCCTGACCGGCCTGAATTTTTTCTACTATAGCGTCGTATCCCTCATCCCATATAAAGTCTTTAAGGGCACCCACGAGCATGTCAAGCTGCTTCTCCTCAGATTCAGTAGGCGCAGGAAGCTTGTCATCCATTTCCGGCTCAACAGGAAGAGACTCGGTTCCGAGAACTGCGCCCGGAGATTCGTCTGGAACTGTTCTGCCCGGTGGAATTTGCATTCCTCTTGCTTGAGGTTTTTCAGCCATTATGAATATCTCCTTAAGGCGTTAGGATTAAAACTTTGGGTTGTACCTCTCTCGATAAGACCCTGTTTCGGACCTGAAAAAGGAGACCGAGAAGGAGAGCTATAAGAAATATTCTTGGGAGCCTGTCTACCAAACGTAGGCTCTCCAATGCTCTGCTGTTGAATAGGCATTGCGCTCTGAGACATCAAGCCGCGAGTCGTTGGCGCTCTCGTTGACGGGTGAGTGGATAACCAACCCGGATTCTTAGCCAGCCATGATTTCTGTTCCGGAGTTTGAGCAGCCCCGTAAGCATACAGTTTTTCCTGAGCAGCTTTGTCTGCATCAAGCCTCATCTGAAGAAGCTTTTCTTCATGCTCTCTATTCATCTGGGCTTGTTTAGCTTCATCTTTTCCAGCAAAAACCCCGGCTAACATTCCAGCCCCAGTCTGAATCGCATTCCACTTGGTCATATAGGCAAGAGCATCTCCAGTAGTCATTCCGCCACCTGCTGCAGTTGTGACATTAAGACCCATCCATTTGGATATCATATTACTACTTGCGCCAGAAGTAGTAAGACCTTGCGCGCCAGCAACTAAATTTCTAGCCTTATAAATAGAATCAAGACTTCCCGGCGCTGATCCAGTTACTCCGCTCATTCCGGAAAGTTGATTTGTCAGACTGCCAACGGTTGTGCCAGCAGAGCCGACAGAGCTAGCAGCACCAAGACCAGTACCTGATCCAGCAGGATTGAATAGCCCTGAAGTGAAACCTGATATCCCCTGTCCTATCTTTGTTAGCCCTGCCGAAAAATTAGATGTGGATAAACTCCCTAATCCTCCAGCCATAGTGCCAGCACCATAGAAAGCCACTCCAGCATAGACGGCAGCTGCTACCATTAAGGCTGGGCCAATCTTCTTAACGACTTTCTTTAAGCCTTTGCCAACCTTTTTTATAGCCTTGCCTATTGATTTAACTATACTTCCCATATATCACTCCTGTGACAGTATAAAATTGTCCCCAATTTTAACTGCGCCCATTCTTTCGTAAAGTTTTCTAGTACGTTCTGTATCGCCTATGCCTGAACTAATTCCTAACATAATCTCCTTAACTCCGGGACTCTCTTTCGCCCAACTTATAAATCGTCTCATCATCTTAGCGCCCCACCCGGTTCCTTTCTCAGTCACGTAAAAGAAGAGATCAGTAGCCTGTTTCTTTTTGGAATACCACAGCTGGTGGGTAACTCCAATAAACACCCCCTCGATCTCTCCCTCCAACTCAACAACTAAAACAAAATGCTCGGCAGATAAAATACAAACCTGCAGGTTATTTCTTAAAGTCTTTGGGTCTATTGCAACTGAATTTGAAAGGGACTTTTCGTGCGCATCCTTGGCAACTTCCATTATCCCGGAGACATCCTTGAACTCCGCTTTTCTAATCATTTATTAGCCGGGATATACGGGCCAACCTCCCCCACCTTTCATTGCATCCAGCATTCTCTGCCAAGCGTCCTGATCAGCGCCCGGTGAAGTGATTATATTTTGTATCCAATCTCCGTATTTACCCCATGCTCCAAATGACTGAACCATCTTTTGAAGTTGAAAATCAAGAGCGCTCTTCATCTTTGTTAACATTCTCTCATAGAAATATTTATTAGCATTCGCTTTCTGTTGGTTAGTCCAATCTGTATTATAATAAAGATTTTGCTGGAGAGCCTGAACTTCTGCTTGCGCTATAGGCATTGCCACATCTAAAATTGCATTCATAACAGCCTCATTTGCGAGAGAGCTATTTACGATTCCTCTTTTCTGCATAACCTGAAGAGCTTTCGTTGCTGCAGCTTTAAATAAAGGGCTATCCATATTTATAATTTCCGTCAACTTATTTGACAAGTCCATTTCATCTGTTAAAGTCGCCATGTCCATAGTTTGAACTTCATCAGAAACATAAACAGAACTGGTGGGGTCAGTCCAATCAGTCGTCGTTGTAGTAGTAGTATCCGTTGTATCCGTAGTAGTATCAGTTGTGGTATCGGTTGTGGTGTCAGAGGAAGCTGGTAATTGAGGATTAAACAATTCCCAACGAGTCAAAGGCGCTTCCGCTGTAGATTGTGGGCTATCTGGATAATTTAACGATGTGCCAAATTGGCCCTTTTTTGTAGTAAATAATTCCTTCCAAGGGTCACTACCAATTTTATAATCAGTCCCGCTCTGTTTATATGTCCCAAGTTTAAGTGCCATATCCTCAGCAGCATGGGCTTTACCAAATGCCTCTTTTGATGTGGCTCCACGTTTTTGCCAATATTCCGCTTGTTGCGCAGGAGTAAGTCCTGCAGGATGTGGATACTTATCAGCAAATAATGTATTTACATCCTTTCCTTTATTATAAGCATCTATTAATTCCCAAGCTGCAGCCAAATCAGGAGATAAATCCACATATGAGGAAGCAGTTTTGGGGGCAGCTGTTGTCGAAGAAGAACTAGAAGAGCTAGAAGAAGCTGGCATACTTCGATTCTCCTTATGCCCATGAGCATCCCAATGCTGTTTACCCCATTGCTCTATTGTTTTTCCACTACCAGCGATATTTTTATTATAATGCGCTATTAAGTCTGGATATTTTTGCACATATTCTGAATAATTTGCCATTCCTATCTCCTAATTCCTCTCGGGGTAAAATCTACGATAGCCCCTTGAAGAGTTATCGGCTTATCATATATAGAACTGTTACTGATAATTAATCCCATGTTAGTTCCTATTCCATTAATCTTAACTCTTTCTGAAGCTACCACAGTAACACCAGTAGAGCTATTGCTTATATCCGCCTCAGTCCATTGATCCGCTGTTACAGAAACGCTATAAGAACTGGAGATGGGGGATGTATTGGGGGTATATGTTCCACCAAAATCATAGTCAGGAGTTACAGTTAATGTTGTTGAAGTATCGGCATTAATTTCTAATCCCAACTCTCTAAACCTTTTCCTAGAACCGGGAGTATCATAATGATAATAAGCTGACCTCACAAAAGAATCTACAGTTTCACCATCAAAACTGGTTCCTGAGTCCATTCTCCTAACATACCCATCATCAAAACCCCCATACAAAACTTCAAATCCATTAGTGTCTTCCGCGGAAACTAAACACTTAACCTGATGATCCATAGTAAACGGCATCAAGCCTTGATTCTTTTTATTTATGAAAGTTAACTCAATACCAGTCTTATCATCAAAATAAAGACGATATTGATTTTTCCCCCTAACCCTTAATGAACCAATCGCATTATCTTTTTTATCCTGAATATATGGATCAATCTTATCTGAAGCTACAGATGATTGAAAATCTCCAAAATATTGAACCGTAAATACTGAAGTGATTCCCCTGTCATCCAAGAAAAATGTTTGGTCCATCTTCTGAAGGGTATAGGGAATTGCTCCAGCGCCCGCGTGAAATTTCCTTAACTCCCAATCAGCAGATGAAGTTCCGTATAACATGTATGCCTCATTCTTTGTGAAGATAGACATAACATTATTAACTTCATTAGAGAATCCGCTCACATTATCCCCGATTCCTAATTCAGCTGCTCCCGTAAGGGCGCTCCATTTATTTGGGGCAACAATACTGGAATGCTGTATAGAGCCATTAGGAAAAGAAAGGAACAAATGTTTCTGATGGGCTGCGATATGTTCTGGAGTGTCGGTATCCATTCCGGTCTGAAGAAAAATAAAAGTTGTTCCATCCCAAGAAAAAGATTTCCCAACTGTATTTACTCCATACATGGATGCGCCAGAAGTTTCTCCACGAAAATTATAATTCGTAAATTCGTACTGCCCACCGGCTGTAAGGGATTGAGCGTATTGTGTGCCATCTGCAGAGGCCACAGCAACTTCGGCAGGTTGAGAGGCTCCATTGACATCAGCATGATTAGTACCATTTATTTGTATTTTCTCACCATCTGTCCAAGTACCACTATTATTTTTTACTGAAATAAAGCCAGCTGCATCGCTTCCGGCATAGGTTCCGGTAGAAATAGTTACACTTGTAACAGTGGCGGTCTTTCCAGAAGTCCCACCAACAATAGAATCCCCTTCGCTTATTTCCAAAGTGCCAGCGTCGAACGCCAGCAAAGGCATGCTAAGAGCTTCGTTATCCACAAATGTGCCAGTGATATTAGTAAGAACCATAACTCCTTTGGCGCCAGTGGACCAATCACCGTGATAAGAGATACCCATTAAATCTCCTTGGGCACCACCAGCCCCTACTATAGTAGTGGGGGTTCCAGAATCACCCGGAACTGGCTCCCCAGATGAGACTGAAGCATCGAAATTTAATGCAGTTCCCAAGTCCACTTCAGACCATCCTGTAGAAGTAGATTTATACATACCAGCGCTAGCGCCACCAGTTTTGTTTCTGAAAGCATAAGTATTAGCACCAAAAACCCAAACCCCTCGAACTGGTCCTTCTCCGGGCACAATACCAATTTTATCTCTTTGGTCTTCTATAGCAGTCCTTGCTTCAGTGACAATAGTTGACCCATCATAAATATCTCTTAATACAGGTGGGCCATAGGAAATAGCGGTAGCAAAAAGCCCCATTATCCAACCCTAAAGACTGATAACTGACCATAATGCATTTGAAAATTCTCTGAATTACTGCCATGACCATTCTTAACTTGTGCTACCACATCTGTATAAGTGGTATGCCCAGTAGTGTCAATTATCCCAGAAGCAGATGCCATGTTATCTAAAGTTGCAGCAACTTTTTGAACCGCGCAATCATAACCCGGATAAGTTACGCCAGCGCCATCTATATCATGACCAATTCTAAATGTCCATATCACAGTATCACTTCCGGTTTGGGCAAAACTTATGCCCAAATTAATCATAAACCATCCTTTATCGTATATCCTGATTCTGTCGTTTGCAAAATCAGCATCTGCCCCTACTGTAGTTGAAGAGACAGTTCCAGTATCATCAGGTCCATTAGCACCAACTGAATCAGCATTCCAATCTATTGTTGCTGTTGCTCCTGACGCCACCGCTTGACTTGCTGGTGTTCCTGATGGTGAATATATAGTCGCAAAACCGCCCATTCCAGACTCTGTAAATTGTCTGACCATTTGGGCAGTAATAGCGCCTGTCGTGTTATCAGCAAAACTGGTTCCAGTTAAAACCGCTCTAGTTTTCCTTAATGCTGTTGGTGTTGCGTTACCCATTATTTATACTCCACATTGAATGCGCTGCCAAAAGCGCTGTCTTTATTTAAAAAATACAAAGTCTCTCCATCCTGAAGGGTTCCACTAACCACTGTAAAATATACATACCCCTCTGCATCAGAAGTGGGAAAAGTACCAGCAGTAGAATCACCAGTTATATCTTCAAGACTAACATTTAATATCGACCCAATAGCCCCGCTTGTTTCGCCCTTTACCAAGTCCCCTACAGATGGAACCTGTAGATGAAATGCAACACTATAAGCACTATCGAATACAGAGTCTCTGGCAACTCCTGTCGTAAAAGGAATTCTATAAAATGTTATCTCAGAAGGTAGTGTTTGACCATCAAATCTCTCATACCCGTCAACCCTTCTATATCTTCCCCGAATATCAATCTCAAAATTATTAGCAGCTACCAATTCCCCCGGCTCAAGAGAAAGGGAGGGATCAACCATATTAACTCCACCCTCAAAAGGAAAGTAAGTAGACTGAAACCTACTTGGACGAATATCCCTGTCTCTTAATTTACTCATTCAGGACGCACCACAAAATTAAACATATCCTGCGCAGAAGAGAACCTTCTGTTCTTTTGCCTTGGAAGCTGATCCGCTTCTAGTTTATCTAACAAATCCTCAAATTCGGATAAAGAACCCACCATTATTTCAGGAGCATCCTCATTTTCAGCATAATACATCTTTGCTCTAGCTATAATAATCTTATGGAATCTTGGCGGAATCGCAGAGATATCACTGTCGGCTGACAAAACAGTAGGAGTTGCCCAATACTCACCAGACACTACAGTAGCAGCATTAGGTGTTGGATATAGATCAAGATTATTATCCGGTTTTATAGAAAAAACCTCTGGAACATCAGAGTCTATTGTTCCATATTTATACATTTCTCTATATTCATTCCAAGCCATGTAATCTAGAATCTGATAACTTTCAGAAGTTTTATCCCAAACAATAGAGTCTAACTTCCAATTACCTAAGTCAGTAGGGAATCCAGTATTAGAACTTGTTAATGTAGAAGTTCCGCTAATTGCAGTTATACTAGCCTCTGACCATAAAAAATCCCAATCAAACCACCTAGATTGTATATCCTGATCAGCATCTTTTATATACCTAACAACAGAATTCTCCTCTTCTGAGAGACTTGTTGAGGTAACGCTAGACGGACCTGTGCCGGGAATACCTACATCCCTAGCCATATCTTGGCATAAAACTAAATATGTACTCATTTAAGATTGTCCAAAATAGCTCTCGCTACATTTTCTGGTTTAATATGTACAGCACACATAGCCCCTCCGGTTTCTTCGTCTCTATTACAGGTATTAAACCCATAATGCATTTTGTGGCATGGGAAACAAAAATTCTCATACTCATCTGGTTCCAACGTCGTCGTGTTTTTCCAATGTTTTGAAAGATTCTCTT
>Ga0098062_1000896_pt1 | contig 13208 bp, 13 predicted proteins | sample 23_taG_FD_81592 | JGI IMG/M metagenome (GOLD analysis project Ga0098062, IMG submission 81592) | Marine viral communities from Cariaco Basin, Caribbean Sea - 23_WHOI_OMZ | ecosystem: Environmental > Aquatic > Marine > Oceanic | place: Caribbean Sea: Cariaco Basin | collected 2014-11-11 | reverse complement strand
GACTTCGTTCGCAACCACCGCCCCATCGTCTTCCTGCTCTCCACCTTCCGTCTCGACACCCTCCAGGTCTGCGTCTTCCAGGTCCCCCATTGTCGTGTCCTGGGACTCCAGATACTTATCGATGGCGTCGCGCAGCTTGGCGTCATCCACCAGCACTGCATCGGTGCTCAAGCCCGTATTAAATTTGATTTCATCCAGAGCCTGAATATTGGTTGGGTCGGAAACTGCGATAAAAAGACGGTTGCCCCGCTTATACAGCGGAAGCGCATTGTGTTTACGGATCAGCTTTTCGTCGACAACCTTCTCGGGCATCATCTCAGGCAGGAAAGAACTCAGATCCAGTACTGACACCCCGAATTCCATGGCGGCGGAAAAAGCCAGACCATTGCTGTTTGCCAGGTTGTTCTGCACTAAGTAGGTGATGAGAGGGATTTTGTGCTGAGACGCCTGAATGAACGCATCTTTGGCTGTCGATTCATCCAGGAGCCCATCTTCGACAAATCTCCGGGCAAGGCCGGTCAGTGTCACGTTGGAGTTGTTAGTAGCCATAGAAGGATTAAGAATGCCGCCTAAGTTGCTGAAATTTTGTCTGGTGTGGATGGTTAGCAGTTTAGATGGGCAGGTTGAGTTTGGAAAGTCGATTTTGAGTACCGCGAGGTGACAAAATGCGTCATTTAGTGACTGGTACTGGCAGGTTACGTGCAGGCCATTCAGGTCGTTTTCGTTTACAATACGTTATTCAGTCCGTTGATTAGCGTAGTAAATTTATCGATATTTTGAACTTGGCATGGAGGCTGCATACTCGATGGCAGGCGGCCCTTTCAGGGGCGTAACTGACGAAAATTGGAGATAAATTATGAAAAAAGCTCAACAGGGTTTTACTTTGATAGAGTTAATGATCGTTGTTGCGATCATCGGTATTCTGGCTGCGGTTGCCATTCCGGCCTATCAGGATTATACGACTCGTGCGCAGGTTTCTGAGGGGATTAGCGTGGCTTCTGCAGCGAGAACAGCTGTTGCTGAGCATGTACAGTCTCTGGGTACTTGGCCTACCGATAACGCTGCAGCCGGACTAGCCGCTCCAGCTGATTATTCGACCGATGTGATTCAAGATATCACGGTGGCTACTGGTGTTATCACCGTCGATTTTGAAGCTGTTGGTGGAGTCACTGCGGGTCAATCTTTGGTAATCTCACCTGTCACCAGTGCCGGTGCTCTCCAGTGGACTTGTGGCGCGACTGGAACCAGCGTTCCTTCCAAGTATCTGCCGGCGAACTGCCGTCCTTAAACCTAGCGCCAGTAGTAAAATTGTCTAGGTTTTTGGGGTAATGGACGATTCTGTGTTTGTCTTTTACCTAAAGCAAGCCCCGGTTATTCCGGGGTTTGTTGCGTTTAGCCTCTTTAAATGTAGCGGGTAGAGGGAGCGATGTGAGTAGAGGTTGGGTTTTCGCTCTTGCGAGTTGGTCGATTGTGCTTTTGACCGCTGCAATTTATTGGCAAGGTATAAATGGTCCTTTCATTTTCGACGACTTTCCAAACCTGTCTCCGCTTGGTGCGAGCGGGGGGGTATATGATCTCCCTAGCTTGCTTCAGTTTCTGAATACCGGTTTCTCGGGTCCAACAGGAAGGCCTGTTGCTTTAATAAGTTTTTTATTGGACTCCAATACTTGGCCTGCGAGCGCTGAGGGGTTCAAGAGAACAAACATCCTTTTACATTTATCGGTCGGTTTTCTTGTTGCTTGGATCGTGCACATACTGGTCCGCGATTTATACAAGAAAAATCCCCCTGGATTTGAAGTATTTCTTCCCATCGTTTGTTTGTCTTGGTGGGTTCTACATCCGCTTTGGGTTTCGACGGTGCTCTATGTCGTCCAAAGAATGGCTATATTAGCAGCCTTTTTTTCTCTGCTTACAGTCGTACTTTATCTCAAGGCTCGGGCGCTTCTTTATTTCCGGTCACAGCGCCAATCAATTAAAGGCTATACTCTACTTATTTCGTCGGGTTTTAGCTCCTGTGCTGCTTTTTTATCAAAAGAAAATGCTGCGGTTCTCCCTCTTGTTCTTTTGATTCTAGAATTAGCATTTTTCGGAAATGGTAAGGCAGGGCGAGCACCTATCCGATCATTCGTCTTGTTCGTTTTAACAACAGCTTCCGCTGTAATTTTGTTTTATCTTTTAAAAGTAGGTATTAGTGGATGGGACTCGGTAAGCTCGCGCAGAGACTTTAGCGTATCAGAACGTTTTTGGACACAGGGAAGAATCTTGTGGCTTTACATCGCTGATATAGCCGTGCCGAAATTGTCGACAGCGGGTCTTTTTCATCATATAGAGATTTCTCGGGGCCCATTAACACCAGCGACGGGGTTGATCGGGTGGTCTGCAATAATAGGGTTGCTTTGGTTTACTGCAAGGTCGATTTCAAAGCTGCCCTGTACGTTTCTCGCAGTATGGCTTTTTTTTGCTTCGCATATTATAGAGTCCACAACGATATCTTTAGAATTGTATTTTGAGCATCGAAACTACCTTCCTGCAGTTTTTCTCTCTTTGATTTTCGTGGATCTCTTAAGATGGCTCCCGATAAAAAGAGGGGCTATTCTCGTACTTGTTTTATCTACGCTGACGCTCAGTTCCGCCCTGTTATATGCCAGAGTACAAACTTGGACTTCGTATCCTCTTATGATCGAAACTTGGGCAAAGAAAGCTCCTGATTCGATTCGGGCAAATCTTGAGGTTTCGAGAGTCTTGGCTGACCAAGGTAATGTGACTGCAGCCATTGATTTTCTGATAAAAGCAGAAAGTATAGATCCCCAGTCAATACAGGCTGGCTTGTGGAGGCTTTTTCTAACTTGTCGTGTTGGTGGCAATCCCCGGTCTGATCAGCTTGAGCAACTTCAAAATTTGCTGTCGGTGGCTGAAAGTGACGGGACTACCATGCAGTATCTTGGGTATATTGCAGAAGGGGCAGAGGGTGCATGCCCGAGACTCTCTCCCAGCATCGCAAAGGCCCTAATGAATGCTTACCGTTCTTCACCAAAAGTAAAGGGATCTCGAACTGAATCGAGATTACAGCTATTGTTGGGAATGATTCAGGCAAGGCAGGGTAATGGAGGCTCATCGCTCGACCATTTCAAAGCTGGTCTGAGGGGCTTGGGTAATGCTAACTCGGGCATGTTGGGAGTTTCTTGGCTTGCCAAAGAAAGACACTATCAGGAAGCTCTTCAGCTTTTGGGTGTTATTGAAATGGGTATTAATAATAGGACTTTGAGCTCTGATGGCGCTAACTATTTATCGGAGATTCGTCGTCTCAGAGCCAACATAGAGAAGGATCTGGCTGCCAGGAGTAAATCTGAATAATCAAGGGATCCTCAGCGCGAGCTTTTTGGGAAAAGGCTAAAACGAGGCTCTTGAAACATGTATTTGTACACACTTGACCACTTTCGAAGAACCCGAAGGATATGAGTCGTACACCACTGTAAATGCTTACTTTAACCGTAGCAAAAAAGTCTAGGTTTATCTCGGAAGTGCCGATGTGGGGTCTCTTGGGGGTGATTTATTGGTAAATTGCCACCAGATGTAAAAGTCCCAGATTTACATGGAGATAGCTGACTGAATATTTGAATTACAGACATTGAGGCAAGTGCAAAACCATGAGCGAATTTTCCGTTGTTATTCCCGCAAAGAATGAGTCCAGATCACTACCTTCTTTGATAGAAAAACTATTGGCTTTGCCTAGCTTGAAAGAAATAATTGTTGTCGACGACGGTTCAAACGATGGCACTGGCGACATAGCCAAAAATTTGGGGGCAAAAGTCGTACGTCACCCATATTCAAAGGGAAATGGCGCGGCTATCAAAAGCGGCGCAAGGTTCGCTACCGGAAAGGTTATTGTTTTTATGGATGCAGATGGACAGCACTCCCCAGACGACATTCCCCGCCTTATAGGACGACTTGGCCAAGGTTACGATATGGTCGTGGGGGCAAGGCAAGCCGGCTCCCAAGCAAGTTTAGGGCGAGGTCTGGCGAATTCGTTTTACAATCGACTGGCAAGCTATATGACTGGTCAGAAGGTCGAGGACCTGACTTCAGGCTTTCGGTGCGTCGAGAGAGAGAAGTTTCTCTTGTTCCTGTCGCTGTTGCCCAATGGGTTTTCTTATCCTACAACTTCAACCATGGCCTTTTTCCGTGCAGGTTATTCTGTTGGCTATGAGCCAATTCATGCGGCCCGGCGGGAGGGAAAGAGCCACATAAAACCATTTCAGGATGGTGTAAGGTTTTTGTTGATAATTTTCAAAGTGGGCACTCTTTACTCTCCGCTCAAGCTGTTCTTTCCGGTAGCCGCAGGCTTTTTTATCCTCGGACTTGGCTACTATGGCTTCACCTTCATGACTGAGGGGCGGTTTACCAACATGAGTGCTCTGATGCTGACCACCTCGCTTACGGTATTTATGGTCGGCTTGGTCTCGGAACAGATCACTGCATTAATGTACAAAGATAAGGGCTGAGCAGGGAGAGCACTCAAATCTATAGGGTGCCGGCTATCCCGGACTTTGTCCTGCGGACTTAACTATTCTATTTAGGAACGAAATGCTCAGTGGTTGCAAGGTCGACATAATAATACCTGTTTTCAATGATTCCTCAGGTTTAAAGCGCTGTTTGCTTTCGCTCGAAGAGCAAATGGAGGCGTTTCCGTCTTGTAGTGTTATTGTCGTGGATAATGGTTCCTCGCCGCCGGTTGAACCGGTCGTTCCCGCCGGTATTCCAGTACGGTTGGTCAGGTGTGAAACGCCAGGGTCATACGCGGCACGGAATGCCGGTGTGGCTGAATCGAATGCCGATGTTCTTGTGTTTCTGGATGCGGACTGTGTGCCGGCAGAGGGTTGGCTTCTGAACGGTCTGAAAACGCTGCTGGGTTATGACGAACCTTGTGTCGTGGGGGGGGATGTCCGTTTCTTTAGGTCAGAAAAGCCTTCCGCAACTGAAGTGTATCAGTTGATGGTGGGGTTCCTTCAGGAAGAAAATATCAGAGGAAGGCATTTTTCCGCAACAGCAAATCTCTTTGCCAGAATGACGACAATCAGAGAGGTTGGTGGATTCAATGAGGGGCTGCTGTCTGGAGGCGATAAGGAGTGGTGTCTTAGAGCAGGCGAGGCAGGATGCCCGGTTGTTTTTGATGCAACAGCCATTGTTTATACCGAACCTAGGAAGACGCTCATACAGGCGATCACTCAGGCCAGGCGAGTGGCCGGGGGGCGGTATGTCATGCAGGAGAGGCAGAAGCCAGGAGAGGCCGTAACCAGCCTCCCTTCCTCTGAAAAAGGTTTGGTAGACAAGGCCGGGTTTGTTCTTGGGAATTCCGATTTTAGTGGGGGTATGAGGCTCCGCGTTTTCGGGGTTGCTACCGTTATTTTTCTCGCCAGAAAGCTTGAAACTATCCGTCTCAAGCTAGGTAGCAAATTGGAAAGGCGTTAGTTGCCAAACTGCTGCGTTCTTCGAGGGAGCAGAAATTGAGAAAGCATGTCTTAGTAGTGGCCTCCAGTTTTCCTGTGTATTCCGAGACATTTGTTGTCGACCATATCAAAGGCATGCTGAAGTCCGGCTGGGAGGTTTCGGTTGTAGCCAAGGATATCGACAGAAAACTCTTTGATGTTTTCTTTGCCGGTGAGGCGGGCAGACCTGAGTTGCTGAGCTACTATTCTCCTTCGCGACTATTGCGAGAGGGTGCTGTTACATTGGCAGGCAAAGCGTTCAAGGGTATTGAGTGCCATCCGGTGCCAGGCTCTTTGAATGCCCGCGCCATGGCCGTCAAGGCACAGTGCCTGTCAGGCGTGATACGGGACGTTTGTCCCGACCTGATCCACGCACATTTTGGGCCAAATGGTGTGCTGGCAGCCATAGCACTGACAGGGATGAATTTGCCTTTAGTTGTAAATTTTCATGGATACGACGTTACGTCCTATGTCAAGAGAAATGGGTGGGGCCTGTATCAGTGCCATTTGAATAGAGCTGTTTTAGTGGGACACAGTGAATTCGTCCGTCGCAGGCTTCGGGAGAATATGGGCAACCAGGTTGAATCCATAGTGATGGGAGTTGATACCGGGCGGTTTGTGCCGAACGTTGAAAAAGGAGAACAATGGCCGCGGCCTTTGAGATTCATGTCAGTCGGCAGGTTGACCCGCTGCAAGGGGCATGATGTGGCGATTGAAGCTCTGAGAATCCTTCATTTCCGTCATCCTGAGTGGGATTCCCGGCTTTCGATTGTGGGCAGCGGGGAAGAGCATGAGGCTCTTGTAAAACAGGCTCAGGCAGCCGGATTGTCAGGCAGGGTTAGCTACCTTGGACGCATGGACTATCATGCTATGCCGGCTGTGATGCAGGAGGCCGATGTATTGTTGGTCTGTTCACAGAGTACAGAAGACGGTTCGGAAGAAGCATTTTGCCGAGTTGCGGTGGAGGGGATGGGTAGCGGATTAGCTGTGGTTGCTACACCATGCGGTGGCTTACCTGAAACAATCAGGGGGGCGGGCTACACTGCCAGAGGGTTTGAGGCTCAATCAGTTGTTGATGCAGTTGAAGACTTAGTATCAACGGAAACCCCGGAGTCTTTGGGCCTTCGTTCACGTCGAGTGGCAGCTAGATATGATTTGCGAAAGATGGTTCATGGTTATAGCTCTCTTTCCAACAGGGTGATAATGAATTCATGAAATTGTACTCCGTAACATACTTCGAGTTTTTTAAGAGAAAGGTGCTTTACCATATATTGAGAAGGTCTGAGCTACCTATCTCCGATAGGAGGGAGCTTTTTTTTGCGTCGCACAATGACCGTATAGGCGCTGCAATTCAAGCTTATGGCAGTTATGAGCCAGAGTTTCTGTCGTGTCTTGATCTGCTGGTGAAGCGGCTCGGTATCGCCGATAAGTCAGCTCTGGATGTGGGAGCGAATATAGGAAACCATACTTTATACTTTTCGAGAATTTTTGACGCCGTTATTGCCTTTGAGCCAAGTCAGACTCTTGGTCTGGTCTTAAGGGCAAACGTCATTCGTAATGGGCGGAAAAATGTAGAGGTATTTTGTTGTGGTTTGGGCGAAGAGCAAGGAACTGCCTTTGTAAAGAATGTCAATGAGCAAAATACAGGCATGGTTGAGCTGGAAGGAATTATCACTGGTGAAACAGACAGGGAAGGAACGGTTGATATATGCAAGGCGGATGATCTGATCCTGGATAGGAAGCGTCCTATCGGTTTTGTGAAAGTAGATGTGGAGGGGATGGAGGTTTCTGTTTTTAAAGGAATGCGTGAATGTCTTATGCGAGACAAGCCTTTGATTGCCTTTGAATCCAGAAACGCCGAAGAGGGGGAGGCAGTCGTTGGATGTCTTTCTGAGTCAGGGTATTCCTACTTTTATGAGATAAAGGCAACCAGAGTTTTTCCTTGGAATAGTCTTAATTTAAGAGATCTGCTTTCCTTGAAGAAAAGCTATTCTCTCAGAAAAATAGATACGATTGAAAACAGGTTCTATCCCGCCGTTTTTGCATCGGTTGACGAAATTGTCATTTAGAGCGTCGCTCTCCAGGATGCTGCTCAGCCATCAGGTTGTTGCTATTGGCGCACAGAGCGCAAAAGTGTTGCTGTTGGCCGTTTACTTGATACTTGCTTCTCGTGCTCTTGGGCCAGAGGGCTATGGCTATGTTGCTGTTGCCACCAGTGTCGCCTGGCTGTTTGTTCAGTTTGTAGGGCTGGGCTCAGGAGTCGCCAGCATTCGTGAATCCGCAAGGGATCCAGAGTCTTTCTCCCTGGCGTGGGGAACCGCATTGCTAAGGTATCTATGCTCGGGTTTACTGCTGGGACTGCTGTATTTGTTTCTTGGCTTGTGGTTTGTTGATGAAACCATGGGCTATCTGTCATGGGCGCTTGTTGCCCTGTCGGAAGTTGTGTTGCTTCCCCTGTGTATGGTTACCGCATATGCATTCATGGCCTACGGTCGGGTAAGGGTGTCGCTGCTGATGCAGCTAGTCGCGCCATTGTTGAAAACCTGCCTGTTATTGGTATTTCTCGTCGCTGGTGGCTCTCTAGAGTTAGAAGCATTCTTTTTCGTGATGGCCGGGAGCACTGCGGTGGCTTCGGTGGTATCCATGATCCTGGCGATCAAGTTTCTTCCGTCCGTGGTATGGCCTGCCGCTTCCGAAGCCTGGAAAGTGGGGAGTGATATTCTCTATTCTGTGAATAGCCTGACGAATCAGGGAGCCTTGGAGGGAAGTAAACCGCTGACAATGGGAATGGCAGGCGTGACGGATGTTGGCTTGTATGGGGCGGCCATGAGAGTAGTTTCGGCCACTGCTTTGCCAATAAACTCTGTTATTCAGTCGCAGTCCTATCGGCTTTTTAGTTATGGGTCTGTATTGACGGAAGAGCACTTCGCGTTCCTGCTCCGTTATATGCTGGCTTTCTTTCTGTACAGTTCTGTTTGCTTTTTGTTTTTCTGGATACTGTCTGATTATATCGGTTTGCTTTTGGGGGAAGGCTTTGGATCTATAGGTGATCTAGTCTTGATATTGGGTGCCTGGTTACCATTTTATTCCATACGGCAATTAATCGGTGCTGTACTGACCACCACAGATAGAGTGAAAGAGAGGGTGTATCTGGATATTGCATCGGTCCTCTTTTTTTTGGGCCTCGCTGTCTACCTGATTCCTCTGTATGGGGCCGTTGGTACGTCTGTCGGTATTATTGCAGCAGAGTTTTTCTGGATCCTTATAGCTGTCATTTTCTTCAAGAGGGGACGTTTTTCCTCAAAACGTTTTCATAGATAGTTATATGTGAGCTGCTGTTCTGACTAATAGATGGTGGCGCAACACTGGGCTGTTGAGGCGCGCTTTTAGGTGTGCTGGCAATCCGTCTGACTGCTCTGGCGAATGCGTGGACATCATCTTGAGTGCATAAAACGCCTGTTTCCTGGTCCTTTATGACTTCTGGCAGTGATGATCCACGCGTCGCGACCACGGGTATCCCGCAAGCAATAGCTTCTGCTGCAACTAATCCAAATCCTTCGCTGCGAGAGGGAAATAACAAAGCGTCAGAGCTTTGCATTGCCCGTGCCACCTCAGCATCACCATCAAGACGACCAATATCTTTCATATTGGAGGGCATGTTGGGTTTGTCTTTTTCAGCTTTGGGCCCGCCGGTGTACCGCAGTTCAAACTGATCACCCAGTTCGCGCATGATTGGTGCCAGCAGATCCACGCCTTTTCGGGCCATCCAGCTACCTACATAAAGTAGCTGGAACGGTTCCCCCGGACTGCGTATGCGATTCCCGGGCTTGAATATTGCTGTATCGACACCGTTGTAGATGACCTCGATAGGCACGTCGGCCAGGGTCTGTTTTGCTGTATTTGCAACAAAGTGGCTGACTGCAATGACTTTGGTTGCACGCCTCATGATCTCTCGTTCGTTGGGTGCGATCCAGTATTTATGGTAGGCGGCTCTGAGCCATCCTTTATAGCTGAGCGCGTCCGGATGATGCACAGAGTGATGAATTGTCGCCACAAATGGCAGATTTTTTGGAGCAAACCTCGGATGAAGCCAGGTATTCACATGGGCTATTGTCGCCCAGTTGGGTGGTTCAGGCAGAGGGACAGTCCAGGGCGCATATTCCGAACGTAATGGCAGCCAGGTGATTTCGGCTCGAATACCTCTGTGATTCAACTCTTTTACGAGTCGTTCGGTAAAAATATCTGTGCCTGTTTTGGTTCGGACAGTAGGAAACCAGACTGCTGGGGATAATTCCATTTTACCACTCCACATCGCTACTGGATGTCAGGGCGCTGGTGATACGTGTACCGAAATTATGCCATGTAAAGCCTTTTGCAAAGCCCTTAATATCTCCTTCGGATAGGGGATTTTGCAGCAGTTGCATTGTATGCCGCCTGAGCTGAGTATAGTCGTCTTGCTCGGCCAGTAGTCCGGACTTCCCGTGACAAACTGCATCGACAATGCCGCCAGTTGCAAAGGCCGCAGTTGGTAAGCCGTGAGCGGCAGCCTCAATCGCCACCATGCCAAACCCTTCCGGATCATTTGGAATGTGGCGGACAGGGAATACGTGTACATCGCTTGCCTCGTACACGGTTGCTAGTTGACTTTTGTCGGTAATGACTCCAAGGAATAGTACATGCCCGGACACACCCGATTTTTGAGCCTGTTTTCTTATACTGTCTTCCGTTTGAATGCCGGCTCCAAGGGAATTTTTAGGGGCTTCGCCAACGACTACGAGTACGGTGTCGGGTTCCAGTTTTACAATTTCGGGAAGAGCATGTTCTACAAACTCGCGAAGCCCCTTGCGAGTGGTCAGCCGACCAACTGAAAGCAGAATCTTCTTACCTTCCAGTCCGTGCTTTCGCTTGAATGCACTTATCATCTCTGCCGATTGAGGGGCTTCGGGTAAATTAACGCCGGGAAAAACAAGGTAGATTTTGTTTTTTGGCACGCCTGCAGAGAGTGCCAACTGTTTGGTAGGCGTACTGTTTACAATAATGCAGTCCATTTTTCTGAATAGAGGCTTCCATAGCTTTTGATAAACCAAACTCGGAGCAGTGATGTCAAAGCCATGGAGGTAAACGGCAGATTGCGCACCGGAAAATTTACTAATCAGCCAAACCAGAGGTGCAGTGAGCCCACTACCGGCAATAATAAAGTGGGGGCTCCAGCGCAATGCCACCCATAGCGCTTTGAAAAAGGCTATTGACATGAAGCCGAGTAAAGGATTGAGCGGGGCCTCACTTAACTTGGTTTGCTCAGGTTTCGTTGCAGTGGCTCCTTTCGGGCCCACTACTCGAACCTGGGCGTATTGAGATAGTTCGTCAGCCATGTGCCAATTGAGGCGCTCCATACCGCCAACCAAGGGCGGCAGGTTACGAGTTAGGAGTAATACCTTTCTGCTTTTGCGCGGGTGTTGTTGATGCGTCACTGTGACATATTGCCTGCTAAATTGAGCCGATTTTCCGGCTTGTGATTTATATAGAGACGGTGGTAAAGGAGTATCCTGATGCCTATTGGGTTTGAATAGATTCTTGAAGGCTAGATGTATTGATCCGAGCCTTTAATTTCTGACTCTCTCTGCCCTTGCTGTATTGTAAGAGCCTGTAAATAAATCTGTGTAACTGCCCACCCCATTACAGGTGGCCGTCCAGGCGGTCACCGAATTCGATAATAAAGCGATTTAATGCCGGCTTCCAATCACGGATCGGCATCGTCCATTTCTTCGAGGCCTGCTGTATCGCTAGGAAGGCCACTTTCAGTGCCGAGTCATCGGTGGGGAACAGTTTGCGACGCTTGGTCGCTTTTCGGATGACGCTGTTCAATGACTCAATGGCATTGGTGGTGTAGACCACCTTCCGGATGGCCGGAGGGTACTCGAAGAACGTGATCAGATTGTCCCAATGGTTGTGCCAGGATCGCGAGATCTGAGGGTACTGGCCGTTCCAGCGTTCTCCGAAGGCGTCCAGCGCCTGCCGAGCTTCGTGTTCCGTAGCAAACTGATAGATCTGCTTTAGATCCGCAGTGACTGCCCTGTAGTCCTTTCAGGACACGTACCGCAGCGAGTTGCGAACCATGTGCACGATGCACAGCTGAACCTTGGTTTGGGGGTATTCCGCCGCAATGGCATCCGGGAAGCCCTTGAGACCGTACACACAAGCAATCAGGATGTCTTCCAAAACACGGTTCTTTAGTTCCGTCAGTACCGACAGCCAGAACTTCGCGCCTTCGGCCTCAGCCAGCCAGAGGCCCAGCAGCTCCTTCTGGCCTTCCATATTGATGCCCAGGGCCAGGTATAGGGACTTGTTGATCACTCTCTTGTCCTGACGAATTTTCAGAACGATGCAGTCCAGATAAACGATAGGGTAAATCGGATCGACAGGGCGATTCTGCCACTCGTGAACCTGATCAATCACACGCTCCGTCACCTTGGACGCCAGAGTGGCCGAGATGTCAGCGTCCTACATTTCCTTGAAGGCGTCGACGATATCCCGGGTGCTCAATCCCCTGGCATACAACGCCAGGATCTGATCATCCATCTGGGTCAGGCGGGACTATCATTTACGGACGAACTGAGGTTCAAAAGAGCCTTCCCGGTCACGGGGGGAATGTATGGGTACTTCTCCGTGCTGGCCCTTTAGACGCTTGGCAGCATAGCCGTTACGGCTGTTGCCGGTTCCACGGCCTTCAGGAGCGTGCTTCTCGTATCCAGGATGCTCGTCCAGCCCGGCGGCCATAGCCTTAAGTTTTTCTTGGTCCAATTGCGTACCCACGATGGTATCCTTTTGAAAAGATTACTCAGTCGTGGGCAGTTACACAATTTGGTTTACAGCCTCAAAATCCACAGAATTGGAAATTCCCTGGCCGCGATTATAGTCTTCGATCCATTCCGGCAAGAGGACCCTACCATCTAGTTTCTACAAACCGTCGGCAAATACTGCGACTCAATAGTAGTCCCCGCCGTTGGCGAGCAGTCTACCGTCATACCGCCGGCAGCGCCGATAAACCTGAAAATCAGCTGATTGCTGGCTGTGTTCCCGGTCGAACCTCCGAGATCGGCCACGCGAACTCCCAACGTAACCTCATTTGGTGTACTTGGGCTGCTGCTCGAGTTGGCGCCGATAACCGTAGGCATTCTCAGTAAATTACTACGCAGTGATGACATCAGGGAAGATCCTGTGCTGGGCATTGTCCCGTTCACGGCGAAATGTTCCATGATCGCAGGCTTTGCGGCAGCAATGGCTCCAAGAGGCTCGCTCAGTTTGGCTCGAATGGTATACGCCTGGTAAGCGGGAACGGCTAACGACGCAAGTATCCCGATAATCGCGACCACGATCATCAGTTCGATTAGTGTAAAACCTTTGCTTTGTCTCATTGTTTGCTCCCGCGATCTGACTCCATGTCTATGCGAGGAGTAAGCAAAGGTTGAGCCAAAATCTCAGGCCTTTAGGCAAAGGAGTTGTATAGGGCTGTTCGGCCAAACCTGACGAATCGCGTCATAAAACGCTTCCAGTATTGGCACTTTGCGACGCAGCGGGCCAGGATATTTGAGTCTTTAGTAACCCATTATCAGGGCCATTCAAGCCAAGTGACTATCCTTGGCAATCGAATGTCACTCAAACCTCCACCTCCTCAAACAACTCCGGAACCTCAACATCCCAACCGAACTTCTCCCGAATCCG
>Ga0098062_1000877_pt1 | contig 13456 bp, 14 predicted proteins | sample 23_taG_FD_81592 | JGI IMG/M metagenome (GOLD analysis project Ga0098062, IMG submission 81592) | Marine viral communities from Cariaco Basin, Caribbean Sea - 23_WHOI_OMZ | ecosystem: Environmental > Aquatic > Marine > Oceanic | place: Caribbean Sea: Cariaco Basin | collected 2014-11-11 | reverse complement strand
GGCGGCCAGCCGGGCGTGCTCAACATCCCGGCGGCCGACATGCCGGCCAGCGCGACGGGCGCCACCGGCACCGGTATCGAGGTTCTGCTCAATCTGGATTCCGCCACGGTGGCTGACGATACCTCGACGGCAACGCTCTACAACGACCTGACAGCGAAGAACGCCGAAGATACGACTGCGCAGACCCCGATCGACTACAACTACTCGACCAGCCTGACCGTCTATGATTCCCAGGGCGCGCAGCATAACGCGACGCTCTATTTCCAGAAATCGAGTGTTGACGAGAACACCTGGACTGTGCGCACGGCGCTCGATGGTGTTTTGACGACGGATGATCCTGCCCTGACGCTGAAATTCGACACCTCAGGCAAGTTGTCAGAGATCGGTGAGGGTGCTGCTACGACAGCTATTACCGATCCTGCTTTCACTTGGCCCAATCTGACGTTTACTGCCGATGCTACTGGAAATGGACAGCTGGGCGGTAGCGTCAATGACATCAACACCACTTTCAATATGGCGGGCAGCACGCAGTTCGCCGGTGACTCCACCGTCAAGAGCCTGGCGCAGGATGGCTATTCCGCCGGCGCGCTGGTCGGCATCAGCTTTGCTGACGACGGCACCGTCGTCGGTAATTATGCCAACGAGAAGACCGTCGATCTGGGGCAGGTTGTGCTCGCCACCTTCCGTAACCCCGAGGGTCTGACACCTTCCGGCGACAACCTGTTCGCGGCGACGGCGGCTTCCGGTAACGAACTGCTGGGCACTGCGGGCACCGGCACGCTGGGATCGGTCGAAGCCGAAACGCTGGAAGCTTCCAACGTCGATCTGACACAGGAGCTGGTCAACCTGATCATTGCGCAGCGCAACTACCAGGCCAATACCAACTCGATCCGTACCCAGTCCGAAGTCATGGATCAGATCGCGCAGCTGCGCTGATAATTCTGTCGCCAACAGCATTGGCGTTGCCGGTCGCGAGTCGGCCGGCAACGATCTCGCTTCGATAGGCCTGGTCCAATGGAGGCTGTTTCGATAGCCACTGTTTCTTCGATAGCCACTGTTTCGACAAGCACTGTTTCGATAGCCACGGTTTCGAAAGGCGCCGATATGAAAGGCATAGGGCATGGATAGAATTCTCTACACCGCCGGCGGTGGCGCGAGCCAGACGATGGCGCAGCAATCGGTGGTCAACAACAATCTGGCCAACGTCAGCACGCCCGGGTTTCGCGGCGAGCTGATGGCGTTTCGTGCCGTGCCGGTGGAAGGCGAGGCGCGCCTGCCGACCCGCGTTGCCTCAATGATGACGACGCCGGGCGCCGATTTCACGCCGGGCACCATCAGTACCACCGGGCGCAGTCTCGATGTGGCGCTGCAGGGCGACGATACCTGGCTGGCGGTGCAGTCGCCGAACGGCGGCGAAGCCTACACCCGCCGTGGCGACCTCCAGGTCGATTCCACCGGCCTGCTGACATCGCTCGGCAATCCGGTGCTCTCCGACAACGGCCAGGCCATCGTCGTACCGTTGGGGGGCGACGTGACGATCGCGCCGGACGGTTCGATCAGCGTGCTCGAGCCGGGCCAGAACCCGGATGCGATCGCGCCGTTGGCGCGTCTCAAGATGGTCGCGCCGGGGAACGACAATCTGGTGCGTGGCGAAGACGGCCTGTTTCGGATGCCACCGGCCCAGGGGCAGGACGTGGCGGCGCCGATCCCGGCCGACGATACCCTGCGGCTGATCCCGGGGGCGCTCGAAGGCAGCAATGTCACCGCCACCGACGCCATGATTTCGATGATCGACAGCGCTCGACGTTACGACATGCATATGAAGGTGATCGAAAGCGCGGACGAGAACGAACAACGCGCCAACAGCCTGCTTTCTCTGACCAGTTGAGCCTGACCAGTTGACCCTGACCAGCTGAGGCTGGCCGCTGGCTGGCTTACCGACAATGAGGTTTTGTCATGATCAAGTCTTTATGGACGGCCAAGACCGGCCTGGAATCGCAGCAGGTCAAGCTGGATGTGATTTCCAACAACCTGGCCAACGTCTCGACCAACGGTTTCAAGCGGTCTCGCGCCGTCTTCGAAGATCTGCTGTACCAGAACGTGCGTCAGCCCGGTGCCCAGTCTTCGGTGGTCGATACGCTGCCATCCGGCATGCAGGTCGGTACGGGCGTGCGTCCGGTCGCCACCGAGCGGCTGCACACCCAGGGCGGTCTGCAGAATACCGAGAACTCCCGCGATCTCGCGATCAACGGCAAGGGCTTCTTTGCCGTGCAGATGCCGGACGGCACCACGGGCTACACCCGTGACGGCAGCTTTCAGGTCAACGAGAACGGCCAGCTGGTGACCGCCGGCGGTTATCCGGTCGATCCGCCGATCGTGATCCCGCAGAACGCGCTGTCGATCACCGTCAGTCAGGATGGCGTAGTTTCCGTGACGCAGCCGGGGACGACCCAGAGCAACGAGGTAGGGCAGATCATGCTCTCCACGTTCATCAACCCGACGGGGCTTCAAAGCATCGGCCAGAACCTGTACCTGGAAACCGACGCTTCCGGTCCGCGTAACGATCTCAACCCCGGGCTGGATGGCGCTGGCGTGCTCTATCAGGGGTACGTCGAGACCTCCAACGTCAACGTGGTGGAAGAGATGGTCAGCATGATCGAGACGCAGCGCGCCTACGAGATCAACAGCAAGGCCGTCGAAACATCCGATCAGATGCTCCAGCGTCTGACACAGCTATAAACCGGGGAAGGCGCGTGTTGCTGACCGCAGAATTGGCCACGGTGTGGCGCAGGGTGTTGATGCTGACCGGCCTCTGTCTGGTGCTGATCGTGGCCGGCTGTGCCCAGATTCCGCGCCATTCCGTGGTCGAGAACTCCTCCCCGGTGGAGATCCCGTCGACACCGCCGACGCAGGCCAACGGCTCGATCTATCAGGCGCGCTTCGGCTTCCAGCCACTGTTCGAGGACCGTCGTCCGCGTCAGATCGGGGACATCATCACCATCGTGCTCGACGAGCAGGTCAGTGCCAGCAAGAGCTCGGCGGCGAATGCGTCACGAGACGGTTCGGCGACTTTCACGCCGACGCTCGTGCCGGACGCTCTCGATACCCTGACCGACTATGGCATGGACCTCGAAGGCGAGAACATCTTCAACGGTTCGGGGGGCGCCAATGCCAACAACACCTTCACCGGGACGATCACCGTGACCGTCTATGATCTGCTGGCCAACGGCAACCTGAAGGTTCGCGGGGAAAAGCAGATCGCGATCAACCAGGGCACCGAATACATTCGGTTCTCCGGCGTGGTCAATCCACGCGCGATCAGCGGTTCCAATACCGTGCAGTCGACGCAGGTCGCCGATGCCCGTATCGAATATGTCGGTGACGGCTATATCAACGAAGCGCAGACCATGGGTTGGCTGCAGCGCTTCTTCCTCAACATTTCGCCGTTCTGATGCCTATGTCCGCTCCGCTTCGTTCATTCCGATCGCGTCGCTCGCCGCTGGCCAGAGCGCTTCTGTTCCTGGCGATCCTGCTGTTCAGCCTGGGCGCTCAGGCGCAGCGCATTCAGGATCTGGCCAATTTTGCCGGCGTACGCGACAACCAGTTGGTCGGCTATGGTCTGGTGGTCGGTCTCGACGGCACAGGCGACCAGACCACTCAGGCGCCGTTCACGGGGCAGAGCATCACTAACCTGCTGTCGCAGCTGGGCGTCACGGTTCCCGCGGGCACCAACATGCAGCTGCGCAACGTGGCGGCGGTCATGGTGACGGCCAGGTTGCCGCCGTTCTCCCGCCAAGGGCAGGAGATCGATGTCACCGTGTCGTCGATGGGCAATGCCGATAGTCTGCGCGGCGGCACGCTGCTGATGACGCCGCTGAAGGGGGCGGACGGTCGCGTCTACGCGCTGGCTCAAGGCAACGTCTACGTCGGCGGCGCCGGAGCGGAAGCGGCGGGTAGCAGTGTCTCCGTCAACCATCTGGCCGCCGGTCGTATTCCGGGGGGCGGCCTCGTCGAGCAGGAAGTACCGATGCGACTGGGCGACGCCAGTGGCACGCTGAACCTGTTTCTCAAGAATGCCGATTTCGAGAACGCGCGACGCATGGTTGCGGCGATCAATCAGGAATTCGGCGCGCCGGTTGCTGCCGCGCTCGACGGGCGTACGGTGCAGTTGAAGCTGCCGGCCAACGATAATGATCGCGTTACCTTTCTGGCTCGCGTGCAGGGGGTGAACGTCACCACCGAGCGTGGCCCGGCCAAGGTGATCGTCAATGCGCGTACCGGCTCGGTGGTGCTGTCGGACACCGTCACGCTCAATCGTGCCGCAGTGGCCCACGGCAACCTGTCGATCGTCATCGACTCCAATCCGCAGGTCAGTCAGCCCAATGCGCTGGCTGGTGGCAACACGACGGTCGTTCCCAACGCCGATATCACCGTACAGCAGGAGGGCGGTGCGCTGCAGATGGTTCAGACCAGTGCCGATCTGATGGATGTGGTCAACGCGCTGAACGCACTGGGCGCTTCTCCCCAGGATCTGATGTCGATTCTCCAGGCGTTGAAGTCTGCGGGATCGCTCAACGCCGAGCTGGATATCATCTGATGGCGATCACCAACGATCTTTCGGGGCAGTTTGCGCTCGACGTCCAGAGCGTGCAGAAGCTCAAGTACAGTGCGGCCAACTCGCCGCAGGGGAGTCTCAGGGAAGCATCGCGTCAGTTCGAGGCCGTGTTCCTGCAGATGATGCTCAAGAGCATGCGCGATGCCAGCCCCCAGTCCGGTCTACTACAGAGCAATCAGATGGACATGATGCGCTCGATGCAGGATCAGCAGTGGGCGCAGCAGCTGGCGGGCAAAGGATTGGGGCTTGCCGATCAGCTGGTCGCGCAGCTCGAGGGTAGCGGCCTGTCGGGAACCTCGGCACTGCCCGCCGCCTCGGGCGCTACGGGCGACGATGCCTCAGCCCTGATCGCCGGCATTCCGCGGGGTACGCCACGGCTGTTGCATGGTGGCCTTCGCACGCCGGGATTTGCGCCGGATCTGTCACGGCATGAGATTGCCAGCGCTGCCACGGCCAACGGCTCGTCATCGACATCGGCATTGATGGCAGACGAGACCGACGATCGTCCGGTGCACGTCCGCGCCTTCCTCGACAGTCTGGCAGGGCCGGCCAGGCAGGCGGAACAGACTTCGGGCGTGCCGGCCGAGCTGATTCTGGCCCAGGCCGCGCTCGAGACCGGCTGGGGTCAGCGGGAGATTCCCACCGCCAGCGGCGGCAACAGCCACAATCTCTTCGGTATCAAGGCCGGACAGTCCTGGCAGGGCGACACCACGGCTATTACCACCACCGAGTATGTCGACGGGCGGCCGGTCAAGATGGTCGATCGCTTCCGCGTCTATGACTCCTATACCGACGCCTTCAACGATTACGCCAGGTTGATCGGCGACAACCCTCGCTATCAGGGGGTCGTGGCGGCTTCGACACCCGACCAGGCGGCTCAGGCGTTGCAGCAGGGCGGTTATGCCACGGATCCACGCTATGCCGAGAAGCTTCGCGGCATCATGGCGCAATTGGGCACGCTAGAAGCCGGGGCAGGTCGCGATCTGCTGGCGACTGCGAGTAATGCCGGCAATCCGTTCGGCCCCGACGATCTGCCCACGGCGATTTTCTGATCGGCGTTAACAATTGGTTGCGAAATCGCTGTCTGAAGGGGTCAAGAAGCGGCTTTCGCGGCCGATAAAAATCATAACCTTGCACGGACATCGCCAGCATCGTCATGGCGTTTCACGGGATAGCGATATGAGCCTGTTTTCGATTGGCCTTAGCGGTTTGAGCGCGGCGCAGAATGCGCTCTCGACGACCAGCAACAACATCAGCAACGTCTACACCGATGGCTATAGCCGACAGTTGACGCTGCTGGGACAGAACAGCAGCGGCGAGGGCGGCGGTTCCGGCGTCAGCGTCGACGGCATCCAGCGCCAGTACAACAGCTATATCAGTTCGCAGCTCAATCAGGTCAATAGCCGCGAGTCGGCCCTGGAAACCTACCAGAGCCAGGTCAACCAGATCGACGATCTGCTGGCGGACAGCGATTCCGGCTTGACCACGCTGATGCAGAATTTCTTCTCCAGCCTCGAGGATCTGACCGGTGCGCCTTCGGACGCAGCCGCGCGCGAAGGGGTATTGGGCAGCGCTCGCAGCATGGTCGCACAGTTCCGTGCTTACGATGGCTATCTCAGCGACATGCGTGAGGGCATCAACGGCCAGATCGGCGACGTGGTCACCCAGGTCAACGATCTCAGTGATCAGATTGCCGATCTCAACAAGCAGGTGACGTTAGCCCGTGCCAGAAGCGGCGAAGAGCCCAACGCGCTGCTGGACCAGCGCGACAAGCTGGTCAGCGATCTCGGCGAGCTGGTGGACGTCAACGTGCAGGTCCAGGATGGTTCGACCTACCAGGTATCGCTATCCAACGGCACGCCGCTGGTCGCCGGCAACAAGTCCTTCGATCTCGTCGCCGTCAAGAGCGATGAAGATCCTTCCAATATCACGATCGCCTACGAAGATGGTGCCGGCTCGCGTTCGCCACTCAAGGAGTCCGTCATTCAAGGCGGTGAACTGGGTGGATTGTTGAGCTTTCGTAGCGAAACCCTCGACAGCGTTCAGAACCAGCTCGGTCAGTTGGCGGTGACATTGGCAGTGGAATTCAATGACCAGCATGAGGCTGGCGTGGATATCAACGGTGATTCCGGCAAAGCGTTTTTCGAAATCGGTGGCCCGACCGTCATTGCGAGTGCCAATAACGCAGGCAGCGGTTCGCTGGATGCCGAGTATGGCGACATCAGCCAGTTGACGGCGGACGACTATCAGCTGACCTATCAGGCGGATGGCTCCCTCAAGGTCGAGAATCTGAGCAGCGGCGAGAAGCTTCCTGATGTCTCTCCGGATGCTGATGGCAATCTGTCCTTCGGCGGGGTGACGCTGGCTCCCGGTACCCCGCCCCCGGCTGAAGGCGACGTCTTCACGCTACAGCCGACGCGCAATGCGGCTGCCGGATTCGATCTGGCGCTGAGCGATACCAGCCAGATCGCCGCTTCGGAAAGCGGTGACTCCGGTGACAACCGCAATGCCTTGGCGTTACTCGACCTGCAGAATCAGACGCTGGTCGGTGGCAGTGCCACCTTCAGTGGCGGCTACGCTTCGCTGGTCAGCGATGTGGGCAACCGGGCGGCGATCACCGATGCCAACCTCACGACCCAGCAGGGGCTGAGCGATCAGCTTTACGCCTACCAGCAGGCCGATTCAGGCGTGAACCTGGACGAAGAGTACGCCAACCTGATGCGGTATCAGCAGTACTACTCGGCCAATGCCAAGGTCATCGAAGCCGGTTCGACCATCCTGGATACGATTTTGGGGCTGCGCGCTTGAGAGCTGTCGAAGCGCCGTTTTTGAATAATCATTGAGTGCGCCTGATCGGGCGCCGTCGAGGAGAGAGCCGTGCGTGTCAGCACCGTGATGATGTTCGAGCGCAGTGTCAGCTCGATGAACCGCCAGCAGGGCGCTTTCATGGAAGTTGGCGAGCAGATCGCCTCCGGCAAGCGTGTGGTGCGTCCTTCCGACGATCCGCAGGCCGCGTCACGTGCGGTCGGGGTATCGCAATCGTTGGCCACCAATGCCCAGCAGAGCGACAGCCGGGTAACGGTGCGCAATTCGCTGAGTCAGGAAGAGAGCGTTCTCGACAGTGTTTCTGACGCTTTGACCCGGGCCAAGGAGCTCATGATCCAGGCCGGCAATGGCACGCTGAGCGACGCCGATCGCCAGTCCCAGGCGTCGGAGCTGCGCGGCGTCTACGAGGCGCTGTTGGGGCAGGCCAACTCTACCGACGGTAACGGAAGTTATCTCTTCGGCGGTTACAAGGATAGTTCCGCGCCCTTCGGCAAGAATGACTCTGGTGCCGTGGAGTACGAGGGCTCCGACCAGGTTCGCCAGCAGAAGGTCGATTCGTCGCGAATGATGGAAGTGGGTAATACCGGGAAAGACGTCTTCCAGTCGGTGGCGGCAGGCGCGGGTTACGTGGCGAAGGCGGGTGACACCAACAGCGGAACGCTGACTTTCACCGGTCCTCAGGTGGCGGATACGACTGCCCCGGGTTATGGAGAAGGTTATACCGTTACCTTCGATACTACAGTAGAGCCGACGACTTATCAGGTAACCGACTCGACAACAGGTGATGAGGTCTCTAATGGTGATTACGCGGCAGGCCAGTCGATCGAGTTTGCCGGTATCAAGTTGACGCTTGAGGGTACACCGGAGCCGGGTGACGTGCTAGAAGTTGGACCAGCTGAGGATATGGATCCCGACGTTTTTGCGACGTTGGAGAACATGCTCTCTGCCCTCGAGAATCCTCTGGATTCCGAGGCCGACAAGGCGGCATTCGCCAATACGCTATCGACCTCCAGCCGGGAGCTGGATAACGCGCTGGACAACGTGCTGACCGTGCGCGCTTCCGTCGGTGCACGACTGAACGAACTGGACACGCTCGATACCGTGGGTAGCGATCGCAAGATCAGTTACACCCAGACCCAGAGCGATCTGATCGATCTGGATTACACCACCGCCATTTCGGACTATGTCCTGCGGCAGGTGGGGTTGCAGGCGTCGCAGAAGGCCTTCGTCGATTTGCAGGGGACTTCGTTGTTCGACTTGATGTGATGTTCGACCTGGCGCGACTTTCGACCTGACGCGGCGTCGGGTTTCAACCGCCAACGTATCGGGCCGTTAACGGCCCGGTTCGAAGTCAAAGGGGCGCATCCTGCAGGATGCGCCCCTTTTGTTTGGTTGAGCTGTCGATTGGCGAATTGGAGAGGGGCTCGGGTCGAGATCGATTCCCGTTGCGATGTCAGGTCAGGGCGTGCCGGCCATCTGTTCGATCATGCCCTGCATGAAACGAAGCTGCTGCTCGAACAGATCGCTCCAGAAGCCTCCCATATCCGGAATCAGTGCGGTAATCAGCACCAGGCCAGCGGTCAGTGTCATCGGGAAGCCCACCGAAAAGATCGAGAGCTGTGGCGATGCGCGATTGAGAATGCCCAGTGAGAGATTGATCAGCAGCAGCGCGGTGACGATGGGAATCGCCATCAGCAGGCCGGAGGAGAAGATGGTGCCGCCCCAGCGGGCCAGCGTCTCGGCGAAGGTGGCATCGATCGAGGTCGAACCGATGGGCAGCACCTCGAAGGTCCAGGCGAGAATTTCGATGGTGATCAGATGTCCGTCCATCGCCAGGAACATCAGCAGCGTCAAAAGCTCCAGCAGGCGTGACAGCACCATCGTATTGGTGCCGGCATCCGGCTGAAAGAAGGTCGCGAACCCGAGGCCCATCTGCATGCTGATGAACTCCCCGGCAGTCTGCACCACGGCGATCATGATCCGCAGCACCAGGCCCATGGCGATACCAATGAGAATCTGCTGAAGCATGATGCCGAAGCTTGCCAGCGAGAACAGGGGAATCGCCGGCATCGGTGGCAGGGCAGGCGCGATGGCCACAGCGATTGCGGCCCCAAGCAGCGCCTTTACCGGCGTCGGCACGCTCGGCAAGCTCCACAGCGGTGAGGCCATGAAGAAGGCGAGAATGCGAACCGTGGGCCAGAAGAAGAGCCGTATCCAGCTCTCCCATTGCGCGGAGGTAATATCAATCATCGATCGCGCTGACGGGTCAGCTCACCATCTGGGGAATGTTCTGCAGCAGTTCCCGGGTGAAGTTGACCAGTAATTGAATCATCCAGGCGCCGGAGAGGATCAGCATGGCGAAGACGCCCAGGATCTTGGGAATGAACGTCAGCGTCATTTCGTTGATCTGGGTCGCCGCCTGGAAAAGACTGACCAGAAGGCCGACCAGTAGCGCGGTCAGCAGTAGCGGGGCGGCTATCATCAGGGTCACTTTCATACCCTGGTAGGCCATGCTCATTACCATTTCGGGAGACATTGCTTACCTCCATGCGGTCGCGAAGCGGGGGCTGACGACACGGTTCGTGTCTGTGCGACTCACGAGAAATAGAAACTTTGGGTCAGCGAGCCGATCAGAAGCTGCCAACCATCGACCAGCACGAAAAGCATCAGCTTGAACGGCAACGAGATCGTGGCCGGTGGCACCATTATCATCCCCAAAGCCATCAGTACGCTGGCGACGACCAGGTCGATGATCAGAAACGGGATGAAGATCGTGAAGCCGATCTGGAAGGCCGTCTTCAATTCACTGGTGACATAGGCTGGCACCAGGATACGCATCGGCACGTCTTCGGGACCCTGCATCTCGCCGACGTCGGCGATGCGGGCGAACATTGCCAGATCGGCCTGCCGGGTCTGGGCGAACATGAACTCGCGGAATGGCCGGCTGCCTCGCTCCAGCGCTTCCTCCATCGAAATTTCTTCGGCCGAGAACGGTTGCCAGGCTTCTTCATAGGCCCGGTCGAGTACCGGCGACATGACGAAATACGTCAGAAACAGCGCGAGCCCGAGCAGAACCTGCGTCGGCGGCGCCGAGGGCGTGCTCATGGCGGTACGCAACAGCCCCAGCACGATGATGATCCGGGTAAAGCAGGTCATCATCAGCAGCATCGCCGGCAGAAAGGCGAGCGAAGACAAAAAGAGCAGCGTCTGCAGGCTCAGCGACCAGCGCTGACCGCCGTCCGCCATCGGCTCGCTGACAATGCCGGGAATCGCCTGCGCCACCGCCCACTGGCTGGCCGTCAACGCCGCCAGGGCGCCCAACCCCACGACGACGCCACGCAATCTGGAATTAGCCGCAATAGCCACTAGTTGTCGACCCCGTTGTCCCGCCTGGGCTTTTGGCGCTTGAGCGAGTCACTCGCATTCTGTTTGAGGGCTTGACCCAGGCGACTGGCAAAGGAGCCGCTCAAGGGTGCCGACCCAGAGGCGACAGGCGTATTGGGGGGCGGGGTCATGCTGTCCAGCTTGGTTACCTGACCGCCACCGACGCCCAGAACCAGCCAGCGATCATCGACCTCGACGATGACCACGCGCTCGCGTTGCCCGACCGGCGTACTGGCCACGACACGCAGATGCTGCGTTCCGGCACGACGGTTAGGACCGATACGCTTCAGCAGCCAGGCGCAGGCCAGGATGATCGCCACGACGATCAGCAACGACATTGCCGTCTTGCCCATCATCAGAAGGCCGATGCTGTCGCCGCTGCCGGCCGTGGTCTGCGCCGCCTGCTGTAGCGTATCGTCGTTCATCGATTCAGTTTCTGGACGCGTTCGGACGGCGTGACGATCTCGGTGATGCGGATGCCGTATTTGTCATCCACGACGACGACTTCGCCCTGGGCGACGAGATAGCCGTTGATCATGATGTCCATCGGTTCACCGGCCAGTCCGTCCAGCTCCACGACCGAGCCCTGGGCCAGTTCGAGCAGTTGCTTGATGGTGATGCGCGTTCGGCCCAGCTCGACCGAGAGCTTGACCGGGATATCCATGACGACGGCCAGATCCCGAGCCTCGCGAGTGTTGCCGCTGCCTTGATCGAAGGACTGGAAAACGCCGGCTTCCGCCGATTGTGCCTCGCCGGAACCCGCCGTGCCGGTGGGCTTGGTCGCTTCCTCGACCGTTTCGGACTCGTCGGCTTCAGGCTCGACACCCTGTTCCGCCATGGCCGCTGCCCAAAGATCGTCGGCATCCTGGTTGTTGTCGCTGGCCGTATCGGAAGCTCCCTTCTGGGATCCCGGTTTTTGATCATCACTCATTGTCGAAGTCCTTCATGGCGGAGTACGTACCATGGTCAATAAGATGCTTCACCCGTAGCGCGCGTTGACCTTGCCGGGTCCCGTATTCACAGGCCATGACCGGTACACCGTCGACACGCACGTCGATGGCTTTGGGGAGATCGAAGGGGAGAATGTCGCCGACCTTCAGTGTCATCACGTCACCGATGGTCGAGGGTATCTCGGCAAAATCGGCGATCAATTCGACCTGGGTCTGCTTGATCTCGCCGGCCATGCGCGACTCCCACTGGGTATCGTCGCTGTCGAGCGTTCCGATCGGGCTGGACAGAATGTCCCGGATCGGTTCGATCATGGAAAAGGGAATGCAGATGTTGAAGTCGCTGGTCAGGTTGCCGACCTCGAGATGGAACGTACTGTTGACGACGATCTCGTTCGGCGAATTGGTGATGTTGGCGAAGCGCACCTGCATTTCGGAACGCATGTAATCGACGTCCACGGGATAGATCGATTTCCAGGCGTCGCTGTAACCCTCCAGCGCCAGCGACAATAGCCGCTGGATGATTCGCTGTTCGGTGGCGGTGAATTCGCGACCGTCGGATTTGGTCAAAAACCGGCCATCACCGCCGAACAGGTTGTCCACCACCATGAAGACCAGACCCGGCGGGAACACCAGCAGGGCGGTGCCCTTGAGCGGCTTGAGGCTGATCAGGTTCAGGTTGGTCGGTACCGGCAGGTTGCGCGCGAACTCGCTGTAGCTCTGGTAGCGCACCCCGGCGACCGTGATATCGGCGCTGCGTCGAATCAGGTTGAACAGGGCCACCCGGAAGAGACGCGCGAACCGCTCGTTGATGATATCCAGCGCCTGCAGACGCTCACGGATGACCCGGTGCTGGTTGGCCGGGTCGAACGGGCGCGCGTCGCGACGGTTACTCTCGGGCGCTTTGGCGGGCGCGTCGGTATCGCCGCTGACACCGTTGAGAAGGGCGTCGATCTCTTCCTGCGACAGCAAATCGTCTTGGGACATGATTGGCCTGGCGTCCGCTTACTGCACGATGAAATCGGAGAACAGCACGTCGTCGATGGATAACGTGGGCTGCGGCGTGGTGATCGGCTCGTTGAACAAGTCGAGAATCTGCTGCTTCAGTTGGACCTTGCCTTCGGGCTTGATCAACTCTTCGGCACTCTTGCCGGATAGTAGCATCAGCAGCCGGCTGCGAACCTCGGGCATGTGCTGAGTGAGGAACGTGCTGGTCGCCTCGTCGCCGACGCGCAGCGACAGCCCGACGTAGAGCAGGCGGTCGCCGTAATCGCTCTGCAAATTGACGGTGAAGGGGTTGATGGTCACGAAAATCGGCACCGGCGCTTCGACCGGCTCGTCATCGACGACCTCGGTCGCCTCGCTGCCGTCGCGGGCGTCGAAGAAGAAGTACACGGCGACCGAACTGGCCACCGCCAGCAGGACGATCAGTAGCCCTATCAACAAGAGGGAGCGGCTTTTACGGGATGCGGCCATTGATTCTGCCATTACGGTGATCTCTGAAAGTTGCAGCGGATTATGCGGTGCTGGAGAGCGTCGCGATCGACGGAAAAGACGCCTTCCGGTCTGCTAACTTCCCCTTTCATGCGCCGGGATCGGAAGATGAAGGCGTGCCAATCGCGAACGGCGCCGCATGACTTGATGTCGCGGCGGGAGTGCCCGCCGCTATCCGTGTTATCGGCAG
>Ga0098062_1000861_pt1 | contig 13598 bp, 9 predicted proteins | sample 23_taG_FD_81592 | JGI IMG/M metagenome (GOLD analysis project Ga0098062, IMG submission 81592) | Marine viral communities from Cariaco Basin, Caribbean Sea - 23_WHOI_OMZ | ecosystem: Environmental > Aquatic > Marine > Oceanic | place: Caribbean Sea: Cariaco Basin | collected 2014-11-11 | reverse complement strand
TCGAGCGAACAACCGATGTTCACTCAATTACAGCTTGTGTCGATCACCACAGAGTTTCGATACATCAAGTATTGGGTTTTCATGGCGTTGTCGCTTGTCCTGGTTGACGGCTATGGCATGTCCCAAGTCGGCCGTTTACTTGGAATGTCACGGCAACAAGTGAACATCGGGGTGACCAAAGCCAAGGAAAAGGCTTTGTTTCTTGGCATCCTGGATGACGCGCCGGATCTGGAGACGATCACGGTGCAAATCCCGAAAACTGTCGCAAAGCAGGTGAAAGATTACGAGCACGAATTTGCAAGCGCCACCGTGAAAGAGGGGGCCCAGAAGCGTCCTGTTTTCGCGATTCTCAACAATGAGGATGCAGATCGGGTAGAGCAATTCATTTCTGAATTAAAAGCAGTGAAAGCCAGTGCATAAATAGGGGGTCGACATTGATTGTCGACCCCATTGCTACCCTCGACACTGTTCCAAGATTTCTTTAATTCTGGCGCTCTCATCAGGCTTTGGCTGTAGTCGATATTTCAATACAACCCTCGTGAATCTCGCCGTATAGTCACACCTTCCCTCTGGCGGCAACCACTCGTCCGGCCCCTTATCGGACTTTGATCGGTTGAGGGAGGATTCTACGATAAGTACATTAGACGGATCTTTGGCAAAAGCCTCTCGTTTTTCAACGGACCATTCCGAGGCACCTCTTTGCCAACTCCATGAAAGCGGGACCAGGTGATCGGCATCTAGCTGGGGCGCATCCTGAATGACCTGATTGGTGAACGGGCTTATCCAACGCCCAAACACGACAGTGCATTTGGATTCGTCCTTAAATCGAACTGGCGCGGTAGAGCGCTCTACCAAGAGTTCGTGGCGGGTATTTTGGCAATCACCATCGTCATACGCCCACCCGTTTCCATAGTGAGCACGACTGTAAACCTGGGCTTTAATTTCTTCCGGAGTAGCACTGGCTTCCTTGGGCAGGCGACCACCAGACTGCGTACACGCCTTGAGGGTCCGGAATCCCTGGTAGTTTTTAACAACCTCGTACCAAGGGCTCTGTGGATCATGGCAAATACCCGACCCGGACTTTTTGATCATATCGGCTGCCCCAACCAAGGGCAGAGCCGACAAAACTAAGATCAGTAGCCATGCAGGTCGGCAACCAATCACGATTTACCTCCCTTCTTTCTTGGATCCGAGGCCTTTTCTGGTGACCGAGATTCATTTCCTGGCTTTTGAGACTCCTGCACTTCCTCTGTGGTCTCTTTGTTCTGGGTTTCGTTGGCTGCCAGCTGGGTTTCCAGTTGGGTGACTAGTCTCTCGGCCTCCTTCTGGGCGGAGCGGGCTTCGTCACGTTCCTTCTTTCGTTCTTCCGATTGTGCCGCGATCGCTTTCTTTTCAGCCTCAAGCTCACGCAACATACCTTGAGCCTCCGACAACTGATGACTCAGCTTTGCTGCCTCTTCCTCACGGCTTTCGACTATCGTCGCCCAACCATCCCGCTGCTTTCGAAGATCAGCTTTGTCGCTCTCCAGGCTCTCATTAGCTTTTTTAAGACCTGCAACCTCACCCTTCAAATCACTGGCCTTTTCTTGCTCTTTGCTTAACTTCTGTTCCGAAACAGCAAGATCCTTTTCCAGCTTTACCAGTTTGTTGCCGAGCTCTTTCCGGTCATCATTGACTGACTGAAGCTCTTTTCTCGTGCCTTCAAGCGCTTCCTGAAGGCTTTGCACTTGCCCTTCTAACTCGTCAAAGGCCGCTGTGGCATCAATCAGCTCTGCTTCCGCGATTTGTTGTTGCTCCTTGGCCGACTTCATGACATCGGCTACCCGGCGCTCTGCGGTTTTAACAGCACGGTTGTTAAGATTGATCGCAAGTGTTCTGACCTGATCCAGGAATGAGCTGGTCATTTCATTCAGTGCTTCTTCAACCTCAACAGGCAGGTCCTGGACGGGCTCGCTTTCAACAACCTCCTGGCTCTGGCGGTAGTCCTCCCAAACCCTCACCAAGCGCGACGGGTTGCCGCCCCCGATTTCCTTTCTCAAGGCAAAACCGGTTACTCGCCGACCGGCGCCTAATAACCGCTTGGCCGCTTCGATGATTTGCTCGTCTTCAAATTCCGCAGGGCGCATATGAACCTCGAACTAGTAGGGATATGCATCAAGCATAGCGTTTTATAAGAAAAAAACCAACAAATAAACAAATAAACAAATCAAGAAATAAATTAATAACAAAGAAGCCACGATGTTTTCGATGGAGCGCATCTTGGGCGCAGATCAATTCGCAGCAATCAAATTGAACGCAGCGCACTGCCTGTGTGCCTAAACGTCACACAGGTTGATTTTTGAGCAAGGGCAGAGTAGAGTAATGATGCTGGCAACAGTTAGAGGAAACAGGTTGTATTTCGTCGCACGCACTTGCCAAACCCGGGCTTTAAAACAGGGTCGCCTGAGCCAGCCAACGATAAATACTAGGAGCCAATCATGACCAAGCTGGGAAACGGATCTGCTGATCCGCGCCTTGTTGCGCGAGTCAGTCCGGAGATCCAAAAACACATAGCGCAAGCGGCTGAGCTCAGTGGAGTGACCTTGTCACAATTTGTGATTGAGTCATCCATGGACAGGGCAGATAAGGTTATTGAACAGATGACACGCATCAAGGTGACCGTTGAGACCGGTAACCGAATGCTGAGTCTGATGGATCAAAGACCTCGGAAACCTAAGTCAAGCAAGCTCATTCAGGACGCGCTCGATTACAGGGAAACGATAGATGCGAGCGAAACTTACACCGATTCAGAAGAGGCATAACCGCAGAGATTTTGACTGCGGTAATGAACAACTGAATAACTATTTAGCTAACAGCGCGCGGTCATCCGACTCCAAAAGGATGACAAGGACATTTGTCCTGGAGGATCCAAGAGACTCAAATAGGGTCATGGGTTTTGTGACGCTGACTCCCACCACAATCGACATTCCAGATGAGTGCTTTGCCGGCCGTAAACTTAAGAGTCCGGTACCCGCTCTGTTGCTCGCCAAAATGGCCGTGGATATCCGGTACAAGGGGCAGGGGTGTGGTAAACGTCTTTTTACCTACTCGATCATTACCGCAGCTGAGATTTCAGATGCCGTAGGTGGCGTAGGCTTGGTTATTGATGCCAAGGACCAGGACGCCAAAGCCTTTTACCTTGATAGGGCAGGTGACGACCTTGAGATCATCGATGAGACCGGCCTGAAGTTGTGGCTCCCGATAGGTGTATGCAACTTCATTGCAGGCATGGCGTAGATCGCTCGTCGCTTATCACTGGTCTGCAGACCGTATTGCCTTTAGAGAGAATCCATCTTTGAAAGGCAATGCGCTCCAGCTAACGGGGCCCTGGAGACCGGGGCAGCAGTTACAACGGCATCATCCAGGTTGCCGGTCGCTGGTGTGCCTGTATCAGAGATAGAAGTCCATAAGCCATGTTTGCACTATTTCCTATTTAAGTAGTTATGTTTGTTTCTTTTCGAAAAAATCCAGAAGAAACATGATGCTAGAAAAAGAAAGGCAACCTGAATGAAGATTCAGTACCTTCGAGACGGTCTGAAGCAACTCAATGACGGGGAAATTGCCGTTCACTGACGTTTGGCGGCAACTTAATGACGGCGATAAACAACCAAATGATGCCGGCAAGGGAATTTCCCTGGAGGCGGGTTCTTGGCAGTCATAGACTGGGAGGGGCAACCAAATGACGGCGTTTCAGAGGGGTGCAGAGCGCTTTCAGAGTCAGCTTCACAGAGCCCTATAGGCTGCTTAACCCTGATTTCATTGGTTTTCAGGGTAATAATCGGCAACCGGATGACGTTTTGGGTCGACTAAAGCAACCTGATGACGGTCAAATCAGAGAGCGCAGGCAGATTTAAAAGCAACTCGATGACGGTCGAACGCACTTTTCCTGAACCATACGCCGCAAAAGGCAACCTGATGACGGTATGGAAACGACACAAGCCCTCGAAAAGCAACTCAATGACGGTAATCACGCCGGTTTGGGCAACTCAAAGACGGTCTTTCCAGGCTGAACCTCGGAAATTACAGGGTCACTCAACGTGGCGAGACACTTCAGGCAACCTTATGACGGCCTGAGGTGGAAGATAGGTGCAATAAACATCGATAACATGACCATATTGCACGAAAATCAGCCAGCTTTCCTCTGATCAACTATTCACGGCGTCATTTGGTTGCCTCAAAACCGTCATCAGGTTGCCTTTGACCATCCTTTGGTTGCTTCTGGCTTTGTGCCCTTGAAGAGAAATCAGTTGGGTGATATTTGTTCAAACCATCATTTCATCTATATGGGGCTCACCGTGGGTCAAGCAGCTGAAGCCAGTCACCAGCTGGATTTAATTCCACTGAACGAAAACACCCCAAAACTGCGAGTTGCCAAGGCCAACGCACTCGTTGAGGCGCAATTCGAGCTCACCAGCCAAGAGCACAAACTCCTTTTGGTTGCCATGGCACAAATCCGCAAGGATCAGACCCAGTTCCACGAACAGGTTTTTCAGGTACAAGACCTGGTCGAGCACCTGGAGCTGAATCCGAAAAACGCATACCGAGATCTGCGCCGGATTTCCAAAGGCATTATGAGTAAGCAAGTCACCATCCGGAACGACGAGACCGGGGAGTGGCGCATGTACCAGTGGGTTTCCAAAGCCTACTGTGAGCGAGGGACATTCGGCATCAAATTCAGTGAAGAGCTCAAGCCCTTCCTTATTGGCCTGGTCGGACGCTTCACTCTATATGAGCTTGGTCGAATTCTTCGGATGAAATCGAATTACGCGATCCGACTCTATGAGCTCTTCCAGCAATATCGCAAGTTCGGCAACCGGGTGGTGGGCCTCGACCCCAAATTGGCGGCACGCAACGGCTGGGACAACTTTTCCAAGCTGATGGGTTACAACCACGAGACATACGAGCGGTTCGCCAATCTCAACCAGAAAGTACTGCAACCGGCGATCGCCCAGATTGAGCAGTTCACCGAGTTCAAAAAGGTCTACGTAAAGAAAATTAAGCACGGCCGTAAAACGGTTGCCTTAGAATTCGAGTGGAAAACCATCGACACTCTGGAAGATCTGCCCAACCACCCTCTTTATTCCGATTTGAGAGCACTCGGTGTCACCGACGCAACCTGCAGAGAAATCTTCTCTAAGTTCGATGAAGACCGCATAGTGAGAAACCTGGCCCTGGCAAAGGCTCACCATCGATCTCAAACCTTGAGTAATCCAGCAGGATGGTTTGTCACTGCCGTGAGAGAGAACTACGCAGATCCGGAATTACCCCTGGACGCCATTGCCCAAGAGCAGGATCCAAAGACCGAGCCCCCTAAATCGAAGCCTGAGCACCCGCTGTTTCAAGACTGCGCAACTCCGGCAGAATTCCGTAATCTGGTTGCCGCTGAAAAGGAGAGGGGAGAGAGATTCTCCAGCTACTCCGAATTTTTGAACTATTCAGTCACTCAGCAGGTGGAGAGATACCAAAGATCGAATCCTGACTAAGCCAACCAGAAGTCGCCTGGTTCTCTGGGCTTAACCGAAACTCTGAGACCGAGTTCACGCTGGATTCATGGCATGCATCGAAGGCGTGAAGCAAGTGTTGAAAGGTAGGCTTCCGTTAGTTGAACGATCTTCACCTGGTAACTTCCACAATTACCACAATCCGGAGCGCCATCAGGCAGATTATGCCGCTTGCAAGTTGAGCAGAGTATGGCTTCTTCGAAACCTGCCGCAGAAATGCTCTGTGCGTCAATGACCGACAGTTCGATTTGTTTTTCCAGCTGTTTTCGACGCTCTTTCCTTTCAATCTCCCGTTTCAAGCTCTCTCGTGATACTTCCTGTGCTACTGCTGCGAAGGACGCAGACGACTGAACGGGCCTCCTGCCACTGCGATTTGCCCGGTCACGACGTTGAGCTTCCCAGATGTCTGGTCCAGACATCAACACTTGGAATGATATCGCTTCGTGAACCTCGGCGAGAACACCGCGGCTACAAAGAGCTTTCAAATAAGAGAGAACAACAGCGTAAGGCGAGCGAATGGACCGGTTTTCGTGAGGCTCCAGAAACCACACCCCCCTCAACTCAAAACCCTTTTTTTGGTTGTATGGCTGCTTCAGGTGAGTCTGTTTGAGTTGACTTAATTGCATTGCCCAGCCGCGAACACCCACTGACTTCTCTACAACTTCCAGTGCCTGAGCCACCGAAAATACGGCGCCTTGCCCAACTGACAGAACCATTTTATCGAAGAGGGCGCTTTGCCAGAGCCGGCGGTCTTCTTTGAAAACCCACTCTTGCTTGATGGGGAGGTTTAAGAGCGTTGGCCAATAATCCACCTCAAAGCCCATATGATCCGCTATTGAAGCCAATTGCGGCTTTGCCCGCTCAGCCATCGTCTGGGTCATATCAAGCCATCCGAAAAAATCCTCAGCGTGTTCCATCCGTTTCAATGCGCCAAGCCAAGGTTCCCTCTCTTTCTGTCTCCTCTTGGCCAATGCCTCTCTACGCTCTTCCTCGCGTTGAGCCTTTCGTTCTTTTTCAAGCTCTGCAGCTTTTTTCCGTTCAAGCCGTTTGTTCGCCGCCGGCACCCGGGCCTCTAAAGCGATTTTCTCTCTCTGAACCTTTGGAAGCTCATCAATTAGAGAGCATCGATACCACCACCTTCTGGCGCTCTTTAGAACTTCATTTTCAAGGGCAACTGAGTCCCGAACTGTTTCCTCAGACAGCCCACTCAGATCGATTTCCATGACGTTATCGACCGTCTGGCTTTTTCTATCTTCAACGGCATGCGTGACCAGAATTTCGATGTGCAGAGAGGCTCCGTTCATGAGAACGGCTGTGACGTCAGGGATGAAGCCACTGCAGAGTCTTTTCTCTGAAACGGCCGAGGCGAACTTAACCTCCCTCGACTCAAAAATCAGGGTTTTCGACAGTGTTTCACCAAAAACCAGAGGAACCGAGATCGTCACCTCACGATCCGGTAACCAAACCCGGCCCGCATCCAGAAGAATCTGCTTTCCCATCTTATGCAGGGCCTTCTCATATCCTCCGGGGCAGTCCGCACTTCGATGGTGCGCAAAAAATAGTCGGCCGGCTACACTGCACTTGACGATCAGCTTCGCCTTGCACTCGGGACAGTGACATCCACACGCCAACCCTCGACTAACTTCAGACGGGCGATACAAGCGAGACTCTTTTTCTCCAAAAGGCACGCGCAGCTGGGAATATAGGCTAGATTCAGAAGTTTCCACGAATCAGTCTGTTCCAATATAAAGGGGTAGGGCGGCGAATTTTGCCCAACAACGACGCGTCAGCGTCTTCTACCAAAGCTGCCAGATCCCAGAGAGCAGGACAACTTTACCGAAGGTTCCGTATTGATTCGTTGATGTGAAAACGAGACGCCTGATCAGTCCGCGAATGACCCCAGACCGGCTTAGCTGGCCTCGGATTTCGCGTAACTATCTCAAAAAAGGTTAATATCTCCGGGACCTTTGCTGTACTAAGGAGACGCAAGCTTGGATGCCATCGCAGACTCTACCGCCGTAAAAAACTTTCTCGACCGTTGGAAAGGCAACTCGGGGAGTGAACGTTCAAACTTTCAATCGTTCATGCGCGATCTTTGCTCGCTCCTGGATCTTCCACTACCGGACCCGGGAGAGGGGGACACCAGTCAGAACTCCTATGTTTTTGAGAGGTTTATCGCCTCTCCACGAATCGATGGCAACACTGAAAGCCGATACATCGATTTATACCGCCGAGACTGCTTCGTTTTGGAAGGGAAGCAGACCGGCAAACAGCTAGCCTCTCGCAGCCACCAGAATGCCATCAACGCTGCAGTAGCCCAGGCGGAACGGTACATCAGAGGGCTACCCTTCGAGGAAGTGGAGCACGGCCGCCCTCCATTCATCGTCATTGTCGACGTCGGAAATGCCATCTACACCTATTCGGAGTTTACCCGGACAGGCGGAAACTACGTGCCGTTTCCAGACCCCAGACATTTTGAGATCCGTCTGGACGACCTGCACAGGCCAGAGATTCAGCATCGTCTTCGGCAGCTCTGGCTCGATCCCGACAAGCTCGACCCAAGCAAACATGCAGCCAAGGTCACTCGGGAAGTCAGTACCAAGCTGGCAGAGTTGGCAAGATCCCTGGAGCGCAGCGGCTATGACGTTGAAAGGGTGGCCAGTTTCCTCAAACGATGTCTGTTCACAATGTTTGCAGAGGATGTGGAGCTACTGCCGAGAGAATCGTTTCAGAACTTGCTTATAGATATTAAAGACCGGAATCCGGAGGCATTCCCCCAGGCGGTTAAAGCCCTGTGGGATACCATGAATGCCGGCGGCTACAGCGAACGTTTAATGCAGACCGTAAAACGCTTCAACGGTGGTCTGTTCAAAAACATCGACCCAATTCCACTGAACGCCGGCCAGATCCAACTACTCATCGACGCATCGAGAGCGGACTGGCGCTTCGTGGAGCCAGCCATTTTTGGGACGCTCCTGGAACGAGCCTTGGATCCCCGAGAACGCCACAAGCTTGGCGCCCATTACACGCCCAGAGCCTATGTCGAGCGTCTGGTAATGCCGACCCTGATTGAGCCGCTGCGCGAGCAGTGGGGTGACATTCGAGGAGCTGCGGAAACACTTTTGCGTCAGGGGAAAGATGCTAAGGCGCTACAGCAGGTCCAGGCCTTCCATTATCAACTTTGCCAAACTCATGTGCTGGATCCTGCCTGCGGCAGCGCCAACTTTCTCTATGTTGCCCTGGAGCACATGAAAAGACTCGAAGGCGAGGTTCTGGGCTTTATGTCCGAGCTGACACAAGGGCAGGGTGTCTTGGAAAGCGAGGGGCTGACAGTCGATCCCCATCAGTTCCTGGGACTAGAGCTAAATCCTCGGGCCGCACAGATTGCTGAGCTCGTGCTATGGATTGGCTACTTGCAATGGCATTACCGGCTGAATGACCGTCTGGATCTGCCCGAACCAATTCTGAAGGACTTTAAAAACATTGAGTGCCGGGATGCTCTGATCGAGTACGACAGCCGGGAAACGGAGCTGGATGATAACGGGCAACCAGTAACCATCTGGGATGGCATTAGCATGAAGGTCAGCCCAACGACGGGAGAGCTAATCCCCGATGAAACAGGCCGCGCTACGGTGTACCGGTACCACAATCCACGCAGAGCCGAGTGGCCAAAAGCTGACTATATCATCGGTAACCCTCCATTCATTGGCGCTTCAACAATGCGGCGTTCCTTAGGTGATGGATACGTCGATGCTGTCCGCCAGGTCTTCAAAGGCGTAGTTCCGGATTCGGCCGACTTCGTAATGTACTGGTGGCATATAGCGGCCGAGAACGTAAGAAGGGGTAACGCTCAACGATTTGGATTCATTACCACCAACAGCCTGAAGCAGACCTTTAACCGGCGCGTATTAGAGCCACACTTAAATGATGCAAAGAAGCCATTATCATTGACGTTTGCGGTACCGGATCATCCATGGGTAGATGGCAATGATGGAGCTGCTGTTCGGATTGCAATGACGGTTGGCGTAGCAGGTGAGCAATCAGGGCAGTTGCGCTCTGTGACAGCCGAGTATTCAGGCGAGGCTAAAGAGTCCCGAAATGTTTCCTTTTCATCGCGTCTCGGAAAAATCTATTCAGATTTGAGTGTTGGCGCAGACGTCACCTCTGCGGAATTATTGATGGCCAATAGCAATATTAGCCAAAGAGGCTTTGAACTCGGGAATTCCGGTTTTCTTATTTCACCTGATGACAGAAGCAAAATAAGCCTTCTGAACTCAGCTTCCCAAACTGGCGTGATATTTGACTATCGAAACGGGCGAGACCTTACGCAACGCCCAAGATCAGTGAAAGTAATAGATCTCCATGGGCTTGCCACTGATACTGTTCGAGCGGAGCATCCGCAAATTTACCAGTGGTTACTGGAAAGAGTTAAGCCGGAGAGAGAGCAAAACAGAGATCGTAACCTTAGAGAATATTGGTGGTTACACAGACGCTCGCGGACTGATCTTCGGCAGATGCTCAGCGGACTCTCTCGCTACATCGCTACTGTAGAAACTGCAAAACATCGATTATTCACGTTCCTAGAATGTAACATTCGCCCCGACAATAAGTTGATAAATATTGCTACCAGCGTCCCTGATCGACTTGGGGTTCTCAGCAGTCGGCTTCACGTAATTTGGTCCTTTAGCGCTGGAAGTCGTCTTGGAGTTGGTAATGATCCGGTCTACGTGAAATCACGTTGCTTTGAAACTTTTCCTTTCCCGAATCTCAATCGCGAGCAGGCCGAGTCTATCGGTAAGATCGCCGAAAGTCTCGATGCTCACCGAAAGCAACAACAGGCGACCCATGAATCGCTTACACTGACGGGAATGTACAATGTGCTGGAAAAGCTTCGCGCCGGTGGCGATCTAACAGACAAAGAAAAAACAACGCATAAGCAAGGCCTGGTTTCTATTCTCCGTGAACTCCACGATGAGCTAGATCATGCTGTATTCGATGCCTACGGCTGGTCAGATTTGGGAGCTAAGCTAGTGGGGCGCTCAGGTGCCACAACGCCACTCCCCGATAAGCCGGCTGACCAAGCAGAAGCCGAGGAAGAGCTTTTGATGCGACTGGTCGAGCTCAACAAGCAACGTGCCGAGGAGGAATCGCGGGGCATCGTTCGTTGGCTCCGCCCAGAGTACCAAGCGCCCGATGCTGTGCAGACAGAAGTAGATATCGCGCCGAAGGCAGGCGCTGCGAAAACGGAAGCCGTCACCAGCAAAGGCAAAGCAACATTCCCGAAAGCTATTCCCGATCAGCTTAGAGTGCTCCGAGAGGCTTTAGCTGAACGCTCGTACACCACCGAAAGCCTGGCCGAGCTATTCAAACGGAAACCTGTGAAAACGGTTGAGGAAGGTCTGCAATCTCTGGTGGCTGTTGGCGTTGCAGAGTATGAAGCGTTAAACGGGACCTGGCACCTCGTCTAATTGCATGCTTAAAACCAGGACTTCTTAGAAAAACCCTGAGAAGTCCTGGCGAAGCTTATCTGCCAGCCAATGCTCGGGGAATCTTTCAATCGCCTCCCGCCATATGGACAGGGCTTGCACTCGCTGATCAGAATTCCAACAAACCCCTCCCAGATTGAACCAAGCCAGATCGTAATTTTCATCCTGCTCGATAGCACGCAGATAAGCAGCGATGCTGCGTTCTGAATCACCAGTGTGTTCGTACGCTATCGCAACTTGGAACCAGCTCATCGCATCAGGCAGATGCTTCTCTGCTTGGTCGATCAAAACAGGTAAAGCTTCGGTATACCGCCCTAAGTGGTTCAGAGCTGTTCCGAAACAGTAGCCATACAGCGAAGGATCAATCGTAAACGCTTTACGGTATGCCTTTTCTGCCTGCACCCAATCGCCATCGTATTGAGCCCAATGCCCGATACGATCCCAAAGAAATGCCTCATTCGAACTGTCGGAATTTAGCACCTCACGGATCTTGTTCTTGAAAGCGTCAAAATCTATTTCTGTGGATTCACCGGCTGATTTAAGCCTCCAATGACACATTAGTTCTTCATACAGAGCGACATGGTCCGCGGGGTGCTTTTCTAAGTAGGCCTGCCAAAACTGCAGCGCATGCCGGGTTGCTTCAACTGATTTTCGGCCAAACTCAAACACCTCCCTGGCACACCATGGCCATATCCAGTTACAGCTATCGGCCTCTCCCAGCAAAGCTCTTATATCCCTGAAGGCGTCTGAGACCGCTCCTAATCTGAACAATAGGTTGATTCTCCAACCTTGAACAGCAGACATTTTCAGCTCTGAATTACCTCTAGGCAGGATTTTATCGAGGTGGTCCAAAGCCCTTTCTAGGTTGTTGCCTTCACCGCGGTACCAAAGAGCAAGAGCAAAATGTGCCTCATTCAGCCCGGGATCGATTTCAAGAGCCTGAACGTAGCATTTTTGAGCCTCTTCGTTATCGCCCAGGCGCTCCATCACCGAACCCAAATTCTTATAACACTGAGCCGCTATTGTTAGGAGATCGGTCTGATCCAACTCACAAAGGGCGGAACGATACGTCTCTTGAGCTTTTTCAAACTCCTGCAATGCTAACCAGGCGTTCCCGATACAATAAAGCATTGATCCAGGATACACCTTGCCTGCCTTCAGTGACCGTTCCAGTACTTCAATACCCTCCCTGACACGACTTTCGTTAATAGGGTGGCCATTAATACCTAGATTTATTTCTGCCATGTAGGCGAAATCGATAGCAGGGGAGGAGGGATCCAACACGGCTTCAAATTGCTCAAATGCGGCACTAATTGCTGCATCCTGGCCATCGTTGTATAGCTCAACAAGGATCTCTCGGGCTATCTCAGGGTTGGGCGGAACATGAATGGCTGGGGCTTTTCTAAGCAAACTGCCAATTTTTTTAGGTGGCGTCACCGTCCAAGCAAGGCGCCTATCCCTGGAGGAATTGTTTGCAGCTATCGCCCGTTCACTTAAGCAACGCTGGAACACCTCATCGAATGGCGACTGTAAATTAATAGTGATGGTTTCCTGTTGCTCCCATTCATCTTCTCGATGGCTGTACTGGCGGTGAACTTCTTCAGCGTAACAGGCAAGGAGCCGATCAGTTGGAAGGTGATAACACACATAGATCGACGCGGGGTGGGCGAGAAGGTAATTGAGGTTCGTCCTCTGAACTGACACGCTAACCGAACCGTCCTGGTTTGCAGGTTGAGTTGTCCCCTTTAGCTGCACATGGATCCGAACGTTTGTGACGCTATCTCCGCGTACGGCTTCAATCTGTATGTCAGATCCATAATCCCGCCGGTCAGAGCCTTGGTTTATAAACAAGCCACAAGCCCCTATCGCTGAGAAGAAAACTGCCTCTGCCGCTTCCTCCGTACTATGGGAGGAGCCACGCTTGGGAAGGTCATCGATTGACATACGAATCTTCCTATCTGGACTCGGTCGCGAGCTATAGCTTCAAGGCATTGCTTCGCATATTTTTATGCGCATAATCTATCTTATGTTAAATCATTGTTTTCAAATGATAAATTAATCATAATCTACTTTCATTCTGCCACCAACCGGAAATCTGATTATGAGCAAGTCAGTTCACCTTAAATTTTTCAATGGTGCCCGAGTAGCCTTGATGGAGCACCGAGGCCCAATCGAACAACTTCCGACTCGTTACGACCTGTTTCAATACGACGGGGGCCTTTACTGGGGCACAAAAGGATCTGGCTCAATGGCTCTGGCAACGGCTATTGCCGGTTGGTATGCGGGCCATGTCGTCTGTAACACAGGCGATCACGTGGCCAAGTGGGGAGAAAAACTGGTACACAACCTGGTTTCGAAACTTGATCCAGACGCTGAGCATGTTATTTCCCCCGAGAGCGTAAAAACAGCTCTTGAAGCTGATCTGTAAATAAGCATCAGAGCTGAGGGCCACCTTCAGCTCTCATAGATCGCATCTTCCAGAGTCCCGACGCCACCGACGACATCAATCATCTTTCGGGGCGACAGGCCACCGAACAGCGAATTTGCTGTATCAAACCAACGCTCGGCTTTC
>Ga0098062_1000851_pt1 | contig 13666 bp, 12 predicted proteins | sample 23_taG_FD_81592 | JGI IMG/M metagenome (GOLD analysis project Ga0098062, IMG submission 81592) | Marine viral communities from Cariaco Basin, Caribbean Sea - 23_WHOI_OMZ | ecosystem: Environmental > Aquatic > Marine > Oceanic | place: Caribbean Sea: Cariaco Basin | collected 2014-11-11 | reverse complement strand
TGTTTGGCCTCAGTGAAGTTTGGCGATTGATCTGATCACCAAACGTCATGAATGTTCCTATCTTTTTTATCTTATTGATATCGCAATATTATTTGTGGGGATACCTCAGACTCTGACCCCATTTTTTAAGCGGCTTTCACTTTGGGAGAGTCTTCGTGCTCAGTAGCGCTGCTTTGAGTATCGCTTTTTATGTTGCGTGACTCATCTGCAGTTTGGCTATCGCGTACGTTCTTCTGCACCGTAATAGCGGCAAAGAGGCTTAGAGTGAAGGCCATGCCGAAGAAGCCTTTTTCACTTAATAAAAGCTCAGCATTTAATAAGCCAACCACTAACAATACGATGGCTGATGCAGTAGCTACAGCTGATGCAAGGAAATACGCTTTGGTAGTTGGCACACCTTCCATTTTATCGCGTACCGTTTTTTGTAAGCTCACTACAGAAAACAAGCCAAATAACATAATAGTGAAGTAATAACCTTTTTCATTAAGCGCCATTGGGGCATTGTAAAGGCCGATAAAATAAGCGCCTACACCCACAATTAGGGCTGCCAGTGATGCTATTCGAAATGCTTTCGTTGGTTTATTCTGAGTCTGCATTGTTAAATTCCTCGATAATAGTTGTCTCACCGTTGCTCGCAAAAATAACTGCCTTTTCCGATAAATCGTATTTCTGCATGTAACGAGCAAGGCTTCCAAATGTAGTTGTTTCCACCTTACGACCGTGATCGGACAGCGTCACGCCGTCGCTGAACATACTCGCCAAGCCAAGTTTGGCGCGGCTCATGTTTACTTTTTGCGGCGTAAAATATGCCTTTGCATTAGCTTTTAGCTGGGCTATATCTGTGGTGGAGTACACCGCAGCATTCAGCACATCTAGGGTGTACTCGGTACAGTTTTGTCGTTCACTGTTGAATGGGTTAGCAACCACTGAATAGCGTGGGTTATGCAACAATTTTGCTCTATCTTCGCTGTACATACTTATAAGCGCTTGCTGCACGGCAACCGATGGGATAATCAGACCAGCCTCGAGCGCATAAGCACTCCAGAAAAAATCTACAGGATAATCTGTAACTAAATGACTCACGTCTTGTTCATCAGCATCTTGATACAAATTATGGATTGCATAGCCTTTAGCAGTCTCTCCATTATCTAGCTGAATGCTTGAGTAGATAGCAATAGCAGTGTGCGTAAAGCGAATGCCCTCCGGCATGTCTTCAATCGGTCTGCCTCGCCTTGCAATAATGAAGGCACGAGCTCCTTGGCTTGCCGCATACTTTTCTACTTCTTTAGAAAAAATGGCAATGGCTTCTGGTGAAAACGAAGGTTTTCCGTGCTGCTGACTACCTGCCAAAGCGTGATTAGCGTTGGCAGTAAGTAGTACCAAAGCCACAGCTATTGAATACAAAAATGTTTTCATACTCTTCCCTGCTTAAATTCTCTCGACTTGCACTGAATAAGAGCCATCTAAAGCGCTCGCGATTTATTATGAAGCGCTAGATGCACAACGCTTCGCTGTAGCAGTGTTTTACCAAACTATAGCCACTTTTATAGCGTCCAATCGCGCTTCAAAGTTCGAGCAATTAATTAACCGTTAGCGTTTAGTTGTGGTAGTAGTTGTCGTAGTCGTTGTTGTGTTAGTGGTCGCAACGACTTTGTTTGGCGCAGGGTCTGCAGTAATGATTGTTTCGGTAATCACTAACGGCTGGTTATTATCAACGGAGGAATGATGACTAGCTCCGTGAATACTGCGGCTACTCTCGTCAATCACACTTTCAGCAACTGCGCTACCTGCCACTACAGCACTGCCGGTTAGTATCACCGGAACAGCGACTACGGCACTCGCTACTGACGCCGTCGTTGCTAAGCCTTCAGATGCAGCAAGTGCGCTATGTTTACTGGCTTTGCCACTGTGGTCGATAGAGTCATCTGCCATTACAGAATGGGTAAGAAGCGCACTACCTAATAGTGCAGTTAACATCAATGTTGAACGCGAATTTTTCATATCACTTGCTCCTAGTATGTAAAGGCGAGATGTGCCTGAACATGTTCTACACTAGAACCAAGAATAAATTTCGTAAACCACAATCGCTGATGTAGTATTAAATTACACCACAAGTATAAATATTTAATACCATGAGCCAAATTAACCTTGTTTACGACACGCTTAAACAATGTTTACGAGAGCAGCGATTTACCTACAAACAGATCGCACAGAAACTGAACGTAAGCGAGGCCAGCGTAAAACGAAATTTCTCTTTACAGGCTTTCAGCCTCGATAAACTGGAACAGATTTGTGAATGTCTAAATTTGTCATTAAGCGACCTTTTTAGCCTGTCGCAAAAGCAGCAGGAAAAAATATCACAGCTGTCTGAGAAGCAAGAAATGGAGCTACTTGCCAATCCCAAGCTACTGCTTGCAGCCGTATGTGTGCGTGATGGCTGGCGATTCTCGGAAATCATCAAGCACTACAATATTTCTGAGGTCGAGGGCATTAAGCTAATGACAACCTTAGACAAACTTAAGCTTATAGAGCTGTTACCGAATAACCGCTACAAGCTGCTCATTGCGCAAAACTTTCGCTGGATCCCTGGTGGTCCGCTAGAAAAATTTATGGAGCAGGAAGTAATGGTGAAGTTTATGGCCCCAAAGAAGAACGAGCCATGGATGTTCCGTTTCTATTTACGCGGCCGCTATTCTCAGACCTCGGTTTCGATTATTCAGCGCCGTCTTGAACAACTGCGACAAGAGGCAGCAAAACTCAGCAGCGAAGATAATGCCCTACCAATTGAAGAACGCCAGCACATTGGTCTTTTAATGGCGATGCGGCCTTGGGAACCCTCGCTTTTTGAAAATATGAAGCGAAAATAACCCTGTCGAAGTATATTTGGGGGGGCAGAGTACATTTCGTAGAAAAGTACTCCGACCCCATTAGTCTACTACACAGAAAATTACTCTGCCCCCGTTAGTTTACTGCTCAGAAAAGTACTCTGACCCCATTATTGGGAGGCGCTTTTTGCCTGCATAGTGACGGGTGCTCTGTTGGAGAGCAGCAGATAAACCATGCTGGCGATGATTAACCCTACAAACCATGCGTAGGCGTAAAGCGTATCGAAAACGGCTGGCACGCTTTCTACAAACCCTGCCGCGTGCATAAAGCCAGGAATATTAGGCAAAATACCAATAATAAGCGCAGTCACACCCGCCATGTTCCAACCGTTGTTCGCGCCATATTCGCCAGCGTGTTGAAATAGCGCATCTATGTTTAAGGTCGATTTTCTTAAGATAAAATAGTCGGCAATTAGAATACCCGCGATAGGGCCAAGTAGCGCAGAATATCCCGTAAGCCAAGTAAATAAATAGCCACCCGCGGTTTCAAGCAGCTTCCAGGGGAAAATAGCGACGCCGATACCAGCGGTTATATACCCCCCCATTTTGAAGCTTATTTTCGATGGCGCCATATTTGAAAAGCCATAGGCTGGGGCTACCATGTTAGCGGCTAAGTTTGTGGTTAACGTTGCAAGTGCTAATGCAGCAAGTGCCAACACTACACCCATGCCGCCCATCCGGCCAGCAAGTGCCACAGGGTCCCAAATGGCCTCGCCATAAATGGTGACTGTTGCCGACGTTACCGCTACACCAATAAAGGCAAATAGCGCCATGGGTAAAGGCAAGCCAATAGCTTGGCCTAACATTTGGTCTTTCTGTGATTTTGCAAAGCGGGTGAAATCGGGAATATTCAAAGCCATGGTTGCCCAGAAGCCCACCATAGAAGTTAGACCCGCGAAGAAAGCTGTCCAAAACTGCCCTTCTTTAGCCCCCCCTTCAACAAACTGAGACGGCGTTGACAACATTTCGCCGAACCCTCCAGCATTAACGTATGCCCAACCAAGAAGCGCTAAGCCCATTAAGATCAAAAATGGTGCAGCAAAAGTTTCAAGCCAACGAATAGATTCGGTGCCGTGTTTTATAAAAACCAAATGCATCGCCCAGAAAGCGAAGAAGCACAGAGTTTGTGTGATATCGATACCTAAAAATGGTAGTGCCTGTCCCACAAATGCGTCGCCGCTCACGCTATTTAAAATAACGTAAATGGCACTGCCGCCTACCCATGTGTTAATTCCAAACCAGCCACATGCAACAAGCCCACGGGCCAAAGCAGGAATTTTCGCGCCTTTGGTGCCAAATGCGCTACGTAATAATACGGGAAAAGGTAAGCCGTATTTTGCACCTGCATGACCAATTAGCATCATAGGTACAAGCACGATGATGTTGCCCAACAGTACGGTGATAACCGCTTGATACCAATTCATGCCTTCTGATACCAGGCCGGCAGATAAGAGGTAAGTAGGTACACAAACCACCATCGCAACCCATAATGCCGCATAGTCTTTCCACACCCAGGTTCTGGTTTCCGCGTTGGTTGGCGCTAAATCTTCATTCCATAAATCGCCATCGTAATGGGAAGGTTTTGTCATGGTCTGATTGTTGGTGTTATCCACGATCTATTTCCTTATTGGATTTGCTATTACTTGTTGCTTCTTTTTACACAGCGTCATGCTCGGCAAAGCGGTAGGTTAAAAAATGCATCAGCGCTCTCAACGGCGTAACGATTAGATTAGAGGCTCGCTGCTAACCTTTATTGGGGCCTGCTGATCTTTGGTGTACAACAAAGATCAACAACCCCTAGCAAAAAAGAAAAGCAAAAATACTGCCGCTTCGCGCGCTTTGTTAACGCAAAACCTAAATACCGTTTTGCTACGTCGGCATTTAGGTTAGCTACGCACGTTTCTTTTTAGAAGTAGGTGATACACTTTATTTTGTTAAACAAAGCGCAACTACGCTAATTAGAAATTGCGTCTTACCGTTACGCCATACGTCCTAGGCTTCGCATAGGAAATCTGGCTGGTTCCATAAAAACCAGTTACGTCAAAGCCAATAAGTTCATGGTCTGAGTCAAACAGGTTATCTACATAAGCCGCTATTAGCCACTTGTCCTCAGCGTCTACCCAGGTTAAACGAGTATCAGCCGTGGCATAGCTATCAATTTCATGAGCGGTAAAATTCCGCGCATTGTGAAAGGTTTCCGACTGATAATTGGCTGACAGTTGGGCTGCCATATTGCCGTCAAAGGCATCCCAGTTATAGCGAAGCATGGCAGACGATTGATACTCTGGGGTAAATGGCGGTGTTGTATCAGCAAAGTACCCCGAGGCCACTTCTAAGTCTTCAACCACTGCATCGGTATATGAAAAGTTAACCATTACATCTAAGCTGTCTGTCGGGGTTAAGAACACTCCTAATTCAACGCCACTAAATGAGGCTTCTTCGTTTGACACTACCCCCGCATTATTCACCCACGAAAACGACTGGTAATCGCTGTAGTCATAATAAAAAACATTGGCATTAAAAACGCCGCTTCCCTGCATAAAACTGTGCTTTAAACCCGCTTCATACGCAGTAAGTTCTTCAGGTTCGTATAAGCTGAAACCTCCTTGAAGCGGGGCATTGAAACTCCCCGCTTTTACGCCCCGATTGATGCCTGCATAGTACAAACTATTACCCACACTGTATTCCAGCTGTAGCTTGGCCGACCACAGGTTTTGATCGTTAGAATCGACCAAAGTTTCTAAAGACGTCGTAGTGGTATCAATTTCAATGACGCGGTCGTTAGTATTCTCGTTTTGATACACATTACCCATAAAGTCTTTGTCTTCACGGGTGTAACGCAACCCACCAACCAGAACAAGATCGTCACTCAGGCTATAGTCTATTTGCCCAAATACAGAATAAGACTCGGTTTCAAGAGACACCAAGGTGTTATTTTCTTCACCGCCTAAGAAAAAGGTGGTGGGTGAACCCGCCAAGCCTTGGCTATAGTCCGTATCGATAGACAGATAATAAAGCCCCCCAACCCACTTTAAGTCTGCGGATTCACCTGAGAAGCGAAACTCTTGGCTGAACTGCTCTATGGTGCTGTTAGATTGAAAAATAAGTTCGGGTGACGCGGTTTGGTCGGAGTCGAGGCCAACGGTACGTTTAAACTCTTTGAAATCAGACATGGCGAAGAAATCGAAGCTTTCAAATGCATAGTCTAATGTTGCCGCGAGGCCTTTTGACTTGATCTTGTTTTGATCGTCAAAGGCAAAGTCTTTATTTACTTTATTGCCCGCCCCATCAGGGTCGAAGTTACCGTTGAAGTCGCCGCCTTGCACAGGACGGAAAGGATCGCCATTGAAGTTGCCGTCTACGCACACGCCTGCCTGAATAGTGTCGCAGCCAAGTGGGTCGTCAGCAGCGTAAATAACGTCAATCACATTGCCGTCGGCATCTTTTATCTCGGTGGTATTCACCACCTGATAAGGGCCTTCACTTTTGGTTGTATCTGACCAGTTTCCGCTTAGCAGTAACGAGCCTTGCTCACCTATATCGAACAGCAGCTGAGCACGAAACGCTTTAGTATCATCGTTGTACCCATCTTCCCCGCCTCCCACAGAGCCTAAACGGGTATCGGGTGCAGCACCGTCTTCATAAATATTCTCTAGTATCTCACCTTGTTGATTGGTAAACCCAGAAAAGCGACCATAAATGCCGTCTGCTAGTTCGCCTGATATCGCCCCTTCGAAGCGGTATTGTTCGAAACGTGCGGCAGTAAATTCCGCGTAGCCTTCTGTATCTGCAGTGGGCTTGGCGGTAACCGTATTAACCAGTCCGCCTGTGGCATTTCTTCCGAATAATGTTCCCTGTGGGCCTTTAAGAATTTCGATGCGAGCCACATCGAATAAACCAAAGGTTTGTGCTTGGGTACTGGCTAAATAGCCACCGTCAACGTATACGGCCACCGGCGCTTCCGCCAAGTCAGCGTAATCGTTTTGCACCACGCCTCGAATATTGAAAATAGCACGCTGACCACCGATATCACCGGCCAACGATACGCCAGGGGTAAACGCGATAAGCTCAGTACTGCTTTCAAGGCCAAGCGCCTCTAATTGTTCACCAGAAAACGCAGTAATAGCGATCCCTACATCGCTTATATTCTCGTTGCGCTTTTGCGCGGTAACTTCAATACTTTCCCAAACATTCTCTGCAGCAAAGGCCGCTGGCGTACTTAACGCCATAGCTACGGTTAACGCCAGCAGACGCTTGTGTGTGTTTAACGTTTGCATGTTTTACTCTCGTTTATAGTTCTTTTTAACAAGCCTTGCGGCGGTGTTGTCCCGATATTTTTATAAGAGTAACGGTCGACGTGAACTGCATATCGATTGCCACTGGGGTGCAAACCTAAGGCAGGACTGGAGAGGAACTGCCAAAGGCTTGCGGTTTTAAATTGTTATTATTGATGGCTCATGGCTGAGCCTAAATCTCTGTTCTTTTACCTGCTGCGAACAACTTTGCGCCATAAAGGCTTAATTGTTACCGTGCGTGGGCAAAGTTCTTATGGTCATTTATGGTTAATCAAGGTCAGTACGCCATGACATTAACTTGGAAATGAAAAGCTCACTCCTTCTCGAATGCCGCTTGAAGGCCAACGTTGAGTAATGGTTTTGCGTTTGGTGTAAAAGCGTACGCCATCCGGGCCGTATGCGTGAAGGTCACCAAAGAGTGAGCGCTTCCAACCACCAAAGCTGTGATAAGACACAGGCACTGGCAGCGGTACGTTTATGCCTACCATGCCTACTTGGATATTGTCTGAGAAGTAGCGGGCAGCCTCGCCATCTCGGGTGAAAATACACGTACCATTGCCGTATTCATGGCTGTCAATGAGCTGCATGGCTTGCTCCATGCTTTTAACGCGCATAACTTGTAGTACAGGGCCAAAAATCTCAGCTTTGTAGCTGGCCATTTCAGGCGTAACCTTGTCGATAAGTGTTGCACCTAAGAAGAACCCGGTCTCGTAGCCTTCTACGCTAGGGTTTCTGCCATCAACAACTACATCAGCCCCTTGCTCAGCCGCACTGGTTATGTAGCCTTCTACTTTCTCTTTGTGCTGAAGTGTAATCAGTGGGCCGAAATCGTTAGTCGCATCGTCAAAAGCTCCTACTTTTAAGCTTTTCATTGCTGATTGCATTTTATCTACAATTTCATCTGCCACTTTGTCACCTACGGCAACCACGACTGATAACGCCATGCAGCGCTCACCTGACGAGCCAAAAGCAGCACCTAAAAGCTGATTCACTGCGTTGTCGATGTCGGCATCGGGCATCACAATAGCGTGGTTTTTAGCGCCACCTAATGCTTGGCAACGCTTGCCATTAGCATTGGCTTTCGAATAGATGTATTCGGCGATGGGCGTTGAACCCACAAAACTCACTGCTTTAATGCGCTCGTCATCAAGTATTTGATCAACCGCTTCTTTGTCGCCATTTATAACGTTAAAAACGCCGTCGGGTAGCCCTGCTTCTTTGAGTAGCTTGGCTAGGAAAATAGCGCAGCTTGGATCGCGCTCAGAGGGTTTTAAAACAAAGGTGTTGCCGCATACAATGGCAAGCGGAAACATCCAAAGGGGCACCATGGCCGGAAAGTTAAACGGTGTAATTCCCGCCACCACGCCAAGAGGCTGAAACTCGCTCCAAGAGTCTATGCTTGGCCCAACATTTTTACTGTGCTCGCCCTTTAACAACTGGGGTGCACCACAGGCAAACTCAACATTTTCGATACCGCGCTGTAATTCGCCTGCCGCGTCGTGGCTTATCTTTCCGTGCTCCGCACCAATTAACGCAATAATTTCATCGGCATGTTCTTCTAGTAAGCTTTTAAATTTGAACATAACGCGAGCGCGCTTACTCACTGGCGTATTGCGCCACTCAACAAACGCATTTTGCGCGCTGACGATAGCGTCGTTTACCGTCGCTTTTGACGCCAGTAAAACCAGTTTTTCTGCCTCGCCCGTCGCTGGGTTATAAACATCTTGCATGCGCCCCTTTGGGGTACAGGTTTCACCGTTTATAAAGTGACCTACTACTTTCATTATCTGTCTAATCCTTTAGTTATACGTCTTTACAAGCGCTGTGATAGCCGCGCTGATAATATAAAAGGGCGTCGGCTTCTGGATCTTGCTTGATATCCACTACCTGGCAAAAAATAACGTCGTGAGTGGCCACACTTTTAACGTCTGTAATAATGCAATCGAAGCTTACTGCAGCATCGGCAAGTCTTGGGCAGCCGGTCGTCGATTCAACCCAATCACCAATTTCAAAGCGTTCGTTCATGGGCGCTTTACCACCGAATGTGTTTGAAATTAACTGATGCTGTGAAGTAAGGGTGTTGATAACCAAATGCGTGCTGTTTTTAAATACCTGATGTACAGATGCACCGCGATTTAAACAAACCAATAAGGTTGCAGGGTTATCGCTTACGCTACATACGGCGGTCGCCGTAAAGCCTGCACGCCCTTCTGGTCCAGTGGTTGTAACGACGTTTACCGCTGCCGCTAAACTCGACATACCTTCTCGATAAGCTTCGGGAGTTACCGGGGGAAGCACCTCTGTTACTGCGTTTTTTATTGCTGTAATAGTCATACAAATATCCTTTAAGTTGGCGTTACACGATGTGGCAGGCTTGCTCGAAACTTAAGCGAGGTAAGCGTTTATGTACTTTCTCTTTATCGCCGTAGCCAATGTTCAGTAAGAAATTCACCTTCCACGTGCTATCTGAAAAGAAAGTTTCGTTAAGTAATGTGGGGTTGAAACCAGACATGGCGCCAGCGTCAAGGCCTAGGGCGTGAACGGCGCTTATTAAGTAAGCCCCTTGCATAGAGCTATTGCGCATGGCGGTCTCATAGGCCGCTTCTGGACTTGAAGTAAACCAGCTTTTCGCATCTGCATAAGGGAATAACGTAGGAAGCTCTTCGTAGAACTCTTCGTCGTAGGCCACTATAACCGTACAGGGTGCGGTCATGGTTTGCTCAACATTACCGCTTGAAAGGCAAGGTTTGAGCTTTTCTCTCCCTTCATCTGAGGTAATGAAAACAAATCGCGCTGGGCTACAATTCGCCGATGTCGAGCCTACTTTTACTAAATCGTACAACTGTTTCAACACGGCTTCTGAAATAGGTTTGCCGTGCCATTTGGTGTGGGTATGCGCATCGGTAAAGAGTTGGGCTAGTCCAGCCTCGTCAAGCGGGCTAGTTGCTTTAAACTCTGTATTTTGTGTATCAGTCATTTTAAATTCATTCCAGTTTTATCAAATCTTTTAAGCGCTACGCTATGCTCTCGGTTTTTGCGCTTAGCGCTTTTTAGCCATTACGTCATTGAGGCTGTAGCTTTGCAGCTTGTTTACAATGCATACGCCTCATCAGCTATAAAACACCTCATAGCCTGATGCAGTGTCATGTTCACGTTAGGCCACTTGCCCTAAATAGCTGCGCAGCAGTTCATTAAACGCAATTGTGTTTGTAATACTTGATGCATGCCCGCCGTATTCCATGACCGACAATTCGGCGTTGGGCATAGCTTCAGCCAGCATCTGTGAACGCTGCCACGGCACCAAGGTGTCGTCTTTGTTGGCAAGCGCTAACGTTGGTGTGGTGATGGCGTGCAAACTCTCATCAATATTGAACGTACTAAGGGCACCAATGCGGGCGAGCAGGTTTTCCTCGTTAGGGAAATGGTTGAGTAAGTGCGCCTCTTCCTCTGCCAAGTGAGCGGCATTCGCGGCTATCCAATCAGGCGGAAACAGCAGCAGCGCCTGAAGTTGCAAATACATGTCCTTTCTGCCTGCCGCCAATAACGCTTTGCGTATATTAAAGCAGCGCAATGTGTGCGGATTTGGACTGCTCCACGCATTTACCAGCACTAAACTTTGTAAAAGCTTAGGTTTAGACAAAGCAAGCTCAAGCCCCACCAAACCACCCAGCGCGTGACCGACGAAATGGCACGCTTGCACTTCAAGTTTTCTAAGAAGTGCAGCGAGTTCATCCGCCATATGTGAAATGCTGTAATTCGCTGGCAAGTCACCCACACTTTTGTTGGTGCCATAGTGATCGTAAGTGATCACTCTGTAGTCTTGGGCAAAGTCACCCAGTTGCGGCTGCCAAAATTTAGCTGCCCCGCCCAGCCCTGAACTAAACACAATCGTAGGTGCGTCGGGCGACGTCAGACCGTGTATTTCGTAATGTAACTTGTTACGCATTTCGCCGTTCATTTCGCCGCTTATGTGGGCGTAGCTTGCCTGCACATCAGAATGCATAAAGCTCACCTATATAAAACCAGTGGGCGCAGTTCGCGGGAAGTCCAAACATAATCACCTACCCAATGTGTGCTACAGACGCAATTTCAATTAAGGCTTCAGGCTTTACCAACCCAACCTTAATGCAGTAGCGCGCTGGCTTTTCACCTGGAAAGTATTCGGCGTACACCTTGTTTACCGCGGCGTAGTCATCCCAATCGGTAATAAAAATTGAGTTGAAGGTGACGTCATCCATAGTGCCGCCCGCTTCTTCGATGACACTTTTAATGGTTTTTAGAACGTGGCGCGTTTGTGCTTCGGCGTCGCCGACGTGGACTACGTCGTTGTTTTCGTCAAACGGTAAGGTACCTGACACATATAAAATATTGTCAGCCATAGAGCCTGGAACAAAAGGAGCTATTGGCGTTGATGTACCTGCTGGAATAATGGCTTTCTTTGGCATGTTCTTATCCTTTTCGTTGCGCTTTCTATGCATTGCTGCCTAGCGCCTATAAATGATTTACTTCAAGTCGTGCTAACTGATTTATCGTGTTGTTTTTGTCTGCGTGGCTAGTAGATGCTAAGAAGAAAGCACCTAACTCGTCCCTTCAAATACTTCACAGAACTGCGCGGTGGTAGACACCCACCCGAAAAACGTCTGAATGTTGAAAAGTGAGGCCTCGTGAATGTCTGGCGGGCCAGCTTGATATGCCGCATCGGCCAGCACCACACCAAAATATTCCAGGTGGAAGCCATCGCGCAGCGTAGATTCCACACAGACATTGGTTGCAATGCCTGTAAACACTAAGTTGCGAATACCGCGTGCGCGCAGCATGCTGTCTAAATTAGTATTGTAAAAACCGCTGTAACGGGTTTTAGGAATAATGATGTCGCCATCTTGAGGCTTTAGCGCATCGACAAGCGCGTAATCCCAAGTACCTTTGGCCAGCAAACTTCCCTTAAGCTCTGGTTGTTTGCGCATGGTTTTAAGGGCATTAGACTTATACCAGTTCGGCGAACCAGGGCCGCCGGCCTCTTTGTAGTCGGCATCCCATCCATTTTGTAAGAACACCACAGGCATGCCTGCAGCCCGCGCTGTTTCAAGCACTTTAGTGGTGTTTTCAATGACTGGCGCCGTAGTGGACACATCAAAACCCGCCTTGTCTAAGTAGCCGTTTTTACTGGCATAAGCGTTTTGCAAATCCACCACAATAACGGCAGTTTCCGCAGGGTTTAACGTCAACGGTTCAGGCTTAGCTGGCAGTACGGGCTGCCCCGTCTGGCGCGCTTGAAAGCACCCTGAGACCTCAAATATTTCACCTGCTGACATTAGGCGGCTCCCGATGTGCTAAGCAAATGCTGACGGGATTTCATTAGCGGCTGAATTTTAGTGCCGAAATCATCCATGCCTTTAAGGAAGTCATCGAAGGTCAGCAATACACCTTCACAGCCCGGCACTGTGGCTATTTCATCAAGCATAGAGGCCACCGACTCATAGGAACCCACCAGCGTACCCATGTTCAGGTTTACTGCTGAGGTTGGGTTGGTCATATCGCGGATATTCGTGTCTTTACCCGATTTCTTATCAGCAGCTCCTTGCGTTGCCATCCAGTCCAACGCTGACTGATCTTTGCCGTCTTTATAGCTTTCCCATTTCGCCATGGCGGCTTCATCCGTCTCATCGGCAATAACCATGATAAGTACCGCTGAGCCTACGCTGCGACCGTGTTTTTCAGCCGCTTCAGTTAAGCGCGCTGCGGTTGGTGCAAAAGCGGTAGGTGTATTTACTCCTTTACCAAAGCAGAAATTATAGTCGGCATGACGGGCAGAGAAATCCATGCCTGCTGCGCTTTGACCGGCACAGATAAGTGGAATTTTTCGCTGTGGCTTGGGCAACATTCGGCAATCATCCATTTGGAAATGCTCGCCTTTAAAATCGCTTTTTCCGGTTTCCCATAATTCTTTGACTACCTGAATGTATTCATCCAAATACTCATAGCGGTTACCGAAAAATTCATCGCCCGGCCACATACCCATTTGCGAGTATTCAGGGCGTTGCCAGCCAGTGACTAGGTTTACGCCAAAACGTCCGTTGGAGATAGAGTCGATGGTACTGGCCATGCGTGCCATAATTGCAGGCGGCAAGACTAGTGTGGCAGCCGTGGCATATAGTTGAATTTTTGAGGTAACAGCAGCAAGGCCTGCCATTAACGTAAACGACTCTAAGTTGTAGTCCCAAAATTCGGTTTCACCGCCAAACCCTCGCAGTTTGATCATAGAGAGCGCAAAATCCATATCGTACTTTTCAGCCTTCATTACAATCTCTTTGTTGAGATCGAAGGAAGGTTTGAACTGAGGCGAATTTTTCGAAATTAGCCAGCCGTTGTTCCCAATCGGAATAAATACACCTATATCCATGTTGTACCTCTGCTTGTATGCGTTTTAAGCGGTTTATCCCGCTTTTTTTAAGGTTGCCGAATTCAAAACATTGAAGTGGCGGTATA
>Ga0098062_1000838_pt1 | contig 13835 bp, 9 predicted proteins | sample 23_taG_FD_81592 | JGI IMG/M metagenome (GOLD analysis project Ga0098062, IMG submission 81592) | Marine viral communities from Cariaco Basin, Caribbean Sea - 23_WHOI_OMZ | ecosystem: Environmental > Aquatic > Marine > Oceanic | place: Caribbean Sea: Cariaco Basin | collected 2014-11-11 | reverse complement strand
TTGAATTTGGGCCTTTTTTGTAAGCTTTTTCCGTCCTTAATAGCTACCGCGCTGTGAGCAACTCAGTGGCTCTTAATCACTGGGTTGCACTCGCAGTTTTGCCTATAAGTTTTCTTCGAATAGCTTGTATATACGACGGTATTCATCAAGCCAAGAGCTTGGCTGCACAAAGCCATGTGGCTCTACCGGATAAATGGCCGTTTCAAAATCTTCTTTCTCAAGCTCGATAAGGCGCTGTACCAATCGCACGGTGTCGTGGAAAAACACGTTGTCATCAACCATTGGCGCATTGATAAGCAAAGGCTTTTCTAGTCCATCGGCAAAATAAATCGGCGAGCTACGCTCAAAAGCGATGGGATCGATATCAGGCGTATTCAGTATGTTTGCCGTATATGGCGTGTTGTAATGGGCCCAATCGGTTACCGGACGAAGTGCTGCACCTGCCGCAAACAGATCTGGCGCGGTAAACATAGACATAAAGGTTAAGAAGCCGCCGTATGAACCGCCGTATGTGCCAATACGCTTACGATCTACATTTGCATTTTCAACAAGCCAGTTAACACCATCACGCAAATCTTGCACTTCAGGCGTACCCATTTGACGATAAATAGCGGTTCGCCAATCACGTCCGTAGCCAGCACTAGCGCGATAGTCCATATCTAGTACGACATAGCCTTGCTGCACGAGCATGCTATGGAACATGTATTCTCGGAAGTAACCAGACCACCCCATGTGGGCGTTTTGCAAGTAGCCTGCACCGTGATTAAACACTACCGCTTTATTTGGTGCCGTCTTGTCGTAATTTTCCGGTAAATATACTCGTGCGTAAATAGGTGCATCGGTATGCGTCGATTCAATAGCAACGATGTTAGGCACCGCCCATGGAAGTGCATTAAAATCTGCACTGGTGCTTTGCGTGATTTGCTTTGCCGCTGTTGTTTCGTTTGCTGGCTTAACGTAAAGCTCTTGTGGTTGATTCACCTTGCTATGGCTTAGCAGCAAATTTTTACCATCAGGGCTAAGTGAGTAGTCTGTCATACCATTCAAATCAGTCATGGTATCGATAGTATTGTCACTTAAATCTGCACGATAAACTTCGTAAAGCCCCGGATGCTCCATGTTAGCTTTAAAGTAGATATAATTGTCATCGCTAGAAAGCGTTAAATCGTCAACAATAAAACGGCCGCTGGTTAGCGCGACAGGCTTCTCGCCAGGCTTTTGAACGTATAAGTGAGAGTAACCAGTATGCTCAGACTGATAGTAAAGCGTCTCGCTGTCATTTAGCCAATCAAACGCGTTGAAACGGTAGTTTACCCACGCATCGTCATGAAGCCTATGTTGGTTTTCTAGCGTTTTATTTTCTAGGTCGACCGTTGCAATCCAGCGGTCTTTGTTGTCCCACGCTTCTAGCATAACGGCAACAGCGTTACCGTTTTTGTGCCAGCGAATCGAAGGCTTAGTCCAATACCAGCTTTGCAGTAAGGTAATGTCGCGCGGCAAACGATTAACTTCATAGGTCTCGCCATTGGCTTTCGCGTTTTCTTCTTTTACATCTGCAAGTACGTCGTCATTGTATCCAGGCAAATTAAAGTATTTAAGTTCACTCTTCTCGCCAGTTTTCAAATTAAGCAGCCACAGTTCATGATTTACCGATTCTGCATCTGCAACACGTTGGCGTACCGGCTTCGCGGCAATGCGGCTGTCTTCTTGGATATAATGCGGCATGATGTCGCTGTCATCACGAGTCGGCTTACTTTCCGTGGTGGCGACTACTGCAAAGTTACCCGCAGGTGATACGCTAATACCCGCTAGTCGATGCGACTTATCAAAGTAAAACGGCGTAGGTGCTACACTACTGTTTTCTTTGGCCAACGCTTTTTGAGCGTCGTCTTTTTCTTGTCTGTTTTTGCGCTGTAGTTTGATGTATTCCACCAGCGACTGTTGCTGCTCGGCAATATAATCTTTAGGCGGCTCAACCGCTTTGGGTTCGTCGCTAAACTCCCAGCTCAATAATTCTTCGCGGGTGCCGTTAGATAGGTCTATAGCAATAAATTTGTTACCGCTTAACGCCATTAAGCGGCCATCAGTCATAAATGAAAGCGTTGACAGCGCATTCCCGCCACGCGCGATACGCACGGTTTCACCGTTGGTAAATTGCACATAAACACTGTCTTCAAATGAATAAGCAATTACACCATCATTTCTTACTACACGTTCGTCAAAACGATACTTGTGCAAATCTGATAATGGCGCTTTTACGGCATTTGCAGGGTTTGAGAGTTCAGCAACATAAACATCTGTTAACGCGCTATCTTGCCTTTCTTTTTCAAAAACAATTTTATCGCCATTGACCGACCACCCCATACCTTCGGGTAGCGCGCCCATCCATTGTGGGTCTGACATTATTTGCTTTAAAGTAATTTCACCATTTTTCGCGCTGTTCTGAGGCGCGACATCGGGTGTAACGGTTTGCTGGACAGTGGCAGCAGGAAGCGATGTAGACGCTATTTGGCTAGATGGTTCGTTAGTAGTGCTTGCACATCCGCCCAACGCAAAAGTAACGCTAGCCGCGATGAGTAAAGAAGAGTATTTTTTCATTATTTTAAGTCGTTGTTATGTAAAAAACGTTAACATTATACGCAGAGCAGTTACTAATACGCTAACGTTCATCGATTGAGATAGTGAACCAAACGTAAACCATCTGCGTTTATGGTTGTGAAACTGGTCTGTCGGCCTGAACAAAATAACAAAAATTCACTGATGAGGTAAAACACTATGAAAGCGAAAGGTTTTGTACCTGCGTTGCTTGCGCTCAGCTTTTTCACGACTCCTAGCTTTGCGAGCGAGTGCCCCAGCGTACTAAAGTTCATGAAGCGTAAGCTCAACTCACAAGAAACGGTGAATTTGTGTAACGAATATGCCGGAAAGACCCTTTTAGTGGTGAACACAGCCAGCTATTGCGGCTACACGCCACAATTTGAAGGTTTAGAAGCCCTTTATAGTGACTACAAAGACAAAGATTTTGTAGTACTTGGCTTCCCGTCGCACGATTTTAACCAAGAAGATAATGATGAAGGCAAAACGGCAGAACTGTGTGAATTGACTTATGGCGTAAAGTTTCCGATGTTTGAACCAATATCGGTAAAAGGTGAAGACGCCGATCCTATGTATAGAATGCTAAAAACCGCCACCGGCAAAGCGCCATCATGGAACTTTAATAAGTACCTTATTGACAGCTCCGGTAAGCAAATAACCCACTACCCTAGTTCAACAAAGCCCACTGATCCGGCTTTTATCGCTGACATAGAGGCACTCCTCAAAAGCGAATAAAACCGCGAATATCAACGCTGCCTATAGGTCACACCAAACGAGAATCTAAAAGCCGCGCATAAAAAAGCCCCGCGTAACACGCGGGGCAATCAAGCACACTCAACTTGGAACACACTTTTAGCTGAAAACATACTTCCTACGTTTTAGCTAACTGCATTAATTTAGTGTGTTTAGTTGTTGGTTAGTTCAATAATTTTTTCGCTTGCTTCAGAAAAAGCCTTGTTTGCTTGCTCTTCGCCCATGTTAAGTCCTTCAGCGTAAACGAATTTAACGTCACTGATACCAACAAAATTTAAAAAGTGTTTTAAATACGGCGTTTGCGTATCAAAGTCTGAACCTGCATACACACCACCACGCGCGGCAAAAACAGTCGCTGATTTATTTTCTAGCAATCCGACAGGACCTGTCTCGGTATACTTAAATGTTATACCAGCTCTTGCAATACGGTCGAAGTAAGCTTTTAAGCTCGATGGGATGCCAAAGTTGTACATTGGCACGGCTAGCACAATTTCGTCAGCCGCTTTTACTGCTTCAACAATGTCATCAGAGACTTTTGCCAATGCCTGTTGTGATTCATTTCGCTCAGACGCCTCAGTCATCCACGCTTGCATTTCTTCACCTGTTAAATGAGGCAGTGCTAGAGAGGCAACATCCACGCGGTTAATGTGCACAGAACCGTCATTCTCAATTTTTGAAAGGTACTCGTTTGCAAGCTTTGAAGAGTTACCTTGGTTGCCATTTAGGCTGGAAAATATAGCCAGTACTTTTTTCATGCCGAACTCCAATATTCGTTGTTTCGATAATATATGGCTATATTACGGCAATCGGGTGGGATGAAAATATCAAAAACATGAAGGCTTCGTTCTATTTTGTAGAACAAACTGCCAAGGAACAGAGTAAATGTGAAATTATTGAAAACATTACATTACGTTAATGTTGCAAGGAGGTTGATCTTCTCTTATTTGCTCAGCGTAACCGAGTTTGCCACAACACAATTAAGAGGATACAAAATATGAGAAGGACCAAAGCGCTCCTTGCATGTTCAATATTACCACTGTTTTTAATTGGCTGCTCGGATGACGACGACGATGTCGTACAAGAGCCCACACCCGCCCCGGAATACGCAAACGTTCGAGTTGTTCACGCAGCATCAGACGCACCAATGGTAAACATCACTGCTAACGACGCCATACTCAACGATCTCGAAAGCGTTGATTACCAAGTCGCTTCATCTCGCTTCGAAGTTGAGACAGGCATGTACGATATTGGTGTTACAGGCATTCTTCCAGGTGAGAACGCTGAAGTGTTGCAAGCTGACGTTACTTTAGAAGCTGACATGAACTACGATATTTTTGCCGTAGGTAATGTTGGCGATGAGTCGTTATCGCTTTTAACAGTGACCAGTATGGAAACCGCAGTTGACGCGGGTAATGCTCAAGTGCAGATTGTACATGCAGCATCAATGGCACCTATGGTTGATATTTATGTTACGGCACCAGATACAGATATCACTGCCGAGCAGCCGCTTGTTACTGCTGAATTTACTGACGCAACCGATTTAATTCAAGTACCTGCGGGCGATTATCAAATTCGTATTACACCGGCCGGTGAGACAACGGTTGTATACGACTCTGGTACGGTAAATCTTGCAGACGGTGCCGATTTGCTTATCGCTGCTACTAATAACGTAGGTACCGGCGATTCACCAGTAACATTACTGGCCGCGGACGGTGATGGAAGCTTCAAGATTTGGGATGCAGAAGCAGGTGCTGCTATCCGCGTTGTGCACGGTATCAGCGACGCACCAGCGGTTGATGTTGTAGCAAATAACGAAATAGTATTAGTGGACGGAATACAGTTCCCGCGCACCACAGATTATTTGTCTGTTGCAGCCGGTGACTATCTTATTGACGTTGTAGCCGATAGCGACAACAGTGTTGTGGCAATTGACGATGCTGAGTTGACGTTAGAAGTAGGTATGTCTTATACCGCTATCGCAAACAACGTTTTGGCTGCACCAGAACTTGATGTGCTTGTTGATATGCCCCGCTCCGTAGCGACAGAAGCGAAAGTGCGTATTGTACATGCTTCACCTTCAGCGGGTAACGTCGATATTTACGTAACCGCAGATGGCGAAATTGATGCGGTTGACCCGGCATTTGCCGATATTGCCTATGAGACTGGCGAGCTTGTTGAAACAGGTTACGTAAGTTTTGCAGAAGGTGACTACGTAGTTACGGTTACACCAACAGGCACCAAAACAGCGGCAATCGAAACAGGCGTTTTAACGCTTGAGAATGGTGAGATTTACACTGCTATCGCACTAGATGGCGCGATGGAAGGTGATTTACCTCAATTAGCGTTGCTTGATGGCCTAGCACCACCTCCACCAGCTTTTAATGCTGACATGACTTACAATGTAAACTTAAGTGGGTCACAAGAAGTGCCTGCCGTTACCACTATGTCTATGGCAACTGCAGTGGTCGAAATTGACGAAGACTTACCTGCGTTTAGCGTAAGTGTTGAGGTATCAGGCTTAACGGATGTTACTGGTGTACACGTACACGATGGCGGCATTGGTATGAATGGTCCGGTTGCTTTCCCACTGACTGATGCTGGTAATGGTACTTATGTTCTCGCTGAAACTAATATTTCACCTAGCAACTTAGACGCGCTGACTAGCGGTGAGTGGTATTTAAATGTTCACACTACCGCTAACCCTAACGGTGAAGTGCGTGGTCAGATTGTTCCCGACACAACTGCGGTAGTAACATTCTCACTAAGCGGCAGCCAAGAGGTACCAGCAGTTGACACCATGGCAATGGGGTCTGGCTATGCGCTCTTCGACACCACAAACAACAACGTTTCTCTTGTGGCGGTAACCACTATTGAAAATGCGACTATGGCGCACATTCATACTGGGTTTGCTGGTGAAAATGGTGACGTACTTGTAGGACTTGTGGAAAGTGAAAGCACCGCTGGCGTTTGGATGACAGACGGAAGCATAGCACTAGATGAAGCCACAGCTACGCAACTACTGGCAGGTGGTCATTATGTGAATGTGCATACAGCAGCTAATACTGGTGGTGAAATTCGCGGCCAAATCACGCCTGATAATATTGAAGTGTACGGCATCATCGCAAACGGCCTACAAGAAGTGCCTGCAGTAACTACAACAGCAAGCGGCGCTGGTGCATTTACTTTGAATACATCTACAGGTGCACTGTCAGGCAGCGTTACCATTACCGGTATGACAGCAAACATGGCTCACATTCACGAGGGTGAAATGGGCGTAAATGGTGATGTTTTAATTGGACTTACTGCCGGAACCAGCGGTATGTGGTCTGTGCCAGCTAATACTACGTTAACCGCTGAGCAAATGAATGTTATGGCAGACGGAGGTCTTTACACTAACTTCCACTCAGATGCATTCCCAAGCGGTGAAATTCGTGGACAAATTACGCTAGGTTTTGACTAGTAAAAAATTGCTAAACCCATTGTGTTTCAATTATATTGAGACCCAATGAACCTAAAATAAAAAAAGGGGCAAACGCCCCTTTTTTGTGTTTCTCGACAAGAAGATTTTATCTATATGGTATTTAGCGCCGTGTCGAAATCTGCAATCAGATCCTGAGTGTCTTCAATACCTACCGAAATACGCAGCATGGTATCGGAAATACCCATTAACTCACGCTCTTCTGCCGTGTTCTCAAAATAAATAGTAGGCGCAACTGGTAGCGCTAAGGTGCGATTATCCCCTAAGTGCGTGGCGCAAATAACTAACTTCATTTCGTTTAAAAACGCCACGGGATCAGCACCGTCGATAAGGTCAAAACTCAAAATTGCGCCGTAGCCGTCGTTTAGGTATTCCCTTGCCATGAAATGCTGAGGGTGGTCGGCAAGACCTGGATAAAAGACTTTAGATACCTTGGGGTGATTATCTAGGAACGTCGCCAACTGCATAGCATTATGCTGACTTCGTGATAAACGTAAATCTAAGGTTTCCATGCCTAGGGCAATGGCCGTCGCTGATTGCGGTGCCAATGTAGCGCCTAAATCGCGTAAACCTTTCTTTTTGATTTGCGTAATGCCCCACTGTGCAGTATCTGCAACCTGATAAGCTGGTTTTAGGTTACTAAACTTAGTCCAGTCATAGTTACCCGTATCGATGACAGCACCACCTAAAACGTTACCGTGACCTGCAATGTATTTTGTCAGCGAGCAAAACACTAACGACGCTTTAACATCTTTAGCGTAAAAAACAGGGGGTGGCGTCATGGTGTTATCAACCATAAACAGCATGTGCTTCTCTTCGCAGAATTGACCAATGGCGTGAAGGTCCGCCACCTGTGTCACAGGGTTAGCTACGGTTTCGGTGTAAACGCCTTTTGTGTTTGGCTGGTAAGCTTCTTTGACTTGCTGAATGTCGGTCACATCTGTGTAGGTAACCTGCACACCAAAATCTTTAATGGTTTCAAAAAAGCTTCGCGTATTACCAAATAGGTATTGGCTTACAATTAAATGGTCGCCGGCTTTGAGTAAAGCAAATAACGAGCTGCTTATCGCCGCCATTCCGGTTGAGTAACATAAGGTACCCACACCGCCTTCCAGATCATTAAGCATATTTTGCAGTGCCGCCACAGAAGGTGACGATGAACGAGAATAAACATGAGCAGCTCGTTTACCTTGAAACGCATCGATGATGCCCTGCGCATCTTTAAACTCGAAAAGAACTGAATTAGACGTGCTGCTGTGAACACCACCATGTTCAGGCGTATTTAGCATGCGATCAGAATGAACCTGACGGGTTGTGAATCCCAATTTTGTCACGGGTGAAGCTCCGAAAATAGATGTTTGCGACCGAGCCGAGCGCGCACCAGTACTCTGAGTTAATACGGTTGCGTACTTACCACTTCAATAGAAATGATTATGGCTTTGTAATGCAGTTTTTAGGATATTTTGCGCAAACATTATCATAAAACGTATAAATAGTTTGCATTTGTTCATCTATGTTAGTCACTTTCTGAATAATTGGCCCCAACACAATCATTTTTCTGGCGTAGTCCAACCCAATGACTTGTATAGGAATTTCAGCTTCTCGTGCAATGTGCATAAAGCCTGTTTTCCATGGATAAATGGGGCTTCGTGTACCTTCTGGCGCTAACGCGAGTATTAATTGATCGGCTTCCTTTATCTTATTTGCTATAGACGTGACCACCCCATGCGCTTTACTTCTCTCTATAGGAATGCCGCCTAGCCTTTTAACAATAGCGCCCAAAGGTGGTGTAAAAATAGTATGTTTGCCAAAGAAATTGATATTCAGCTTGAATGAGAAGACCACAAACAAGCCAATAAAGAAATCCCAGTTCGATGTGTGCGGTGCCACCGCTAAAATGGCTTTTTTCTGATTGATTAGTTCACCTTCTACACGCCAGCCCCTTTTTGTCAGCACCCATGCTGCAAACGACGACAACCAGTTGGGCCACTTGCGAGGGACATGCTCTCCAACTTTAACACTATTGGCCCGTTTAGAGTGGGTTTGAGGGTGTGAGGTTTTCGTCATTATTATTATGCTCTGCTTACTACACTTAGGTTATCTATTTGCTAATTTATTTTCTGAGGCTTCGAAGTGGAATGCCGTAACGAAAAGCGCTTTACTTTCCATATTGTACCCGCATATTAATTAACAGAGTAAAACGTTGGAGTGTGCGCAATTTGGCGAAGAGTAATCAAAATGGGTTTGTAACGCAATTGTTAACAATACAGCGTTTTGAATTCTTAGAGAATATGGGCTTAATATAGCTATGTGTATTTTATTTATCGCAAACAATATGCGAGATGACTACCCGCTTATCATCGCTGCGAATCGGGATGAGTTTTACGCACGACCAACCGCGCCGTCTTCATTCTGGAAAAGCCACCCGCATTTGCTCGCCGGACAAGACTTAGAAGCTAATGGAACCTGGATGGGTGTTACGCGTAACGGATATGTGGCGGCGCTTACTAATGTAAGGGACCCACACAACATCAACAAAAATGCGGTATCGCGAGGTGAATTAGTCGCCAACTGGCTGAAGCACGACTCAGTCGAAATGAAGCCTGTTGCACGATCACAATACTTGGCAACGCTAGAAAAAACGCGCCACCGATACAACGGCTACAACCTGTTATTCGGAGATATAAATTCGCTTAAGGTTTACAACAACGTAAACAATTCGACCCATATTATCGACACTGGTGTCTACGGTTTGTCTAACGCGGATATTGCCACACCTTGGCCAAAAGTCACGCAGGGCGTTACCGCATTGAACAATTATGTCACCAAACAAAACATCATTAATGATGAAGACTTATTTGATATTTTACGTTACGACAATAAAGCCGACGATGCCTTGTTACCCGACACGGGCGTAGGCTATGAGTGGGAAAAGGCGTTGTCTTCCATTTTTATTCAATCCGAAAAATACGGAACGCGTACCTCTACACTGCTATTAGTAGATAGAAACAATACGCTGACCTGGAAAGAACGACGCTTTTCAGACAAAGGCGAAGCACAAGAAACCCGCGCTTTTTCTTTTTCAATTTAGGGTGTTTTTGAAATGAAACTTTCGTTTACGTTTTCTTTCCTCGACTAATTGAAATATTTTCAACCTTTAGGGGTCGTTTTTTCTACCATCGGTGGCATAATGCCAGCCTGCTATCTTTTGCATACCAACGTAACGTGAGGACATATCGTGTTTGAAGTATTACCCCATCTCGCCCCAGATCCAATTCTTGGCCTGTCAGCTGCTTTTCGTGAAGACACCAACCCAAACAAAATCGATTTAGGTGTTGGCGTATATAAAGATGAGCAAGGTAATACCCCTATTCTTTCAAGTGTCGCAAAAGCGCAAAAAGTGCTTTTAGATACCGAAACTAGCAAAACCTACATCACGCCTCAGGGCAACCAAGGTTTTATCGACGGTATGTTGTCTTTGCTATTAGGTAAGACTAGCCCCGTTCTATTAGCAGACCGCGTTGCAGCGGTTCAAGCTCCAGGTGGTTGCGGTGCATTGCGTATTCTTTCAGAACTACTTGCCCGTTGTAACGACAACGCTAAAGTATGGGTAAGCGACCCAACATGGGCGAACCACATTCCACTTATCGGCTCTGCGGGTCTTAAAATCGAAACCTACCCGTACTTCGATAAAGCGTCAGCAAGCATTCGCTTTGACGCTATGATGGAAACCCTTCGCAAAACTGAAAAAGGCGATATCGTTCTTCTACACGGTTGCTGTCACAACCCTACAGGTGCTGATCTTACTAATGCACAATGGGATGAAGTACTAGAAGCAGCGAAAGAGCGCGAATTCCTGCCTTTCATCGATGTGGCTTACCTAGGTTTTGGTGAAGGTTTAGAAGAAGACGCGTACGGCATGCGTTTGTTGGTAGAAAACCTACCAGAGGTTATCGTTGCAGCTTCTTGCTCTAAGAACTTTGGCCTTTATCGCGAACGTGTTGGTTTGGCTGCCATCATTACTGAAGATTCAGCAACCCGTAAAATTGCTCAGGGTCAAATTCAGTCAATCGCACGTGGCATCTACTCTATGCCACCGAGCTACGGCGGCGCGTTGGTAGACATTATCCTAGCTGACGAAGCCCTTAACAACGAGTGGGTATCTGAAGTGAACGAAATGCGCGATCGCATGAAATCACTCCGTGCAATGCTAGTTCAAAACCTTCACGATAATGGCTCGCCTAAAGACTTTAGCTTCGTAAACGACCAAAAAGGTATGTTCTCGTTCTTGTGTATTACTCCAGAGCAAGTGCGCGAAGTGCGTGAAAAGCACAGTGTGTATTTTGTTGATTCTAGCCGCGTGAACATTGCGGGCATCAACCAAGAAAACGTAGAAACACTTGCTAAAGCATTGGTATCAGTGCTTTAAGTACGAACTATTGATACTTAAGATTCGAAAGGCAGGGTTCACACCCTGCCTTTTTTATTACCTTCAAATTACCCGTCTTCCTATTTCTGCGATGAACGCCCCAACCACGCTGTCAGTAGCGGTTAGTCACACTTTTTAACAAATTCACGCAGTGCGCTATACGCCTTTTAGTAGGGCAAGCCGGATATAATCGTTACACTGTAACAATGTTGACGTACACGTTAACTTGGTATTTATTACGACTGACTTATAACAATGAGATTAACGACAAGAACAAGGATCACCCATGTCTAAAGTAAGTGTATTTTGTCTTTCTGCCGCGCTACTTGGCAGTGCAATGCAAGTAAATGCTAAGGAAGGCATGTTCACGCCAGAACAACTCCCTTCAATTGCCGGCGATTTAAAAGAAACAGGATTAGCAATCCCTGCTAGTAGTATTAACGACCTAACCGCGTTTCCTATGGGCGCGATTGTTTCATTAGGTGGCTGTTCAGCATCGTTTGTCTCTGACAAAGGCTTGGCCGTTACTAATCACCACTGTGCGCGCGGCTCTGTTCAATATAACAGCACCCCAGAAAACAACTATTTAAAAGATGGTTTCCTAGCAAAAGAAATTGGTGAAGAACTGCCGGCCGCGCCGGGTACACGCATGTTCGTTACGGTTGATTTTTCTGATGTAACCGACAACGTCATTGGCGGTATCAGCGATGACGTTCAAGGACGCGAGCGCTACGACCTCATTGAAGCGAACCGCAAAGCATTAATTGCAGAATGTGAGTCTGAAGCGGGCTTCCGCTGCTCTGTGCCTTCGTTTTTCCAAGGCCTTGAGTATAAGCTAATTAAGCAAATGGAAATTCGTGACGTGCGCATTGCCTACGCGCCTGCTGATTCAATTGGTAAATACGGTGGTGATGTAGATAACTGGATGTGGCCTCGTCATACGGGCGACTTCTCTTTCTATCGTGCTTATGTGGGTAAAGACGGTAAACCTGCTGATTACAGTGAAGAGAACGTGCCGTTTAAACCTGAGCATTTCTTAAAAGTTTCGGCAGCTGGACTTGAAGACGGCGACTTTGTTATGGCAGCGGGCTACCCTGGCTCTACTAATCGCTATGCACGTTTATCACAAGTGTCGTACACGTTTGATTGGTTATATCCCACTTACCTTGAACTGGTAGACGCGTGGATTAAAACTATTGAAAGTGCATCTGAAGAAGGCAGCGATGCGCGTATCAAATACGAAGCATTGTTAGCGGGACTTAACAACTTCCACAAGAATACGTTGGGCCAGCTTTCTGGCGCTAAACGCGTTGGACTTGTTCCACGTCGCGCTGAGCGTGAAGAGCAACTAGCTGCATGGCTTGATAAAAACGGTAAGAGTGAAATGAAGCAAGCACTAGCCGATCTCGATGCGGTTAGTGCTCAACAAATGCAAATGAACAAGCAAAACTTCTGGTACAACAACCTAAGTCGTGCACAACTCTTGTCGTCAGCTCAAACCCTGTATCGCAATGCCATCGAAAAAGAAAAGCCGGACGCAGAACGTGAATCTGGATTTCAGGACCGCGATCAAATTCGCCTGAAAGAAGGCGTAGAGCGCATTGAGCGTCGCTTTGATCCGGCCGTTGATCAGGCCGTTTGGCAAAAAATGATTAGTATGTACCTTGAACAGCCTGAAGAAAACCGAGTAGCCGCGTTCGATAAAGCAGTAGGCATTGATAGTGATACTGACGGAAAAACACTTCAGAAGAAGTTAAAGGCGTTTTACGACAAGACTTCATTGACTAACACTGAAGAACGTTTGAAATGGTTAACTGCAAGCCGCGCTGATTTCGAAAATAGCAACGACCCGTTCATTAAACTTGCGGTTGCCCTGTTCGATACCGAGATGGCTATTGAAGATAAGAGCAAAACGCTAAGCGGTAAAGCTGCCGCGCTTCGCCCTAAATACATGAGTGCCATTATTGAGTGGCAAAAATCTTTGGGCAGCCTTGCTTATCCAGATGCAAACAGTACGCTGCGCGTTACTTACGGTAATGTAATGGGCGGCTCGCCAAAAGACGGCCTAATTTACGAGCCGTTTACTCGTCTTGAAGGTATTACCGAAAAAGACACGGGCGAGACACCTTTTGACTCTCCTAAAAAGCAGCTTACGCTTATTGAGGACAAGAAATACGGACCTTACAAGTTAGAAGCTATTAACAGCGTGCCGGTGAACTTCCTGACGGATTTAGATTCAACCGGCGGTAACTCAGGCTCAGCAACGCTTAACGCCAAAGCAGAGCTTATCGGTTTGTTGTTTGACGGTACGTTTGAGAGCGTCAATTCTGATTGGGATTTTGACCCGAAAACAACCCGTACCATCCATGTAGATAGCCGCTACATGTTATGGGTAATGGAATACGTTGACGGTGCAACAAACCTCATCGAAGAGATGACCATCGTTAAATAACCACCAAATAATGGGGTCAGAGTCTGAGGTATCCCCACAAATAATATTGCGATATCAATAAGATAAAAAAGATAGGAACATTCATGACGTTTGGTGATCAGATCAATCGCCAAACTTCACTGAGGCCA
>Ga0098062_1000837_pt1 | contig 13843 bp, 12 predicted proteins | sample 23_taG_FD_81592 | JGI IMG/M metagenome (GOLD analysis project Ga0098062, IMG submission 81592) | Marine viral communities from Cariaco Basin, Caribbean Sea - 23_WHOI_OMZ | ecosystem: Environmental > Aquatic > Marine > Oceanic | place: Caribbean Sea: Cariaco Basin | collected 2014-11-11 | reverse complement strand
CTACTTGGGCTTAAAAAGATGCCATTCACAAATAAATCTTGTTCCACCGCTCCTCCCGTTGAGGAAAGATTATGACGACGCACAATCGCTTTTATTCGCGCCACCAGCTCACGATGGTTAAACGGTTTCGGTAAATAATCATCGGCGCCCATTTCCAGACCTAAAATGCGGTCGTAATCATCGCCTCTCGCTGTCAACATAAGTACAGGCGTGCTATGGCTGACACGAAGTTTTTTCAACACATCGAAGCCATCCATCTTTGGCATCATCACATCCAATAAAATAAGATCGTAATGTCGTCCAGATACAGCTTCAGATAACCCTTCTTCGCCGTCGTTACGCACTTGCACTTGATAACCCATACTCGACAGGTACGTGGAGAGCATTTCAGTTAGCTCAAGGTCATCATCAATAACAAGGATAGACTGCAAATGAAAATCTGAACTCATGGTATTAAACTCTTTAACGGTTGGAACTGCTGACCTTTGATTCATGAAAGTGCCTGTAATTTTTATAAACTTCAACCTGCGCTTGTGGTGAGTCTGGTCTAAATTAAACGAAAAACACTGACAAACGCATACTATATCTTTTCAGACCTTTACAATTACAAAACGGCATCACCTTTACAGAAGCTTTACAGTGTGTTGACTGCTTTTTGTATTTATCACGCTAGGATTAGCGTGTCCGAACAAAAAGGAGACGACAATGAAAAAGTTATTAATTGCTAGTGCAACTGTAGCGGCGATTAGCTTAGGTGGACTTGCGTTGGCTCAGCCAGCAGGCCCTGGTATGCGTCACCACGAACCGGTTAAAGAAATTGTTAAACACCTTCGCGGTTTAAGCTTAAGCGACGCACAACGCGAAGAGATAAAAACACTCATAAGCGCATTTAAAGACGCTAACCCTCGACCTGAAAATCACGATAGTGAGAAGCCAAGTTTCGATTTTGAAACTGCTTCTGAGGCACAAATCAGCACCTTTATACAAACTCAACTTGAAGAGCGTGAGTCGAAACACTTTGCGCTTGCGCAACTACGCCACAATATTTTTAACGTGCTAAGTGAAGAGCAGCGAGCGAAAGTCTTGGCACGCGAAGAAAGTAGAGATCAAAAAAGAGCGGCGAAAGGCGATAAGCGACGCAACGCGTCTGACGAGCAAAAGTCACAATTTGCAAAACGTATGGATGATGAAGGCAAAGGCAAAAAATTCCGTGGTCACGGTAAAGGTGAAAGAGGCGACAGAGATCACCAGCGGGATGGCACGCCGTTTAAAGGCATTGACCTGACCGATGATCAGCTGGCAAATCTTGCTGAACTTCGTGAATCATTCAAGGGTACATCCAAAGCCAATAGAGAAACGTTGCGAAGCTTTAAGGATGCCCAGCGCGATCTGATTAGAAGCTCGTCTTTCTCACAAGACTCTTGGAACGCTCTTGTTGCCCAGTACAAAGACGACCTTGTCAGTGCTGGTGTTGAAAAAGCCAAACAGCGCCAGGCCATGTTTGCAGTACTAACGCCTGAACAGCAAGCTGAGTTAAAAGCGCAGCGCGAAGAAGGTCGAAAGCTACGTGACTTACTGCGTTCTTAGTATTCAGTAACACCCTAACCCACCGTAAAAAGTGCTGGCCTTGGCCAGCCTTTTTTATGGCTGGCTTCCAACCTGCTGACTTTCTTTTAGCCTACGTTTCGCCGAGAGAGTTAACGGCGTGACAAAATCACCAATATGTACGCTATCACTACCTGACTCCGCTTTGAGTAAACTGACGTCATCAGAAACTTCGTACACCTGCAAAGTCAAAGTCTTCGTTGAAAACAGTCCCGGCTTTCTTGATAAGCCCAATGCAGGCAGCGCCCGTTGCTTAACCAATGAAAACTCATCGCCCACGGCTAACCCACTATTTTTACCCAGATCTATAGCAATGTAGTCAGGCGAGATATCAATGACCTGCGCATAAGTCGTTTCGCACTGAAGTGCCGCGTGAATGTCAGTAATAGCAGCGTGTACCGTATTGAGGACCATGCGGCCAAAATCACTGCGCCACAACAAGCTGTTGCTCATATCCACCGAATAATGTTGAGAAAAGGGCCAATCGGCCTCGCTGTGATAGCTATCATTAAAAATCACCTTGGCTTTGAAAGTGTCGAGCACGTAAACCTGAACGGTAAAATTCCGGCGAAGCGCAACACCATCAGTTTCAAATACCGAGGTAGCCTGCGACACCTGTTCGAAAAGAGAAATGTCCTTTACAAACCCGAATACCACAAACTGCTGCCCATATTCACTTCGCAGAAAGGTCGACATAGCCGTTAAATCAATGTCTGACAAACTGGAGGTTAACCAGGTGTTAGCGTTAATAAGAGAAACAGGAATCTGGCTTACATCTCCACTTTGATAAAGACCGTTGAGTTGCTGAGCAAATCGTTGAGACACGTGACTGCCAAATGAATAGAGCATGCCAGTCGCGGCCTGTTGGGGTGATGTTAAAGGAAATTCTGTCACTAAAATGCGATGGGCAAGTCCGTTGTTAGTGCAATTGAACAGAGGCGTAATGTTTACATTCACCACCACTGTAAGCGCGTCGTCTTTGAGTGTTTCGCTTATGATCTCTACTCTTTGAACTCTGCCCTGAGAACGAATTTCGGCTTTGCTGGATAGGAGTAGCCCGTCTACCGTGATATCCTGCGCGGAAATGGTACTGCCACTGCGAAAAGCCGCGTCAGCAATGGCATTTTGTATGGCGCTGGTTCTCACGTCGCTAAGTTCTGCGCCAGCGAGTGCCATTGTAGCTTCACCCTGTACCCATTGAGCCCATGCGTGCTGAGTAACCAAAGAAGGAAGTAGTACCAGCAAAGCAGTAAGACTGATGCGTAAGCTTGGCAAAATAGTGCCTTTCATCGCGCTTATCCAAATATTGAAAACAGCTTGCCAATCACCGTTCGCTGCTGATTATCTTGCAGCTCACCCGTACCGCTATACTCAATTAACGCGTTGCCGACTTTTGAAGACAATACGGTATTACTTTCATCCACATCTTTTTTTCTTACCTCTCCTGAAAAGCGAATGTATTCTTTTCCTCTGTTCATCATTATCCACTTTTCACCCGTTACCAGTAAATTCCCTGCCGGCGTTATTCCCGTAACATACACGGTAATGCTGCCACTCATCGAATTTGACTGCTTAGTTTTAGCAGAGCTGGCGAACTCACTGTCCTGTTCGTGCTCCACCTCAACGTCATCTTCGTCAATTCGAATTCCCCCCACTTTTAGTGTGACGGGAGACAAATCAAAGGATGTGTTTTTGTCTGTATTAAAATCGAGCGACTTCTCCGACTGCGTCTGTTCTTCAAGCTTAACTAGAATCATATCCCCCACTTTGAAGCTTGCGTGGCGTTCATAAAGCCCTACAGAGTGCTCAGGATTAAATAGCGACCCCGTGGGTACATGCAAGGTCGACGTTGGCTCCATCCTAGGGGGTGAGTAACGGGGATCGCCAGGCGACGGCTCTTCCTCAACAGGCTTTACAGCTCGTTGCGACACATTTGGGTTGGTAGGGCTACTTTGAACAACCTGTTCTTCGTCAGTGAGTGTTTGGGCACAACCACCAAGTGTAAAGATTGCGATTAGTGTGTGTATATGGCATCGAACTTTCATGACATTGCTCAGTATTAGTTTTTATGCAGTGTGTAAATTAAGTGCCATCCATGACCTAACAGGAGCAAGTGTAAACGAACAAATTAAAAGAAATCTCGTTCACTTGACTTATTTGCAAAACCTTTACAAATCAAATATATGCCTGCGGGTAAGGGGATGTTATGGCCTTAGAAAACACAACAACTAACACTGCTGAAAATGGCGTCAGCGCACTACTTTCAAAATTTGGTTTACATACTGCTGACATTGAAAGTAAATCGGCAAATTCAACGGAAGTAGCCAATGAAGCGGCAACCAGCGGCCAGTCTTTGCCGTCTTTGTTCGCATCGTTACTCGCAATAGAGAATCAACCGAATGAAGCTGATGCAATCGACAGCAAAATATCAGGCGAAGCTAATCTCTCAACACAATCTAATATACTTACCGGCACAGCCAGCGATGTTCAAGGCGCATTATCTTTGCTTTCTGGTACGAGTAGCGTCAATGGGGTTTTATCAGATGATGCAATTGCCACCATGCAAGGCACGCTGTTAAATGCATTGCAAAACAATGTATTTCAATCGCTAGTTACCAACAATGATACGTCCGTAAATGCTACTACTAGCGTTCTGGGAAATGGTGATAGCAACGCGGCTGCCAATAATCAAAGTGATACTACTCCAACACTCTTCGATAATTTGTATTCCGGCGCTTTCGGAGACGATGGGCTTGATCTTAAAGACGGATTTGATGCGTTAAATATTGCAAATCACCTACCCATAGTTTCGGATATTTATGAAGCAACCACGTCAAATCACACGGCCGCGGCAGCAAGCTTGGCGGGAAGTTTTTTATATGGCGGAATAGGCGGATTAATGTATAACGCTATCGATTTGACCGTAGAGAATGTGACAGGACAAAGCATCTCAAACAATATGTGGTCGATGGGGCAGTCTTTACTCGCGTCAGTTTTTAGCAATCCAAGCATCGACAGTAAGGTAAGTGCTAACATTTCAGGTGCGCCACAAACGCAGGCGAGTGATGCCACCGCATCTATTCAGACTGATGATATAACCACCGGAATAACCAACAAGGCAGCAGATGCTGCCTACCAGTTCGTTCAACGAGGTTTCAATTAACCTAAAGACCAGCTTCTGCCCACCAAACTACAAGGCCGTTGATTTAACCAATCTTAAAAATTCGGTTTAACTGGCTTGTAGTCGGGTGACAGAAAAAGCGGCGACGTTATTACTAGGTCAGCTGTGGCGGGTGTGCAGGCAACTGGTACATTCCATACCGAACACAGTCGTAGCAGCGCTTTAACGTCAGGGTCGTGAGGCGCTGGGTTTAGCGGATCCCAGAAAAAGAAAAGTGCATCTAGCTTATTCTCAGCGATGAGTGCTCCTATCTGCTGGTCGCCCCCAAGCGGGCCACTTTTGTAGCGCGTAACTTCTAGCCCCGTTTCATTGGCAATTAAACCGCCTGTTGTGCCTGTTCCCACTAAATTACACTGTTTGAGCACATCAATGTGCTGCTTAACCCAAGCAAGTAGCTCAGGCTTTTTATGATCGTGCGCAACAAGCGCCAAGGTAAGTTTGCCCATTTTATTTTCCGAGTTAATCCTAACAACCAATACTCACGGCCACTGTCGACATACGGTAACAATTTACCAGCTTTGCATGGTTAGACACTGTAACTAGTCATATCACGCATTAATGATGAACGACGTGCATTACTGGTAAACATTTCCACTCAACCATGCCATACAGTGAGTATAAATATTCAGTTCTATTGCGTAACTTGTCAACTTACTGTCACAACTATAAATATATTATTAGTTATATTTTTTGTGGCGTAGTCGCCGCAACCACCCAATAAAATATTTATACATTTTTATTGCATAAACATTCAGATTAGATACACTAGTCGACGGTTAAAGCATCCAACTCATAATTTTGAGTTGCGACTTGATAGGAATTGATGATGACACAACCAACTCGCGTTGTTGGTTCAACCACTGGCAACGATAAAGAGTTTACCTCTCCCCTGGCTGGCTACACGATGCATAGCGTACGACGATGCGTGCGCCTTTCTATGCTTTTGCGGTAGCACACTTTTTACCTTTGTAATGTGGTAGCGGTTAGGCAAGGATTTACGCCCAACCAGTTTACAAAGGTAAAAAGTGTTTTTTTTTCTCCTTTTATTGAATTTTTAATTATGTACAGCGTTTCGATTATTGGTGCCAGTGGTTACACAGGGGCACAACTTGTTCAGTTAGTTATTCAGCACCCTAAACTTGCATTAGCGGGGACTTACGTATCTGAGAATAGTAGCGATGCGAGTAAAAATATTGCAGAGCTTCACGGCAACTTGGCTCACGTTAATGCCACACTGACGCCTATTTCGGATGCGGCATTAAAAGAAATGGCTGACGGTGTCGATTTTATCTTTCTTGCCACACCGCACGAGGCGAGCCACGACTGGATGCCTGTCCTATCTTCGGGCAAAGCCAAAGTGCTCGATTTGTCGGGTGCATTCAGGCTAAAAGACACCAATGTCTTCGAACAGTTCTACGGCTTTCCACATACGCAAGAGCAAAGCTTGGCTCAAGCTGTTTACGGCCTTGCCGAGTGGCACGAAGCGCAAATTGCCTCTGCCGACGTTATCGCTGTGCCGGGTTGCTATCCCACTGCGAGCCTTAGTGCACTTAAACCTCTTGCTCACAACAATTTACTAGATGAAAGCGTACGCCCCGTAATTAACGCTGTTTCCGGCGTATCGGGTGCAGGTAGGAAAGCCAGCCTAACCACAAGCTTTTTTGAAGTTAGTCTGCAGGCATATGGCGTGCTAGGTCACCGTCATACCCCTGAAATTGAAGCTTACTTGGGTACCCCCGTTATCTTTACGCCGCACTTAGGTAATTTTAAAAGAGGAATTTTGGCGACCGTAACCGTTAAGGTTAAAGCTGGTACCACCAGCGCACAACTTGAACAAGCGTACACTGACGCCTATGCTGATAAACCCATTGTGCGTTTGCGCAAGAGTTTTCCAAAAATTGATGACGTTGCTCATACCCCATTTGTTGATCTGCATTGGAAGTTAGATGAAGCATCTGGATACGCAGTGATTACCGCTGCAATCGACAACGTAATGAAAGGTGCTGCCTCTCAGGCAATACAGTGCCTTAACATAATGACGAAACAACCAGTAGAGACAGGGTTAGTACTATGAGTGTTTCACCAATTGTAATTAAAGTTGGCGGTGCATTACTCGACGACACCGCCGCAATGACACGTTTATTTCTAAGCGTAAAAGACGTGCAGGCCACACGCCCCGTCGTAGTGGTTCACGGAGGCGGACCATTAGTGGAAACGCTAATGGCGAGTCTTGGTCTTCAAAGCACAAAAATAGATGGCCTTCGGGTTACGCCCGATGAACATATGCCTTATATCTGCGGAGCGCTTGCAGGCTCTGCCAATAAGCAACTATGCGCAGCGGCTTTGGCTTCAGGCTTAACCCCTGTTGGTTTGTCGTTGTTAGACGGTAATATGGTGGTGTGTGAGCCTCTAGCTGACCAGTATGGTGCCGTGGGCGTGCCGTCGACAGCAGACGCATCATTTCTAAAAAGCGTATTAGCCCAGTCAACACTACCGGTTATCAGTTCTATTGGTTCAAGCCCACAAGGCAGATTACTAAATGTAAACGCCGACCAAGCCGCAACGGTTATTGCCGAGCTTCTTAACGCTGAACTTTTACTCCTTTCCAATGTTGACGGTGTGCTTGATGGCGACAAATTGCTTATTAGCGAACTTAACGCAGCAAGCATATCGAAGTACGCAGATGAAGGCGTTATCACCGACGGGATGAAAGTAAAAGTGGATGCGGCACTCGCGTCTGCAGAGAATTTAGGCCGCGCAGTTTACATCGCGAGTTGGGCCGCCGACATCAACGACATTTTAGATAAGAAAACGGGCACGCAAATACTGCCCTCAGCCCTGACAAATACACCGTCAAAAAACGCTGATTTACCCCACACCGACTTTACAAAAGGCAACGCCGGAGAAGTACAATGAAACAGGACCTACTAACCTTTGCAGACTGGACACCCGACGCAATGAAAAACTTGCTGCAATTGGCTGTAGAAATTAAACAAGCCCCAGCAAGTTACAGCAACGTGCTAGCGGGGAAGTCAATTGTTGCCCTGTTTGAAAAGCCGTCTTTGCGAACCCGCGTTAGCTTCGATATTGGTATCAACAAGCTTGGCGGCCACATGGTGTATTTAGATGTGCAGTCGGGCAAATTAGCGGGCCGTGAAGACGCAGTAGACACCGCCGCTAACCTTGCGTGCTGGGCTGACGCCATTGTTGCTCGCGTATTTTCTCACGATACGCTAGAAACCTTTTCTAAGGCGGCAAACGTGCCGGTTATCAATGCGCTGTGCGATAAGTACCACCCATGCCAAGGCCTTGCCGACTACCTCACAATGTTTGAACGCTTCGGCAAAACCGAAGGTCTTACCATGGCCTATGTAGGCGACGGCAACAATGTAACCCATTCTCTGTTAATTGTTGGGGCGCTTCTAGGTTGCAACCAAGTTGTAGTCACGCCAGAGGGGCACGAAGCGGCACCTGAAATTGTGGCGCAAGCCAAAGCGATTGCCGAGAAAACGGGTGTATCGATTGTTGAAAGCACTGAGCTTAGTGCTGCTAACGGCGCAGACGTTATCTATGCAGATACATGGCTTTCAATGGGTGACGAGACGCCACTTGAAGTGATCAAAGAAAAGTTCATGCCTTATCAGGTGAACGAAGCGTTGATGGATGCAACCGGTGCTAGCTACGTTATGCACTGCCAACCTGCCCATCGCGATTTAGAAATTACGGGCTCGTTGATTGATAGCGATAAATCGCTATTAATGCAGCAAGCCGAAAATAGAATGCATGGCCAAAACGCCATTCTTACTCAATTACTTAACGCTTAAAAAGACGCCTAAAAAGACGCTTAGAAGGATTATTTAGATGCAAAACGTTAAAAAAATCGTGCTGGCCTATTCAGGCGGGCTTGATACATCAGCCATCATTCCATGGCTTAAAGAAAACTATGGCTGTGAAGTTGTCGCGTTTGCAGCAGATGTGGGTCAAGGTGATGAAGAACTAGAAGGGCTTCATGAAAAAGCTATCGCATCTGGCGCAAGCGAATGCCACATTGTTGATTTGAAAGAAGAGTTCGTAAGCGAATATATCTTCCCAACTATTACTACTGGTGCAGTTTACGAAGGTGAATACCTACTGGGTACGTCAATGGCACGCCCGGTCATCGCCAAAGCGCAAGTTGAGATTGCGCGCAAAGTAGGTGCCGACGCACTATGCCATGGCTGTACAGGTAAAGGTAACGATCAGGTCCGCTTTGAAAGTACCTTTGCTGCCCTAGCCCCAGACCTTACGGTAATCGCGCCATGGCGTGAATGGGACATGGTAAGCCGTGAAGATCTATTGGCTTATCTAGCTGAGCGCAATATTCCAACCACGGCATCAGCAACCAAAATTTACAGCCGCGATGCAAACGCATGGCACATTTCACACGAAGGTGGCGAGCTTGAAGATCCATGGCAAGAGCCTACCAAGCAAGTGTGGACCATGACCGTTGATCCTGAAGATGCACCTGATACTCCAGAGCGCGTAACCCTGTCTTTTGACGAAGGTAAACTGACTCATGTTGATGGTGAGGCACTCTCGCCGTATCAAGCGCTAGTTAAACTTAATACTGTTGCTGCGGCGCATGGTGTTGGACGTATCGACATTGTTGAGAACCGCCTTGTAGGTATGAAGTCACGCGGCTGTTATGAAACCCCAGGAGGCACCGTACTGCTTAAAGCGTATAAAGCCCTAGAAACTATGGTGCTAGATAAAGCTGCGCTTAAATACCGTGAGCAGATTGGTCTTGAGTTCTCACACGTGATGTACGACGGCCGTTGGTTCACTGCCCTTAACGATGCACTGCTTGCTGGCGCTGCGTCTTTTGCTAAGAAAGTGACAGGCGATATCGTGGTTAAGCTTTATAAAGGCCAAGCTACGGTTACCCAGCGTAAATCGCCGAACAGCCTTTACTCTGAAGACTTTGCCACCTTTGGTGCTGACGATGTTTACGACCAGAAGCACGCTGAAGGCTTTATCCGCCTGTTCAGCCTTTCAAGTCGTATTGAAGCACTGAAAAAACAAGGTGAACAATAAGCTTTACCTACAAAAGTAAAGCTTAAATCAGAACAGCATTTAAGGAGCATCACATGGCGTTGTGGGGTGGCCGGTTTGAATCCGGTGCAAGTAGTATGTTTAAACAGGTTAACGATTCGCTGCCGTTTGACCAAGTTATGGCAAGCCAAGATATTCAAGGCTCTATCAGTTGGTCGCGTGCGCTGCAAAAAGCAGGCGTATTGGCCGTTGATGAACAAGCCCAGCTTGAGTCTGCATTGAGCGAGTTAAAAGCGAAAGCTGATGCAGGTGAACTAGACTTTAACGCATCTAGCGAAGAAGACATTCACAGCTTTGTTGAAGCAGCGCTTATAGAGAAGCTTGGTGACATTGGTCGTAAGCTTCATACCGGGCGTAGCCGAAACGATCAGGTTGCCACCGACTTTCGCTTGTGGGTACGTGAACATATTGCCTCACTTCGCGCTGATGTTTTAGGTGTAGTAAAGTCGCTTCTTAATGCCGCTAGCCGTCATCAAGAAGCGATAATCCCAGGTTACACCCACTTACAGCGTGCACAGCCTATTCACTTTGCACACTGGTGCTTGGCTTACGTTGAAATGCTAAAGCGTGACTTAAGCCGTTTAGACGACTTGAAAGTACGCATGAATCAGTGCCCTTTAGGTTCAGGCGCATTGGCAGGTACTACTTTCCCTGTAGACCGTCACGCCATTGCTGAAGAACTGGGTTTTGATTCTCCATGCCTTAACAGCCTAGACGCTGTGTCGGACAGAGACTTTGTGCTAGAGCTTTTATTTGTAGCCAGCACTAGCATGATGCACTTGTCACGTCTTGCCGAAGACATGATTTTCTATAACTCTGGCGAAGCAGGATTCTTACAGCTTGGCGATAGTGTAACCTCTGGTTCATCGCTTATGCCGCAGAAGAAAAACCCTGATGCGCTTGAATTAATGCGCGGCAAATGTGGCCGTGTGTTTGGTTCTTTGCAGGCACTATTGGTTACCATGAAAGGCCTTCCACTTGCGTACAACAAAGACATGCAAGAAGACAAAGAAGGCGCTATCGATACGGTTAATCAGTGGCATATTTGTTTATGTATTGCCAGCGAAGTGCTTGATTCACTGCAGTTAAACGAAGAGCGCTGTCGTGTTGCGGCAACCCAAGGGTTCTCTAACGCCACTGAACTTGCCGATTATCTGGTAGGTAAAGGTGTACCGTTTAGAACAGGCCACGATATTGCAGGACGAGTTGTGCTTCAGGCCATTGACAAAGGCTGTGCCATTGAAGATTTACCACTAAGCGACATGCAGGCTATTTGCGATAAAATTGAAGACGACGTATACCCGGTACTACAGCTAGAGTACGGCGTGAATCAACGCAATATCTTGGGCGGCACCAGCAAAGAAACCGTGACGAAAGCACTGTATCAAGAGCTGGAAGACTTGGATAAGCAAGGGTAGCGACAAGGAACTGCTTAGATGGTATTAGCGCATCATGACGGCATAAAACTGTTTCGCAGTTCACTGCCCTATATTAATGCTCACCAGGGAAAGACCTTCGTATTGATGTTCGGTGGCGAAGCCATCGAACATCCTAATTTCCCTAATATTATTCACGACATTGCCCTGCTTAACAGCTTGGGCGTGCGCGTGGTCGTAGTGCACGGTGCCCGCCCACAGATTGATCAGCGCGTTGCCCTTCGCAACATCGAAGGTCGCTTTGAAAGCGGTGTACGCATTACCGACAAACAAACCCTTGAGTGCGTTAAAGATGCCGCCGGCTCGGTACGCTCTCAGGTAGAAGCCTTATTGACTATGGGGCTACCAAACTCACCTATGCACGGCTCGCAAATACGCGTGTGCTCGGGCAACTTGGTCGTTGCCAAGCCAATGGGCGTGCGAGGCGGCGTTGATTTTGAAAACACCGGTTTAGTGCGCCGTATTGATACGACCGGCATTAACGATCATTTAAACGATGGCTCAATTGTGCTGCTATCGCCTATGGGCTATTCATCAACGGGAGAAGTGTTTAACTTATCTCACGAAGATGTAGCTACGCAGGCGGCTATAGCCCTTAAAGCTGACAAACTTATCGTATTTTCGAATTTTGATGGTGTATACAACCGCGAAGGTCGTTTACTTCGCACCATTGAACGCCCTCAATTAGAACAGCTTATCATGGCAGGCGACATTACCACCGAAGATACGGTGTTAAGTGCCCTTACCACCAGCGTTGCTGCAGGTGTTCCCCGTGCCCACTGCATCAGCTTTGAAAAAGACGGCGCCTTGCTTCAAGAGCTGTTCACTCGCGACGGTACGGGCTCGTTAGTAATGGAACATCATTATGAACAACTGCGTGCAGCGACCATCGAAGATGTGGGCGGTATCTTAAAGCTGATAAAACCACTAGAAGAAAGCGGCGTATTGGTAAAGCGTTCTCGTGAGCGTCTAGAGAACGAAATTAACCAGTTTATAGTGATAGTGCGCGACGGCATGATCATCGCCTGTGCAGCCTTGTATTTATACCCTGAAGACGGCTGTGCCGAGTTAGCCTGCGTGGCAACCCATCAAGACTATCGAGGCAAAAACCGTGGCGAACGGATTTTAGATGAAGTGCGCGCCCGTGCTAAAGAAGCCGGTATTAACAGAATTTTTGTACTGACCACAGTTACCGCACACTGGTTTTTAGAGCAAGGGTTTGAACCTGCTGACATAAGTGCGCTACCTGCCGTGAAGAAAGAGCTATATAACTTCCAGCGTAATTCTAAGGTGTTCACTTTGAACGTGTGAGGAAATCTTTTTTAAAGCGTGCATGCTATGGCGTACTTATCCCAGCTACGCGATAGCATTTGCGTGTTCAGCGCACATACCTTTTCGCTTAGCGCCAATTATCAGCAAAATAAATAGTCAAAATATTGCATTTTATTCATGCAAAAGGTTTACTGGTTTGACCAGATGAGTTCACGAGACTTTCCATGTCGAGCACTTCAAAGCAATACGCTACCGCCACTAGCATCCAAGTAGAAGATATCACCATTGTCTGTGCGGATAACACGCCGCTTGCAGCTTCCCTTTTCTCTCCAACCACTTCCCCTAAAGCTGCAGTTATGATTGGCCCTGCAACGGGTATAAAACGGCAATTCTACAGCGCTTTTGCCGCCTATTTATGTGAACAAGGCTTTGGTGTTATCACCTTCGATAACAGAGGTATTGGCGGTTCGGTAAAAAGCAGCGTTAAACAAAGCGATGCGACGTTGGTAACATGGGGCGAGCAAGATATGCCAGCGGTGCTAGAGACATTGAAAATTCATTTCCCTAACGTCCCCTACTTTCTTGTTGGTCATAGTGCAGGTGGTCAGCTGCTGGGTTTGATGCATAATGTGCACGACCTTACTGCCTTTTGTAATTTTGGTAGCTCTTCGGGCAGTCTGAGAAACATGCGTAAAAGCTATTTGCTAAAAGCCCATTTCTTCATGAATTTCTACATTCCCGTGAGTAATTTACTGTTCGGCCATACTAAATCTCAGTGGGTAGGCATGGGAGAGCCACTACCTAAAAAAGTGGCCCGCCAGTGGCAAAAATGGTGTAACGGTAAAGGCTACGTAAAAACAGGCTTTGGCAGTGATGTTAACGAGCACCACTACAACACCATTCAGATACCTTCTAAATGGCTGCTCGCCAGCGACGACGATATTGCTAATATTCATAACGTTCACGATATGATTAGCGTTTTCCCCAATATGGAAGCAGAAGTTGAGGAGCTAGATCCACAGGCCTGTGACGTAAAAGAAATAGGTCACATGAAGTTTTTTTCCCGTAAATGTCACCATTTATGGCCTAAGGTTACCGATTATTTTAATCAGTATGTGTGAGTCAACACGTTGTTGCGGCATCGTGACAACGTGATTCTGTTTGCTAACAATACTTACTTAGAGAATACGTTGTATCAGCACGAAATTAGTAACCGTTTTACTTGGAACAATTGGAAAGAACGTGCGCTTCAAGCCAT
>Ga0098062_1000832_pt1 | contig 13909 bp, 9 predicted proteins | sample 23_taG_FD_81592 | JGI IMG/M metagenome (GOLD analysis project Ga0098062, IMG submission 81592) | Marine viral communities from Cariaco Basin, Caribbean Sea - 23_WHOI_OMZ | ecosystem: Environmental > Aquatic > Marine > Oceanic | place: Caribbean Sea: Cariaco Basin | collected 2014-11-11 | reverse complement strand
GATTCGGCCGGTCTACCGTAAACTCACGAGCCAGATGGTTCGGGATATCCGGTCGCTCAACGGTCGCCTGCTTGTAGGCGTGAGGACCCGGCTGCTTACAGATCAGCCCCAGTTCACTCATCAATCGTCGAACCTTGAAGCGCCCGATGACAGCGCCGTCGTCATTGAGCATGCCCTTGATTGTTCTGCTACCAGCAGAGCTGCGACTTTTGGTAAAGAGACGGTTTACCTGAGCCTTCAGGGCCAGACGCTCAACATCCACGAGCTTCCGCCGTTGGCGGTGCTCGTAATAGCTGGGACGGCTGATATCAAACGCATTGCAGACCATTTCAACGGGCATTTGCTCACTTAACTGGTCTATCAGCGCGTACGATTCAGGTCGTCCGACATCAAGAGAGCGGTGCCTTTTTTAGTATGGTCTTCTCCATCTCAAGGCGCTTGCAGCGGGCTTCCAGCTCCTGAATCCGTCGCTGCTCCGGGGTCAAAGCTTTACCTTTTGGGGTAATGCCTTCTCGCTCACCCGTCAGCTGTTGAACCCAGCGCCGCAAAGCACTTTCACCCACGCCCAAGGACGTACAAGCCTGGGCAATGGTGTAACCTTGATCCAGCACCAGGCTAGCTGCTTCCTGTTTGAAATCAGGAGTAAAGGAACGTCGTTTTCTAGTCATCAGACACCTCGCTTATGGTGGCGATCTTACCACCTACGTTGGTGTCCAGAATCATTGAACCACTATACCTTGTATGTAACAAGGCTGTTGCTCTCTTAGTGAGCTAGTGTCATCTGGTTAAATTAAAGATCCTCGATTGTTACTCTAGCATCATGACTTAGTCTGCGCTTCGTGGCTCACTCACGCAACCGAAAATGTATTGAAGGGACTTTCTACTTGTAGAGCGCATCTGTGCATATGGCTACAGCCTATGTCTGCGTTCTTCAGTAATATTTCCTCTAGCTGTTGAGGACACTTTTATTTTCCAAAGCGCCATTGTGGTTCCTGCAGCAAACCACCAGTAGATTTCGTATGTGTCCATCCCGAAAAGTCCGAGGAATAGTCGAGTGTACACGAAAGCGATAATGGCGTGAGCGCTAGCGATGAGAAACTTGCGATCTTTTAAGTCATAATTATTAGCAAAGTATGTTTCTACTTTTCGATTAACTCGCACTATTGTAACTATGAAATACCCAAAAGCGATAAATCCAAAAAGGCTGAGGTTTGTCAAAAGTTCAAGGTAAAGATTGTGAGTGTCCTGATATCGCCCGAACATTTCCATTCGGACACTTGGAAATGCTGATACGCCTACACCTAGAGGGTGAGTGAGAAATACGTTTAAAGCATCTTCTATTATTTGCAGTCTAGTCTCCGAGGAAGCTCCCTCTTTTTCTTCTAACGTAAAAATTGAAATGAATCGATCAATATAATCTGGAGGAAGAAGAAAGAGAATAACTGGTAGAAGCAACGCAGCTATGGCTAAAAACTTGAGCTTTCCAACACCCTTTTTCTCCCACCAAAAGTATGCGATCAATAGTCCCGTTGCAACGTAGCCAGTTCTCGATCCGGTAAAAACAATAATGACGATGCAGCATATTCCGAGGGCTGCGAGAGCTAATTTTTGAATTTTGTTAGCGATGGGATAAAAATAGTAGATGAATGGCAGGCAACCGACAGCCATCCCACTGAATGAGTTTGGATGTCCGTAAAGGCCGCCCTGTTGCCCATGCAACCGCGGAACACCCTGGTTTTCCCATATCATCGAGCCCGTAAGCCATCCTACAAAACCTTCTTGGCCTAACTTCATCATTGCTAGAAGAAATGCTGTGATGGCTAGTTTCAGCGCCCAAGTGGTTCTAATAAAAGCAGTAAAAAATAGGGCGAGCATGGAGAACTTTAATACACGTTCGTAAAAAATCTCCCAAGATCGGGAATGGTCGTAGGAAAATATTGTATAAAATACAAGGATGCTGAAGAAAATAACTATCGGTTTTCTCAGTGGGGTTGCTTTCTGTTTGTCGTTTAAAAGTCGAATAATAGCGCAGACAACAAGAAAGGAGCCCAACAAAAACTCGAAGCGTATGGTGCCCAGAATATCAATCCGATTGCCAAGCTGTAGATACCAAGCAAAAATATAGATACACGTTAGGTAAACTAGGCTTTTGTTTTCTTTTTCTGTTCTGCTCTCGGCATGATAATTTTGTACTGGACTTGAGAGCCGGTTTTTCCCATGTAAAATTGTGAATCGAGACATAAGGTTACTTTATTGGCATAAAACTGTTCAGGTTCTGCGTCGGTTGCGTCGACACCCATACGAACTAATCATAACAGGCTTACGTGGACTTTGGTTCACTCTGTTAGGATGTTATTTTAGGCGTGGTAGTTTCGCGGCCTTTGGCATGAACGTTTTTCAGGGAATGATTCCACGATGCTTTTTCTTCGCCTTTCTTTATCTTTGGATCTTTTGACTGACTTGGTTGTCCCTGAAGTGTATTCAGGGCTTCTTTGGACCGGGCAGGATGATGAGTTTCCAGCAGATAAACGTGTCACATGCATAGGCGTGTCAGCCGACGGTCGTGTTCTGACTGTTCGGGTAGGGGTAGGGAACCCTATTCCGCTCTTTTTTGGCTGGGATCCCGATGGGTGTTTTGTACTGTCTGACTCTTGTGCCGCGGCCTGGAAGGCAATTCATGGTTCGGAGAGCATCGGCACTGAGCACCTGGATCGGACGGCGGTGGTTGAAACTTTGCTTTTTGACGGACCTTTAGCGAGCAGAACACTGTTAACTAATGTTAAGAAGTTCCAGATGGGGGAGCTGGCTTTCGTTGATATTCTAAATCAGACGGTAGAGGTGCAGTGGGATTGGCTACCCTCCATTCAGTCCGGCTCTTTCTCCGAAACGGATGCGCTGGAGATGGCGAAAAAGCATATTCTCAGACTGTCAGAAACATTCAGCGATCACCCCTCAGCGCTGTTACCCCTGACCGGCGGGCTAGATTCGAGGTTGTTAGCCGGCTTGGCTCGCCACGAAAAAAAGATAGAGCTTGCCTCTTATACGTTTCAACGAGGGCCCTCCCTGGAAACTTGGTGTGCGAAAAAAGTGGCAAAAAACCTGAATGTATCCCACGCCAGTGTAGATTTGCCGGCAAAGGCCTGTTATCAGAAGTTTGCTCAACATGTGGTGGCGAAAACCGCAGGAATGATAAGCGGAATGCACTGTCATGGCATCTACAGTTGCGAACGCTGCATTTCGGATAATATGCAATCACTGCCCAGGGTGTTCGGCTATTTTGGGGATCCCGTCACCGGTGCGATGACAGACGACGAATCCACTCGGGAGCAATTGGATAGTCCTCAGGCAGTTTTGAAAAAATACGAAATTTGTATTTTTCCGGAGTTGGTTCAGCGTTATCGAACGGAAATTCTTTCGGATCTGGGGGGCAGCTACGAGGCCTTTCTTGCTTCGGGTAGCCAGCCAGGTACGTTTCATGAGTTTTGGAAAATTCAACAGAGACAGAGCAATTTGATTACGCATCTTTTCTCGTATCACAGAAGTGAGCATCGCGTAAAAGTTGTGTTGCCATTTCTCGATGTAGAATTTATCGAGTTTTTCCTTAGCCTCCCATACAGTCTTCGCAGGGATCGCGCTCTGTTCAAGGCAGCATGTAAAGAAATTTATCCAGACCTTTTTAAATTACCATCCATGCACTTTAAGCCAGGGAGTCTTCTTTCGTGTGCCGAGGTAATTTTCGAAAAGCTAGAAAGTGGCTTAAATCGGATGAACCCAGCGCAAGAATGGTTTTTGAGTCCTTTTAAATACGAGCAACACGAAAAAACACTTTTCAGCCATCTCGCAAGCGATGTTCAGCAGGGCATTGATATTTTGTGTGGGATGGAGAGTGTCGAAAAAAGAGCTGTGCAGTTCCCGGTCTGGAAACATAGTACGCCGAAAGAGTACTACCGCTTAGCTGCGCTGAAGTACCTTTTTGATGGTCCGGATCCCAAGAGCGGTGATTCGGACGGGTAGTTTGCTAGCGAGAACAATGAGTCTTGACTTCAAAACCTTATGGCCAGACTTTATTGCAAGCTTACCGAACTTTGAGGCTTTCGAGTTATCGCCCGACTTTAAATATAGTTTCGCAAGGTTGTAGCTGTAACGTCCAATTTTTTCATTGCTTCGCCTTCTGAAAAATTCAGGATAATCCAGGGTAAGATGCTTTGAATGAAGAATAATTAGGTTCTCGAGGCGGCGACTATGGTTTGCATTCGAGATAGAGTTTTCATGAATACGATATTGGTGCAGAGCCCTGTTGACAAAGATCGCTGGGTACTTATTTGCTAACCTCACCCACAGGTTAAAGTCATCACCATTTTTTAATTCTTCGTCGAATACACCAACGTCCTCCAGTGCGGATCGGCGGACAACTACACTGGACGTGCCGATAAAATTCGAAGTCGCTAGACCCTCCAAAAGATCTGAACCCTGTATAATCCAGCCTGTGCTGGTGAGCTTTCTGTTGGGGAGTGAATAGAACGTATTATAGTTCTTTAGGTAGTCACTGTTCAGCAGTTTCCCATTGGAGTCGATGGACTGAAAATTCGTGAATAGAAATCCAGCCTCTTTGTGCTCTTCAAGAAATTGCAATGAAGTCTCGATCTTACCTGGGAGCATCAGGTCATCAGAGTCGAAAATGAAGATGTACTCGCCGGTTGCCTCTGAAATTGCGACATTCCGAGGTCGGGAAGGGCCTCCGGAGTTTTCAATGGTTATGCATTTGACAGCCATCATTGGGTACTTTTCGACGATTTCTTGAGTTTGGTCGCCCGAGCCGTCGTTTACGACAATAACCTCTATCTGGAATGAATGTTGTTGAGCGCTGATCGAGTCTAAAGTACCTTTGATGAATTCTGATGCATTGAACGCAGGGATTATAATGCTCGCTACGGGCTTACTATCTTCAGCTGGGTTCATTTAGGTTTAGTCCATTATATTGTGATGGCTTGCATAGGTGTGCGTCCCGGTGAATTGTGAGCGCATACGTCATGTTAAAATAAAGTATCCGTGGTAGCCAACTATCCCAATTACGTCTGGGGGATGGACTTTGTCTCGGATGCACTTTTTGATGGCCGCAGGCTGCGCCTGCTGACGATCATCGACCGATTTGCCCGGGAATCCCTTGGCATTGTGGTTGGGCAGAGCTTCAAGTGCCATGATGTTCAGCAAGCACTGACGGTGATTGCGCGGTTTCGGGGTAATCCTGAAGTTCTCAAAACCGACAACGGTCAGGAGCCGGAATTTTCCAACTCTGGGTGGACCTAATACGAGGGCAGATGGTTGAAACCTTTAAGAAGGATGATCGAGCATGTTATAGTTTTCATTAAATTAAAAATTTAATCAGAAATTCTCAATAGGTTGGCATAGAAAGTCCACTTGTGGTGAGCTACATGGCCCTAAAAATTTAGAGCGAATATTTGATCGCTTTCTTTTTTTAATAGATTATTGCTAGATTTTATTGGTTAAAAAGTAAATTTAAATTTGTGCTCTAAAAGTTAATGTGTTGTTGTGTGATTGTTTTGATTTTCCGTTATTTTTTGAAGAGGATTTTTAACTCATCTGGCCACCTGAAAATTATCGCAAATTTACCAAGAGCCTCTGTCAATACGAGCTTTTCGGCAGATCGCAAGACTAATGGTATTAATAAAATCGACACGGCAACAAAAACTGCGAGTTTTAGCGATAATCTAAAGTGCAAGTCGAGGTTGTTGAAGCTGCGCTCACCTATGAAGAAAGTTGTGCCGCCCACACATGCTCCCATAACGACTAGCGGTAACACAGCCTTAAAATATAGAATGGTTCGGAATCTCAACTCTCGGGCAACCATTATGGGAAGAATAGTTGGACGCAATAAGGCATAACTTATAAACATAGCGGTAGCTGCACCGGTAATACCTGTCTCTATCACTCGGACGAAAAATAGTAGCAGTAGCAGCATTGCTATGCTTTCATAAATACCTATCCAAGACATTATTTTTGGCTTGTAGCTCGCTATAAATACGGCGTTGATTGGCATTGAGATGAAAAGAATCATTTTGGATGCAAGCAACAAGAGAGCAACTTGGTATGCTTGAACAACGTCGAAGCTGTCTCCCATCCAAAGTGCAATTATATCTCTACCAGTGACGATGAAGGCGCTAATGGCCAGAGTCGCAATTAGAAAGTTTAATCGCGTAAACAGAAATAGCTTTTGTTGCATTCCTTCAATATTTCCGTCGGAAAAGTCCCGAACGAACAGCGGCATATTCATGCTTACTGCTTTAACCATTAGCTCAAAAGTATATGTTGCAAGGCGTAAACAAACATAATATAGTGTCAGCATCTGTGCGGATAAAAAGGCTCCGATAATCCAGATATCAGCACGATCTTGTAGCAAGCGGCATGCGTCTATAATCAACGTCCATCCGCTAAAATTAATTAGCTCCTTGGCCCTGGTAAGGGTAGCGGATTTAGGCGAAACCGTTAGTTTGGGCTCTAGGTGGCGCGCAATCATACGAAATGTGAGGTTAGTGCAGATGCCGCCAAATAGCGCGGCTAATGCTACTGAAATTACACCATAGCCTTTGAGTACCGCTGCCACCGTAATTGTTGTGCTAAGGAGCTTAAAGATTATCTGTGAGATGCTTAGTAGATCATATCGCATATGGTAGGCTGCGATACCCGCAAACGCTTTCACCGGAAACTGGATAGCTAAATTAAGCCCTGTGATAACAAGTAGAACCTGTATTATTCCATGGGGCCCTTCGGGTTCAGCGAAAACCGGGACCAATAATGCAGCAATTCCGGTCAACAGGCAGATAACCATGGCTAGTGTCAAATAAACTAACCAAGCGGTTGATACGACTTCTTTGCCGAGAGCACGGTCGTTTTTTGCAAGGGCATTGGAGATAAAGCGTGTGACAGCGGAGGCGAACCCGAGATCCAGGATGTAAAATGCCGCAGTTATACTGCCAACCAGAATCCAGATGCCGTACATGGTTTCGCCCAGCTGAGTAACCAAGAACGGCAGCATGAAAAGCCCAACTGCTATGTTAATGACGGTTTCTAGGGTTCGAAATGCGGAGCCTTTCAAAAAACGCCGGGCAAGAGACATCCTTGAGTCCATCCGAGAAGTACTTCCATTTTGCCAAATCGGTGGTTAGACACTGTATCATTATTCCTGAATTTGTTAGAAGCTAACGACACAAATTGCTCAACAATTCTAGCATACAAGACATACCACCATGAGTATCTTTCAGACCAAGGCCTGGCAACGTGCCTGGTGGCAACACTGGGGCAGTACCAAAGGCTTTAACTTTCTAAAAGAAGGATGTTTTCAGGCAACCGGACTTTACGTTGACCGGTTTTTGTGGCTTAGGGTGCTGCCGATTAGGTGTTTACAATTTGTCGGCACCAACTACCGCCGTATTTCCACCCCCCGGTCAGAGTACCATTCTCTCATTTCATCTGAGTGTGACAGCGCTGGTTCTATCAATGAGTTGCTTGAATTTTCATGGTCCGAAGCTGTTTTCCGAGATATGTTTGCGAACTCGCTCGACGTTTCGGCGTTAGAGCTGCTAGCTGATCGTGAAGGCTGGCTTTTTAGGATAGTTGGGGAGGACACCACTTTCTGGGTTGATACGACAGGAGGTTGGGAAGGGTATCTCCTGTCGCTCGGAAGCAACACCCGTTTGAGGTTGTTCAATCGGCGTAAAGTGCTTGAACAGGTGGGTGATATCGAATTAGCCAATGCCTGGCCGAAGGAAGCATCTGTTTTTTTTCAATTGCTAAATGAATTCCATGCTAAACGTTGGGGCAGGCCGTGCTTTAATGAAAGAAGCGTGGCTTTTCACCAAGACTTTCTCTCTGCCGTTACCTCAGAAGGGGGAGAACCCCAGCTTTCCATACTTTCTTGTTCTGGTAGGCCAATATCCGTTTTGTACAATATTGCCTTCAAAGGCTGTGTGTATAACATTCAGGCGGGGTTTGAGCAGAATTTTCACAAAAAACTTTCAGTTGGTACGCTTCATCTTGGCTACTGCATTGAAGATGCTTTTCAGCGTTCTGATATTCACAAATTTGATTTTCTGGCTGGCGGCGGAAAAAATGAGAATTACAAAGAGCGGTTGGCGACAGGCTCGCAGAGCCTGGTGTCAGTGATGCTTGTTCGGAGCAAGTTGTTTCAGTTGCTGTATCGCCTGAAGTCGTATGGTAATGCGATTGCTGTAAGCGATGAAGGACTGTATAAGTAGTAACTGGTTTTGGGTAATCACTAAGGTACTTTTTTCGAGAGTTATATACATGGAGCGTATTAAAGGTGAGTCATTTTTCCGTCAATCTTGGGCTATTTGTCTATTTTTGAGTCTTACTGTCATTGGGGTTTGGCCAACTCTCTGGAGGCTTTTTGAGCGCTGGCAAAAGTTCGATGAAGCATATTCCCATGGGTTTTTGGTTTTTTTGATAAGCCTTTATCTATGCTTCGCTGCATGGAAGCGTGTGAGGCCGGAATCCGGGGTTTATTGGCCGTGGCTGTTGCCTCTAGTCGTCGCCACTCTGGTTTATTTGGCTGGCCAATTTCTGCTGGTTGAAGCTTTGCAGCAGGTAGCACTGATACCAATTTTTTTTAGCGGGTTGTTGGTATTTTGGGGGTGGCGCCAAGCTCTGCCGTTTCTAATTCCTGTTGGGTTGGTTGCTTTTACGTTACCTTTCTGGGATTACCTTTCCTTGCCATTGCAGCTAATTACAGTAGCGGCAAATAAATTTATGCTGTCTTGGCTAGATATAGAGTTTGTTGTAGAAGGCGTGTTTGTATACTTTCCCGGTGTAGGTGCTTTTGAGATTGCTCATGGTTGTTCCGGGTTACGATATTTGCTTGTTGGTATTACTTTGTCGCTGCTTTATGGTGAGCTCAACCTTCGAAAATGGAGTTCCCGAATTCAACTAGTTTTATTAGGTATAATATTTTCGTTGCTGGCTAATTGGTTTCGCGTATTTATCATCATATACGTCGGTTACGAATCAAATATGACCTCTTCTCTTATCAAAGAGCATGATTTTTTTGGTTGGTGGGTTTTTGCCGCTACACTGGTTCCACTGTTTTTTCTGGCTCGTTGGTTGGAGATTCGGGAGGCTTCTCTGATAGTCAAAGATCTGGAAACCAACCTAGTAGCTCCGGATAATAAAGCCTCAGGTTTCAGGCAGTTGGCGGTAAGTGTTCCAGTGTTGGTAATTGTCGCTGCGACTTACTTTTCAGGGCCTTTTTCAGTTGGAAAATGGAATTCAGGTAAGTCGTCAAAGTCAGTACCTGCTCTCGTAGATTCAAGTCGTTGGATGCCTTTGTTCACCCAGGAGCTTTCAGGATGGAGTCCTGACATCAAAGGAGCCGATCGATACGTTGAGGAAAGTTATGTGAGGAAGGATGAGTTAAGAGCGGACGGCGCTTCCGAGGAGGTGGTCTTTATCGGTCTGTATACCTATGACTACCAGAGGCCCGGCGCGGAAGCGGTGCAATATCATAATCGCTTTTATGATGCATCTATTCAATTGCCGGATCGTACCTTTGAAGTTGATACTGGCAGTGGTATTGAGCTATCGGGACTTACTCTTAAATATCGTGAATCCTCCGAGCATATTCACGTCGCTTATGGATACTATATTGAAGGTCGGTGGGAGAGGTTTGATCTCCAGGCGAAACTTGCCCAGCTCCCCGGTGTTTTTAATAGGCGCTCTGATGCTTCGATTTTGGTCATCGGCTTACAGTGTGCAACATGCAACGCAGAAAGAACTTTAGGTACCATTGCGTCTGAAATCCGGCCTTCCGCTCAAGACTATTTGGATGGTTTCTACTTAGCCAATTAATTAGGACTGGCGTGGGGAAGTCCTGTCGCTGGCCTGTTAGCTTCGAATAGTTTATCGAGGCGCCGCATACCTTGATCTGCGCAGCGCCTCAATCATCATTTTATGGTACTTCGTGGGATACGATCTCGGAAGGTGCACTTTTCAGTCCATCGATATCTACAACCGAAATCGTGAAATACCAGGTGCCAGAATCCAGGTTTGAGAACGTGAAATTGGTTTCCTGTCCTCCGACAATTTCCACCTCGCTCAGGCTGTTTTGACTCTGGCCGTAGCGAATTTCGTAGTGGTCTATTTCCGCAAGAGACAATGAGCTGCCGTCCATTCGCGTTCCGGGGGCGGACCATGTCAGGGTAACGGTCCCAGATTCCACTGTTGGTGCAGTTTCTGTTCCATCAGATTGTGCTGGAGGGGACCCGGTTTCTCCCAGTGTCCATGGATCAAGGCCCGAGTTGTAGGCGTCCAGGTTGGTTACGCCCGCGTTGTTGACGACGTTAGCCGCATCATTCGTTAATGGTGCGAGCCCGTGTTTTAATTCCCAGGTGTCTGGAATGCCGTCTCCATCCGAATCGGTTGAATGATCTGAAGCTGGGTCGATAGTGGTTATGGTGTCCTGAATGGATAGGGCCTGTCCGGTGCTCACATTTGTAATGCTGAATCGAGCTACTGCGCCGTATAGGCTCTCATAATACTCGATCACGATTGGCAAGTTCTCTCCGGAGCGGAGCTGGCTGTTAAAGCTGAAACTTTTTGCGCCGTGATCCGACCAGTCATTGACCATTATTTGATCATCAGCATAGAGCCGTACACCGTCATCCGTTGTTGCTGTAAAGCGATATTCGTTGGTTCCTTCGGTGTGAGGCGCCGAGAAAATACCGCTCCATCGTACGCTGAAATTATCGGCGGGTAGTTCCGGAATGGGTTGTTCTCTACCCCAGCCGAAATCTATCTCGGGCTCTACTCTTACCCGCACGAAACGGTCAAAATTTTTCCCGTCGAAATATTGGCCGGCAAAGCCTGCGATATACTCGGGCTCCAGTTCCGGAACGTCCGTAGGATCTTTCGGATCTGTTCCCTTCCGATATTCCGCTACATTACTGAAACCATCATTGTCCAGGTCGCCCTCCGCATCGTTCGGGTCCAAGGGGTCGAGTTCCCAGAGGAACTCTATTCCATCAGGGATGCCATCTGAATCCGTATCCTCAGTCGAAGGGTTCGTTCCAAGTTGGAACTCGTCGAATGCGGTCAGATAATCATTATCATTGTCAGATAGAGCGTCGCCCGCATCGGAAGGGTTAAGTCCGTGGTGAACTTCCCAATTGTCGTACAGGCCATCGCCATCTTGATCGAGCGGCGGATACGTGTCGTTGAAACTTAGATTCTGGCGCCCGTCAAAATGCCCTACGCGGTAACCTAATGTGTAGGCTTCTGCAGTTGTTAATGATGGTTCAGATTTTAGTATCCCCCATGAGGCGATGTGGGGTGCTGCAACAATTTGCCGAGACAGATTTGGCCCCTGCCAAGCCACGCTGAAATGGTCATTGCCACTGCCTTCCTTGAACCGTACTTCGAAATAATAGGAGGTATCTGCTTGCATCGGAACAACAGGCGAAGCCTGGGATGCATATTTATCGAACTCGTTGCGTGACGTATAGCCGGGTACAGTCGCCATGCGAGAAATGTTTTCTGATGTTTCGTCGTTACTGAGCCAGAACTCTGTCTCATCATCTCCAGCTACGTAGAATTGGTAGTCGCCATTTACAGGTGGAACGATGAAGCCTCGGACATAGGCTCCATAGTTGTCTCCCCTGTTATCCAAAAATTCGATGCGATCACTGTCAATAACCGCCGTGGGAGAATCAGGAAAAGCTGGATTATTGAGCATGTCAGCGATTTTAGATCCAGAGATGTTATCAAAGTAGTTAATTTTGATAATACCTGGTTCGCTTGCCTGATCTGCTGCCGTCGGCGGCAAGTCTTCAAAATCCCTGAATTGCCAGCTCTGACATCCGCTGACTACTACCACCATTGTGCCTAGCCCCAGTGCTTTTATAGTAGCCATACCTCACCCTTATTATGTTTTTAAACATTAAGTAATAAAGTATTGTTGTGAAAGGCGTGAGCCGCCACCGGCGCATAGGAACGATTGGTTATGACACCGGTAGGGTTATGCGGGTTATCCTTGATCGGTTTCTTGAAATTTGGCCAAAACTTGTTTAGCTCGATCTGTTTTTCCAGCTAATCGATAAGCCTCAACCAAATGCATGGCAATTTCTTTAGATTCGGGATCTAACGCGTGGGCTTTTTCGAGCACAGGTACGCTCTCGGGCTGCCTGCCTGTTTCGAATAAAATCCACCCGAAAGTATCTGCAATAGCTGCGTTATTCGGTGCGAGTTCATAGGCTTTCTGTGCAAGCTTTGCCGCTTTCTCATCGCCCTTTTCATAATATAGCCACGCTAAATTATTCAGGACCATGGGGTTGTCAGGGTTGATGTCCATCAGCGCCTGATAGCGCGCAATCGCTTCATCAGGCTGATTCAATTGCTGATGAGTCATCGCCAAACTTAACAGGATCGGCTGATTATTAGGGAATTGCTCAGCTGCGGCTTCCAGTTCGTCCAGCGCCTTTGGGCTTTGTCCCGAGCGGGCGAGGGCGCGCGCGTGGGCTACCTCTAATTCCGGGGTGCGGCGTTTCTCAATTGCCAATTCGTAGAGTTCAGCGGCTTGCTGGTGCTCACCGGCGTTCTCGTAGAAATTAGCTTCAACCTGATAGGGGGCGGGAGAGTCTGGATGGTGTTGTTTTACATCTTGCAAAACGTCTCGCGCTTCAGAAGTGTTCCCCTGTTGGAACTCAATGGTAGCCAGTTTCAGAGATATGCTTTCAGATTCCGGGAACAGAATTCGGCCTCTGTTTAGTATGCTCAGCGCCCGTTCAAAATTTCCCCGCTGAGCCATTTGGGTGGCTATGCCCTCGTAGACGGTCGCAACCATTGGTTCGTTGGGGCTGGGCAGATCTTCTTGTTCGCGCTCCATCAGCTGAGCAGTAAGCTCATCAACTTGTGAAGTTTCGTTGTTAATTAACGCAGATTCAAGCATCACTAAACGAGGGCCAGCGGCTTGCGGATTTTGTTCGTTAATCTTCTGCATGAACGCTGTTAGCTTGTCCCGGCCCATAGTAACTGCAGCCCCCTGAATGGCTCCAGCGTGATTGGGGTCGAGTTCAATTGCTTGCTTATAGTACTTTATTGCCTGTTCGGTGTTGTCTGATTTGCGAGCGAGATTACCCATGGCAACTAACGGGGCGGGGTTGTCAGGGGCTTTGGTCTGCGCGGTTTTGTAGTATTTTTCAGCCTCTGTGGGTTGGTCCAGGCTATTCGCGAGATGGCCTCTGGCCAGAAGCACCCGGATGCTGTCTGGATTATCGGAAAGCCAGTTGTCCAGTGTTTTTTGAGCGCTATCAGCGTCGCCGGATAGTGTCTGAATGCGGGCGGTAAGAAGCTGAGCCTGTACTGCTTCGTCAGCACCTTTTGGCACTTTGCGGATTTGTTCGAGCGCCGGTTGATACTCGTTCATTTGGGTCAGGTAGGCGGCGTAGCGAATCCTGAGGTTGTGGTTTTCTGGGTCCAGCTCAAGAGACTTTTCGAGCAGAGGGCGGCCCGTTTGCTCATCGCCCGACGCAAGCGCCGCTATGCCGACCAAGGCAAGCGTTTGGGGGTCGGACTCTTTGTTGTCGATGTTGTCGAGTATTGATTGCGCGCCTTGCGGGTCACGCATTGAAATTCGAGTGGCGGCCAATAGTTTGCGGACGCCATCGGCATCTTCCATATCCGTCAGTGGCTCGAGTAACTTTTCCGCTTCCTCCGCGCGGCCCTGCCGGAACCGCACAACGCCCAGCATAAGAGTGCTTTGCTCGTGGCCGGGGGCTTGGTTCAGCACTTCTTGCAAGTATCTGCCGGCGGTGTCTAGGTCCCCGCTTGTATAGGCGGCGGTCGCGGCTTCCAGGTTGCTTTTGATCGTGCCCGGTGCCGATTT
>Ga0098062_1000829_pt1 | contig 13958 bp, 11 predicted proteins | sample 23_taG_FD_81592 | JGI IMG/M metagenome (GOLD analysis project Ga0098062, IMG submission 81592) | Marine viral communities from Cariaco Basin, Caribbean Sea - 23_WHOI_OMZ | ecosystem: Environmental > Aquatic > Marine > Oceanic | place: Caribbean Sea: Cariaco Basin | collected 2014-11-11 | reverse complement strand
TGGCGGCGCAGCTCGTCATACTCGGGGATCGCGCTGCGCGAGGGGCTGGCGATCTGCATGAATATCGTTTTCTGGCGGCGATGCTCGAAGTCGGTGAGCAGCGCTTCGATGGCGTTGAAGCGCTGCACCAGGCCCTTGGAGTAATCGAGCCGGTCGGCGCCGATGATCAAATCGCGCTCGCCGAGATCCGCCTTGAGCTGACGCGCCTGTTCGTTGTCGCGGGAGTGCTCGGCTTCGGCGGTTAGCTCGTCGACATCGATGCCCACCGGGTAGACGCCGGTCCGAATCTTCTGGCCGTTGCACTCGATGGTGTCGCCGGAGACCACGGCGCCGAAGGTTTCGATCGCGGCCTGACGGAAAGCGTGCAGGTCGTTATTGGTCTGGAAGCCGAGCAGGTCGTAGTGGAGCAGGTCGTCGAGCAGTTCGCGGTAGCCGGGCATCGCGCGTAGCAGGTCGTAGCTGGGGAAGGGGATGTGCAGGTAGAAGCCCATCGGGTCCTTGACGCCTTCCTTGCGCAGCGCCTTGCCCAGCGGCAGCAGGTGATAGTCGTGTACCCAGATCAGTTCGCCGCCTTCGAGCAGGTTGCTCAGGGCGTGGGCGAAGCGGTCGTTGACCCGCTGATAGGCCTTGGCGTACTCCAGCCGGAAGTCCATGGCGCCAAGGTTGAAGTGGAAGACCGGCCAGAGAACTTCGTTGGAGAAGCCCAGGTAGTAGTCTTCATAGTCTTCCCTGGACAGCGGCAGGGTGGCGTAGGTGATGTTGTCGCGCTTCACGGTGGTGGGCTCGGTGATGGCCGTTTCGCTGACCTCGCCGTCCCAGCCGAACCACAACCCGCCGTATTCGTCGAGGGCGCCGGTGATCGCCACCGCCAGGCCGCCGGCCTGGGACTTGTCGGGTTCCGGGATGGATACGCGATTGGAAATGACGACGAGACGTGTCATACGGCCTCCTCCCAGTTACGACTGAGATGTGTTGCCGAGTTGATCAACCCGACCATGCTGTAGGTCTGCGGGAAGTTGCCCCACAGTTCGCGGTTGGCGGTGTCCAGATCCTCGGAGAGCAGTCCGAGGGGATTGCGGCATTCGAGCATGTTGTCGAACAGGCGCCGGGCTTCGTCCTTGCGGCCGATCGCGCAGAGCGCGTCGATGAACCAGAAGGTGCAGATGTTGAAGGCGTTCTCGGGTGGGCCGAAATCGTCGTCGGCGGCGTAGCGGAACAGGTGGTCGCCGCGGCGCAGTTCGGCCTCGATGGCGCAGACCGTGGAGACGAAACGCGGGTCGTCGGCTTCGAGGAAGCCGAGTTCATGCATCAGCAGCAGGCTGGCGTCCATGGTCTCGCCGCCGAAGCTTTCGGTGAAGGCCTGGCGGGATTCGCTCCACGCCTCGCGGCAGATGATCGCGTGCATGCGCTCGGCCTGCTGGCGCCAGTGAATCGAATCCTCGGGCAGCTCGAGCTGGCCGGCGATGCGCGCCAGCCGGTCGCAGGCCGCCCAGCACATGATCGAGGAGTAGGTGTGCACGCGGGCGCGACCGCGATATTCCCAGATGCCGGCATCGGGCTTGTCGAACAATCGCGCGGCCTGCTCGCCGAGTACCGTGAGGCGGCGAAACAGCGCCTCGTCGCCGGGGCGGGTCAGGCGCTCGTCGAAGAAGGCCTGGTTGGCCGCCAGCACGACGGCACCATAGACATCGTGCTGGATCTGGCTGTACGCGGCGTTGCCGGTGCGTACCGGCCCCATGCCGCGATAGCCGGTCAGTCCGGGCATGTCGAACTCGTCGAGCCGGGTCTCGCCGCCGATGCCGTAGAGCGGTTGCAACTCGCTCTCGGCGGCGCCGACGACCAGGTTGAGAATGTAGTTGAGATAATTCTCCATGGTGGCCGTGGTGCCCAGCCGGTTGAGCGCATGGACCACGAAGTAGGCGTCGCGCAACCAGCAGTAGCGGTAGTCCCAGTTGCGCCGGCTGTCGGCGGCCTCGGGTACCGAGGTGGTCATCGCCGCGATTACCGCGCCGGTATCCTCGAAGGTGCTCAGCTTGAGGGTCATCGCCGCGCGAATGACCGCATGCTGCCAGTCGAAGGGAATCGACAGTCCGCGAACCCATTCGTGCCAGTAGGTGGCGGTCTCACTGTGAAAGCGCTGGCACAGCGTCGTGACCGATTCGGTGACGCTTTCGTCGGGGCCGAGCAGGAAGTTGAGTTCGCCGTCGAGCACGATCGGCGATTCCTGCTGGACGTAGGTGATCGAGGCATCGGTGGTCAGACGCGTGATCCGATTGCGACCGATATAGCGAATATGGTGACTGCCCTGCGTGGTATCCGGCGTCTGGGTGCCGTATTCGCTGGTCGGGCGCAGTTTGACGCGGATCACCGGCGTGCCCGCCAGGGGCTCGACACGACGGACCAGCGCGACCGGACGAAAAGCCCGCCCGAATTGATTGAAGCGCGGGCAGAAGTCGCTGATGCGAATGCGTCCGCCGTACTTGTCGGTGAGTTCGGTGCAGAGAATTGCGGTGTTGCGCTGATAGTATTGCCTGGCGCCGACCAGATCCTGCAGCTCGATGCTGAAATAGCCGCGATCCTGGGTGTCCATCAGGTGCGAGAAGAACGGGTCGCCGTCGAAGCGGGGCAGACAGCACCAGACGATGCGCGCCTGGGCGTCGATGAGCGCGCCGATCTGGCAGTTGCCGATTAGGCCGAGCTCCAGGGTGTGTTCCGCATGGCGGAGCGGGGTCAAAGATCCCGCGTTGTCATACTCTCCAACCATGTCAGTACCTCCTGTACTGATTCAAGGGAGTAGTTTGCGGCCGTCTCATCCTGATGGCCGACACGTATGGAATGGCCGCCGCGAGCGTTGACGATACGAAAGGCGTCTTCGTCGGTGACGTCGTCGCCGATGAAAACCGGCGTGCGGCTCCGGAAGGCCGAGGTTTCGTCGAGCAGGCGGGCAACGGCGGTCCCTTTATGATAGCCGCCGGGACGCAGCTCGAGGACGCACTTGCCGTCGATCAGCTCGAAGGTGTCGCCAAGCGTCCGATGCTGGGCCTCGAAGAACTCGCGACACGCCTCGGCGAGCGCCGGAACGCTGCGGTAGTGCAGGGTCAGCGAGACGCCCTTGTCCTCGTAGTGCAAGCCGGGATGGGCCTCGACGAAGGTCGCCAGGGCATCACGGCAGGAGGCCAGTTGGGCGGGCTGATCGATCGCCGTGTGGCGCGTGCCGTCGCGGTCGCGCCATTCCAGCCCGTGAATGCCCGCCATCGGCAGGGAAACCGGTGCGAGCAGGCGCTCGAGCTGGTCCAGCGGACGACCGCTGACCACGGCCACGGCGCCGCTGAAGGCCTCGTCGAGTTCGCCGAGAATCGCCTTCAGGTGCGGAGAGACGCGGACATCGTCGGGGTGTGCGGCAAGTGACACCAGGGTGCCGTCGAAATCGAGAAACAGCGCCCAGTCGCGGCGTGCCACGGGCAGTTGCGAAGCAGGACGCTGTGAAGCAGGGCGTCGCGAAGAAGAAATAGGCGTCGAAGGTTTGTTCATGGGCCGCGAGCTCGTCTGCGTGAATGGTCGGGTGGGTCGGCGTAGCCGCTCGCCTGGGGTATCCGGAAGAGCCGCTCGGAAGCGCGGCCCGAAAGACCGGCTCGAAAGCCCGGCCCAGGAGCGCCAGAGAAAGCCCACCCATGAGGGGTGGAGCAAGGCGCCGGTTGGCAACGCGGCTGCCTGCCGGCGTTGTTCCGATACGCCCGTTCGCGGGCAGAATCGGATGGCGCCTTGCCGTAGGGCTCAGTGTTCGGCTTGCTCGAACTGCTCGGCGGCGCGCAGCGCTTCTTCCTGAGTCGCATGCTCGGAAACGACGTTCTCGTTGTCGGGCTGGCTTTCGTCGATGACCACCCAGCCGGTGATCTTTTCTTTCAGATCGCTACTGTCGAACACTGGTTCCACGCGGGCTTGTTTCTGCATCTTTTCATCCTCCGTGACGATACCGATTGTCGGCTTGGCGATGGGCCTGGAGGCCCTTGGTGCCGCTCGCCGGATGGCGGGCGGTCGTGCTTGGTGCAGGGATGGCGGGGCGCTTGTCATCCTGGACAAGCCGCCGAATCGATTGCCCGATCCGGGCTCAGTCCTCGTCATCCTCGGGAGACTGGAAGGCGCGCTTGTCGTCCGGGAGTCTCACCATGTCGCCGACGTTGAGTTCGCCGTGGCTGTCATGGCGCTTGCCATTGTCGTCGATCAGGGCGGCGACCTTGCCGATGCTGACGCCGTCCTTGTAGGCCTCGACCTGAACCCGCGCCGTGGCGCCGTGAAAGCGTGCGGTCAGCATCATGCCCGGCTGCGGGGTGACGCGGTGCTGTTCGTCCTTGGCATAGTGGGCGTCGACACTGGCGCCGCCGGGGGTATCCCATTCGATATGCTTGTGCATGGCTTTCTCCTTACCGTTGACGAAAACGCTGATTCAGCGTAGCTGCCAATCGCTTGATTTGCTGCCAGTATAGTGTCCGCTCGAGCAATTCCGGTGGATGCCTCGTGCTATCCCGGGTGCCATGCGGCACGCCGAAAGGCGAAGACACGAACGGTTACGATCGCTTGTCTTTTGGCCGGCGTGCCAGCAGAGTGAACGTTGTCTTTCAATTTCCAATAACGTCTTTCGCAATCCAACAAAGAGTGATAACAGCGATGAAGAAGACAGTACTCGCACTCGCCATTGCCGCTACCACGGCATGTGCCGGTGTCGCGCAGGCGGACGTCAAGGTAGGGTTTCTCGGCGGCTTTACCGGGGGTATCGAAAGTCTGACACCGCCGATCTTCGATGGCGCCAAACTGGCAGTGGCCGAAATCAACGAACAAGGCGGCCTGCTGGATGGCGAGGATATGGTCATGCCCTCCGGCGATACGACCTGTTCGGATGCGTCGGCGGCCTCCAACGCGGCCGACCGGCTGGTGAACAGTGAGAAGGTGACCGCGATCGTGGGGGCACTGTGTACCGGTGCGACGATCGCGGCGGCCAACAATGCGGCGATTCCCGGTGGGGTGGTGATGGTGTCGCCGGCTTCCACGGCGCCGGCGGTGACGGATCTGGACGACAACGATCTGGTCTTCCGTACCGTGCCCTCCGATGCGTTCCAGGGCGTGCAGCTGGCCAAGCTGCTGCTGTCCAAGGGGATCGAGGACGTGGCGGTGACGTTCGTCAACAACGACTACGGTCAAGGGCTCGACGACGCTTTCACCAAGACGTTCGAAGCCGAAGGCGGCACGATTTCCGCCAACCTGGCGCATGAGGACAACCGCGCCGATTACCGTTCGGAGATCGGCCAGCTTTCGTCCGGCGGCTCCCAGACGCTAGTCGTGCTGGCCTACGCCGACACGTCCGGCCAGACGATCCTGCGCCAGGCCTATGAAAGCGGGGCGTTCACCCAGTTCGCCGGTGGCGATGGCATGGTCGGCAACGCGCTGGTCGACGCAGTGGGTGCCGACGTGCTCGAGGGCATGATCGCGACACGTCCGGGCTCGCCGGATGTGCCGGGGGCGGAGGTCTTCAACGGCCTGGCCGAGAAAGCCGGTATCGACCCGAGCGCGGTGTTCGCGGCGCAGTCCTACGATGCCGCCTTCCTGCTGGCGCTCGCCATCGAGAAGAACGGCAGCGCGGATCGTGAAGGGCTTTCCGCGGCGCTGCGCGATGTCGCCACGGCGCCGGGCGAGACGATCCTGCCGGGCGAGTGGGAGAAGGCCAAGCAGTTGCTCGCCGAAGGCAAGGAGATCGACTATCAGGGCGCTTCCGGCAACCAGGAGTTCGATGACAACGGCGACGTGCCGGGCATCGTGGTCGAGATGGCCGTGGAAGATGGCAAGTTCGTGACCAAGGGGGCGGTCGAGAAATAATCCTCGTCGACTCCAGGGCAACGCCCAGGAAGACAATGCCTAGAAAGACAACGCCCAAGACGCAAAACCCCGAGCTCAGGCTCGGGGTTTTTGCGTTCAGGTGTCGCGGTTCGCGTTTGGCTGTTCGAGCGTCGCGATCAGTCGTGATGCTTGACCTTCTCAGGTATCAGCCCGCGCGGCGCGAAGCGCAATACCAGCAGGATCAGCAGGCCGATCACGAACACTCTCGCCTGCAGGGCGCGGCTGTCTAGGTTGCCCGGCTGCCAGTCGAACCAGTGGGCGCCCAGCGCGGTGACGGCGTGCATCAGCGACAGTGCCAGCGGCCCCGACATGATCCAGATCACGTAGACCAGCACGGCACCGAACAGCGTTCCCAGATTGTTGCCGGGGCCGCCGAGGATCACCATCACCAGCACCAGGAAGGTGTGGTTCAGCGGCAGGTAGCCCTGCGGGTCGAACAGGCCGTTGAAGCTGGTCAGCGCCGCACCGCCGATTCCCATCAGGATACAGCCGAAGACGAAGATCTCCTGGCGGCGGCGATTGATCGATTTGCCCATGGCGGCGGCGGAGACTTCGTTGTCGCGGATGGCGCGGATCATGCGGCCCCAGGGCGCGTGGTAGGCGCGATGGAGCAGGAAGAAGATCACCGCGATCATCACCACCGTCACCGACAGATAAAGCGCGCGGGCGGTCAGGAAGCCGACTTCGCCGGGATCCGATACCGGCCAGGGCAGCGGCGAGATGGTCGCGGTGCCACGGGTCAGCCAGTCGGAGTTCTTGAGGAAGGCCTTGATGATCTCGGCGATGCCCAGCGTGGCGATGACGAGATAGTCGCTGCGCAGGCCGAGACAGATGTGACCGATGAAGTAGCCGACACCGCCGGCCAGCGCGCCACCGATGATCCAGCCGAGCCACACCGGCAGGCCCAGGCCACCGATGAACTCCACCTGGGATTCGATATCGCCGGTGACGCTGCGTAGCCAGCTGATCATGATCAGATAGCCGACGAGCCCCGCGACGACCGCGAGGATGGTGCGCAGCAGCCTGGGAACGCCGATGCGGTCGAGGCGGCTGATGCCGAAGACGATCGCCGTGACCGCCACCATCGCCAGCAGCACCCAGCCCAGGCGTCCGGGCAGGTCGCTGGCCCAAAACTCGGGATTGACCGGGATGCTGAAGAAGGTGGCCGAGAAGCCGCCCAGGGCGACGAAGCCCATGATCCCGGCGTTGAACTGGCCGGCGTAGCCCCACTGGATGGTCAGGCCGAGCGCGAGGATGGCATAGCAGGATGCTTCCACCAGCATGCGGGTGGAGTAGGCCGGCCCCATGGTCGCGAATACGGCAAGAACGACGATGGCCAGCCCGCCGAACAGCAGCAGCTCGCGAGCGGGGAGCGCGCGCGTCGGCGGCCCGGCGGGGCGCTGGGGTGCGGGCTGTTGTGGTGAAGGCTGTTGTGGCGAAGAAGCTGTCATCAGATCACCTTCCCTTTGAAGATGCCGGTCGGTCGCCAGATCAGCACCGCGACCAGAATGAAGAAGGGTACGACGATCTTATATTCGGTACCCACCAGCGCCAGGTTGTTCGGCAGTTCCAGCCAGGTTGGCAGGCTATCGCGTATCGGCCTGAGCAGGACCGACCAGTTGAACACGGCCAGGGTCTCGGCGAAGCCGACCAGAAAGCCCCCGGCGATGGCGCCGTACGGATGGCCGACACCGCCGACGATGGCGGCGGCGAAGATCGGCAGCAGCAGGAAGAAGCTGAGATCCGGCTTGAAGGCGACGTCCAGCGACAGCAGGGTGCCGGCAATCGTGGCCAGCGAGCCGGCGATGACCCAGGTCAGGGTGATGATCAGCTTGGTGTTGATGCCGGAGGCCCGTGCCAGATCGGGGTTATCGGACATTGCCCGCATCGCCTTGCCCAGTCGCGCCCGGGTCAGGAACAGATGCAGCCCGACCACGGCGACGATGGTGACGATGAACAGGATGATCTGCGGCTCGGTCAGAATGATCGGCCGGGTGACGCCGGGCAGGTCGATGCGGAAGATCTCCTTGCGCGCGTCGACATAGAGGCTCTGCGCGCCGGTGCCGGAAAACAGCCGGATCAGGCCCTGCAGCATCAGGGTGACACCCAGCGAGGCGATCACCATCACGATCGGCTTTACGCCGTGGCTGCGCAGCGGCTGGTAGAACGCGCGATCGATGCCGACGGCGATCAGCGAGGTGACGGCCATGGCGATCGGCAGCATGACGATGGCGGTGGGCAGACCCAGCGCATCGCCGGCATGGGGAAAGGCCATCGTCAGCAGCAGGACGATGAGGGTGCCGAGGGTCATCATGTCGGCATGGGCGAAGTGGGCGAAACGCAGGATGCTGTAGATCAGCGTCACGCCGACGGCGCCGATGGCGTAGATGCTGCCGGTGACGCTACCGGCGACCACGACGTAGTTGAAGAAGTAGATCAGCTCATTCACGACGAAATCTCTGTTGGAATCGGTTTGACGCTAGGCTTGATGTCTTCGAGCTTCGAGCTTCGAGCTTCGAGCTTCGAGCTTCGAGCTTCGAGCTTCGAGCTTCGAGCTTCGAGCTTCGAGCCGGGCCGCGAACCTCGGGCGTTCCAGAATACGGCCTCAACCGCCGAGGAAGCTCTTGGCCACCTGCGGGTCGTTCAGCAGCGCCTCGCCGGTATCGGTAAATCGATTCTGGCCGGCCGCGAGCACGAAGCCCTTGTGGGCGATCCGCAGCGCCTGCTTGGCGTTCTGTTCGACCATCAGTACCCCGACGCCGGCGGCGTTGATGGTCTTCACCCGATCGAAAATTTCATTCATGTAGCGCGGCGAAAGCCCGGCGGTGGGTTCGTCCAGCAGCAGCACGCTGGGTTCGTTCATCAGCGCGCGCCCCATCGCGACCATCTGCCGCTGACCGCCGGAGAGTTCGCCGGCCGGTTGGCGGCGCTTTTCCAGCAGCGGGGGAAAGAACTCGTAGATCTGCGCCTTGAGACGCGAGGCGGTGGCGGGTTTGAGAAACGCGCCCATCTCCAGGTTCTCCTCGACGGAGAGACTGGGGAAGATGTTCTTCTCCTGCGGCACGAAGCCCATCCCCATCTCGACCAGCTTGTGCGGCGAAAGATTGGTGATGGGTTCGCCGCGCAGGCGGATCTCGCCCTGGGTGATCGTCAGCAGGCCGAAGACAGCCTTGAGCATGGTCGATTTGCCGGCGCCGTTGGGCCCGACGATGACGCCGATCTCATCGGACTCGATCGTCATGTTGACGCCATTGAGAATGTTCATGCCGCCGTAGCCGCCATGAACGTCGATTGCTTCGAGTAGTGGCATGTGTCGCTCTATGATTGTTGTGTCGCTGATGTCCCACGAGCCCGTCGTCCAGGGCCGGTTCGCAATCCTAGGCCGGTTCGGCGCCGAAGTAGGCTTCGATCACTTCCGGGTTGTTCTGGATCTCGGTGATCGAGCCTTCCATCATCACCTGCCCCTGAGCGAGCACGATGACGGGGTCGCACAGTCGCCCGATCATGTCCATGTCGTGCTCGATGACCAGGAAGGTGTACCCCAGCTCGCGGTTGAGCCGTTCGATGTTGCCCATCAGGTCGCCGAGCAGCGTGCGGTTGACGCCGGCGGCGATCTCGTCGAGCAGCACGACCTGGGCGTCGGTCATCATGGTGCGGCCGAGCTCGAGCAGCTTCTTCTGGCCGCCGGAGAGATTGCCGGCCAGTTCGTTGCGCACGTGAGAGAGGCCGACGAAGTCGAGCACTTCGAGCGCCCGCCGACGCACCTCGTCTTCCTGGCGGCGGACTTCACCGGGCTTCAGCCAGGTACTGAACAGGTTCTCGCCCTCCTGACGGGGCGGCACCATCATCAGGTTTTCCAGCGAGGTCAGGTGGCTGAATTCGTGGGCGATCTGGAACGTGCGCAGCAGCCCCTGGTGGAAGCGCTGGTTGGCGGAAAGGTGGGTAATCGCCTTGCCGTTGAGCAGCACCTCGCCGCTGTCGGGCGCAAGGCTGCCGGCGATGATGTTGAACAGCGTCGATTTGCCGGCACCGTTGGGGCCGATCATGCCGGTGATCGAACCCTTGGCGACCTGAATCGAGCAGTCGTCGATGACCGTCAGGCCCCCGAACGATTTGCGGATATTGCGGACATCGATGATGGGCGTCATCGCGTCTCCCCTGCAGCGTTATTGCTATTGTTCGTGAGAGCGCCGGTGGCGCAGCGCTCCTGGCCTCGTTGTAGCTGTATCGTTGTATCTGTACTGCCTACGGCGGGATACCCACGTCGGTACGGCGACGTACGATGAACGACGGTTGCCATTACCTGGGTACCCGGGATGTTGCCGATTGTACAGCCGTCTATCGGCATGAGTCGTGTTTCTTGAAGTACGAAGAGTCAACGCTATCGGCCCCAAACGACGACACCCGCCGAATGGCGGGTGTCGTGGATGCTGCAGTAGCGCGCGATCAGCCTTTCTTGCCGGCCCGCTTGCGCTCGTTCTCGGTCAGGTGCTTCTTGCGCAGACGAATATGGCTTGGCGTCACTTCCACCAGTTCATCGGAATCGAGGAATTCGATCGCCTGTTCGAGCGTGAACTTGATCGGTGGCGTCAGCACAATGTTTTCATCGTTACCCGTCGAGCGCATGTTGTCGAGCTTCTTGCCCTTGGTCGGGTTGACCACCATGTCGTTGGCACGGTTGTTGATGCCGATCAGCATGCCTTCGTAGACTTCCGTGGCGTGATCGATGATCAGCTTGCCGCGCTCCTGCAACGCGTAAAGCGCGTAGGCCAGTGCCTTGCCGCCGACCATGGAGACCAGCACACCGTTACGACGCTCGATGGAGGCGTCCGGCTTCAACGGGCCATAATGATCGAAGCGGCTGGTCAGGATGCCGGTGCCCGAGGTCAGCGTCAGGAACTGACCACGGAAGCCGATCAGACCGCGCGCGGGGATGATGAAGTCCAGACGCACACGACCCTTGCCATCCGGGTTCATGTTGGTCATCTCGCCCTTGCGATAGCCGAGCTCTTCCATGACCGCGCCCTGGTGCTGCTCTTCGCAGTCGATGATGACTTCTTCGTACGGCTCCTGCTTGACGCCATCGATCTCGCGGATGATGACCTCGGGGCGGCCGACGGCCAGCTCGAAGCCTTCACGACGCATGGTTTCGATCAGCACCGAAAGGTGCAGTTCGCCGCGGCCGGAAACCTTGAACTTCTCGGCGGACTCGCCCTGTTCGACACGCAGCGCCACGTTGTGGATCAGCTCCTGGTCGAGACGATCCTTGATGTTGCGGCTGGTGACGTACTTGCCTTCCTTGCCGGCGAACGGCGAGTCGTTGACCTGGAAAGTCATCGAGACGGTCGGTTCGTCGACGGAGAGTGGCGGCAGCGCTTCGACGTTGTTGACGTCGCACAGCGTGTCGGAGATCGCCAGATTGTCGATACCGGTGATGCAGACGATGTCGCCGGCGGTGGCTTCGTCGGTCTGCACGCGCTCCAGACCCATGTGGGTCATGACCTGGCCGATCTTGCCCTTACGGGTCGCACCTTCCTTGGTGATGATGCTGATCTGCTGGCTGGGCTTGACGCTGCCGCGCTTGATGCGGCCGAGACCGATGACGCCGACGTAGCTGTTGTAGTCCAGCGCGGAGATCTGCATCTGGAACGGGCCGTCGAGTTCGACCTTGGGCGGCTCGACGATGTCGACGATGCTCTTGAACATCGGCGTCATGTCGTCGGCGAGCTGATCCGGTTCCATGCCGGCGATGCCGTTGAGCGCCGAGCAGTAGATGATCGGGAAGTCGAGCTGCTCGTCGGTGGCGCCGAGGTTGTCGAACAGATCGAAGATCTGGTCGATGACCCAGTCCGGGCGCGCGCCGGGGCGGTCGATCTTGTTGACCACGACGATCGGCTTCAGCCCCTGCGCGAAGGCTTTCTGGGTCACGAAGCGGGTCTGCGGCATCGGGCCGTCGACGGCATCGACCAGCAGCAGTACGGAGTCGACCATGGACATGACGCGTTCGACTTCGCCACCGAAGTCGGCGTGTCCCGGGGTGTCGACGATATTGATGTGGTAGTCCCGGCCGTTACCGTCATTCCAGCGGATCGCGGTGTTCTTGGCCAGGATGGTGATGCCGCGTTCCTTCTCCTGATCATTGGAGTCCATGATCCGGTCTTGGCCTTCGGCCTTGCGATCCAGCGTGCCGGACTGGCTCAGGAGCTTGTCGACCAGTGTCGTCTTGCCATGGTCGACGTGGGCGATAATGGCAATGTTCCTAATGCTCTCGATGCGAGCGTTAGAGGCGTTGTCACTCATGGGGCGGTTTCCATCGTAAAATGTGTGCGCCCATGTCTAGGGGCTGTTGACGTTTCAGCGCGAACCGCGTTGCTGGGTCAAATGGCGCCAGGCCAGGCGCGGGATGCAGAGAAGGGTGTTTCCCTTTTCCAATCCCGCAACGCCGCATGGCGCCATTTGCCGCGCAACCCGAAGGGCCGGGCCAATTTTTGCACGTTGCTGCGTTATTCGTCGTGCATTTGGAATGACCAAACTGCGCTCCTCACGCCTTGCCCCGCACAAAAACTGGCTCCGGCGCGGCCGTGCATGAAACGCCGACAGCCCCTAAGTCGATGATCCACGCTCTGCGCTGGATCGACGAGTCCCCTGGGCACTGAGTAGGAGGGTCGGGCGCGCATTGTACAGGCAAGCGCGCGACACTGGCTACTTTAGTCTATCGACGTAGCGCAAGATCTTTTTTCACGGCGATCCTGCGGGCGCGAGAGAAGGTCGTTTGCCCCGGACCCGGTTCTGGCGCGCCTTTTATTGTCATCACAACTAGCTGAAAAATAGCGGTTTTTATTCTTGCGAGGATCCCGTGGAAGACGCTGAGCAGATAGGCGAGTGGGTTCGTGCCGACGTCTGGCGCATGGAGGCGCTGCGCCAGGCGCGGTCGTTGTGCCTGCCCGACTGGTGCCTGGCCGCCGGCTTCGTGCGCAATCTGGTCTGGGACCGCCTGCACGGCTATTCGCCATCCACGCCGCTGAACGATATCGATCTGATCTATTTCGATCCGGCCTATTTCGATTCGGTCCATGCCGGCAAGCGCGCCGATCGCAAGTACGAACAGCGCCTGCAACGCGCCTCGACGCTGCCCTGGTCGGTCAAGAACCAGGCGCGAATGCACGAGCGCCACGGGCATCGTCCCTATGAATCTATAGAGGAAGCGCTGAGTGTCTGGGTCGAACGTGAAACTGCGGTGGGCGTCACGCTGGGCGATGATGATTGCCTCCGCCTGATCGCGCCGTTCGGCGTGGCCTCGCTGCTGGCCGGGCGGGTCACGCACAACCCTCGGCATGGCGATCGCGAGGTGTTTCGGCACCGTGTTGCCGCTAAGGGGTGGCAACGACGGTGGCCGAAGCTCGACATTCCCGAGCTTTGAAGCCGGGCTCTGCGGCAATCTCAGGAGCGCAGGTTGCCCAGCAGCCAGTCGAACAGCCGCCCGGGGCTGTTGGCGACCGGTTGGGTAATGACGAAACGGGGCAGGAGTACCGTATCGACCGGTGGCTCCAGCCAGCCCGTACGGCGAGTCAGCACGTGTTCGATGCCCGCGCCGGTCGCGAGCCGTGCCAGGTCGTCGTCCTCGCCGCCACCGGCATAGGCGGCGATGGGCAACGGATGGCGGCACAGAATGGCCAGCTGGTGCTGGCTCTCGCGTAGTTGGGCCAGCGCCCGGGCGTCCTGGGTCAGGAATCGTGGCGGCATCAGGCTGCCGAAACGGAAAAGCCCACCTTGCTCGAGCCGCCGGATGCTGAACGCGTCCAACGTCTCGTCGGAGAAAATTGCTTCGTTACCCAGCGTCGCGGCGACAGCGTACAGCGTCGCCGGCTTGTACGACTGGTCGAGCTCGTCAACGTAAGTCTTGATCGCTTGACTGTAATGCTCGTCCCGGCTGCCGGCGACAATCGGCGGCGCGGGCAGGCCGGCTTCGACCAGCTGCTGGGCGGCACGCTCGGCCGTGTCTTCATGCCATAGCGCTTCGCCGAACGCTTCATGCCAGGAGCTCCAGGCTCGCTGAGTGACCGGGCAGG
>Ga0098062_1000822_pt1 | contig 14009 bp, 9 predicted proteins | sample 23_taG_FD_81592 | JGI IMG/M metagenome (GOLD analysis project Ga0098062, IMG submission 81592) | Marine viral communities from Cariaco Basin, Caribbean Sea - 23_WHOI_OMZ | ecosystem: Environmental > Aquatic > Marine > Oceanic | place: Caribbean Sea: Cariaco Basin | collected 2014-11-11 | reverse complement strand
GCCGCCATGCGTTATACCGAAGCCAAACTGGCGAATTATGCTGAGGTGCTGCTCAGTGAGCTGGGTCAGGGGACGGTGGAATGGCAACCGAACTTTGACGGCACCATGGACGAGCCCAGCACCCTGCCGGCGCGTTTACCGAACGTTTTGCTGAATGGCACCACCGGTATTGCGGTAGGTATGGCGACCGATATCCCGCCACACAATGTGCGTGAGGTGGCCAGCGCCTGTATTCATCTGCTCGATGATCCGAAAGCCGACATTGAAGCTTTGTGTGAGCATGTACAGGCACCTGACTTCCCGACCGATGCCGAAATCATTACGCCGAAAGAAGACCTGCGTAAACTGTATCGCAGTGGTAAGGGCAGCGTAAAAATGCGCGCTGTGTACACCATCGAAGACGGTGAGATTGTGGTGACGGCATTACCTCACCAGGTGTCCGGGGCAAAAATTCTGGAACAGATTGCTGCTCAGATGACGGCGAAAAAGCTGCCATTGGTGACGGATTTACGCGACGAATCGGATCACGAAAATCCAACCCGTTTAGTCATTGTTCCTAAATCTAACCGGGTTGATTGTGATGCGGTGATGGCACATTTATTTGCCACCACGGATCTTGAAAAGAATTATCGCGTCAATATGAACGTGATTGGTCTGGACGGTCGCCCGCAGGTGAAAAACCTGCAAATGATGTTAACCGAGTGGCTGGAATATCGTACCGGCACGGTACGTCGTCGTTTGCAGCATCGTCTCGATAAAGTACTTGCTCGTCTGCATATCTTAGAAGGTATGCTGGTGGCGTTCCTGAATATCGATGAAGTGATCGAAATCATTCGTACTGAAGATGAACCTAAGCCGGTATTAATGCAGCGCTTTGGGGTATCGGATATACAGGCTGAAGCGATTCTGGAATTAAAATTACGTCACCTTGCCAAACTGGAAGAAATGAAAATCCGTGGCGAGCAGGATGAGCTAGAAAAAGAACGCGATACACTGGAAAAGACCCTGGGTTCAGAGCGTCGCCTAAAAACGCTGATCAAAAAAGAATTAACCGCGGACGCCGAAAAATACGGTGATGACCGACGCTCTCCTGTCGTTGTTCGTGGTGAGGCCAAAGCGTTCTCCGAAACTGAACTGGTGTCGGCCGAGTCGATCACGGTTGTTCTGTCGGAAAAAGGCTGGGTACGTGCGGCCAAAGGCCATGATATCGATGCCGAAAACCTCAGCTATAAATCTGGCGATAAATATTTATTATCGGCACCAGGAAAGAGTAATCAGAACGCGGTATTTATCGACAGTACCGGCCGCTCCTATGCTCTGGCAGCTCACACCTTGCCGTCGGCTCGGGGGCAAGGGGAACCACTCAGCGGTCGTTTGAATATTCCGGCCGGTGCTCAGTTCCTGGGGCTGGTGATGGGACCGGATTCTGATCAGTATCTGATGGCGACCGATGCCGGCTATGGTTTTATCACCAATCTGGGTGATATGCAGAGTAAGAACAAAGCCGGTAAAAATCTGCTGACGGTGCCGGACAATGCGCGCGTGTTAGTGCCTGGTAAGATTATTAATCCGGAAAAAAGCTGGATTGCCGCGGTCAGCAACGAAGGCCGTATGTTGGTATTCCCGGCAGCCGATGTACCGGTAATGGCACGTGGTAAAGGCAATAAGATGATTAATATTAATTCTGCCAAGGCGGCTGCCCGGGAAGAATTAATGGTGGCCTGTGTCGCTTTCAGTGAAGATGACACCATTCTGGTTTACGCTGGTAAGCGCCATATGAAACTGAAGTTTGCCGACCTCGAACATTATCAGGGCGAGCGCGGTCGTCGTGGCAATAAACTGCCTCGTGGTTTCCAGAATGTGGACGCCATGGAAGTGGTGCGTAAAGGCGACGACTGAAGCGGAAATCAACCGTAACAGCGTCACAATAAAAAACGCCGTTTAACATGTTTTAAACGGCGTTTTTGTTTATCGGGAGGCTGATGAAGGATGCCGTCCAGGATAGCGTGTTGAAGACTTAACCTACTTCAAACAACCGGAAGCAAAACTCTTTGGTTGTTTTACTTTTTCTCTCATTCCAGTTTTGCGGAAACTCAGGCGTTAACGTGGCTTCGTGCTCGATATAAACCAGCGCCCCCGGTAATAGCCGAAGTTTCTCAATGGCGGGCTGCAGCAGATCTTTATGAAACGGCGGATCAAGAAATACCAGGTCGTAAGGCTCCGGGTTCTGATCCAGCCAGGTGAGTGCATCACCGGCCCAGACCTGGGCATTTTCAGCGCCTAGTGTTTGCAGATTCTCTTTTAACTGTAAGGCGGCTTTGGCGTGTTTTTCGAGAAAAATCACTTCTTTGGCGCCACGGGATAAGGCTTCGAAACCCAGCGCCCCACTGCCGGCAAACGCATCCAGCACCCGAGCCCTTTCAACATCAAATTGCAGCCAGTTAAAGACCGTTTCACGCACCCTGTCCATAGTCGGGCGTAATCCATCAATGGCGGGAAAGCGCAGGCGGCGCGAACGCCATTGGCCGCCAATAATCCGGAGTTGTTGCGTCGGTGTGGATTTACTCACGTTGCTGTCCTGCTGAAATCTGCTGTTGCCTGCAGCTCAGGTAGTCTCTGGCCGCGGTTTTCTGACGTTGCGCCAGCGCCCGATAGAGCGTGGGGTAGTAGTCAGAGGGGGGGCGATGGTAGGCAATGTGCGATTGAATGTCGAGTTGGCCAGCGTGGCTTAACCATTGCTGACGCAGTTGCTGACTTTGTTGCTGGCGGAACTGCTGCCATTGCTGGCGTTTGGGTAATGGTCTGGAGAGTATTGCCTGGGGGGCAGCCAGGTGTGTGGTGGCGATGGGCCAGCCATCACGAAACCAGCTGGCTGCGACCGGGTAATTGCGTTCGCATGAGTCCTGAGGTTGATAGTCAGACCGCTGTTGCTGAGCTTGCTGATTCTCAGCGGCAGCGACCAGCTGCGCCGAGCTGATCAGCCAGGCGGCAATGGCCTGGAAGTCGGCCGGTTGCCACGGACCTTGCAATAACAGGGCGGTGGTCTGCTGTTGTGATATTGATGGTCGCTTTTGGGTCAGTGTGGTTTGCCACTGCTGCGCCGTTAACGCGATATCCTGGTAATGTCCGGCGGCATCAATGGCGCGGATATGGCCTTGTGGCAGGCTGGTTTGTTGCCAGTAGACGGCAATGCCCTCCTGTGAGTGCCAATGGTGCCACGACACCTCGGGCAGCGGCGCCAGTGGGAGGTCGGCCAATGGCTGTTGTTCCAGTGATTCTGGTGTTGGTGTCAGTGTCAGCTGCAACCAGGCAACCACCGCGACACAGGCGACAATAATGATATTCAGGGTACGGCGGCTGAATCTCACGCTCGCGTCCTTATTCCTTATAGGGTTTAGTGTTAGGATAGCGGACTTTAACTGTTATTGGATTCCAGCGTGTGTGACCTGGCTCAGGCCGCCGGATTCCGGATTGCATCCCTGTTTCTGTGAGCAACCCATGTTTGATTTTTTTAAGCGCAAAAAGAATGCGCCGCAACAACCTGAAGCCACACCGGCAGAACAACCTGAAACGACATCGGCAGAACAGCCTGAAGCGACACCGGCAGAACAGCCGGAAAAGAAGCCTGCTGAGGCAGAGCTGCACAGTGCGGTTCAGGCTGCCGAAGAAATAGTCGCTGAGCAGCAGGCACTGAGCCCAGAATCCAGCGAACCTGTGCAGCTTCAGGCGGTGGACTCGACGCCCGCTGAAGCAGCGACGTTCTTTGAAGAGGCGGATGACCGCCCGCAACAGAAAGAAGAAAAGAAAAAGGGTTTCTTTGGTCGTATTCGCGATGGCCTTAGCAAAACCCGCAGCGGTCTGACCGATGGCCTGGCGGATTTGCTGCTGGGTAAAAAAGAAATTGATGATGACCTGCTGGAAGATCTGGAAACCCAGCTGATCATGGCCGATGTGGGCATGGAAGCGACCCGGGAAATTATGGATCGCCTGACCGCCCGCATTTCCCGTAAAGAACTGAGTGACTCCGATGCTTTGTTTGAAGCACTGATCGAGGAGTTACAAACCATGCTGGCCGTGGCGCAGCAGCCGCTGGTGATCGACAGCGACAAATCGCCGTATGTGATTCTGATGGTGGGGATTAATGGTGTTGGTAAAACCACCACCATCGGTAAGCTGGCAAAGCAGTTCCAGAACCGTGGCAGAAGCGTAATGCTGGCGGCGGGTGATACTTTCCGTGCGGCAGCGGTAGAACAATTGCAGGTGTGGGGCGAGCGTAACAATGTGCCGGTGGTAGCGCAGCATACCGGGGCGGATTCCGCATCGGTGATTTTTGATGCCGTTGAAGCCGCCAAATCGCGAAATGTGGATATTCTGATTGCTGATACCGCTGGCCGTTTGCACAACAAAGACAACCTGATGCAAGAGCTGGAAAAGGTCGTGCGGGTGATGAAAAAACTCGACGACAGTGCGCCGCATGAAGTCATGCTGGTGCTGGATGCCGGTACTGGCCAGAACGCCATCAATCAGTGCAAGCAGTTCCTGCAATCGGTGGGCGTCACCGGCCTGACACTGACCAAGCTCGACGGTACGGCGAAAGGCGGCATTATTTTCGCTCTGGCTAAACAGTTCGAAATTCCGGTGCGCTTTATTGGTGTTGGCGAAGGCATTGATGATTTGCGGCCGTTTAATGCCGACGAATTTACCCGCGCTTTGTTTAAGCGCGATGAATAACGAATAACAATAAACGGCTTAAACCAACTTTTGGGGACCTCATGGCAAACTCGGATGTAATGGTTCGTTTTGACCGTGTCAGTAAGCGCTACACCAGTGACAGCGGCGCTGGTAAAGAAGCGCTGAGCGCTGTGAACTTTGAGTTAAAGCGTGGCGAATTTGCCTTCCTGACCGGCCACAGCGGTGCCGGTAAAAGCACTCTGTTGAAGCTGATGATGCTGATGGAGCACCCCAGCCGCGGCCAGGTCATTATTGATGGTCAGAATCTGGCGCGCTTACGTCAGTCGCAGGTGCCCTTCCATCGTCGTAAGGTCGGCGTTGTTTTTCAGAATCACCAATTGTTATTTGATCGCAGCGTGTTTGATAACGTTGCGTTGCCGTTGCAGATCGCCGGTTATACCCCGGCCGAAGCCGGACGCCGGGTGCGTGCTGCGCTCGATTCTGTTGGCTTGTTGGGCATGGAAAAACGTAATCCGATCGAGTTGTCCGGTGGTGAACAACAGCGCGTGGGGATTGCCCGTGCGGTAGTGAATAAGCCACCACTGCTACTGGCGGATGAGCCAACCGGTAACCTCGACCCGGAACTGTCGGAGGAAATCATGCAGCTGTTTACCCGCTTTCAGCAGGTGGGCGTCACCGTATTGATTGCCACCCACGATATCGCCCTGATTGAACGCATGGGCCACCGCCGCCTGATTCTTGATCAGGGCAAAATGATACAGGGACAGCTGAAGGAGGGAGTGTATGGCGCCTAAAAGCAGCCAGGGAGCTTCCGGTCATAACATCAGCCTGAGCGCCCGTTTCTCGGCCTGGTTCAGCCATCATCAGCTCACCGCGGTGGAAACCCTGGCGAAATTACTGAGCAACCCGGGCGCAGCGCTGCTGACCTGGTTGGTGGTCGCCATTGCGCTCACGCTCCCCGGGGCGTTATGGATGACGCTGGATAATATGGAGCAGCTGAGTGGTCGTTTTCAGGCATCTGGCCGGATTACGCTGTACCTCACACCGCAAACCGATAGTCGCCAGGGGCAGGCGTTGGCGCAACGCATCAACGCCTTGCCGCTGGTGAATAACACCGAATTCATTGACGCCGATACCGCCTTGCAGGATTTTCGTGATAACAGTGGTCTGCAGCAGGCGCTGGATTTCTTGCCGGAAAATCCGTTGCCAGCGGTGATTCTGGTCGAACCGCCGCTTGGCATCGATACCGCAGACGTGAATCAACTGCTGGAGCAGTTGCACGCCTATCAGATTGTCGACTCTGTACAGCTGGATATGGCCTGGGTAGAGCGTTTGCTCGCCATGCTGGCGCTGGGAGAGCGGTTGATCTGGGTCCTGGGAGTGCTGCTGGCGCTGGCGATTCTTCTGGTGGTGGGGAATACCATCCGACTGGCCATTGCTGCCCGGGTTGATGAAATCCGGGTCACCAAGCTGGTAGGTGGTACCAATGCCTATGTCCGCCGTCCGTTCCTGTATACCGGCTTATGGTACGGCTTTGTCGGCGGTTTGCTGGCCTGGCTGCTGCTGGTCAGCTGCTGGTTACTGTTGTCGGGGCCGGTAGACGAGCTGGCGCGACTGTATGGCTCCGGGTTTGAGCTGAAACCGTTATCGGCGGCGGCGGCAATGACCCTGCTGTTGTCCGCAATGCTGCTCGGCTGGCTGGGTGCCTGGTGGTCGGTTGCCCGGCACCTGGATCAGATTGAACCCTGATATGTGATGGTATTGGGTGTCATAAAAGTCTTAATTGGCTAAAATTAAGAAGGATTGTTCCAGTAAGGAACTGCAAAGAGGGATTGGTTGTCTCAGTTTTCAGGTGCTAAACTTCTTTGCCATTAAAGCCCTGTATTGGGGCGATTATTGAAGCGTAAGTTTCAGGAGTGTTCGATGAACCAAGGTCTGTTAGCCGTTAATGCACTGTCTCCGGGAGCCAATCTGGAGGCATACATCACGACGGTTAATGCTATCCCCGTGCTCACTGCCGACGAAGAAAAAGTGCTGGCAGAGCGACTGCATTACGAAGGTGATCTGGAAGCGGCACGTCAATTGGTTATGTCGCATATGCGCTTTGTTGTGCATATCGCTCGCAGCTATTCCGGTTACGGTCTGAATCAGGGTGATCTGATTCAGGAAGGTAACGTTGGCCTGATGAAAGCCGTTAAACGCTTTAACCCTGAAGTGGGGGTTCGCCTGGTGTCCTTTGCCGTGCACTGGATTAAGGCCGAGATCCACGAGTTTATTCTGCGCAACTGGCGCATTGTGAAAGTGGCAACCACTAAGGCTCAGCGTAAGTTATTCTTCAACCTGCGTTCGAAGAAGCAACGTTTGGGCTGGTTGAGCCAGGATGAAGCCAAGTCGATTGCCGATGAGCTGGGCGTTGAAACCAAAACCGTGTTTGAGATGGAAGGTCGTCTCAACGCCCACGATGCCGCATTTGATGGCGGAGTCGATGACGATAACGAAGATTCGGCACCTCAGGCTCCGGTGTACTATCTGGAAGACCACAGTGCTGACCCGGCAACGCTGGTTGAAAACGACAACTACGAGCAGGATGCTCATGGGCGTCTGGCGAATGCGCTGTCGGAGCTGGATGAACGTAGCCGCAATATTCTGCAACAACGCTGGCTGGCTGAAGAGAAAGCCACACTGCACGATCTGGCTGCGATTTATGAAGTATCCGCAGAGCGTATTCGACAGCTCGAGAAAAATGCCATGAAGAAGCTCAAGGCCGCAATGGGAACCGATCTGGTTCTGGCATGACAGCCTACGCTCAGCATGAAAAATACCGCGCAGATGTCGCGGTATTTTTTTTGCCCGCACGGTGCAGGCTTGTGTTGTTGCTGTGTGCTGGTGTTATCTTGCGGTGGTGCTTTCTTTCGGTGCAGCTGTCTCGCAGTGATGTTAACGGGAGCCTGCAGGCTGTTCGGCCCAGGCGCGCAGTAACTCATCTTTGGGCAGTGGGCGGCAATACAAGAAGCCCTGCGCAAAGTCACACTCCTGCTGAATCAGCATGGCCTGGTGGTCATTACTTTCGACCCCTTCGGCCAACACCTTAATATCCAGTTTGTGCGCCATGGCGATGATGGCACTGACGATGGCTTCGTCACTGGGATCATCCAGCAGGTCGCGGATAAATGACTGATCAATTTTCAGCACATCGATCGGCAATTGTTTCAGGTAGCTCAGCGATGAATAGCCGGTACCGAAGTCATCGATGGCAATGGTGATTCGTCGTTTCCGTAACTCTTCCAGCAGCAGGCCAGCTTCACGGATGCCATCAATCAGCAGGCTTTCGGTGACCTCTAATGATAAATACTCGGGTGCCAGCTGGCTTTGCTGCAACGCCTGATCGATGACATCGGCCAGGTGTTTACCGTGCTGGAACTGATAAGCCGACACATTGACGGCCACTTTAACGGCAGGAAAGCCTTGTGCCTGTAACGCTTTCAGTTCATGACAGGCGGTGCGTATCACCCAATCGCCAATCGGGCCAATCATGCCGGTGTCTTCCGCCAACGGGATAAACTCCAGCGGCGAGATCATGCCCCGTTGTGGATCATTCCAGCGAATTAACGCTTCCACTCCGGTGATTCTGCCACTCAGCAAATCGATTTGTGGCTGGTAATACAGCTCAAAATGATCGTGCTCAATGGCATGACGCAGACGGTTTTCCATCTCCAGCCGTTGTTGTGCCTTCTCATTCATATTGGCGGTGAAGAACTGGAAGTTATTCTTACCTTCGCCTTTGGCGTGATACATGGCGATGTCGGCATTGCGGATCAGTTCATCCGGGTTATGGGTGTCGCCCGGGTAGACTGAGATACCAATGCTGGTGCCAATGACTACCTGATGGCCGGATACGTCGATGGGCTGTTTCAGCTTCTGAATGATGGCATCGGCGATGTCGGCGATTTTACCAACGGTGTGCATATTGCTGAGGATAATGGTGAATTCATCACCGCCGAGGCGGGCAACGGTATCCTCTTTACGGACCTGCTGACTGAAAATAGCGGCCACCTGCTGCAGCAGCTCATCGCCGAGGTTGTGGCCGAGCGAATCGTTGACGGTTTTGAAGTTATCCAGATCGAACATCAGCACCGCCACCATGCTGTCCGGCTGACGACGGCAGCTTTCGATGGCCTGGTTCAGGCGATCGGCCAGTAGCCGGCGGTTGGGAAGATTGGTTAACGGATCAAAAAATGCCAACTGCTCGATGGTCTGCTGGGCGTGATGCAGGTTGGTGATGTCCTCGAACGTTGAAACGTAATTGACGATGTCTCCGGCATCGTTCATCAGTGGCGAAATTGACTGAGAGGCCCAGAATGTACTGCCGTCTTTGCGGGTAATCTGCAGCTCGCCATCCCACTGACGCCCGGAGCGAATGACCCGCACCAGCTCACTGATCGGGTCTTTGTCTTTGGTATTGCTGTACAGAATCATCGGGCTGTCAGTCTGCACTTCAGTCAGTTCAAAGCCTGTCATTTCCACGAATGAGCGGTTGACGTATTCGGCGTGGAAGTCGGTGTCGGTGATCACAATGGCGTTATCACTTTGTTCGACCGCCATCGAGAGCTGGCTGAGTTTGTGCTGGGTTTCCGCTTGCGCCAGCTTCTGTTGTAAGCGCTCCAGAGCCACGCTGATGTCAGTCCCCAGAGTCGCCAGCAGAGCCAGCATTTCCCGATCGAACGCTTCCGCGGTGGAGGAATAGAATGCGCAAATACCGATGACCCGGCCATTATTGTGTAACGGCACAGCCGCCAGCGAGTTATACCCACGCTCACGGGCTGCTTTGCGCCACGGTTCGAAGGTCGGGTCGCTCAGGGTGTTGTTGACACAGGTAACGCGATTCTCGCGCGCGGCACTGCCGATTGGGCCATACGCCAGCTCTGAGTCATCGATACGCACTTCAATACTGGATAAGTAACCTTTGTGATCGCCGGACGAGGCTTTGGGGCGGATGACGTGGCCATCGATAAAGCCGATCCAGGCCATACTGAAGCCACCGTAACGCTGGGCAATAAAACAGATATCCTGCAGTACCTTGTCTATGGAGTTCGCCTGGGAAATGACCTTGTTTGCCTGGGTGAGTACGCTGTAGAGCTTGTTGAGTGTGATCGAGCGCTCTTCGGCTTGTTTGGCCGCCGAGATATTGCGCCGGACGTGAACCATGCCGGCATTGGCAGCACCGTGGCGGATATCAGACAAACTGACTTCGTACCACTGACCCCAATGGCGATCGTAATACTGATGGCCGGAGAGTGGTTTGCCGGCGTAAATCGATTGGCAAATTTCGCATTCATAAGCGGGCTGACTATGGTCATGCTGCAGCTCATGGCAATGGCGACCAACCGCCTGATCGGATGTCAGGCCGGAGTGTTTGCGCACCGCCTGATTCACCTGGCGCACGATGCCTTTGCTGTCGACCAGAATGGTTTCGTCCGGAATCGCGTCGTAGGTGTTTGCGTCACGGGCGAGGTTACGGAACGGCTCGCGCAGGCTGGATTCAATCAGGGCAACGTAGATTGCCCAGAATGAGAACAGTTTCAGGAAGTGGCCAACCACCAGGCTCAGGCTGTGGAAGTCAGCGTACAGCGTGAACGACAGTTCGGCGGCGATGGTCATCGCGATGGAGGTGTACGTGAGCAGCAGCACCCGGGCGTCGATTTGTTGCCGTTGACGCTGCAGTACCCAGACGGCCGCCAGTAAGATGATAATGATCAGGTATTCGCACATGACTTTGACGGGGGTCAGCCCCTGACCATCAATGAACATATCCGGTAACACTCCGCTCACCACCAGTGCTGTACTGCTGAACAGAACACACAGGGACGCCAGCAATATGGTGCGCGGCTGGAAATGACGCAGCATCGACAGCGGTGCCAGCAACAGCATAAAGGCTTCCGCAAAGCGTGACACAATCCAGAATTGAATGGTGACATTGCCGGACAGCGACGGGAAAAACGGCATGCCGCCGAACGTCATCGCATGAGCCATATCCAGCATGCCGACGGTGTAATAACCACAGCCCAGCATCAGCAGATATTGATTGTGCGCCAGCGTGTGGGTATTCCAGGCGACAATAAAACACACCAGAGCGATGCCCGAGGCAAACAGTTCCACCAGGGTGTGAAACAACAACGAGTCATATTGCACCACCGGAATCAGAGCCAGAGCCATCAGGGCGGGCATCCACCAATGTTGGCGAAGGTGGGTCAGCAGGTCGTATACGGCTCTGGACGGCAGCAAAGGGGTGTTTCCTGTTCGGTCATGCACTGTTTGTGTGCCTTTAAGCTTAGAAAAGAATAACTTCAGAGCAACTCAGTGCGTGGATTTGCTTATGCCTGGCGCCATGTTGGCCACGTTGCTCAAAACCGCCGCTGGCAGGTGAAGGCACAGGAGTACGCGGTTAGCCGGGCAAAGTGAGGAGTTAGCTGGGCTAAGCCAGGAGTCAGTTGAGGGGAGTCAGTGGGACACAAGAAGGTAGTGAAATACCATTGCTGTCGAATAAGCCAGAGCCCGACGACAGCAGGTCACCGTTGTTGGGCTCAGGTTAATACCAGCCAATTATTGATTCAGCCAATCCATATACGCGAACACACCTTGTTCAACATCTGCGAATGGCTCGCTGTAACCCGCGTCGCGCAGTTTGCTGATATCGGCTTCGGTAAAGCTCTGATACGCACCTTTCAGATGATCCGGGAAGGGTACGTATTCTTTATGACCGCTCAGGCCACGCTCGCCATGCCACTTAATAACGGCATCGGCGACGTCATTAAAGCTCTGGCAGCTGCCGGTGCCCAGGTTAAAGATGCCGCTTTGTTGTGGGTTTGCCATAAACCACAGGTTTACTTTCACTACGTCGCCAACAAAGACGAAGTCACGACGTTGTTCGCCGTCGCCATAGCCGCCGCTGCCACCAAACAGTTTGCAGATGCCGTTATCTTTTAACTGATTGTTAAAGTGGAACGCTACCGATGACATCGAGCCTTTGTGTTGTTCACGTGGGCCGTAAACATTGAAATAACGGAAACCAACTACCTGACTTTCGAAGGTATGTTCGATGGAGCGCACGTACTGATCGAACTGCCACTTGGAGTAGCCATAAACGTTTAATGGCTTTTCGTGGGAGCGTTCTTCTTTAAATACATCACTGCCGCCGTACACTGAGGCGCTGGAGGCGTATAAAAACTGGATCTTTTTTTCCAGACAGGCGTGCAGCAGGATTTTGGAATATTCGTAGTTATTTTCCATCATAAACTTGCCGTCCCACTCGGTGGTGGAAGAGCAGGCACCTTCGTGGAAAATGGCTTCAACGTCGTCGAGGATGCCATCGTCGAGTTGCACGCGCTGAATAAAATCGTCTTTATCCAGGTAATCGGCGATATCACAGTCGCTGATGTTGTAGAACTTTTTGCCGTCGGTTAAATCATCGACCACGATGATGTCTTTGCGACCCTGTTCGTTCAGGGTTTTTACGATGTTGCTGCCGATAAAACCGGCGCCACCGGTAACAATAATCATATTTTCATTCCTGTAAAATCAGCATCAGAACATGATCAATAGTTCTCTCGGGGACGCGGTGGATACATCCCTGTACGCTCGGGCGCTGCTCCCTGCAGCGCACGCCCCGAGCCAAACTATTCATCACATTCTGATTGTATAAATTCTTAAATCAGAGTGTGGCAATGGACAGCCTAGTCCGCAGCCTCTTCCGCCTGAATACGTTTAACAATAGCGGTGGTGGAGCAGTTATCTTTAAAGCTGAGAATAATGACGTCTCCACCATTTTTCTGCACACAGCTGCCACCTGCGATTTCTTCAATCTTGTAGTCGCCGCCTTTCACCAGGATATCCGGCAATACACTGCAGATCAGACGTTCGGGAGTGTCTTCACCAAAAGGCACCACCCAGTCGACGCTCTCCAGACCGGCCAGTACCGCCATACGGTGATCCAGAGGATTAATTGGTCGGGTCGGGCCTTTTAAGCGGCTGACGGATTCATCGGAATTTACCGCCACTAATAACCGATCCCCCAGTGCTTTGGCTTCTTTCAGATATTGCACATGGCCGGGATGAATAATGTCGAAACAGCCGTTGGTCATCACCAGAGTTTCACCGCGGGCGCGGGCTTCTTCCACTAACAGCAACAGGCTTTGCTCATCAAAGATGCCAGCGCCCTGATGGCTTTCACTGCGAATTTCCTGGCGTAATTCTTCGGTGGAAACGGTAGCGGTACCCAGCTTGCCAACCACAACGCCGGCAGCGGTATTGGCCAGTGCTGTTGCTTGTTGCAGGTTTTGTTTTGCCGCCAACGACGCTGCCAGCACCGAGATTACGGTATCACCGGCACCGGTGACGTCATACACTTCGCGCGCTTTGGTTGGCAGGTGGAAAGGCTCCTGATCACGCTCAACCAGGGTCATGCCTTTTTCACTGCGGGTCACCAGTACGGCTTGCAGGTCATAGTCCTGAATCAGGGTGCGGGCTTTGGCGACTAAGGTATCGTCGTCTTGTGCACTTCCCACTACGGCCTCAAACTCACTCAGGTTCGGTGTGATTAAGGTGGCACCGCGGTAGCGTTCAAAGTCAGTGCCTTTGGGATCGATCAGTACCGGCACCTGATGACGGCGGGCACTTTCGATCAGACGCTGGGGATTGCTCAGCGCACCTTTGCCGTAGTCCGACAGGATCACCACACCGGCTTGAGCCACCCTCTGATCAAACGACTGGTACAGACTGCTGAGGTCGGTGGCATCAAACGCTTCTTCAAAATCAAGACGAATCAGCTGTTGATGGCGGCTCATGATGCGCAGCTTGGTAATGGTCGGATGTAACGGATGCTTGAGGAAGTCGCAGTCGATGCGGGCATCGCTGAGCATGGTTTCCAGTGCCTGGCCGTTATCGTCGTTGCCGATGATACCCATCAGATCAACCGCCGCACCCAGGGTGGAGATGTTCAGGCCAACGTTACCAGCACCGCCGGCACGATTTTCGATATCCTGAATTTTCACCACCGGAACCGGTGCTTCCGGCGAAATACGCGAGGTTGGGCCCTGCCAGTAACGGTCGAGCATTACATCACCAAACACCAGAACCCGGGCCTGGTGGAAATCGGGAATGGTTACATCCATCACAGAAATCACACACAACTTTTGAAGGCGGGCAGTGTAACACAATGGTTGTGGCTAGTTTCACCGCGCCTGTGGTTGTGAAGCGTTTCACCGCGTTTTCCGCCGCCCTGTGCAGACCGGACCAATACGACAGCGGATGACAACGCCTGC
>Ga0098062_1000800_pt1 | contig 14373 bp, 11 predicted proteins | sample 23_taG_FD_81592 | JGI IMG/M metagenome (GOLD analysis project Ga0098062, IMG submission 81592) | Marine viral communities from Cariaco Basin, Caribbean Sea - 23_WHOI_OMZ | ecosystem: Environmental > Aquatic > Marine > Oceanic | place: Caribbean Sea: Cariaco Basin | collected 2014-11-11 | reverse complement strand
CTCACCATATTTAACAATTAAAGCACCATTGTGGTGATGACGCCGACTGTATAGGGATCGGACATTGGGCGAACCACTGATGGCCGGGCATGGCGGTTCATCCCCGCCTGTGCGGGGATCGGTGCTCTGGCGGCTCTCTCATGATGATCATTTGCGGTTCATCCCCGCCTGTGCGGGGATCGGGCCTTGAAGAACTTAGCCCCTTGTAGCTTCATCGGTTCATCCCCGCCTGTGCGGGGATCGGTTGCGTTTGAGGACTAGGCCAACAGGCCCGCGCGGTTCATCCCCGCCTGTGCGGGGATCGGTCCGGCAAAAAGCTGGTATCAGCACCCGTTGCCGGTTCATCCCCGCCTGTGCGGGGATCGGTATGTGTTTATAACCTCGCGCTGCTGATCCTCCGGTTCATCCCCGCCTGTGCGGGGATCGGGCTAGGAAGGACCCGAATTTTTTTTGCACTAGCGGTTCATCCCCGCCTGTGCGGGGATCGGCTGCAGCCGCATGAGCTGGCCATGGCGCAAGGCGGTTCATCCCCGCCTGTGCGGGGATCGGTGGGTCGGGATGGCACGACGCTTCGTGCCTATCGGTTCATCCCCGCCTGTGCGGGGATCGGTGCCGACGATTAGCGATATTGACGAGGGGGATCGGTTCATCCCCGCCTGTGCGGGGATCGGGCCACCAGTTCCTAGTCTGGTCTGCAATGGGTCGGTTCATCCCCGCCTGTGCGGGGATCGGTGCGTCTTTATTTCAAGGCCGCCTTTGGTCTGCGGTTCATCCCCGCCTGTGCGGGGATCGGATGAAGCTGGCAATGCAGTGGACAGGGCTGAGCGGTTCATCCCCGCCTGTGCGGGGATCGGCTGCGTGAGCATCTTTTCGCGCAGCTGGAGCGCGGTTCATCCCCGCCTGTGCGGGGATCGGGCTTCACTACGATCCACAGACTGGAATATTCACGGTTCATCCCCGCCTGTGCGGGGATCGGGGGTCTCACGACCAGACCGCGTAAGCATCGAACGGTTCATCCCCGCCTGTGCGGGGATCGGGCGCGCTTGTCTCTCAAGTAGTCGGCTGGATCCGGTTCATCCCCGCCTGTGCGGGGATCGGCTTTTCACTGCCGGGCGGACTAAACGGGACGCCGGTTCATCCCCGCCTGTGCGGGGATCGGTCGACAGCATTAAGTCAAAGGCCCGGATCCTGCGGTTCATCCCCGCCTGTGCGGGGATCGGATCACTAACACGGTCGAAACAGTTGAGTGCCGCGGTTCATCCCCGCCTGTGCGGGGATCGGCACCATGGCCGTGCTGAATAGTTTGCCGTGTTCGGTTCATCCCCGCCTGTGCGGGGATCGGTCATATTGCTCATGGCTCAAGCGGATGAATGTCGGTTCATCCCCGCCTGTGCGGGGATCGGTCGCAACCGACGCCCGCCCATGTTGGCCGTCACGGTTCATCCCCGCCTGTGCGGGGATCGGGTGATGTTGATTTAAAGCCCGGCAAATGCTCCCGGTTCATCCCCGCCTGTGCGGGGATCGGAAGCTGGCATAAGAAAGCTAGCAAGTGGCAAGCGGTTCATCCCCGCCTGTGCGGGGATCGGAGCTAGATGTAACGCACGAATGGGGTTTGGTGCGGTTCATCCCCGCCTGTGCGGGGATCGGAAACGTCTGTTTAGCAACAAACAGTACCTTGCCGGTTCATCCCCGCCTGTGCGGGGATCGGTGCTTCTAAATTAAAGCTCTTTTCAAGCGCCACGGTTCATCCCCGCCTGTGCGGGGATCGGCGAATTGCGTTTCCTGCAAAAGCAGGCGAAGCCGGTTCATCCCCGCCTGTGCGGGGATCGGCTGAATGGCCAGGCTCAGGAGTATCGCCGTCGCGGTTCATCCCCGCCTGTGCGGGGATCGGATGCGCCTCGCACGGCGTAATAACCCGAGAGCCGGTTCATCCCCGCCTGTGCGGGGATCGGTAACCTAAGCGCATCGGCTAAAAAATCCATCGCGGTTCATCCCCGCCTGTGCGGGGATCGGCTGTAATGAGTAACGCACCACACGGCGCGAGGCGGTTCATCCCCGCCTGTGCGGGGATCGGTGGCGCACAAAATCTGCTGCGAACTATTCCGGCGGTTCATCCCCGCCTGTGCGGGGATCGGATGCTCTCCTTATGCGTAGACGTAGCAGATGGCGGTTCATCCCCGCCTGTGCGGGGATCGGGATATTCAAGCCAACATCTCGGATTGCTATTACGGTTCATCCCCGCCTGTGCGGGGATCGGAAGAAGGCGATACCGAAGAGTTAAAGCGGCGTCGGTTCATCCCCGCCTGTGCGGGGATCGGCGAAAGCGATCCTGACGCGCTCAACTGGTACCCGGTTCATCCCCGCCTGTGCGGGGATCGGCCCCTCACGCAGGGGCTTTTTTAATACCAGGACGGTTCATCCCCGCCTGTGCGGGGATCGGAACACCGAGCCCATGCAGCACATCCGCAACCGCGGTTCATCCCCGCCTGTGCGGGGATCGGTGCTTCGGACATTAGCCATCAGGAAGAGGATTCGGTTCATCCCCGCCTGTGCGGGGATCGGCGTTCGTGAGCGCTACGGGAGATAGCCATGGGCGGTTCATCCCCGCCTGTGCGGGGATCGGTTGTAAGCCGCCGCCTCGTCTCGCGGGAACTGCGGTTCATCCCCGCCTGTGCGGGGATCGGACCAGCATAAGCAGATTAAAGGCTACCGCGATCGGTTCATCCCCGCCTGTGCGGGGATCGGATGCCCCTCTCGAAATCCAGATCCAGCGTTGCCGGTTCATCCCCGCCTGTGCGGGGATCGGTCATATGACGGATTCAGGCAGCCGCTAATTAGCGGTTCATCCCCGCCTGTGCGGGGATCGGGAGCGTTTGCCCTGGTGGCTCTGGCGCTCTGCCGGTTCATCCCCGCCTGTGCGGGGATCGGGTATGGCAGGCGCTGCCGTTGGTTGGTGGGATCGGTTCATCCCCGCCTGTGCGGGGATCGGCCCGCCCAAGCTGGCGGCGTCAACGTGTGCGCCGGTTCATCCCCGCCTGTGCGGGGATCGGGTGTCATCAAAGAATTATGACCGCTACGAGTACGGTTCATCCCCGCCTGTGCGGGGATCGGGCTAGCGATGGTCGGCTGCAACTAATCATGATCGGTTCATCCCCGCCTGTGCGGGGATCGGTGGAATGCGATACGGCTTATCAGCGGGTAAAGCGGTTCATCCCCGCCTGTGCGGGGATCGGCCCTTTACCACCTGGGAGCGTATTGTGCGCGACGGTTCATCCCCGCCTGTGCGGGGATCGGGAGCGTGTACGCATGAACCCCGCCAACGAAGCCGGTTCATCCCCGCCTGTGCGGGGATCGGGATGAAGCGCGCCCGCCGCTTCCTCGGCACCACCGGTTCATCCCCGCCTGTGCGGGGATCGGGCGCCGAGCTAATCCTAATGCAGGCACAGGCTCGGTTCATCCCCGCCTGTGCGGGGATCGGCCACTGATAGTGAAGACCGCACGGCGCTTATCCGGTTCATCCCCGCCTGTGCGGGGATCGGATATTAGGTACAAAACGAATTCAATGCAAGCACGGTTCATCCCCGCCTGTGCGGGGATCGGTACTCGATATAGCGTTCTCGGTCGCCCTCAGCCGGTTCATCCCCGCCTGTGCGGGGATCGGGTATTTTTAATCGCGCTTACATTTCAAATTCCCGGTTCATCCCCGCCTGTGCGGGGATCGGCGTTAGAGTCGCTGGCCAATAGCGTTAAAACCCGGTTCATCCCCGCCTGTGCGGGGATCGGGCTGCTGAGGGTGGTTTTCCTTGTATTTATACGGTTCATCCCCGCCTGTGCGGGGATCGGTCAATGATCTCGATGCGCTTATCCCTGATCTGCTGGTTCATCCCCGCCTGTGCGGGGATCGGGCCTGTGCGTTGGTTTAGCGGCACGCCGCGCGCGGTTCATCCCCGCCTGTGCGGGGATCGGACAACTACGTCAAACATGCCCGTTGGGTAGAGCGGTTCATCCCCGCCTGTGCGGGGATCGGATCCTTGAGGCGCTGCCAAGCACTGTTCATGGCGGTTCATCCCCGCCTGTGCGGGGATCGGAATCGTATGAAGGGAAATTCGTTTGAATATGGCGGTTCATCCCCGCCTGTGCGGGGATCGGATGCGCGGCATTTATGGCTGCTGAATAAGCAGCGGTTCATCCCCGCCTGTGCGGGGATCGGCGCATCGACCGACTGCGTGCCCAGGCCGAAGCCGGTTCATCCCCGCCTGTGCGGGGATCGGCGCCGTGGCCATTTCATCCAGCGCTGCGTTAGCGGTTCATCCCCGCCTGTGCGGGGATCGGAGTTGTAGATAATTGATCTACAATAAGAAAATAGCAGATAAGAAATCTACCAGCTATTTTGCTTAAATTTTAACCAAATCAAATTATTAAAGATCAAATAAAATCAGCTAGTTAACTTGTGGCGGCAAAAAGCGCACCAAACGTAACCCGTCATGATCAATGGGTTCTCGGCGGTTTTCGCCGTAAGTCTGAAATTCAAAGCCTGATTCATGGTTGCTGGCCCAGGCCATTGCTACGTTTCCATCTTCAGCTAGGGCTTCAATCTGCTCCCAGATCATTTCGCGGATGCGCCTGCTAACATCACCAACATAAACACCGGCTCTAATCTCCAAGAGCCATACCGCTAACCGGCCACGTAGACGTGGCGGCACGGCTTCTGTAATCACTACGAGCATCGCCATTTATCCGCTCCTGTGCCCGGCATCACCAACCGAGGGTGGCTCAGGAATAGCTGGTGGCACTGAATCGGGGGCTGGCGGAGGTGGCTGAATATCGCCAGCGGCAAGCACATCTTCAATCATGGGGATTAAGCGTTGGAGTATCCGAGATTGTTTGAAGGCGTCCCTGCAAGCGATACGAACTTCTCTTTCCGGCATGGGCGGATTGCGCGCCGCGACTCTAAAGGCCGCAGGCACTACGGTTTCAAACTTCACGATATCGGCAATATCATAAACAAAGCTTAGCGGCTTGCCGGTATGTAGATACCCAATCGCCGGGGCGTAGCCTGCCGCCAAAATAGCCGCTTCGGTAATCCCATATAGGCAGGCTGTTGCTGCTGATAGGCATTGGTTAGCGACATCAGAGGCATCCCATTGTTTAGGATCGTAACGGCGCCCGCTCCATTTAACGCCATATTGTTTAGCTAACAATTGATAGGTTTTGCGCACCCTTGCGCCTTCCATACCACGCAGCTGCTCAATGCTGCGACGAGACGGCGGCTCTTCACCAAAACGCAGCTCAAACATTTTACGTACCACTTTAAGGCGCAGCTTTTCATCCAGCGCTAGCTGAGCTTGGTACAACAGCTTGTCTGACCTCGCACCACCCGGCTGGCCAGCGCTATAGAGTCTTACGCCAGCATCACCTACCCAAATTAGTAGCGTGCCCACCGCAGCAGCCAGCTTTATGGCTGCATGTGAAACCCGTGTCCCCGGTTCAAGTAGCAGGCACGCCACTGCCCCAACTGGGATATGCATACGCTCGCCGTTCACATCATCGACCACAACAAAGGCACCGTCGCGAACGTCTATCTGCCCCATCCCGATAAAGATCATCGACATACGGTCTTTTTCGGGGATGGGCTTTAGTGGAATAAAGCCCATGCTGGTCTCCTAAGGTCGGCGTAGTAGCAGCAAGCCACTACCAAACGCTTTAGCTCGCCCGATACCATGGGCTATGGTTTCAATTAACTTTCCTGGGTCGGTGACTTCCAACAACCCTTCGTAATCTACAGTAGAAAACTGAACCGGCTTTCCGCTGCCTTTATTCAGCACATGCTGGCGGTAAGCGCCTAGTTCCGGCGTTACTGGCAAGCGAAAGCCCCATGTTTCCGCGCGGCTTTCGAGCCATTCGCGGGCTTTCTGGTTCATCGCATCAACACAGGCTTGGCTGGTGCGCTGCCCCGGCGGGAATGGCTTTTTGGCCGCCATCAACACATCGGCACGCTGGCCACGTTGCCCTGGCACTGAAACCGCCACTGTGGGGTTGGCACGTAAGCGAAATGCCAGCCTCTCGCCCACGTTGAGTTCTGGCGCGTAGGGTTTGCTATCTGCAGTCAGTAAGCCTGCCACTGTTACAGGTTCACGATCTGAGAGAACGTAAAATAGCGGTAGTCCTTTGGGGCCTCTACTCTCTTCGGCTTCTTCCAGCTCTTGCCGAAAGATAAAGGGCCGTGGCCCTTCGTAGTCAGGGAATAGCTGCCATAAAAGCTGGTGAGCCGTATAGGCCTCAGCGTTCATTACATCAAACAGCTTGTCACGAGACAGCCCGTTAAGGTCGACACGTACGCGTGATAGATACATTAGCGCGCCTCCTCTGCTGCTATGGCCCGGCGAAACTCTAACCGTGGCCCAAACTGCCAGCGGCGGCGGTTTAGCGGCAAATCCCACACATCGTTGTACTCTGCCGCTTGCCCATCGCCATCTAACGTACCGGCTTCACCCTCCCAGGCATATAAGGCTTCTTCAGGAAAGCGGAGTACCGTTCTGTCTTCCCGAACGTTGAACGCTAGTGCAGGAAATGCCACATCCAGCGCTTCTTTGAGAGTACTGAATTCTCGACGCTGAGGTGCAAGCGGCGCAGCGGGCGGGCAGGATTTGCGCCCTAAATAAAGCGGGTAATGAGGTGTTTTCAGCGCTTGTTCAAGCTCAGAAAGCGTTAGGGTTGCCGCTGGCGTTAGCCACACAGCTACTGTCCATAGACCATCACAGCGATAGTCCCGGCTGGAAAGAATCGTCTTCAGCGCATCACGTGGCACACTTAGCAACTCTTCTTTTCGGGTGTGGTAGCTCACTTTTGACTGCGCGGCAGGCACTTGCACAGTGTGGTAGTCACGCATAAGTAAGCCAGGCGTGTACTGCTTTATGCCCATGGCAATGCTGTCACGCAGTTGCACTTGGCCTGCATCGTCGTCGCGACGAATACCCAACGCAGCCCCAAGCAAACCCAGTACAGCACCTTTGCCAGGATAAGTCGCAGTAGGGCGCGTTTCACCAACGGCGGCTTCCCCCCAACTAGCAAGCGGCGCATAAAGCCGAAAAATAAGATAGTCGGTCATGCCGCCCCCTTACTGGTCGGTTTTTAAGAAAGCGATCAGTTCCGTTAGGCTGCCTTTTTTAACATTGCCTTTTAGCTGTGGTGCTTCATAACTAGGCTCGGCACTAACGACAAAGCGGCTATCAGCGCCTGCGTCATAAGCATCATCAAAGGCTTGTGCTTGACGTTCCAGGCACTTGATCGCATCAAGCGTTTGATCCTGACCCGTCACGGGGCGTAGATACGCGGTGGAAAGTGAGCGCGGCTGCTGGTTGCCTTTTTCAGCGAGCACATAGCTTGCATGAGCGCGGGAACCGAAACTATTTTGCTTACCTTTTGGGGAGGTTTTGACAGCAGCTTCCATCAGTGCCGCAATCGCTTGGTCGGCTAATTCACCATTACCCTGCAGATTTTCAACCAACTGCTGACGGTCAATACAGATATACAGATAGAACAACCCGGCACCAAAGCCAGATTCGCCAATATGCGCAGCACCCCGGTCTTTATCACCGCTGTTTAAGTCATCGACAGCAGTAAAGTAATCATCTTCCACTTCAGCGGCATGCACAGTGATGGCGTGGGCCACTTGGCAGGCGGCATCGACGTTATATTCAGGCACGGCAGCCAGCATACGGCCAAACAGCGCCACATCGGCGGCGGCAGGTTTGTGACGCAAGAGCTTTAATTCGTCACCGTTCGGTTCGCGCTTTTCTTCCGCCAGCGTTTCCACAAGCTTGCTGATCGCTTTGCGTTCTTCTAGGCCAACATGTACTAGCTGTTCAATCTCAAACTCTTTAGCTTCACCTTTTTCTACTTTGCGCAGTTTGCCAAACACGCCAGCAATTTTTTCTGCGCAAGCCCCCGCCATTTTTTCATCCATCCCTTTTTCTCTCAGCTCTTTATAGGCTTCAGAACCTAAACGCTTGGTACGCGTACCCACATGCCCGGCCAAAGCTTCTTCAAATAGCGCAGAAGTACGCCAGGTGCGCTTAAGGCTTTGTGACGAAACACGTAGACGCTTTGCACCACCCATCAAGGCAGTTTTAGGTCGGCCTAAATCATCGCGGTTCAGGTTGGCGGGTGGATAAGAGGTCAGCAGGTGAAGTTGAATAAAGTGGCTCATGGATAGCTCCAATAGTAAGGTAAGTATGTGCTAAGAAGGGTTAAAATCAGTCACTGCGATGGCTGTAGCGAGACGTTGCCGCGAAATAGTCGTTCGCTAAGACAAAACCAAGCCGCTGAGTAGGCTTCGCAGATAAACGTCCACGATGCTCACGCCACCAGAGCGAGATAACACTTGCCAGTAGTACGACACTGATGTCCTTCTTATCCGCAAGCGCCAGCGCCCGGCGTAAGCGCTGGATAAACTCCTCGGGCGTTCGGCAAGAAAGTAACTGTTGAAAACGCAGCTCACTCATCAGCGGTTTACCGGTTTGCTCTTTTTGCTGGCCTAGGCGTAAGGCTAACGACGCACTCTTCTTTTCCTCACGCAACTCCGCGGTTATTAGCGCGATGCATGACCACACTTGTAGCTTTTCATCGCGGTAATCCGCTTGCTTCGTAGCATCCGGCAGCATCGCCCAAAGCTCACGAAAACCTTGGGTTAACATCGCGGCTTCGGCGCTATCACAGCGGCGCAGCACGGCGCGGACACCCCGTGGCAGTGGTGGCTGAGGGGTGAATACTTTCAATTCCTGCGGCGTTAGCGTTAATCGCTGCCACCAGCGGCGTACAGCGGCAGCTTCATCCAGTTTCAAAGCGACGAGCGACTTTTTCTCCACTTCGGTCAAAATATCTTCTTTTTCGATTGCTTCCGGCGTCTCCACATCACTCATCAGGCATCTCCTGTCGTTGTTGCAGCAGAGGCCGCGTTACGCTTGGCCTTCGCAGAGGGGTCAAAATCACCCTGTTGGATAAAGTCGCTCACCACTTTGCTACCTTTGCTCTTACCGCCAAGAAAGCTTTGCAGCTGCCGATGGGCAGCGGTAGCGCGTTCAAGATCCATGCTTTCCTGGGCACCGCTTAGTGCCAAATCTGCAAAAACGCGCATTGCTTCCTTCTTCAAGGCGAAGTACCAACGTTCAGCGATACTGGGAGGGATATGCGGTGGCGGCGAGTCTTGTCGCAGCACCTGCTGAAGGGCTAGCAACGCTTTAAAAAATTCAGGCTCGGTGGCATCGTAAAATTGGTTATCAATGGCGCTCATATCGCCCTTGGCATCCGATGGGCGCGAAAACCAGGCGTTTTTAACTTGAGTGCGCACCATCCAGGCGATATTGCGCGAAAGCTCTGTCAGCTGGTGGATCCATGTGCGAAGCCTTTCCTGCTGGCCTTGTGGGATTTCCACCAGGGGCATTTCGGTGCTGTACCAACCGCGCGGTTTCATGTTGTCCATATCGTAGCCAAACACCCATAGGCGGGCCTCTATCAGCAGAGCCTGGATATCTTCACCATGCGCTCGCTCTTGTGTCACTAGCTTTTGTTTGTGGATATAGCTTTTCAGCACCGCTGCCGCGATTGCACCACTGCTTTCTTCATCATTCAGTACAAAGCCGGACCAATGCCGATAACCAAGCCCGCCCGGCTGGCCTTTGCTGGAAAGCGGCAGTTCATTGGGCTTTTTGGGATCACGACGGTAGGGTGTTAGCGGGTGTAACCAAGGGCCGTCGTAGTTTGCCCCCTGCTTTTTAGCGCGCAACTCGCGCACTACCCGCTGTGTTTTTCTTCCGCAAATATCACAAGGGCATCCGTCCGCTTCTTCAAATAGCAGTCGGAAGCGACGCGGCATTGACCAGTAAGCATGTAGAGGGTGGGTATCTTCAGGCAGCACTTCGGTGCCTTTTTTATCGCTTACCCGCGTATTAGCCATCCAGAAAAATAGCGACGGCTCTTCTGGATGTGGCGTCGACCACTGCTGCCCTTTCTGAATGGCTTCTTTCTGCGTAATGACGTTTAGCCACAGCCGCTCCCACAAGCTGGCTGTGGATAACTCAGGCATGACCAGAGTGGTCAGCGGGCCACCTCCCCGCAGGCCCACCCGAATACCGGCCCCGCCCGCAGGCGCATTAATCTGCATGGTGTATAGCGCTATGGCTGCGCAGGCGTCACACATCACCTCGACGCGGCCACGTTTTACGAAAAAGTCGGTATTATTTTTGATGCCGTTAGCACCGGGGGCATCAATTAATATCCCACTCACAGTGGCATTTTTTACATCGTCCAGCGGATCAAGATCCTGCATAAAGCGAGGGCCGTCGCCGTCCAGTTCGAAAGCGCTACTGAAAGGCGCAAACGCTTTATCCAAGGCGTCAACACTGGGAGGCGCCATTAACAAATCAAGCCAATCGTCGTGAGTTTTCGGCGGTAGTGCGGTTTGTAGCAGGCCTATAAGGAACTGGTAGGCAGCGCCTTGGAAATCCGATCGCGGTAGAGCGAGGTTAATTACATCAGGGTCAGCCACCGCCGAAGGCGGGCGGTAGCCCATCTCGCCGTTTTTCAGCAGAATCGGCAGCCAAGGGTCTGTTAGTAGGTTCAAGCATTTACCTCCTGCTCAGCATGTGAGCTATTCGTTTAATGAGCATCCAAAGGAACAGCCATGCCAAACGCTCTACGATGCTGACCCAATCCCACTCACCCAATCTTTCAAACAGCTTTTTTTAGCCCGCCGAGAATACGGAGCATTCAAAGCTTGCTGAAGCTGAGCATAGGAGCATGAAAAATAAATTACAAGTAAACAATGCTAACTTATCAATTGAAGTAAACAAGCCAAACTTATCACCTCGCAATACGCTAGGCATAAATCAACTTGCAGTGCACAATTAAGTCTCTAGCTCCTCATACACATGGGGATGAACCGTAAACTAGGCTGACTCAACAAGTCGCCTGGATCAGTTCCCCGCGCCAGCGGGGATTTCCTAGCCGATCATTTGCAGCACCAGCGCACCGTTTACTGATATACAGGCAATCAGCCAGTTGGTTGGGAGGTATAAGACAATGGCAATTCATTATGAGCAGGATGCCTACGCCTGGGCGCTTGAACAGGCGGGGCTGCTGCGGGCCGGTGAACTGGACAAACTGGATATTGAGCATCTCGCTGAGGAGATTGAAAGCATGGGGAAAAGCGAGCGACGCGCCTTGATTAGCCAACTGGCCCGCTTGCTGATGCACCTGCTGAAATGGGACCACCAACCGGAACGCCGCTCGCGTAGCTGGCGGCTGACGATTCAGGATGCTCAAAGCAAGGTCAATCGCCTCCTGAAAGATAACCCTAGCTTGAAGGCGTCGCTGCCAGAACTGATGAGCGAGGCTTACGACGATGCTCGTCGTGCCGCTGCGATTGAAACTGACCGCGAACCGCAGGAGTTCCCGGAGCAGTGCCTGTATAGCTTTGACGAAGCCATGGACTTTCAACCCAGCGAACATTGAACGCCTCATGGCGCTTGTTCCTTACCACCCAGCCTAACGCCCCACTGGATGTCGTAGTCACAATTCGAGTCATCACAGGGCAGCCAAGGCTGGGTATACTTCAGTGCCTTATAACGCTCTTGAAGAGCAAACCACTGGCCTTCATAGCGGCTTGGCAGCGTTGCTAACTTGCCAGCTTGGCTTTGGCGTAGTTTTACCTGGCTAAGCATACCGGCATGGCGGCTCTCTCCCGCCCATAGCGCCAGCTCGTTATCATCGATGAGTGAAAGTAGTACGACATTGACCGTAGGCTCGTCCATCAGCCTTGTGCCTATCTCTTGCTCTTCCTGCCACTGATCGCTTTTTATGTAACCTTCTTCCAGGTTAAGTGCGTTATACCTAGCGCGTGAACCTGATATTCTCTGCTTGCTGTTTTGCTCAAGCCTGCCATCTTGAAAAGCATCAGGAATATCATTGAGGCCTTGACCATATACACCCTCAATAAGATCCCGCGCTTCTTCGGGCATACGGATTGCTTCTAAACGACGTAGTACCCGCTGGGTTAACCAGCTTAACGATGTGTCGCGGTAAACCGCCTGAGTGCCCGGCAATGTACGCTTGAGCCATTGCTCGTCAGGCTCATCGGCCCAGGGCGGCGCTAGCACCAGCAGGCGTGGTAGGCAGCGCTCACCACGCCGGTGGCGCTGTAATCGCCCTGCCCTCTGGATAAGCAGATCAATGGGTGCGATATCGCTGATCATCACATCGACATCACAGTCGAGAGACTCCTGAAATACCTGGGTACTGATCAACACTTGACCCTTGCGCAATTCAGGCTTTGAGTCTTTGCCTAAACGCTCAATGACTTGGGACTCAATGCGCTGCCTATCGACCATGGCAAAGCGGCTATGGAACAGTAGGCAGCTCTCGGGTTCAGGGTGGCGGGCAGCGATGGTTTCGAACGCACGGATGGCATCATCCACAGTATTACGCACCCAAGCGATACATTCGCCAGCGTCTACTGCTGCCAATACTGCCTCAATCGCCTGCTCTTCCTGTTCGAGCCAGGCAACCTCAACACTTCTCGATACTTCCTTACGTGAGCCTAACTTCAACTCCAGAGGCTGCCCTTCACTCACATGGGTCAGTAACGGAAAATCATCTTTTTGTGGTTTAGTTTGCGGCAGCCCAAGCCCTGTTTGCCAAGCAGCCATCAAAGCACTGCGCATGGCTCGGGGAAGCGTGGCCGTTAGCAGAATCGCGCTACCGCCCTGCCGAGCATGGTAGGCCAGCAGTTGGCTGAGCAGTGTTTGCATGTAATTGTCGTAGGCATGAACCTCATCAATGACGAGCACCTTTCGCGCCAGCCCATATAAACGAAGCGATTGATGGCGAAAGGGTAAAATGGCCATTAAGGCTTGGTCGATGGTGCCTACACCTACTTCCGCCAGTAGCGCCTTTTTACGCGAGTCCGCTAGCCATTGATTACAACGACTGGAAGCCGACAGTTCGCTAGCGGTGTAATCCAAATCAGTAGGCTGCGGTGCGGCAACGGCGGAGACAAAGTCGTCGTTTAAATCCCGCGCACCGTGGGCGAGAACGAAAGAGGGAGAAGAGTCAGCGGTATAAAAGCGGCGATGCAAATTGCCCAGCCGCGAATACATGGCGTTAGAGGTTGCCATGGTGGGCAATGCAAAATAGAGCCCATCGCCATGGCCTGCCGCCAATAGACGTTGCGTCAGAATACAGGCGGCCTCGGTTTTGCCTGATCCGGTGACATCTTCCAAGATAAACAGCTGCGGCACATCCGTTAGTGCTACTGTCTCGGCGGCATGCTGCAAAGGCGTTGGCGTGATGGATTGTTTGCCAAACCAGTCAGCCATGCTCGCGTAAGGCAACGGTTCGGAAACCTTGTTAAATCCAGTTTCTTCCAATGCTTTCTCAGCATTGTGTAAAGCAATTTGCCAATAATCGGAGAGAGGTAGCTGCTCTTGAAGGTAGGGAAAGTGCTCCTGGTTCGAACCCAACCAGTCACTTAAGGTTGCCCAGCCTGCGATTGACCAGCTTAGCGTCTGCAGGGCATAAACCCACTCTTCTGAAAACAGCTGCTCGATTGGCCACTCTGGCGGAACGACGTTGGCCCAATCGGCAATAAACTGCCGCGTTGCTTCCACATCATCAGCGTGTTCGTCACTACCAAAAAACTCATCTAATGTATGTTTTCCTGCCGCTACGGGTTTCCCGTGATGGCCAAAAAACGGAACGGATAGCACAGAAAACACTTGAGATTCACGCAAAGCTCTCCGTTCATTACGGCCAAAGGCATGCTGCCATTTTAATGTGCCATCCATAAACCAGTCGTCAGACTTAGCCTGCCACAACACTTCTCCCAAACAATCATGTTTCACTTTATAAATGTATTGCGAAATGGGAGGAACAAGATGCGCGGACGAAGATTGAAAAAGCCCCTGAAAAGTCCGGGAGAATTTACCAATATCGTGCAAACCCAACCAAAAAACCAACAGCTTACGTAGCGCTTCAGGCTCAAGACTTAGTTGCCCTGCCAAGCGTTGTGTCAGCGGCCTATCCGGCGAAAGGAGCAACCAGCCCACGGCCGCAACATCCAGGTTGTGATACGGCAATAGATGACACTCTACATCTTGTCCCTTAGCTTGCGCTTTGCCCCAGTAGTGATAGTAACTCACCGCCTACCCTCCACCGTTTTACCAATACCACATCTAATCATCCTTTATGCTTAAGCGCTATTGACCTTAGTCATACTTAGCCCACACCGATTCCACGCTAGCGCCTTAGGCGCAGCGTGCTACGCTTCGCGTTACTTTTTGTATTTGGGGTGATTCGCTATGCCGATGTTGCGTGTGT
>Ga0098062_1000799_pt1 | contig 14388 bp, 9 predicted proteins | sample 23_taG_FD_81592 | JGI IMG/M metagenome (GOLD analysis project Ga0098062, IMG submission 81592) | Marine viral communities from Cariaco Basin, Caribbean Sea - 23_WHOI_OMZ | ecosystem: Environmental > Aquatic > Marine > Oceanic | place: Caribbean Sea: Cariaco Basin | collected 2014-11-11 | reverse complement strand
TCGACACGCTGCGAGACTGGCTCGCCCCTGGCGGCGGGGAGCGGCTGCTCGACCTGTTCGCCGGTATCGGCAACTTCTCGCTGGCGCTGGCTGGTGACGTTGCCAGCGTCACGGCGGTCGAAGGGAGCAATGAGATGGTCGAGCGGCTGCGAGACAATGCCGGCCGCAACGGCCTGGACGTCTCGGCATTGCAGGCCGACCTCAGCGCGCCAGGCGCGACGATCGAAGCGCTGATTGCCGAGCACGATACGGTATTGCTGGATCCGCCGCGGGACGGTGCCGATGCGGTTTGCCGACAGCTGGCGGAAAGCGACGTGGCGCGGGTGGCTTATATCTCCTGCGATCCCGCGTCGCTGGCACGGGACGCGGCGCATCTGCTGGCGGGAGGCTACTCGTTGTCGCGTCTGGCAATGGCCGACATGTTTCCGCATACCGCCCATCTGGAGTCGCTCGCGCTGTTCGAGCGGCCACGGCGGCGGGTTGGTGGTCTCGGAAGTCCGATTTCGGGAGGCAAGCACTAGCATGGTGAAAGTGCGAGAGAGCGAGCCGCTGGTCGATGGCAGCGTCGATCTGGATTTGTGGCTGAAACGACTGCAGCAGGATGTCGAGTTGCGAGCGCCCGAGCGAATACGCCAGGCCTGCGAACTGGCCCTCCGGGCCAGCGAGCGGGATGCCCACCAGGGCGTGGCCGAAGCGCTCCCTGACCAGACACTGCTCACCGGCCTGGAAATGGCCGACATCCTTAGCCAGCTCAAGCTGGACCAACCCACGCTGGAAGCGGCGATTCTCTATCGCAGCGTCCGTCGCGGTCTGTTGAGTCTCGAGAGTGTCGCCAAGCAGATGGGCGGCGAAGTTGCCAAGCTGATCGAAGGGGTGCTCAGCATGGCCGCGATCAGCCAGCTTCAGGCGCCCAAGCACGGACTGTCGCAGCACAACCAGCAGGACAACCTGCGCAAGATGCTGGTGACCATGGTCGACGACGTCCGCGTGGCGCTGATCAAGATCGCCGAACGGACCTGCATGCTGCGACAGGTCAAGGACGCGTCCCGTGAAAAGCGGCTGCGCGTGGCGCGCGAGGTATTTGATATCTACGCGCCGCTGGCCCACCGGCTGGGCATCGGCCAGATCAAGTGGGAGCTGGAGGATCTGGCCTTCCGCTACCTGCACGAGACCGAATACAAGTCGATCGCCAAGCAACTGGCGGAGAAGCGGCTGGATCGAGACCGTTATATCCAGGATGTCGTGCATACGCTGGAAACGCTGCTCGAACGCCAGGGGATACTGCGATATCACCTGGACGGTCGCGCGAAGCATATCTACTCGATCTGGCGCAAGATGCAGCGCAAGCGCATCGATTTCTCCCAGGTCTACGACGTGCGCGCGGTGCGCATTCTGGTGCCCGAAATCGCCGACTGCTACACCACCCTCGGTATCGTGCATTCGCGCTGGCATCATGTGCCCAACGAATTCGACGACTATATCGCCAACCCCAAGAAGAACGGCTACCAGTCGCTGCATACCGCGGTGATCGGCCCCGAGAACAAGGTGCTCGAGATCCAGGTACGTACCTTCGCCATGCACGAGGAGGCGGAGCTCGGCGTCTGCGCGCACTGGCGCTACAAGGGGATGGACACCAACGCCAAGAGCCGGAGTTACGAAGAGAAGATCGCTTGGCTGCGCCAGGTGCTCGAGTGGCAGGAGGAGGTTGGCGATGTCGGGGATTTCCGCGAAGGGCTGGCGAGCGATGTGGCGCCGGATCGGATCTACGTGTTCACCCCGGACGGCCACGTCATCGACATGCCGCAGGTCGCCACGCCGATCGACTTCGCCTACCGCGTGCATACCGAAATCGGCCACCGCTGCCGCGGGGCCAAGGTAGACGGCCGTATCGTCCCGTTAACCTACCTGCTCAAGACCGGCCAGCAGGTCGAGATCCTCACCGCGACCAAGAGTGCGCCGAGCCGTGACTGGATCAACCCCAACCTGGGCTATGTCCGCACCTCGCGCGCGCGCTCCAAGATCCAGGCCTGGTTCAAGCTGCAGGCGCGGGAGCAGAACCTCGACGAGGGCAAGGCGATCTTCGACCGCGAGTTCCGCCGGCTCGACATCGACGGCGTCGACCTCGAACGGCTGGCGGGGGCGGTCAACTACACCTCGGTGGATGACATGTACGCCGCGATCGGCGCCGGCGATCTTCGCATCGGCCAGGTGCTGCATCAGGCGCAGCAGCTGTTCGGCGAGAGCGACGATCAGGAGCAGCTCGACCGGCTGCTGACCAAGCCCAGGCGCCACCAGGGCAAGGAATCCAGCGACGGCATCACCGTACTTGGCGTCGGCAATCTCAAGACGGCCATGGCCAATTGCTGCCACCCGGTGCCGGGGGACCAGATCATCGGCTACATCACCCAGGGTCGCGGCGTCACCATTCACCGCCAGGACTGCGCCAACGTGCTGCAGCTGCGCAGCGAGGAGCCACGGCGGATCGTCGATGTCGAGTGGGGGCAGAAAGTACGTGCCCAGTACCCGGTGGATATCGAGATCGAAGCGTGGGATCGCTCCGGGCTGCTGCGCGATGTCACCCACGTACTCTCCAGTGATCGCGTCAACGTGACCTCGGTCAACACGGTGACGGACAAGCTGGACAATATCGCGCGGATGCGGATCACGCTGGAAATCGACGGGCTGGAAGCGCTGGAGCGCATCTTCTCGCGCATCCAGCAGTTGCCCAACGTGATCGACGTCAAACGGCTGCGCCAAGGCCATGCTCAGGGACAGGAGTCACGATGAAGGACGAAGGCACTGCACCATCGCCCGATGCTGGTCGCCAGGATTCTCGGCGACATACGCTCGATGACCTGCTGACTCTGATGGCCGTATTGAGAGACCCCCGGCACGGCTGCCCGTGGGATATCAAGCAGGAGTGGGACACCATCGTTCCGCATACGCTCGAGGAAGCCTACGAGGTCGCCGATGCCATCGAGCGGCGGGCGTTCGACGAACTGCCGGGCGAGCTGGGCGATCTGCTGTTCCAGGTCGTCTACTACAGCCAGTTCGGAAGCGAGGAAGGGCGCTTCGACTTCGGCGATGTCGTCCATACCTTGACGGCAAAAATGCTGCGCCGCCATCCGCACGTCTTCCCCGACGGCACGCTGGAGTCCCGGCGCGGCGACGACGAGATCGCCGAAGGTCGGGTAAAGGCGCGTTGGGAAGCGCTCAAGGCCGAGGAGCGCGAGGTTCGCCATACCTCGAATCGAAGCAGGGCCTCGGCGCTGGACGACGTTCCGACCGCCTTGCCGGCTTTGAGCCGTGCCGCCAAGCTGAGCAAGCGTGCGGCCGGCCAAGGCTTCGACTGGCCGGATGAACGTGGCGTCATCGACAAGATTCGCGAGGAGCTCTCCGAGGTCGAAGCGGCGCTGGCCGAAGACGATCGGGCCCACGCCCAGGAAGAGGTCGGCGACCTGCTGTTCGCCGTGGTCAACCTGGCGCGCCGTCTGGGGTGTGACCCGGAGCAGCAGCTGCGCCGCACCAACGCCAAGTTCGAGCGCCGCTTTCGTCATGTCGAGCGGGCGCTGGCGGCAGATGGCTCGCGCATCGAGCATGCCTCGCTGGAGGAGATGGAGCGCCACTGGCAGGCGGCGAAGCAGGACGAAAACGCCTGAACCCTTCATTGATGTCGTAAATTTACGACTAATGTCGTTTTCCTGCCGGTCGACTCTGTCCCGCAGATCGTTATGCTGAACCCTAAAGGGCTTTTGACGATATCGGTCTGTTCGGGCAGGGGCGCCACATGGTGCCCCTGCTCCACCATCTTGGGAGGGATGCCATGAACTCGGAAGTGGAAACGTCGCTGCATGAGTCGTTGCGGGACAATGTCAGGCTGCTGGGCGATAGTCTCGGCCGCACCATCGCCAAGGATCTCGGCAGCGAGTTCGTGGACCGCATCGAACGTATCCGCGCCCTGGCCAAGAAAGGGCGGCAGAACGCCGAGGAAGCGGACCGGCGCGAGCTGATCGACTACCTTCGCGCGCTCCCCGAGCAGGAATTGCTGCCGGTCACCCGCGCGTTCAACCAGTTTCTCAACTTCTCCAATATCGCCGAGCAGCACTATCGGGCGCGCTTTCGGAGGGTCGAGGATTACAAGCCCGGCACCCAGCCCGATCTTGGCGAGCTGCTCCATCGGGTGGCGGCATCGGGGCATTCCTCGCGCCAGCTGGTCGATGCCATCGCCGACATGCGAGTCGACCTGGTGCTGACGGCGCATCCCACCGAAGTCATCCGCCGCACCCTGATCCAGAAATACGACGCCATCGATCACTGCCTGCAGACCATCGAGACCAGCGCCGACCATCCGGAAGTGCTGCAGCGAGCGCACGGCCGTCTGGAAGAACTGATCGCCCAGTCCTGGCACACCGACGAGATCCGCCACGAGCGCCCCACACCCGTCGACGAGGCGAAATGGGGGTTTGCGGTGATCGAGAATTCGCTGTGGGAAGCGGTGCCGACGTTCCATCGCGATCTGGACGCGCTGCTGATGGAGACCGCCGGCGAGCGCCTGCCGCTGGAAGCCTCTCCCATCCGCTTCGCCTCGTGGATGGGTGGCGATCGGGACGGCAACCCCAATGTCACGGCCGGCGTGACCGAAGAAGTGCTGCTGCTGGGCCGTTGGATGGCGGCGGATCTCTACCTGCGCGATCTCGAACAGCTCAAGGCCGAGCTGTCGATGTGGAAGGCCAATGATGCGCTGCGGGCCGAAGTCGGCGACGATCCCGAGCGCGATTCTCGCCAAGCAGCAGAGCCCTATCGCGCCCTGCTCAAGCGGCTGTCGACCCGGCTGGAGGCGACCCGGGCCTGGTCGCGAGCGCGACTCGACGGTGAACCGCCCAGCGATGCGCCGATCATCGAAACCCGCGAACAGCTCTTCGCACCGTTGCTGACCTGCTATCGCTCGTTGTGCGACGTGGGGCTGGAAACCATCGCCAACGGGGTGCTGCTCGACACGCTGCGACGGGTGGCGGTCTTCGGCGTCAACCTGGCCAAGCTCGACGTGCGCCAGGATGGCGCCCGCCACGCGCAGGTGTTCGAGGAGCTGACCGACTACCTTGGCGTCGGCCACTATCACGACTGGGACGAACCGGCGCGGCAGGCGTTTCTGCTCGAGGAGCTGGCCTCTCCGCGACCGCTGATTCCTTCGCGCTGGGCGTGCTCGGCCGAGACCCGCGAAGTGCTCGATACCTTCGGCGTCATCGGCCGCGAGCATCGCCAGGCGCTGGGCACCTACGTCATTTCCATGGCGCAGCAACCCTCCGACGTGCTGGCGGTGGCGCTGCTGATGAAGGAGGCCGGCAACGGCGTGCGTCTGCCCATCGCGCCGCTGTTCGAGACGCTGGACGATCTGGATCGGGCCGGTGACGTGATCGAACGTCTGCTGGCGCTACCGGGCTATCGCGAGGCCGCCGGCGATCACCAAGAAGTGATGATCGGCTACTCGGATTCGGCCAAGGATGCCGGCCAGTTGGCGGCTGCCTGGGCTCAGTATCGGGCCCAGGAGCGGCTGGTCGAGGTGTGCCGCGAAGGCGGCGTGTCGTTGACCCTCTTCCACGGCCGCGGCGGCACCGTCGGTCGCGGCGGCGGTCCGGCCCATGCAGCGATCCTGTCGCAGCCGCCCGGCTCGGTGAACGGCAGCCTGCGGGTGACCGAGCAGGGCGAAATGATCCGCTTCAAGTTCGGCCAGCCCGATATCGCCCTGCGCTCGATGGAGATCTACGTCTGCGCAGTGCTGGAAGCGACGTTGCTGCCGCCGCCCGCGCCGCAGCCGGTCTGGCGCGAGGAGATGGATCGCCTGGCCGACATCGCCCACCGTGCCTACGTTGGCGTCGTGCGCGAGGATCCCGACTTCGTGCCTTACTTCCGGGCGGTGACGCCGGAGGGGGCGTTGGGCCGGCTGCCGCTAGGTTCGCGTCCCGCCAAGCGACGCCAGGAGGGCGGCATCGAAACGTTGCGTGCCATACCCTGGATCTTCGCCTGGACGCAGACCCGCCTGATGTTGCCGGCCTGGCTGGGGAGCGGCGAAGCATTCTCGCAGCGGCTGGAAGAAGATGGCGGGCTCGACAGATTGCGCGAGATGCGCGAGCAGTGGCCATTCTTCGGCACCTATCTGGACATGCTCGAGATGCTGCTGGCCAAGTCGGATCCGCTTATCGCCGCCTACTACGAAAAGCGCCTGGTCGACGATCCCGCCCTGACGCAACTGGGCGAGTCGCTGCGCCAGCGCCTGGGGGATCTGGAGGCCGTGCTGCTGCGGATACTCGATCAGCGCCAGTTACTCGAGAACACGCCGCTGATCCGTCAGGCCATCGAGGTGCGAAACCCCTACATCGACCCGCTGCATGGCCTCCAGGCCGAACTGCTGCAGCGCAACCGCGATGCGGACGGCGACATCACCCCGGAGCTCTCCCGGGCGCTGATGGTCACGATGGCAGGCATCGCCGCTGGCCTTCGCAACACCGGCTAGCCACCCGAGCCTCGCCAATCCTGCTATAAGGATAGTGACTGCGAGACGCGATCGAGGACGGACCGACGACTGGTCGGCCGTCCTCCGCCATCCGGCCGCGGTCACCGTCGGTTCGGTCACGGGGAGTGCGGCATGGAGTTCAAGGATTACTATGCGGTGCTGGGTGTCGAGCGGGATGCCACCCAGGATGAGATCAAGCGGGCCTATCGCAAGCTGGCGCGAAAGTATCATCCGGACGTCAGCAAGGAAGCCGACGCCGATGCCCGTTTCAAGGAGCTGGGCGAGGCTTACGAGGTGCTGAAGGATCCGGAAAAGCGTCTCGCCTATGATCAGGTGGGGCGAGGCCAGCGGGCCGGGCAGGATTTTCGGCCGCCACCGGACTGGGATACCGGATTCGAGTTCAGGGGCGGTGGTTACACGCAGGAAGGCTATTCTCGGGAAGACAGTGCGGCTTTCAGCGATTTCTTCGAGTCCCTGTTCGGCCAGCGCCGGGGCTTTGGCTCGACGGGCTTTGGTTCGACGGGCTTCGGCTCGGACGGCTTTACCCATGGTGAGTCCGACGGCGCTCGGTATCGTACCCGCGGCGCGAGTGTGCGCGGCGAGGATCATCACGCCAAGGTCGCGATTGCACTCGAGGATGCCTATCGCGGTGCAGCGCGGACGCTGACGCTCCAGAGCGGCGAAATCGACGAGCAGGGCAGGCTTCGGTCTCGTCATCGCACGTTGAAGGTGCGCATTCCCAAGGGCGTGAAGCAGGGCCAGCGGATCCGATTGAGCGGGCAGGGCGAGCCGGGTCTTGGCGGTGGGCCGGCGGGCGATCTCTACCTGGAGATCGAATTCGAGCCGCATCAGCGCTATCAGGTGGAAGGGCGCGACGTCACGGTGAAGCTCCCCGTCGCGCCCTGGGAGGCGGCATTGGGCGCCACGGTGACGGTCCCGATGCCCGAAGGTTCCGTGGAGATGAAGATTCCACCGGACTCCCAGAGCGGGCGGCGCCTGCGACTCAAGGGCCGCGGTATACCCGGTCAGCCGCCGGGGGATTGCTACGTGACCCTGGAGGTCGTCCTGCCTTCGGCGAAGCGTGACGACGTCAAGGCAGCCTATCGCCAGCTGGCGGCGGTGGCAGGTTTCAATCCCAGAGCGGACGCGGAGAACGGATCATGACCATCCACGACCTTACCGAGATGCCGGTCGACAATCTCGACGAAACCCCCGTTCTGACGCTGGGCGAATTGTGCCGAGCCTGCACGGTCCACGCTGAGTGGATCATCGAACTGGTCGATGAAGGCATCATCGAGCCCAGCGGGCGTCGGCGCGAGCAGTGGCGTTTCTATGGCGCTAGCCTGCACCGCGTGAAGGTCGTAAAGCGACTGCAACGGGATCTCGGCGTCAACCTGGCCGGGGCGGCACTGGCGCTCGAACTGATGGATGAGGTGGCAAGATTGCGTCAGAGAGTCGGCGAAAGCTAGGCTTTGTCTGAAAACTGCCTGCGCTCGGCCATACGGCGTTAAAAATCGGCTCAAAGTACTCATTTACACCGCGTAAACTCCGTCTTTTCAACGATTTTTGCCTTGTCTGACCTTCGCTCGACGACTTTTCAGACAAAACCTAGGGGGCTGTTTTTCGATATCGTTGCCGCGTCATGAATCCGCTTTGCAGCTGGATAGCCTGAATATCGACCGGGAAAACCGCCAGGTAGCTCCCGGTCATGCGTCATATTGGTAAGTTTACGACTAAAGTCGTGTCGCTGAAAAACCGCTCTCATTCATCAAAATGAGCGTGCTAGGCTTGTTTGAACTTCCCGCTTTTTCTGCGATTCCCTCATGCCAATCATGACAACGGAAACGCGGGCGTTATCGATCGATATCGACCCGCTGATTCTCGATGCCGCTCGTAGCTTAATCGATTCATCAAAACGCCGAATTCTCGGTCTGGTCGGCGCACCGGGTTCCGGCAAGAGCACGCTGTCGGAGGCGCTGCTCGCTGCGCTGGGGGATCAGGCGCAGGTTGTGCCGATGGATGGTTTCCATCTTTCCAATCGCCAACTGGACGCATTGGGGCGTGCCCAGAGGAAGGGCGCGCCGGATACCTTCGATGCGTTCGGTTACCGCGATCTGCTGCATCGTCTTCGCGCTAGTTACCGCAATCGCGAAACCGTGTATGCCCCCGGCTTCTATCGGGAAATCGAGGAGCCCATCGCCGCCAGTATCGCGGTCGCGCCGGGAACGCCTCTGATCATTACCGAAGGCAATTATCTGTTGCTCGAGGAGGAACCCTGGCCTCGAGTGCGGGCCATACTGGACGAAGTGTGGTTTCTCGATGTCGATCAGGAACTGCGGGAAGAGCGCCTGGTGGCTCGGCACATGCGGTTCGGCCGTACCGAAAGGCAGGCACGGGAGTGGGTGCGAACGACCGACGCCCCCAACGCCGAACGCATCGAGGCCGTGGCCGCCAGCGCCGATCGCCAGTTGTTGTGGAACGGCACCAGCATACGATTCAAATCGGTTTGATCGCCCGCCGGGCGCGAGAAGACTCGTGGCTTGCCGACTGTCGATGCGGTCGGCAACGGTCAGTGCGGCGTCGTTCGATAGAGTGCATCGATCGTGGCGACGTCGAGCCCATGGCGGCGCCCCGCATCGATCAGCGGCCTCAGGATCGCATCACGCTCGGTGGGGCGACCGGCGAGCACGTCCTGCAGCATCGAAGACCGATTGGCGGCAGTAGTCTCGATCACGCCGTCGACGAGCGCCTGCCAGCCCGTGTCGGGTGGCAAGACGTCTTCGGCCTGCATGATTTGGGCGATCTCCGCTACCAGCGCGACGATCCAGGGCCGGAATCGGGGCCCGGCCAGTTCGCCGTTGCGAACACGATGGCTGGCGGTCAGCGGATTGATCACGGCGTTGATCGCGAGTTTCTGCCATAGCCGCTGGCGGATATCGCGACATGGCGCGGCCGTGATGCCGGCTCGGGTCAGGCGCTCGGCAACGTTGGCCGCCAGGGCGAGGTGACGGTCGGCGAGATCGCCGATCCAGGTCTTGCCGGTGGCGGCATGAACCACATCGGGTAAAAGGCCGGCCGGATCGGGTTCGTGACGATAGGCGGCTTCAGTGGTCGAGGCGCAAAGTACCGGTCCGGCCCAGCGTTCGGTGATGTCTGGCTGACTGCGAAAGCCGTTCTGCAACAGCAGCAACGGCGTGGCCGGCGCGAGACGGGGCGCCAGCGTTTCCAAAGCCGTCCGCGTATCGTGCGATTTGGTCGCCAGTACCACCAGCGCCGGCGCTTCGTTTCCGGATGGCCGGTTTGCCCAATCACTCACCTGCGCACGTCGCAGGGCTATCCGTAGATCCCGGCCTTCCAGCGTGCGCAACCGGATGGCGGGCGGTGCCGGGCGTCTGCCGAGCAGGATCACGGGATTCGTCGGCGCGAGGGCGGCGGCAAACAGCTGGCCGAGCGCACCGGCGCCGACAATAAGCCACGGGCCACCGTCGGGCGACGTCGCGGGCCGGGCAAGTTCGGGTCCGGCGTGTTCGGGGCGAATCGTCATGAGTCGGGCTTCCTGGCGCGGCGGGCGCGTGCCGGGTTGGCGGTGGCTTTCGACTGCCCGCTTTTCGATTGTCCGCCTTTCGATGGCGCGGCCTTCGATCGGGTTCCCGTCGATCGTCGTCGCGAGCGGCTGGCACCGGTCTTGCGTCCGCCGCGCTTTGCAGCCGGGGCTTCCGGCGCGCTGCCCTGCGCCGCGAGCTTGAGCGCCTGATTCAGCCGGCCGGCGTCCGCCTGGCCCAATAGCGCGCGCAGGTCGCTGATCAGCGCTTCCAGGAAGGGCGCCGGCGCATCCTGATTGTCGGCGATCGCCGAGAGCCGCTGCTCCCACAGCGCGGTACGTTCCGGCCGGGTGGCCGCTGACGGGAGCGAGTCGATCAGGGCATGGCCGATGCGCGTGGCCTTGATGGCTTTCCTGTCGCGGACCAGATAGCCCCGAGTGAGCAGCGTCTCGATGATGCCGGCCCGGGTCGCTTCGGTGCCGAGACCGTCGGATTCGCGCAGCGTACGCTTGACCGCGGGGTCCTCGACGTAGCGGGCGATGTTCATCATCGCCTTGATCAGGCTGGCGTCGGTGAACGGCTCCGGTGGCCGGGTTTCGCGATTCTCGCTGCTCGCATCGGTCGCCGTGGCCGGCTCGCCACGCGTCAGCGGTGGCAGGGCGGGAACATCGTCGCGCGTGGTGAACAGCGGCTTCCAGCCCGGTTCGAGGATCTCCCGCCCCTGGGCCTTGAAGCGCTCGTCGAGGAGTTCGAAGATCGCCTGGGTCTCGTAGGTCTCGAGCGCCGGATAGAACTGGGCGAGGACGTTGCGCGCGATCAACCGGAACAGGTTGGCCTCGTCGCGGTTCAGGCTGTCCATGTCCGCCGGCCGGCCCGTCGGCGCCAGCGCGTGGTGGGCGCCGACCCTGGCGTCGTCCCAGGCCTTGGAGCGCAGGCCGAAGTCTGCCTGCTCGACCCATCCCCGCAGTGGGTCGTCGAGGTGACAGGCGCTGGTCAGGGTCTTGGCCGCCTCCCGATGGTGCGCGGCGGGCAGGTAGCGGCAGTCCGAACGGGGATAGGTAATCAGCTGGTGGCGCTCGTAGAGCGACTGGCAGACATCGAGCACTCGCTGCGCGGAGAGGCCGTGGCGTCGTGCGGCATCGACCTGCAGCGCGGACAGCGAGTAGGGCAGCGGCGCGGCCTGGCGCTTGCGCTTCTGGTCGAGCTCGGCGAGATGGCCGCGGGCGCCGACGAGTCGTTGCGCCAGCGCCTCGGCCGGACGCGGATCGAGCAGGCGGCCCTGTTCATCAAAACATGAGCCATCAAAACACGAGCCATCCAGCGGATGGTGCTCGCCGGGCTGCCACCAGGCCCGCAGCGAGCCGTTGGCGACGCGAAGATCGACCCACAGAACGTAGAAGGGCTTGGGTTCGAATGCGGCGATATCGCGATCTCGCCGGACCACCAGCCCCAGCACCGGCGTCTGCACGCGACCCACCGACAGTAGCCCATCGAAGCCGGCCTGGCGCCCGATCAGGGTCCAGGCGCGGGTCAGGTTGATGCCGTACAGCCAGTCAGCGCGGGAACGGGCCTCGGCGGCGGCGTGGAGCGGCTGGTAGCGGCGGTTGTCCTCGAGGCGGGCGAGCGCCTTGACCACGGCGGGCCGGTTGAGATCCTGGACCAGCAGCCGCTGGGTTTCCCGGCGCCAGCCCAGATGATCCAGCACTTCCTGCACCAGCAACTGTCCCTCGCGATCCGGGTCGCCGGCGTGCACGACGCTATCGGCGCTCTTGATCAGCTTGCGCAGCACGGCCAGCTGCGATCTCGCCTGGCTTCTGGGCACCAGTTGCCATCGCTGGGGGATGATCGGCAGGTCATCGAGCCGCCACTGCTTGTATCTCGGGTCGTAGCGCTCGGGCGGCGCCTGTTCCAGCAGGTGGCCGAGACACCAGCTCACGACGGTATCGCCGGCCTCGAGATAGCCGTCGCGGCGCGTCGCCTTGACCGGCAGCGCGTCGGCGATGGCGCGGGCGAGACTCGGCTTTTCGGCGACGATCAAGCGCATGGCACTGGCTCCGGCAGATGGCTGTGGTCGATCCGTTCGGCGATCATTTTTCGAGATGGCGACGAGCACGAACCAGTGACCGATACCACTGGCGATGCGGCGTACCCACTGCGGGCGGCGCCATGCTGAGGTAACTGACGTTGGGCGTTTCGCCACGGTCGAGGTTGACGTTGGTCAGCATCTGCAGCGTGGCTTCCCGCGCGCCGTACTGACGCTGCAGGAACGCCATCGCTTCCGGCTCCAGCGCGACGCGGTAGTGCTTGACCAGGGCCAGGGCCAGCGACTCTGCGGTACGCGACAGGTCGGTCTCGATCTCGCGGACCATGGCGGACCCCATCGCGGCTTTCGCGGCGATCGACAGGTTGGGTTCGAGCTGGCCGAAATCCGCGGCATTGGTGCTGTTGATGGCACGCTGAACGGCCGGGCGCGAGAGGTGCACGTGGGGCTCCAGCGCCAGAAATATCTCTACTGCGACCCGCTTGGCGCTTTCCACCCCTACGCTGAGCTGGGTATCCCGCTCGGCCTGGCGCAGCCGCTCGCGCAGCGTGCCGATATTGGCCTTCTCCAGGTGTTGGCCGAGACGCTTGCACACCACCGCCTTGGCCTCGTCGTTCAGCGCTATCTTGCTTTCACGAATGCGCAGGCCGCGCCGCCCCGGCCCCAGGCGCAGGCGAGTGGTGTCGTCCGAGAGATCGGCGCTCACCGCCTCCCAGCGCTGGGCCATGCGCAGGCGATGGGCGTGGCTGCGCCCGACTTCGTTGTAGGCGCTGGAGACGCTCTTGTAGAGCTTGATCGCGTTGGTCAGCACCTCTGCCTGGTGGCGTAGCGTCTGGCGATCATCGCTGCGCCCGGTATGGATGGCGTAGGCCAGCGTCTGGATCTGTTCGCTCAGTTCGTCGATGGCCGCGACGCTGTGGGCCAGCAGGGCATCGGCACGCTGGCCGGAGACGTTCTCGGCGAGCGGGGTCACCGAATGCTCGATCAGGTAAGTATTCAGCGCCTTGAGGCGGGAGAGCCCGGTCGCCTGGGCGATGCGGTGGCGGGCGCGGGCTTCCTCGAGACTGTCGAACGCCCGGGCCAGCTTCCAGCGTCCGCGATATTCGAACGACAGCACCGGAATCTCCCGGCCGCTGATCAGTTCGAACGCCAGGATCACCATCTCTTCGACGTCCTGCAGCGTCATCAGCAGGTCGTTGTCGTGCTCGATGGCGGCCATGACCCGTTCGATGAAGTGCTCGTCGCGCGGCACACCGTAGCGCGGGTCCGGGGCGTGCCCTTCGAAGCGCTCGCGCAGCAGGGTGATCGCCACCGGCGCGAGCTCGTACAGTTCGGTGAGGCGGGGTTCGATGTCGTCGCGGTAGATCTCGACCAGATCGCTGACACGCGCGTGCAGGCCCACCCGGCGGTAGACATCGATCTGGCCGATCACGCGCGCGCTCTCGTGATCGTCCAGCAGTTCGAGCGCTGCCAGTTCGACGCCTTCCGGCGACAGGTCCTGCTTGCGCAGCAGCATGGCGGCCGCTTCACGGCGCCGGGCATCGCCCTCGAGGCTTTCAACGATGAGATTGCGCGTCGCCAGCAGCAACTCCGGCAGCGTCTTGATGACGCGCTCGATGCGACTCGAGGTCCGTTCCAGCCGTCTCCCGCCTGTCAGGTGATGCAGAAGATTGGCGATGATCCCCGCCGCGCCGGTGATGACCGTGAACGAAATGAAGAAGATGTAGTTCTCGAGCGTCGGCGCCTTGCCGTAGCCCAGCAGGTAGCCGCCCCAGGCGCCCAGCAGGGTGACCGGCCCGGCGGTCCACAGGATCTGCAGCAGGCTGACGGTCCAGGGAACTTTCTCGACCGCCGCGGTGATGCGCCGAATCTCGTCACGGCCTTCCCGTTCCAGCCTTACCTGTGGTGCATCGCTGGCGGCCGACTGCGAAGGGCGACGAAACGGAATCGGCAAGAGCACGGGCGCTCCTCTCTGGTGACGACGGTGGGTGGGTACGGCGGTCGGCTAGTCACGATAGGGCAAGCGGCGGCTAAATTATCACCCCATGCCGGCACTCGCCAGCGCTGTTGCCCGGCATGCTAGGATGGAGCGAGAAAATGGAGGAATGCCATGCTGACAGCTTGGGTCGAACAGCTGCTGGGCTTTGCCAGCGGCGCCCTCGAGACGATTCGCGCCAATGAATATTACCCAACGATGATGGCATGGGCCCGAGCCGAGGGGGTCGAGCATTGCGGCGGCAGTCTCGATCTGGCCCAGGCGCTCGCTCCGCTCATCTGGAATCAGACCCCGCTGG
>Ga0098062_1000792_pt1 | contig 14526 bp, 12 predicted proteins | sample 23_taG_FD_81592 | JGI IMG/M metagenome (GOLD analysis project Ga0098062, IMG submission 81592) | Marine viral communities from Cariaco Basin, Caribbean Sea - 23_WHOI_OMZ | ecosystem: Environmental > Aquatic > Marine > Oceanic | place: Caribbean Sea: Cariaco Basin | collected 2014-11-11 | reverse complement strand
GCTCCCTGTCCTGCTAATTGTTGAATATATAAACCGTAAGTTTTATTGTTTACATAAAAAGCAATATCAGGTTTTGATAATATTCCTGGACATTGTGCAACTGCTTTATCATAACAAGCAGCAAATTGAGTAATTGCATTTGCAGCAGTTACAGCACTAATATCAGCCTCAAAGAATGATTTACAAGCACTTGCTTCTAATCCTGTTTCATCAAATGTTCCGTCATCTGATAGGAAGCCTGTTCCAAAAGGAGAAGCCCCTTGCCATATCATATTTTCTATTTGCTGTCCTGCTCTACCTGCTACAGTAGCTAATAAGAAGTCCTCAAAAGAACTTGGTAGGTTTCCGTTTCTGTCCATATTTTCGCCAATCCAGGTAGGGAAAACTGTTGACCGACATACTGACTCATTTACCATTAAATCGGTTAGCGTTAGTGTTTGCATTGTTTGTGTAAGTGCTGCTGTGTTAGCTGTACTAAAATCACAAGCTGCAGCAAGAATAGGGTCGGATAAAGAAAGCCCTGAAATATTAGCAGCTTTATTTAGCCCGTCTATTGTTCTAACATAACCTTTAGCAACTGTGTCAGGACTTTTAACTGCAGCAGTTACATAAGGCAACGCTAACTTTCCAACGTAATTATCAGCTGAAACATTAATGTCAAACTGATATTCTTTACTTAAATTGTATTGATTATTCGCCATTTTTTAAAAATTTATTTATTATTAATGTAAAATGCTGCTCTTTCTTTCGCAGACATCGTAGCTAAATTCGGACTTTCCGATTTAGTATTATTTTCAGGCGTGTGGTTAAAACCCTCAGCACCTGGTGTTTTTTCTAGTTCAACAACCTTAGCTTTTAAGTGTTCTACTTCTTCAACTAAGCTATTTACTAAGTCTTTAGACATCTCTACCTTTTCATCTTCAATAACTTCTTTAACAGCTTCTTCTTCTTCTTTAGATAAGTCCTCTGTTTCTTCTTCTGCCTTATCTCCGAATACTTCTTTTTCTAAAGCAGCAACTCTATCTTTCATTTCTTCAAAAGTTTTAGCCCAATCAGTATCTTCAGCGTCAGCCATTTCTTCTTTACTTGCTTCTTCTACATCTTCAGCTTCCTTTTCTTCGCCTAAATCAACAATTTTAGAATCGTCATCAACAGTTATTTTAGCACCATCTTCCATTGTATAAGACCCTGCTGATAATTTTTCTGTCTCTCCATCATCTCCAACTACATAAACTTCAGAGCCAATCATAAATTGCTCATCTTCAGTAGCTAATACCCTACCATCATCTAGTATCATTTCAGCATACATTTTTGTTTCTTTGCTTTCTTCTTTAGTAGATAAAAGCGTTTTGATTTTTTCTAGTGTACTTGCCATAGTGTTATTCTTTTTTTATAAATATTAAACTTTAATTATTGTTCACAGGACTAGCGTTTTACTGTCTTGTTTTTTATAGCTGAACATACTTTTGCAGCCTTTTCTTTATTGCCATATTCTTTTACCATATCCTTAATACATTGGTCCCAGGGATATTTAGCTAATGCTTGTCTATTAACAAAACTAGCATACTCTACATACTTGTATTTTTTAGTATATTTCTTTTTCTTTTTACCAAACTCATCTTCAACGTATTCTTTCTTTACGCTTTCTTCGTGAGTATCACAAGCCATATATCTAACTACACCATTTACTGTATGAGTATGGAAGCCCGTACATTTCTTAAACATCTCTGCGTAGATTTTAGCTTCTTCTTTAGTAGCAAATAAAGGCTCTCCATCTAAAGCACCTACAACTGCTAACTCATTCTCTAGTATTAAATCTCTTATTTTACCTAGTGTTATTTCATCAGGGCAATCAGTACATTCTTCAGCTAGGTCTATAATGTCTTTAGGCTTTGACGCTTCAATTATTCGGTCAGTAAAGTAGCCCTCTATACTAAAGCCTTTTACTTTACCCTCTTTCACACTATTCCAAATCTCATCGTTATTCACTTTCATTTTTACAAACCACGTTCCGATTGGAAGATTTTTAAAACCAAAAGAATTTGATTTATCATTCTTTTTATCTTCTTTAATCCAACTCTCTACAACTGTCATTCCATTCACAGGTATCTTATGTTCAAGTGTAGCGTTATTGTTCCTTAAACTTGACATAAACAACTCTTGAGCGTGTTTAATAGTATCTTCAGTAAAGTACACTATAAACTTTTCATCATTTTCTTGGTCGTATCTTGGTATCTCCTTATTCGGTATCAGAACAGCACCTACTAAAGTTTTTTGTTCTTCATCTAATTTAGCTAATGATAAGAATTGGTCTTTATTAAAAAAAACCCAATTTTCTTCTATCGCTGGAAACTCAACGAGGCTAATGGCTTCAACGCCAAATCTATCTGCTTCCTCGTCTATTATTAATTCTACTTTTTTTAGTTTTTCTTTTCCCATACTAATAAATATAAAATGTTATTAATTGTTTATAACGTTGCTTGTAATTCTAAATCATTCTGTAATGCCTGACTACTTGTTACATCACTTTCCACTACAAATGCTTGTACAGGTGGTATTTCTATATCTTCGCCCTCACCAGGTAATCCAGGAACGCCACCCTCTCCACCTACACTAATTCCAGCCTGTAAACTTTGTAATGGGGGCGCACCACCACCACCACCACCAGGCACTTTAGCTAATATAGATGAAGCTTGTGCTACACCACCCAAAACTAACGCTACTAATTCAGCTATCAAAAGAGGTGTAACAACAGGTGCAGCAGGACCACTAAATTTAGCAGCACTAACTGCTGCCCTAACAGCTGAAGCAATACCAGCAGCAGTATCTATTGCAACCCCTAATAAAGCTAATTTCTTTTGCTTTTTAACATCTCCTGCTGCTAACTTTTCTAAAGACCCTGTAATACTAGAAGCAACAGCAAAACTCCTTTCCATATTAGAAGTTTTTTGGTCAAACATTTGCTGTTCTATTGCTTTTATTTCAGCAGCATTAGCTTCCAATCCAGCTACAGCATTATTGTAATGTGTGTTTTGTATATTTTCTATTTGCTCTGCTCTCCATTCTTCTAATCTTATTTCATCTTCAGCGTTACCTTTTACCATAGCAAAACGTTTGTCAAATTCTTCTTGGATAGAAGCTATTTCTTTTTCCATATCACTTGATAGAAATGCGTCCAACTCAGTAGTTGCTTGTTCCCTTAGTTCTTTTATTGCTTGGTCGTATTCTTCTTGGGCTATTATTTTCTTCTTATTATGTTCTTTTAATTTTTCGTCTACTTTGTTATTGTGCTTTTCTACCCTCGCGTCCTCTTTGGCTTGTGCTTTCCTTGTAAGACCATCTAACCCGTCAAGTTCTTTTTTAAGCTCTTGAATTTTTTTATCTGTTTGTTCGTTTTTAGTTTTTATTTCTTGTTCCCAATTTTTAACAGTTTCTTTGCTTTGCTCATCATATATACGTACCCAAGCCCCTTTAACTTCTTGTCCGTGCTTGTTTATGGCTTTTTTTTCTGCGTCAAATACCAGCTTGTAACCCTTTTCAGTTTCTTTTGCATTAGCCAATCTACTTTTTTCTAACTCTATATGTTTATCCACATAGATTTTAAATACTTCATTTGACTTATTAAGTTCTTTAATTTCTTCGTGGATTTCTTCTTCTCTACTTTTAAAACTCTTTTTTCTTCTTTTTGTTTTACTCTTTTCTATGCCCTCTTCTTCTTTCTCTATTAGTTTTAATTTTTCTAAATGGAATGCGTGAGCCTCAGCAATAGCTTTAGTAATTCCCTCTACATCTTTATTCGCCTTAATTCCTTTACGCATTTCCTTATGTAGTTCCTCATAAGATTTTGTCTTTTCCTTAACAGCACCCGATGTACTTTTCAGCCTTGACTTTTCTTCTGCTGCTATTTCTCTATCAAAAGTATTTACCTCTGTTACTACTCTTTTCTTCTTTAATAGTGAAGCTGTTTGGAAATTAATAACATTTGCTTCTAACTGTGCTAATTCGTCCATATCTTCTTCACTACTCCTACCCATAGCAATCTCATCTTCTTTATTCTTTCTTCTTCTTTCTGCTAATTCCATTTCTTTGTCAGCAACTTCTTCCTCTACCTTTATAGCATTTAATAATGCGTTCTTTCTTTCCTCTTTACTCTTTGTTTCATCTTCTGCAAGTAATCTACTTTGGGCTATTACATAATTTGCTCTCGCCCTTTCAACTACTAACTCTCTTTCTGCGTCACGCACACCCTGAATAGCTAGAGTTAAATCTCTCATAGCTGCTGCTTCTCTCCTAGCTTCTGCACCTGCACCAGCAAATACATTAGTTAAACTTCTAGTACCATTTATTAAGTCAGTAACCCTATCAACCACTACTGCAAATACTGCTGTTAGTTGTTTCCAAACCACCTCTATTTTTCTAGCAAATTCTATATTGCTAGTCATCATATTTTTTAACGTCATAAAAGCTGTTACGATTAGCCCTATTCCAGCAGCTTTCATAGCAGTTCCTAACATTTTAAAACCCGTACTCAATTTGCCTGTAGCCATTGTTGCAGCCTTAGTTCCAGTAGTTAGCCCTTTCGCACCATCTTGAGCTTGTTTTAAACCCCTTACAGCACCCTTAGCGTCTGCATCTATTACTATTGTTTTCTTCTCCATAATTTTTTAAATTTTTTAAATGCGTCTTTCATTGTCTTAGGGTATTCTTCATCTCCTGTAACAAAATCATATTTTACTTCATCAAATTCTAATTCATTTAATGCTTTTAATGACTTAGGCATTATAGCCCCGATTGTTTCTATGTAGTTTATTAATTCCATATTAAAGCGTCTGTGTTTTGAAATAATATGCCACCACCATTTTGATAGATAGCCATTTCTTGATATACGTCTGAGCCATCTGCACCTACTAACTTTTGAGAAAGCACTTGTACTTTAGCCACCCAGCTTATGGTTTTGTTTGCAACGCTAGACGTTATGCTCATAGATAAATTACCTACTGTTGAATCAACATTAGTTAGGCTAATAGTAGGAGTAGTAGGAAAATTAGTACCCTCTATTTTTCTTACTTGCACACCACCTGATGTTCCTGAATGACTAATAGAGTGCATTCCTCTACTCAGTAAAGTATAATATTTAAAATAACCTATTGCTCCCGTATTAGCCCCTTTAGTTATTGTGCCTATTAAATCAACTTCTAAATATGCCATTGTATATTGATTTAATTTTAAAGTTCCTGACGATTGTTGGTAGCCTAAATAACTTGTTGCAGTTCCTATTGTTACTGCTTGAAATATAGCACTACTAACTTGACCTATAATCTGCTTATTTTTTGCAGTTAGTGTTGTATTACCCATAGCAGGTAATGGAAGCATTACAGGTGCTTGATTATTTGCCATTCCTGGATAATCTAACATAGCTGAAAATAGACCAGGATTAGTTACATCTTGGTTAAGATTCCAATAACAAGTACCAACTCCTGTTGAATCATTTGTTTGTTGGAAACTCCAATCACTATTTATTCCCTCACAACACGCATTGTTAATAGTAACAGCACCACCTGTTGGGTCAGCAGGGTCAACAAAAGTTATAGTACCATCATTATTATATGTATATGGTAAGGCGTCACAATCCCAATTCAGTTTTTCAATTACTTTTAATAAGGTTACTTTCGTAGATTTGTTTCCACCCACTAAATAGTTTTGTATTTTTAAAACTCTCCACAAAGTATTCTTAATATATACAGGATTCTTAAATGCTTCTGATTCAAATTTTTCTATGTCAGCAGGACTTAAATTAAGATGACACTCCATTATTCTAGCTTCCTTGTTGTATATTTCATTCATAAATTGACTCCAATAGTCATTGTAATATCCGTGTTCTGTTATAACGCTTCCAAAGACATTATTAACAAACCAGGGAAAATTAAATTGAGGTAATATTTGACCCCATAATAGTTGTTTTGTTGCAGCAACTATTCCTGTATTTAAGTTATCTAAATTGTAAGCAGTACATAAAGGAAACGTATTATTTGTTAAAGTGCCACCACCCCCTACGCCTGGGGCGTATATTTCAAAATTTATTTCAGAGTTAGTCAACGTACTCCAATAACCACTAATGTCTACGGGCGTTCCACTATAATAAAACAATCTAGGAATGCCATCTGTAATCTTATCTCTAAATGTTTCTGAGCCTACATCTCCTGTGCTATTTAATTGATACCATTGACATATTGCAACAGGAAAATCACTATTGCTACCATATTGATAAGGCTCTGGACCTTGCTTTCTTATGCCTGTTGTTATAAATGGAGAATATATACTAAATGTTTTCTCATCTCCAGAAGCAAATTCGCCCCCTTCTTTTTTGAAATGACCATAAACAAACTCTCTTTCTCTTTCATACCTTTCTCCCATATGGTCTTTAGCCCCTTTTTTATCTTGAAATAAATACTCTTTTTTTTGTAGGTCATTAGTTGATTTAACAACTTGCTCTTTAGATACATCTAGCTTATCCGTCCAATATTGAGTAGTACCTGAATTTATATAATCTTGATAAGGCTCTATTATTAAATTGTTATCATTATTAGGGTCATTTAAAACAACTAAATTAAATCTGGTCATTAGGTCTTTAACGAAATCCGATTGGTTAAGGTCAGGCATATTTTCTGCCATAACAACTTGTTGACCATAACTACCTAGCGTATAACCAACAAGCCCTGTGTTAGTGGTTTTTATCATACCACTATTTACTGTTATACTAAAGTAATCTAACTCATCTACTAAGTTTCCACCAGCCCAAGTTGTATTACCTGTAAACTTTAACCTAAAATTATAATCATTACCTGGTGCAACGGGAGTTAATTGAAAGCTACCTGACAACTCTAAATCCTCAAGGTCAGAAGAACTAATACCAGACCCAGCAACAACCCATTCATTCTCTAATACTGTACCCCAACCCCAATTATTTGATTGCCCCCATTCTTGTACATTAACTTGTAATTGGACTGTTATTGAATATAAATTTTCTGTGCCTGTACTACTATCTGTATATGTTTGAGGTAAATCAAAATTAAACTCTGCGTACAATCCCGTAGCTACATAATCGTACCCCTCTGGTATGCCTATACCACCTGCTTGTGCTTCAGTAGGTATAGCAATAGTGTTTAGCTGTACTGTTGTTCCGTTAATTGTTTCTGAATTTATACTGAACATATTGTATGGGTCAAAATTGGGGTCTGATTCATTTGTAAACCCTAGCTCTTGTATTACCTGTATCGGCCATTCGTCTACATCAGCACCACCTGAAGTGAAGCTTCCACCATAAACATTTTGAGTAACTGCACCTGCCATAGATACTTGAAAACCAAATCCATCAAAATAAGTCTTAACTCTCTCAAATTGATTAGCTAAAGTCATAAATAACCTACTGAAGAATTGAGTATCTGTTAGCGTACCATCTTGATTAATTCCTAGAAATGTACTTGTAATAGTGTACCCTGCTTTCTGTGCTATTATTTGTAATAATCTTTGTATGCGTATAGAGGGCTTTAATTCTGCTGCACTTATCAACCCTACTGCAGCAGCAGCATCAAGAGCGTCTTGGTTTCCCACGTTACCATATTGTGAAATAAATGCCTCAGAATCCATAAATATACCCTCTCCTAGTGGGAATTGATTATGCCCATAATCTATAATAGGGTACATAACATCATTACTTGTGCTAGACCCACTAACAGGATTAGTTCCTGTTGTAGTCAATCCTGTTGTCCAACTATTAACAACATTTTGCGAGGTTAGGAGATGGTCTAATTGTTCATCAGCAGCACCATTCATTGAGGTAAAAGCCTCTCTTAATTTTTTTCCTTTTATAGCAGTAAAGAAGTCTGCTGTATTACCAAACACCACCACCTCATATTGCCTAGCATTTAGATATATGGCTTTTAATTGTATAAAACCTTTTAACTGTTCTATGGTATCTACAAAGATGGTTGCAGTAAATTTAGTGTCAGTATTAAATACTATATCATCTAAATTAACATCAAACCAATTTTCAAAAAAAGTATTATTTCTTTCAGAAAAAGGAAGTTTAATAGTTTGACTAAAGCTACCTGTTTTTTTTTCAGGCTCTTTAATATCAATCCAATTATAGTTAGCTACAATACTAGGTGCTTCTGATAAATCTAATTCATATTGTGTATCAGAACTATCACTAGTTGTTGCTGGTCTAAATGCTATTAGTCTTACATTCATTAGTTGTTTGTCCTTACTTTGTTAGCGTATTCTAAATTGATTGTGTATTGAATTTTTATCTTATCATTTATGCTTGTTTTTTTGGTGTAATTTTTGTTTGTTACTACAACAGCGTCAACAATAGTATAGTCATCATTTAAGATTTGTACTTCATCAGATGTAAATAATTCCTCTAACCAAACAGCTTCATCTTCATTTAGCCAATCACTATTTATAGTCATCTTTTTAGTAGCTGTTTTAAATAGTGTTTTTTTACCTCTATCCCAACTGTTGTAATTAAACGTAGCACTATCCCAAGTTCCTGGAACGCTCTCTATTTCACTACTTTGTATATCTACTGTTGTTTTAGATTTACCTCTAAAATTCATATAATCCCAACCACCTAATCTATTTACCCAAGCCAATCTAACATTATCATATCTAGTACAAGATTGGTGTCTATCGTCTACTGTTGCGCCACTACCATATCTATAAAAATAATAGTATTTAGTACACCTATCTCCTGAGCTACTACTTGTGCTTCCATATATTCTATAGTAAGCCCAATCTGCAAAGTCGCTAGGATTAGCTGAGGTATTTAGAGTTTGTGTTTCTAGGTTTTTAGTTCCACAACCAAAGTATAGTATAGATTCTTGTGTAGTATCTGCTTGAGCAGCAGTTGCACCACCATTAGCATTACTGTTAGCAAAGGATTGAGCAGAGCCTATAATAACGCCTGACGCATTATAATATTCAACAAACATATACTCTAATTTGTCGCCCTGATTTATTAAGCTACTAGAAGCACTATCGCCTTGTTTAAAGCATAATGTTAATTGGTCTAAATTATCTGCACTTGTGCTACTACCTCTAACAAATTGAACAGTAGGTGCATTAGTAAAAAAGCTATAACTATCTTCAGCACTATCACTATTCATAAAATAAGTTAAAGGAAAGTTAGTACCATTCTCATCTAAGCCCCCTACATTAGTAGCTGTTTTAGTAAATGGAGTAGTTGCTGGTATTACATAACTATCTGCTGTTACAATCGCAGAAGTTTCTTCAACAGGAGATGTTTCTGCTGATGTTGCTTTTTCATATAACGCTTTTGCGGTTACCTTTACTATTTGTGCAACGTTTTTACCAAATGGTTTTGCTGTTTCATCAATCCCTAAACTATGTATGGAATAGGTCGTGTCATTACTATTTGTTAACGTTGTAGAAACATAAGTTCTAATGATATGACTTATATCAAATATTCCTACAAATGTTTGATTTTTATGTATCTTTAATATAGCTGCTTCATCACTACTACCATCAATATATAGCTTTAATATATATCTAAATTTTGGTGCATTATAAGTGCCACTACTAGATTCTTTAATAACATATACTAATGGTGAATTAGCTGCTGATAATAAACTCGGTTTTTGTTCTATTGTAAATGCCATTATGCTTTTATTTTTTTAGGTATTGCTTTATCTAATAAATTTTCTATATCTAAAGCAAACGCTTTTGTTAAATCATTTGGTAGTTTTTTATATTGTTCTTTTATTGGTTTGGTTATAAACTGTGTTCTAGTTAACCCTTTTTGTTTTATAGAATACCCAACAGCCCAAACATTTTTGCTTCCTAATCCTTTCCAATTCTTTAAAGCTTTAACTAATTTACCACCTGGATTAGCATACTTAAATCTAAACTTACTACCAGACCCCCTTGCTTTACCCTTACCTTTAAATCCACCTACTCCTTGCACACCCTCATCTACATATTCCCAATAGTCACTAGAACTACCAAAGTCAAGAGAAAAAGATAGACCTGATTTATGTGTTTTTAGGTTATAACTTAAATTGCTAGATAGCCTTGATGACCCTTTATCATTTTTACTTAGTATTTGTCTAGCTTGTTGAATTACATTGCTACCAAATTTAGTAAATACTTTATCTAGGTTTGTTGTGTCGCCCTTTACAAACTTTCCTGTTACGGGATTTCTAAATTGTAATCTCATTATGTATTAGGGTTTTCATCGCTAGGCTCAATAGGTGCGTTGCATAGTGAGTTAGCATTATTAACTTGTAATGAAAATTCAGCAGACCAACCTGTAAGCATATTAGAAAATCTAGCTGTAAATGGCTCTGCACTAATAGGCATATCTAATACCACCTCATCTGGAACATAACTATATTTCTTTCCACTATCTCCACCTGATGTTTGTAGCGATAGGTTTTGTTTAAACTCTGCTATAACATCTTGCATAATTTGTAGCATATCCGTCCATACTACATTCCTGTCTGTTAAATCTTCTTTAATTAATGAGATTGTAAACACAGTAAATGTATAGGTTAACATTCCTTGCTCTATTGTTGTTGCACCTGGCTCAATATAAAGGATAGGAAAATTTGTTAAATCCATCTTATCTATATCCACTTCATCTAGCATAGCACTATGAAATGAATTAATCAAATAATGATTAGTAGCTATGGTATTGAAATCATCTACTATATTTTTATAGGTTATCATTTTTTAAATTTATTATAATTACTTTTTTCTATTCCTATTTTATCTTGTTGGTAACTTAAATATGTTAGCACTAATGTTATTTCTAGCTTTGTTATTGCTTCTATATTTAATATATTTTCATTGCATAATCCGAAGATTATATTGTACCACCCCCACTTGCTTGATAAACTTCTTCCTTCATTACTTTCTCCTGAGTCATCAAATAACTGTTTAAATCTTGCAGTAAGTCCTTTCCTAAAGACAAAAAAAAATCTAACGCACCTAAGGTTATATCCATTGGAAGCTTTTTAAAATCTTCTTCCTTAATCTCATCAGGGTTGTAGGGTTTCACATTATACAAATCGTACTTCTCTTTATCTATCTCTCTATATAATATGCTCATAATCTTATGTAGATTATTATTAGTGTCCTTACAGTATTCTTCTATATCTACATACTCTCCTGTGCTTATCTTACTTAAATTAGGAATAAAGCCATATCTTTTTCCATTGAACTTTATTTTCTTTTTTAGTTTTTTAGGTAGTCTTTTATTAACAAATGTAGATAGCTTTGATGTTAATTCCCTTTTTTGTTTTACATCAATCTTTTTAACTACATCTTTTTCAAGCCTACATAGTAAACTAATTATTTCTAATTCTTTTTCCTGTTCCTTTTTTCCTGAATTTACAATAGTAAAATACTTTTGATAAATTTCTATTGTTACATCTTTCCATTCAGTAGGAATCTGTACTTGGATTTGTTTTACTCCCATTTTATATAAATATAATTGTTAGCATTTTGTTCATAATATATAATACTTGCCACTATAATTAGTAGTCAGTTTGTTTAAAGCTACGTACCTAATTGCGTCTAGTAAATGGTCTTGTTGATTTGTAGCTGGTTTATTTATAACGTGTCCGTTCTTATCCACTAGCCATTTGTAGTATTTAAACTCATTGATAGCGTTAATACTATTCTTTGTTATATGTAGCTTAAAACGTCTTAAAACGTCTATTCCCATATTGATACTATCAGCACCCTTTTTAGCACCCTTAATATTAAAGCCCAATCTATGTATTTCTTCTATTGATTTAGGTTCTGCACTATCTCCGATTATCTCTGTCTGTCTAGTTATATTAAACTCCCTTAGCTTTTGTGCTATGTCCTGATTAGTTAAGCCTTTGCTATATAATAATTCGTTAATGTACAAATCATCATTTAACTTATATACTTCTGCTATTGCTGTTGGGTCATTAGAATAACCAAAGTCCATTCCTAAAGCGATTAGAGTTGCTTCTTCTGGAACACTATTAGCTATCTCAAATTGTCTAAAGATAGTTTCAGTAGGTTGTGCCATATCCCCCAATCCATATATTGTCCAATAGTTACTATCTAAATTCCTAAGCCTTTCAATTTCTTTAATTGTTTCTTCAGGCAAAAAGGGATTGTCTAAATAGGTAGATTTAATAAATGTACAATCATCTCTATTCATCACTTTGTCATATATCCAAGAATAAGGGTCTGAGGGATTGAAGTCTAAATAAATGCTTTCAGTACATCTAAGCGACAGTTGAACAAAATCTTCCATACTAAATTCCGTTGCTTCATTCATCCATAGTACGGCTCTCTGCCTACCACGTACTTTATCTGGCATATCCACAGAAATAAACTCTATTAGATTGTCATTAAGTTTATAAGTAAGGTCGGACTTATTATGCCTGTCAGGATTATAAAGGTTATGGCTTTCTAGTATAGAAAAGAAATCTCGGTAGGCACTAGATTTAAGGGCAGGTAATGTCTTACGACAAATAGTATATACCTTTCCCTTTGATTGTAATGCTTTAAGTATTATTAATTGTGCTAAACTATATGTCTTACTGCTTCTTGTTCCACCCTGATTAACTACAATCCTTGTACTAGCATTAAGATTTTTCTCCAGAACTACTGTTCCCTTTAGGTTTAATAATTTCAATTTCTATTTTCTTAATATCTTCTTCATTAGAAGTTAGGTTTATACTCTGCTTTTGTACATATCCCCTTTTATGTCCTTTGTGTTGAAGATAGAATATGATACTTTTTTCTTTCTCATTTTCTATGTTCTTAAATAGCTTTGTTTCTACATAGTCTAATTTCACATTGTCTATATCATCTACTTTCTTTCTAAATTCTTCATCTTCGTGATACCATTTATAGAAGCTACTTCTACTTATGCCTGTCCTATTACAAGCTGTTGATACTATACCCAAGCCATTCTCTAATGCTTCAAGTAATGTTTCTTTCTTTAGGTTGCGTTCTTTTTTGCCCATTTTATTAAATTTAATTTATATTTTTTTTGCTTTTTGTCCTGTAAACTGTTCCCATCTTTCTATAATTACATCACAATATTTAGTATCTAATTCCATTCCATAACAAGTCCTGTTAGTTTTTTCACAAGCTATTAATGTTGCTCCACTACCAAGAAACAAATCAGCTACTATATCTGCTTTATGATTTTTAATTGCTCTAACACATAATTCGGTTGGTTTTTGTGTTGGGTGTAATTTATTAATTCTTTCTTTTTTTATTTCCCAAGTTGTGTTCTCTGTTGTATCTCCTATAAAATTTGTTTTGCTTCCTGCTTTACAATAAACAAATGGCTCATATCTGTTTTTATAATGGCTATTCATATCAGCATATCCTGTATTTATTTTAATCCAAGCTAAAACGCTCATTACATCTATGTTATTTTCTTTTAATGGTTTATAAATTTCATAAGAAAATTTAGTAGCATAAAATATATATATTGCACCCTCATCAATTATTAATGGTATTAATTTAATAAATTTAGAATAAATATTTACTTCATCATTTTTTAACATTTCTCTTTTATGATTTTTATTTATTTTGTTTCCGTGTATAACACCACCTGTATAGCTCACACCATAAGGAGGGTCTGTGAATACCATATCTGCTTTATCTCCATTCATTAGTTTATTAACATCACTTTCTTTTGTGCTATCTCCACACATTAATCTATGTTTCCCTAATTGCCAAACATCACCTAATTTAACTCTGCTTTCTTTTACTTCTGGTATATGGTCATCTTCAATATTACCCTCTACTATTTTATCTATATTAAAACCAAGTTCTACATCTTTAAAACCCCAATCTTTTAACTCATCAATATCAAAATTGTTAGCTAGTATATCTAAATCAAACTCTCCTGTGTTCTTATTTAATCTTATATTTAATTCCCTTTCATCTTCTTTTGATAGGTTTACTCTAACTGCTGGAACAAACTCTGCACCAAGTTCTCTCATTATCCTTACCCTTTGATGACCACCAACTATTGTGCTGTCTGCATTTATTACTATTGGAATAGTACAACCAAACTTTTCTAATGAGTTTTTCAAGTCCTCATATTGTTTGTTGGTCATTCTTCTAGGATTATATTCAGCTTGTTTAAGTTCTGATATTTTTACCTTTGTTATTTTCATATTAAAAAAGTTGTGTTTGTATTGTTGGTTTATAGCTAGAGTCGTACCTTTCGTTCTGTCCTTTTGGGTAAGCTTCTATTTTGTAATTTAATTCTTTAAGCCATTTTGTTTTATTTCTTTTATTACCTGTAAAATAAATGTATCTATGTTTTCTGCTTCTTTCAACTAATTCAAATTCTCCACCTTTTTCATATATATTATTATGTCTACCGTGTTTATTACTACCTTTTATTTTTTTGTCTGTTGCTTTTGCACTTAACCCTGTATATATCCAATTAGTGGCTTGATATATATATCCATTATGTTTCATTTTGGTATCTGC
>Ga0098062_1000782_pt1 | contig 14638 bp, 21 predicted proteins | sample 23_taG_FD_81592 | JGI IMG/M metagenome (GOLD analysis project Ga0098062, IMG submission 81592) | Marine viral communities from Cariaco Basin, Caribbean Sea - 23_WHOI_OMZ | ecosystem: Environmental > Aquatic > Marine > Oceanic | place: Caribbean Sea: Cariaco Basin | collected 2014-11-11 | reverse complement strand
TTGATACGGTAAATAACCAAAAGCACGTTTTTGATAGTGCATAAATTGAGTACGTTTTTGTTTTTCGTTAGTAAAAGTACCTTGATTAAAATTCAAATAATAACGTTTATGTAAATTAAATAGTAATATTGACTCATAAAGAATATCTTTATGATTATCATTGACGGTTTGTGTAGTTTTAATTGTTAATTGAAATGAATCTTTTTTATTTTTACGAGGTTTTTTATTATTATTATGTTGTTTATTAGACATTAACACCTCGCAATTATTTTATTCAATAATAACAATAAATTAATGAAAAGTCAAGTATTTAATATTTTTATAACATTTTGAAGTCTAATTTAAAGATTTCTTGTTCTTATGACTTCGTTTACCATAAAGTTTAGCACAAAAAACGGTCATAATTTCAATGACACTTTCTGTTAAGTCAGTATTAAAGTCTTTGACTTCTTCATTAAGTATGATGACTTCAATGTTATAGAAGTCACACAATTTAAATAATATTTCACTTCCAAAGCGTAATAAACGTTCTTTATGATTTAAAATTAAAGTTGATATTTCATTATTTAATAACATATTGATAAGTTGATTTAGACCTTTCTTTTTAAAATTTAAACCACTTCCTAAATCTTTTATAGATAAAACATTATTTATCTTTTTTTTTACAATAATTCAACAATTTAGCTTCTTGTGTAACTAAATCTTTTTTTTGATCGTGACTTGATACTCTTGAATAACAGATAGTTTTCTTATTATGATTAAGTAATCTAAAAATATCCGCTTTCAAATAACGTCTATGATTACCAAAAGTACGAAAACCCACTTTCAACTTACCTAATTTATCCCAACGTCTTAACGTAACTACCGCTACACCTAAAATAGTTGCAGCTTCACCGATTGAAATATAAGATTAAGTTGAATTTTTCATAAAGATACCTTGTTTTAGTTGACTACTAAAAAGGTATCATAACTAAAAAATAAGAGAATGATCAGGTTTAATTAAATATATTGGGTACTGTTAAATACCCAAGAAGGATCTTTAGAGTAAAAAGCAATATCAGGTGAATTTTCTAATACTTCATTATAATGTTCTTCACTATCAACTGCACCATTTAATATCTGTTGAAGCCATTTTCCTTTTTGTGGAATAATACCATCAGATTTAATAATATCATTTAATTCAGAAGTTCCTGAATGAAATAATACATTTTTATTTTTAATTAAATTGAAAATATTTTTTTTGTTATTTAAAAATTCTTTTATATTATTATCCATTATAATCCTTTTTTTATATTTATATTATAACTTAAACATTGAAAAAAACAAAAAATGAATTATAATTATTGAAAATATTAGGAGAAATAAAATGAGTAAACGTTGTCACGAAGTAGATTATAAAATAGTAGGTCATGATATGCAAATGGTAGAAATTGAGCTTGATCCCAAAGAAACAGTTATAGCAGAAGCTGGAATGATGAATTATATGGAGCATGGTATTAATTTTGAAACAAAAATGGGTGATGGTTCAGAGCCAGATAAAGGTTTTATGGGTAAGATGTTTTCAGCAGGTAAGAGAATGCTAACAGGTGAATCTTTATTTATGACTCATTTTTCAAATGAAGGTAATGAAAAAAAGAAAGTCGCTTTTGCAGCGCCATACCCTGGTAAAATTATTCCTTTTGACATGCAAAATTATGGTGGTTCTATAATTTGTCAAAAAGATGCATTTTTGTGTGCTTCATTAGGAACAAAAATATCTATTCATTTTAATAAAAAAATAGGTTCTGGATTTTTTGGTGGTGAAGGTTTTATAATGCAAAAAATAGAAGGTGATGATATGGCATTTGCTCATGCTGGTGGTCATATTGTAAAAAAAGAACTTAATAACGAAACATTATTAATAGATACAGGTTGCCTTGTAGCAATGACAACTGGTATAGATATGGATATTCAAAAAGCAGGTGGTTTAAAAAGTATGGTTTTCGGTGGAGAAGGTTTATTCTTAACAAAACTTGAAGGTACAGGAACAGTTTGGTTACAAAGTTTACCATTCTCAAGATTAGCTAACAATATTATTGCTCATGCTCCCAATTTAGGTGGAAGCAGACAAGGAGAAGGATCTGTTTTAGGTGGTTTAGGTGATTTACTTGACGGTGATTAAGTATTAAAAAAGGTCAACATCGTTGACCTTTTTTATTTTGGTTTTCTATTTTTGAATTTATTTGAAATATTTTTGTCGTATTCTTTTGTATGAGCATCTTTTAAGAATTTAGGCATTTCAGGATCTTTCAATAATTGAAAGTTAACCTCTGTTGAATTATTTTCTTCACTTTGAGAATTATTTATTTTTTTTTCTAACAATTGACTAACTACCATTGATTCAGGTTTTGGCTCACCTTCAACTTCGATATTGTTATATTTAATTTGTGGTTCTAAATCAATATCAATGTCAGGTAATTTAATATCTCTTGAAGATTTACTTAACTCTTTAAAAAGCAATGTTTTATAAAAATTTTGTGAAAAATGAGAATAAGAAGCATCTTGTACGGTTTCTGTGATTTCAATATTATTATCTATATTTTGCTTGATACCATTAACAGTATGTATAGTGCCAGTTCCTAAATATTGAAAATCAGAAAAATTACCGTTAGATTCAGGTTTTTCACCTTCTTTAAGCACTCTTAATTCAGTATAAATTCTTTCTTTTCCATTTTCATCAATGAATGTATTGAAATGGGTTCTTGTTATTTTATCTTCAAAAGGCTCAATCGAACTTGATTCTATAAAAGCTTGTTTTTCTGAATAATAAAAATGATAAACCTCTTTTTTCATAATAAATCCTTTTTTTTTAATTATATCATATATATAGAAAAATAAAAATTATTTATTATTTTTTTTCTTTATAACTGCTTTTTGTAATATTAAACTATTTGGATATGTTATTAAATCTTCACCTTGTTGTATTAATACATGAAATAATGATATTTCAACAATTGTACCACTAATATCACCATCTGTATCAATAACTTTTATTTCATCTCCTATCTTGTAAGGAAAATTGAAAAAGATAATAAAGCTTGCAGTAATGTTACTAAGGATAGACCACTGTGCAAATAAAGCGACACCAATAATAGCAAAAATAGAAGACAAAAATATAGATATTTCAGAATATTTAACACCAATAAGAGTGGTTGTGACCATAAATATTGCAATAATAGAAATTATATTTAAAGTTTTTAATACAAAATTTCTTCTATAATCGCCTATATTTTTTTTATTGGCTATTTTTGTTATTAAAGCTTTATTAAAAGTTGACCATATTTTCCAAACAAAAAAAGCTGCAATAAGTATTAAAACATTTATCATTTATTTATTCCTTTAAATTATGTTTATTGAATAAATATTTTATTATATTTAATAATACTGTCAATATTATATATTAATAATATTTTTATTATTTTTATGGTTCTTTAATTTCTTGATATTTCTTATATTGTTAGAAACCTTGTCTTTTAAATCATTTTCCAGTTTATTTTTAAATATTTCTGTTAATTCTAATTTTTCGTTTTCATTAAAATGAGATAATAAATTAAAAAAATCATCATCATTAATACTTTTTAAATCTTTAGCAGAAGAATCTTTTAAAATGCTTAATGTTAAAAAATAAAAATCTGTTGTTTTATACTTATCTTTTAGATTTTTAATCTTAATTAAATTTTCTAATCCATATTCTTTGGCTTTATTATTGATAGGTTCTAATATTTCTTTTTGTTTTTTTTCTGTTATTGGGATTTCATTTTTAAAAAAATAATTTATAAATGGATACTTTAATTTTAATTTATTTAAATATTTTTTATTAAAATATTTTTGATAGATATCAAGAGTCAATATTGAAAATTTAAGATATAAAATACTAATTCCGCAAAAAACAATAAAGGAAATTATCATCAAAAGAGGAATATCTAAAAAATTTAATATTTGTATTGTTAAATAAATACTAAAAGAACTTAAAAGCATCCATAATGAAGCTATGAATATAAACATTTTATAACTTCTATTTTCTTTAATTTCACATTTACCAAATTCAATAAATTGATTATAATTTTTTATGTCTTTTTTATATTTATCAAGATTAATGATAAAATCTTTAACTATAGAACTCATTTTTTTTGCCTTATATTTTTTTGTATTATATAAAAAATAAAAATAAAAGTAAAGTTTTTTGTTTAGTGATAATTTATGTTAAAATGTAAGTATAATAAAAAGAGGAATAATAAAATGTCAGAAGAAATAAAAAGCTTTTTAAAAGAAAAAGAAAAAGATTTACCTTCAATTGATTTTTTCACCTGGGAAACAGAACACGATTTACCGACTAACAATGATGTAATGTATGAATGGATAGAAGAACATATGCCAGAAGAATATACTTTACTTGAAAATACACTTGATGGTACATATGCTGAAATTATAAATGAAGATGGTCATAAATTTGCGGTTCATGCAAGTGGTTTCGGTGATTTTTATACACACAAAATAGAATTTGAGTTATTAGAAGCAAATTATCAAGAAAAAATGGTTTATAAAAATATTTTAGATACTGATGATTTAAAAGCTCTTGATATGTTAGTAAATGAAATAAAAATGAATCCCGCAGAAAAAAGACATTATTTAATAGGTGTGGATTGGGATTATAAAATAGAGAGATTGGAACAAGAAGACTTATTCGATAAAGAAGATATAAAAGCAATAAAGAAATTAGTTGCAGGTGAAAAATTAAGTAATGCAGAAAAAAGATATTATATTTATGGAAGTAATATTCAAGAAAAAATAGAAAATTTAAAATTAGAAACACAAGAAAAATTAAAAGTAAATGATATAAATAAAGTTAAATCTAATAATGTTCCTGATATTAACTCTCTTAAAGAAGGTGATAAAGTTTTAATGGAATTTGAAGAAATGGGTGTAAAAGATCATTTCTGGTGTGATGTGAAAAGTATAGAAGATATGTTTACTCAATCAGGTAAAAGAATGATTACAATATCAGTTAATGAAGACGAAAGAAACAGAAATTCAAATAAAATGGTTGAATACGGATTATTAAAAGAAAAAAAATCTTTATTATATGATTATTGTAGGCATAAACATCATAATCTTGAAATAGGTGAGAAATCTTATAATAAAAGAGTATTAGAAGTTGAATTATCAGAAACTTTAAAAAATGATAATAAAAAGTCTATGAAACTAAAATAAAAATATTGATTATTTAAAAGATAAGTATACAATAACTATAAATTGAGGTAGTGAAAATTGAATAGTAAATATATAGATATTTTATTAGAAAATCATAATTTACATGATATTGAAAAAAATATAATTTATAAATATTTAAAAGAAAATAAAATTAATTATAAAAATAATATTATAATAAATAACTATTTAAATGATTTTAATGAAATTAAAGATATTAAAGAAATAAAAATTAAAAATATAAAAGAACTTGGACTATTAATGGAATTTGTAATTGAAAAAAAAGAAAAAAAAGATACAGGTTCTATATACACTCCTTCTTTAATTGTAGAAAAAATGATTAAATTAAATACAATAAAAAACAAAAAAATTCTTGAACCTTCTGTTGGTTCAGGAGTTTTTATTTTTTCTTTATTAGATTCATTAAATATAAATAATGAAGAAGAATTCAATGAGGTAATAAGTAATATATACATGAATGATATTAATAAAAATATAACTAATTTGTTACCTATATTTTTTAGTATATATTCAATAGAAAAAGGTTTTTATTTGAATTCAAACAGCTTAAATATAACGAACTTTGATTTTTTATCTAAAAATTTTACTAATTTTTATGAAAATTTGAAATTTGATTTAATTATAGGAAATCCACCTTATTTAAGTTTAGAAAAAGGCTATTTAAAAGAACAAATAGAAAATTATAAAAAAGAATTTAAAGGAATATATAAAGTTTATGATATATTTGGTTTATTTATAGAAAAATCTTTAAATTATTTAAATGAAAATGGACAATTATGTTACATAGTTCCTTCAACTTTATTTGTAAATGATTCTTTTGAAAAATTAAGAAAAATAATGTTTGAATATAATATTTCAAATATAGTGTTTTTAGGAGATAAAGTTTTCGAAAATGCAGTTGTTCCAACCTGTATATTTAAATTAGAAAAAAATAAACAAAATTTAATAAAAATAGAAGAAAATAATAAAACAATAAAAACAGAAATAAGTAAAATAATAGGTGATAAATCAACATTGAGAGTTGGAATAGATTTTGATTTTAATGAAGAAATAATAAATTTCATCAAAAATAAAAATAATATTAAAATAGGTGATTTATTAGAAATAAAAGAAGCTATTAAAACTGGAAATGATAAATATTTTATACATTCTCAAAATATTAATGATTATAAACCATTAATAAAAGGAAGAGATGTGAATCCATTTGAAATAAATCAACATTTATTTTTAGATTACAATAAAGAAAAATTAAGCAGACCTTTAAATGAAAGTTTTTTTGAAAAAGAAAAAATATTTATTAGAAGAGTTTCAAATAAAATAATAGCTGCTTATGATAATGAAAATTTATACGCAACACATACATTATATTGTGCTTTTAATAAAGAATTAAATAAAGAGGATTATGAATTAATTGAAATATTATTAAATTCAGATTTTTATTCAAAAATGTATGTCACATTATTTCCATTCAAAGGAAATATTTTTCCTGAAATAAGAACAACAAAATTAAAACAGTTAATTTTTCCTAATATTAATAAAATAAGAGAGAATAAAGAGTGTTTACTTAATTGTTTAAATAATAAAAAATTAAATCAAGATAAATTATCAGTTTTAATAAGAAATATGTTAAAATAGTTTATACAACAAAAAAAATAGAAATGGAAAAAAACATAAATATAGAAAAAATTGATTTAAATAATGATGATAATCTTTTTTCTATAGGAAAAGTAAAAATATTGAATCCAGAATTATTTGCATTATCTTGTTCTCAAGCAATATTAAAATCTCAACATACAATGTCAGCTAATCAAAATAATGAAGAAAGAGATTCTTTTCTAAAATTTCAAAAACAATTACAAGGAATTATATCAGAAATTTGTGTAGAGGAATATTTAAAAATGATATTTCAAAAACATGCTGATGTTATACGATACGATAATGTAAGAACCGATAAATTTAAAAGTGCTAAAAATGAATTTGATATAAAAATAAAAACAAAAAAGAAAAGTTATTCAGTAGAAGTAAGATCTTCTCTTTCATATAAAAGGCATATGACATATAATAATTTAAAAGGTTTTGATGTTATTGGTTGTTATACTAATGATGCAAAAAAACATGAAGCTTATAATGATTTTTATGTAAGGCCAATACTGCAATTGAAAAATGTTCAAAAAAATATAGATATAAAAAATATAAACATTTTTGAATTATTAATGAGAAATGAAATTGATATTTATATTACAGGTGGTTGTTCAAAAAAAATGATGATGGAAGATTCTATTGAAAAATCAATGGGTCAAAAAAATACAAAATATCAAGTAATTCCTGTTTTAAAATCATTTGATATAAAATCATTCACGGATCAAATGAGATTATTAAAAGAATCTTTAAAAAATGATAATAAAAAATCTATTAAATTAAAATAAAATGCATAAATAATTATTTATGCATTTTTAATATCATATCTATATTGTTATTATCTGTTTTTTGTATAATCTGAGACTCCATAAATCTGCTTGGAATTAAGCCTTCACTTTTTCTTTCTTCAAACCAAATAGAAGCATCTTGTTCACCTTGTCCACAATACCATGAACAAAACTGATTGGCTTCTTCAAAAGTATTAAATCCTTTAACAGTAACAGTGATATTGTTCTGAGGTGTTTTCTGTTTTTCTTCCCATTCTTTTAAATCATTATCTATTAAATAATGTTCTCTATCATTAATATTACAGTTTCCAGATTTCAAATTTTCAATAATTTTATAGAGTTCTCTTAAATTTATATAAGAAAGAGTTCTATTTAAAACAAGATGCAAAACTTTTTCTTTATCGGCATTTTCTATTCTTTTTAATAGTATTTCACATTCTTTATTATTCAGTTTCATTTTCGTCCTCAATCAAAACAACAATATCACCAGTAGTATACATGAAATTAAATAAGCCTTCCATTGAATCATTAATTGAATGTACTTGTTGACTATAATTATCTCTCGAATAATCCATGCAAAATTCATTTGCATTATTAGGAGATGCTTTAAAATTTTTTCCTTGATAAGTAAAAATAAAATCTTCTTTATAATAAGGAAGCTCTACAAGTAAATCATTTAAATATTGTTTTCTACCATCAACTGTACAAAATTCTTCTTTCATATTTTTATTATCCTCTAAAAGTAATGCGTTATTATAACATATTTTTATTTAAAATAAAAGAATTATAAATAAAAAAAGCTCAAACTAAAAAGTTTGAGCAAAGTTTGAGCAAAGAACTCAATGAATCTAAAAATAGAAATAAAGAGTTTAAAAAGATTTGTAATAAAACAAATTAAGGAAAACATATTTTATAATACAGTCTATTTTTTAATTAATACAACATTAACAATTAATTAACTGATTCTTTTAGTTGATTGTTTATTATTTCTGCATTATATAATAGATTATTATTTTGTTTGTTTTTGTGAAGTTTTATAATATAACTCACATAAGGCATTGAAATTATTTCATTTTCATCCTGAATAATAACAGAGTTGAAGTGATTATAATGATAAAATCCATAAGGATTTAAAAAACCATTATTAATTACTACTGGCGTTCTGTTTTTATATGTTTTTTGATTGAAATTTAATTTATCATCAAGAATTTCAAAATAAGAAAATCCATTTTCTAATGTAATATTAGCTGCTTGCAAAAGTGCTTTATCTTCTGCTTCTTTTAAGCTCATATTCTTTTTTCCTTCAAAAGAAACCTTAAAAATATTGTTATCTAGTTTAATGCTACTTGATTCACCTTGATATGTTGCTACACAACCAGTATTAAAAATAACTAAAAATAAAATTAAGAATATATTTTTCATATAGATCTCCGATAGTTATATAGTTAAGATAACATAATTATATATATTGTCTATTAAAGGTCTTCATCCCGCATTTATTGTTGTTTTAATAATATTATGAAAAAACTATTGTCAAAAATAATTAATATATTATAATTATGAAAAAAAAGAGAATAAAAATGAAAATAGAATTAACAAAAAATGCAATAAAAAAAATACAAGAGTTATTAAAATCAGAGAAAAAAAATATGAAATTAAGAGTCTATATAACGGGCGGAGGTTGTTCTGGTTTTGAATATGGTTTTACGCTTGATGATAAAGAAAATCCAGATGATATAATATTTGAAAAAGAAATATCTCCGACAATTATTGATCCATTAAGTATACAATATCTTGCAGGTTCTACAATTGATTATATTGAAGGTCTTGAAGGTAGTAGATTTGTTCTTAATAATCCAAATGCTACAACAACTTGTGGATGTGGATCTTCATTTTCAATAGGTTAATTTTAAATTACATGATATAATGTAATAAAACAAATTAAAAATATTATGAATGATATTTATTTAGTACAAGAAAATGAAGATTTTCCACTATCAGATTACGAAAAAGCACCTGAAATATTTATAAATCATGAAACAAAAAATATTATGATCAGAAATTATAAAGAAAAAGAAAATGTTGATTTTTTTGAAATGAGATTTAAAAGATTAAAAGAGAATGCAATTATATATTTAAGATCTAATAAATTGAGAATTAAAGAAGGTAAAGATATAATAAAGGAATCAGGTAAGAAAAAATTACAAGATAAAGAAAAAAAAGATGTAAAATGTTTTTCAGAGCAAATTGAAAAACAGAAAAAATATATAAATTCAATATTATCTTCATTTAATAAAATAGATAAAGAAATAAAAAAAAATGATTTAAGTTTTACTGATAAATTTAATGTTTTTAAGGACGAAATCAAGAATGTAGTAATCAATTTCGAAAAAGCTAATAAATTAAATCATATTTTAAAGCATAATCAAGAAATAATATATATGTATAATTTAAGAAATGGAAATAAAAGTATTATGCAGATATTAAAAGAAAAACAAGAAGAAGTATTTGGAAACAAAAATAAAAAAAGAAAGCCTATTTAAAATAGGCTTTTTTTATTTTAATCTATAATTTGGTCTGCTGGTATGTCGTCTAAGTTAGCAATCGGAGTTTCTAATTTTTCATTTAACTCTTTGTCTTCAAAAGGGTTATCATTTAAGGATAACATTTCTTCTTTATTTAATAATTCACTCATATATTTCTCCTAATTTTATAATATAATAACAAAAAAAATATTAAAAATCAACTCATTTTTCTTTTATAGCTTTTTTTCCTTTTAGAAGTTGAGTTTTTCAAGTATTCTTTAATTTCGTCAGCTTCTTTATCAGGAAAATATAACTCTTTCATTTTTGGTTCTGCTTTTAATTTTTCAACTAATGCTTTATTTATATAACGAAAAGCATTTTCAGCCATTTGTGTTGCTTCAAATATTTTCATAGGATTATCTTTAAGAACATGCTGCATCCATCCAGCATCATAAGCATCATGATTGTTATCGTAAGCAGTTTTAAACTCGTTATTACTTAATCCATATTTATCAGTTAATGCTCTTGCAGAAAAATTAGCAACCAATTCTTCAAATCCACGATATTTTTTATGAGAATTATATTTATATAAGGATTCTCTGTTTAACCTATCAGCATGTCCAGTAGAATGAGACATTTCATGAGCCATAACTGATATTTCATTTAATGTGTTTTTAAATAAATCAGAATTTGAAAGTGTTATTTCATCTTTTTGAGTTGAATAATAATTACTGCTGCTTGCTACACGATTTATTTTTACTTCTGAACTTGCTTCAAGTGCTTTTTTGAATAACTGCAATTCTTCTTCATTTTCTAATTCTAATTTAACATTTGATTTATTCCAACGTTTAGGTATATCACCTTTTAATTGCTCTACATTAAAAACAGTAACAAGTTTAGAAACTCTTTGATAGATATATTTAACTTTACCATCTTCATCTCTTTCAGGAATAGGTTTGTTTGTTTTTGGATCTTTTATAATTTCACCATTATCATCTTTTTTAAATAAAGGAAACATTGGCATTCCAAAACGTTGAACTATTTGATGTCCTCTTGTTCCCTTTTCCATAGACATACCAGCATCAAAAGCCTGTTTTGCTGTAACAAATCTTGAATCTTTATATTCATTTTCTTTTGCCGCTAACCAAAGCAATAATGTATTTTCAAAATTATATTGAGTACCACTTTCAGGATTATAGAAAGAGTTTTCAAAAACATCTGATTCCCATATAGGAATATTTTTATCACTTTCTTCAATAAAATAATCTGCTACTTTATCAACAATTGATAAAAAATGTTCATCAATTTTTTTTTGATAACTATCAACAAGATTTTGTTTTTCTTCTTTTGTCATAAATTTTTTAGCCATAATAAAGATCCTTTTATTTATAATTATATTATAACATAAAATAAAAAAATAATTATTTTTTTAAATTAATAATAATTCTTCTATTTTGGCTTCTTGCTTCTTTTGTATTATTATGAGTAATGAAGTGTCTTTCACCAAAAGACTTTCCAGTTATAATGTTTTTATTAATTCCAAAATTAATAAATTGTTGAATGATTTTATTTCTTCTTTCTTTTGATATTTCTAAATTTTTACTTCTAGTGCCATAACTATCTGAATATGAATTTATTTCAATAGTATCAAAATCAGTATCTTCTTTAATATAATTTAATAATTTATCAAGTTCTTTTTTAGATTCTTTTGTTAGTTTTAAACTATTATTATCAAAATGTAAAATTGTTTGTTGAATATCTTCAAAAGAGTATGGTAGTAGATTATTTATACATTTTTTGTATTCATTATATGCTTGTTGAAAATTTATGTTACTCAATATAAAGTTCGTTTTCATTCTTTCATTATAAACAAATCCTATTTTATATCCTTGTTCTAAATAATTTAATAATAAATTAACATTATCGTTTTCAAAAGATATATTATAACCTTTATATAACTCAACATCAAATAATTGATAATTTTGAGGTAATGTTTGCCAATGATTAGGTAAAACATAAACAGTACTTAATGTTTTTGAATTGGGTTTAATAAGAAAATCAAATTCAAAATTATAATGGTTATTTCCTGAAATTTTATTGAAGATAGCAGTACCAAAATTGTCAACTTCATGTGTCATTGTGCAAGATAATTTTGAAGAATAATTAAACCATTTTGAATTTTTAAATTGAGTTTCATATTTTAACATATTTGCTTCTATTTTGAAATTTATCAAAGTAATTAAAATAATTAAAGTATATTTAATATATATCAAAAAAATAATCCTCTTAAATATTATAAATGAAATATCGGAAAAAAACCTAAAAACTTTAACTTTTTATAAAAAATATAATATAAAAAATTTACATATTATAATATATTTTTTTAAAAAATAAAAAAACTATTAAAATCAACATGTTGACATTACATATATATATACTATACATGTATTCAAAGGTTAAAATTAGCCTTTAGTATAAAAAAAAACAATTTAAGGATTTTCAATGAAAACAAAAATAATAGCATCAGCTATAGCAATTTTAACAACCCAAGCGGCATTTGCAGAAGAGCATAAGAATGATTTACAATGGAACAATGTAGAGGTGGATTACGTAGCACAAGATATAGAAGGTGCAGGTGATTTTGATCCAAAAGGTGTATCTTTGAAAGGAACAAAGTTAGTTCATGATAATATTTTTGTATTAGGTGGATATACCTATGCTAGTGAAAGTTTAGCTGGAAGTTCTATTGAACTTGAAAATTTATCAGTAGGTGTTGGTTATCAAAAACCAATTTCTTCAAAAGCAAGTGTTTATTCAACTCTTACTTATGAAGACTATGAAGTTGAAAACTTTGACTACGATGGCTTTAATGTTGCACTAGGTATGAGATATTTAGCAAATGAAAACCTAGAACTTGATACAAGAGTAACAAACGTAAATATAGATGGTGACAATGAATTAGCTTTCAAAGCAAAAGGTTACTATAAAGTAAAAGAAGATTTATTTGTAGGTCTTGGTTATAATTTTTATCAAGGAAACAATGGTCAATTAGAAGCAGGTGTTAGATATTCTTTCTAATAACTAAATAAATAAAAAAGCCACTTCAAGTGGCTTTTTTATTTATATTTTAAATTTATTAATAAAATTAGTTAATTCATTATTTACATTCGCTCTTCAATAGATTTTATTAAATATATTGGATACTGTTAATTGCCTATAAAAATACAAAATTTTATATCAAAAATAAATTAAAACTTTTGATTTAATTTGGTTTTTCTTTTATTAATAAAATTTTCAACAACAACATCTTCAACTTTATTATACATATCACGGTGATCAGAGGCTATATTATCAAATATTGTATTCATTCGATCACCTGAAATAGATTTGTCTTCATAATCTCTTGCACAATCTAGTAATAGTTCTTTAAATTTTGATATTTCATCTTTATTAAATTTATTAACAAAATTTTCAAATTGTTCCTGATTCCATTTATTGATTTCTTTAAAATAATTGTGTGGTGTATAATTTGACTGATTTAATCTTGATAGAATTTCAGTATATATTGCTTGCTGTTGAATTTCTAATTCTTTTTCTTCTTTTATTTTCTTTTCTATCAAGGGATTTAAAATATTTTCATTTATAAGAGATTTAATCTCATTTTGAAAATTGATTATATTAATTTCTTTATCTAATTGTTTAATAATTTTTAAAGTATCTTCTTTTAAATTATAATCATAATGATATCCAGAAAGAGAAGTTATTTCTAATTTATTTTCAGTTAGTGTTATAACAGGAGATTTTAAAATATCATTACTATTTTGATTATCAATTATATTTTTTATATCTTCTCTAATTCTTCTTGACTCAACAAAGTTACTTAATCTGCTAATCATATAAAAACCTTTTATTTTTATTATAACATAATTATAAAATTATTGGATTTTTTTTTAATAATGGTACTTTATTATTTTTGGAGATATAAAAATAATGAACATAGGATACGAAAAAGAATTAGATAATTTTATAAAAAGAAAATTAAAAAAAATTTTAAATATAAAAAATCCATATAATTTAGAAAAATCAGAAATTGAACATAAACTAGGCGCATTCTCACATGCTTTAGCTGTGAGTCAAGCCTGACTGTTGACTTTTCTTTTGTCTCCTTTATAATGATGACTGTATTTTGGAGACTTTCATTTTGGCAACTCTTGGACATTGTATTAATATTTCTCATTTATTAAATACTCAACAAGCGACTTTTTTTGCTCAAACTATCGGTTGTGCCAATGTTATCTCATTATTTTAGGCGTACATTGTCCAAATTCATCATAGTTATGTAATCTATCTCTTAGAACATCTAATTTGATTCGATTACCTATGTTGAATGAGGCTTGATTATCCGCATTGATTGTGTGT
>Ga0098062_1000781_pt1 | contig 14659 bp, 15 predicted proteins | sample 23_taG_FD_81592 | JGI IMG/M metagenome (GOLD analysis project Ga0098062, IMG submission 81592) | Marine viral communities from Cariaco Basin, Caribbean Sea - 23_WHOI_OMZ | ecosystem: Environmental > Aquatic > Marine > Oceanic | place: Caribbean Sea: Cariaco Basin | collected 2014-11-11 | reverse complement strand
TGATCGCGGAAGTAGTCGTAGACCAGCCGGTCGATATTGTAGCGCCCGCGATTGAGCGGCAGATTCCGCCCCCAGTAGTCGTCGACGCGCCGATAGACGATACGCCGGCCAGGGTCGACTTCATCGATCTCGTAAGGGCCTGAGCCCAGGAGCTTGTCGAGCGTGGGTCTGGTGAAGTCCCTGTCCTGCCAGTAGTGCTTGGGCAGTACCGGCAGTTGCCCCAGGATCAGCGGCAGCTCCCGCGACTGGTTGTTGGAAAAGGTGAACCGCACGGTGCGCTCGCTGAGTGCCGTGACCGATTCGACACTGGCGTAGTAGGCGCGATAGAAGGGCGAGCCCTTGTCGCGGAGCAGCCGGAAGCTGAACACCACGTCCTCGGCGGTGACTGGCGCGCCATCGTGGAAGCGCGCCTCGGGCCGGATATCGATCTCCATCCAGTGACGGTCGGGATCGAGCCGGATGCCGCCGGCCAGGAGCCCATACATGGTGAAAGGTTCGTCGGCGCTGGATTCCATCAGCGTGTCGTAGATCTGGTTGAGGCCGTCGGCAGGCGTGCCCTGGATGATGAAGGGATTGGTGGAATCGAAGCTGCCGTTGGCCGCCCGGCGCAGCGTCCCGCCCTTGGGGGCGGCGGGGTTGGCGTAGGGCAGGTGGTCGAAGTCGGCGGGCAGCGCCGGATCGTCATAGAGCGCGATGGCATGCACGGTGGGTACGTCAGCGCTCTGCCCCGGCGTTTGTGTCGGCTGGGCGCTGACCGGCGCCGACAGCGGTATGGTCAGCGCCAGCGCGGCAGCAGCCAGGAGCCATCGGAATCCAGCCATTTTCGATATCCTTCATCTCGGTGCGAGCGCCCGTGTGGACGCCAGACGTTGTGAATCGTTGTACCGCTAAACGCTGCCCTGTCAAAGCGCGATCGACGAGAACCGCTACCGACGATCGCCGTTCTGCGCCAATGTCGTGGCGGGCACGGAAAGCGTCTGTCCGATACGAATGATGCTTCCCTCGAGGCCGTTTTCGCGACGGATTTCGCCGACGCTGGCGCCGAAGCGTGCGGCAATGGCGGAGAGAGTGTCGCCGCGACGAACCACGTAGCGGTTGAGCGCCGTACGCTCCGCGGCGGGTAGCGTTGCCAGGTTGGCGAGAAAGCGCTGCTTCGCTGCCGCGGGTACCAGCAGGCTGGCGTCGTCCCGCGGGCGCGTCGATGCCCGCTTGAAGCCGGGGTTCAGGTCGCGCAGCGTCTGCGGGTCGACGCCGGCGAGGTCCGCTGCCATCGACAGCGTCAGCGGGCCGCCGGTATCGACCTGGGCGAACTGGGTTTTGTCGGGAATCGAGGGCAGCGCCACGCCGTACTGTTCCGGCTCGGCGATCACCTCGGATAGCGCCAGCAGGCGCGGAATGTACGCCATGGTCTCCGCAGGCAGGCGCAGGTGCCAGTAGTCGATCGGGTCGCCGCGATTGGCCGCGGCGTTTCGGGCGGCATTTACGGTGCCGGCGCCCGCGTTGTAGGCGGCCAGCGCCAGCAGCATGTCACCGTCATACCAGCGGTCGGCCTGTTGCCGGATGTAGTTCATGGCAGCGTCGGTGGCGGCGACCACGTCGTGGCGGCCGTCGTACCAGGCCGTGCGCGACAGGCCCATGGCGTCACCGGTGCCAGGCATGAACTGCCAGAGGCCCGCTGCCCCGCCCGGATTGGTGGCCGTCGGGTCGTAGCCGCTTTCGATGAAGGGCAGCAGCGCGATCTCGCTGGGCAACTGGTGGGCCTCCAGTCGCCGGGTGACCCAGCGAAGCCAGGGCTTGGCCTGTTCCGCCACTTGCTCGACGTGCTGTGGGTGCTCGCGATACCACGCCAGCCACTCGGCCACGCGGGGGTTGGCCGTCTCGTGGGACATCCGGAACCCTTTGCGCAGGCGGTTCCAGACATCGGGCGCTCGACGCTCCTGGAGCACCAGCGAAGACCAGAAGGTACGTTGTGAAGCGCCGCTTGCGGCCTCCGGCGCCGTTTTTGCCATGGCGGCCACGGGAAGCGCGGACAGCAGCAGACTACCGGCAAGGCCGACGAAGACATGGCGGCGCCTCGGTGGGAAATTCATTCGTTCAAGATCCTTGGTAACACGGTCACCGCAGTGGACAGGTCGACAGCGAATCACGTCGTCTCGCTCTGCGATGCTAGAAACGATCCTTCCATGCGCGCAGCGTGGCAAAGGCGGCCATGCTGTCATCGACGGGTCCTTGCTCACGCAATGTCTCGCGCAGGCCTGGCTCGTCGACGCGCAGGAAAGGGTTGATCTGGCGTTCGCGGCCCAGCGTGGTCGGCAGCGTGGGCCGATCCAGATCGCGGGCGGTCTGGCACTCGCGCCGGTAGGCGTCGCGAACGGCGTTGTCGGGCTCGGCGGCCGCGGCGAAAGCCAGATTGGCGAGGGTATATTCGTGGGCGGCAAACACCAGGGTGTCTTCCGGCAGTGCGTCGAGTTTTGCCAGCGAGTTGCGCATCTGCTCGGGGGAGCCTTCGAACAATCGCCCGCAACCGCCTGAGAAGAGCGTATCACCGGCAAACAAAAGCCCTGGTGTGCCGGGGGCATAGAAGGCGATATGATCCAGTGTGTGGCCGGGGACGGCGTAGACTTCGAAGCGGCGCCCCAGAACGCGACATTCGTCACCTTCACCGACGCGATGGTCGATGCCGGAGATAGCGTCGCTGGCGGGGCCGTAGACCGTGGGAGCGTAGCGCTCGATCAGTTCCTTCAGCCCGCCCGTGTGGTCCTGATGGTGGTGGGTGATCAGGATGGTGTCGAGCGTCAGGTTTTCCTGTTCCAGCCAGGCAATGACGGGCTGGGCGTCACCGGGGTCGACGACAGCGACGCGCTCCTGCGAGTCCTGGCGCAGCAGCCAGATGTAGTTGTCCTGGAACGCGGGAATCGGCTTCACGGTCAACATGTGGCATTCTTCTCCGGCAGGTTCGTCTGTGGATTCGGGTATCGAGGGTCGAGCCGTTGGTCTGACCTCGTGCAGCACGCGCGGGTTCCCGCAAGGGATTGCCTGCCTTCACGCCGTCAGGTTCAGCGGCGGGCTGCCGTCCAAAAAGCGATAACCTTGGGGAGTAAAGCCGTCCGTGTCAATCTCGCCGCCGGATCAAAGCCTGCAGGCAGCCGTCCGCCAGGGGCGCCGGTTCTGGGCATCGCCGCCCGGACAGGCGCTGTGGCGTGCCGAGCGCGCTTGCCTGGGGCCGCATTGCGAGCAGCATCGCGGCATGGTGAGCCTGCAACTGGGCATGGCACCGTTGATGAGCGACATGTGCCCGATTCGCCATTCGCTCGACTGGGCGCCTTCCACCGAACTCGTTCGCACCGAGAACTGCCTGGTCTGCCTGCCCGGCAGCCTGCCGCTCGCCGACGATAGCGTCGACCTGGTGGTGTTGCATCACCTGCTGGAGGCTGTGGACCAACCTCACCACGTTCTGCAGGAAGCGGCTCGCGTGACGCGTGACGACGGTCGTCTGGTGATATTCGGCTGGCATCCCTTCGGGCCGACCGGCCTGCGCCGGCGCTATCACCCCGCGCCGTGGCAGCACCAGTGGCGAACGCCAGCGCGCCTGCGGGACTGGCTGACGTTTGTCGACTTCGAGATCGAGCGGGTAGACTATTGCGGTTTTAGGTTGCCCGGCCGCGCGCTGGGCAGCGACCGTCTGGAGACGCTCGGGCGCCGCTACAACCTGCCGCTGTCCTCGGCCTATCTGGTGGTAGCAAGCCGGCGCAGTATTCCCGTCCAGCCGATCAAATTGCGCGCCCCGGTGCTCGGTGGCGGCAAGTCCGGCGCCTGGCTGGGGCTGGCCAGGGAGACCCGGCCGACCGGTCATCACGGTTGTCAGACATCGAATCGAACGTCGATGCAGGCCGCGGGCCGCATGGCGGCCGACGCTGCGGCGCCGCTGACGCCGGGAACGGCAGGCGAGCCGTGTCGCTCGTCGAAACGTGAGTCTCTCGTCGAAACGTGACCATGCCGAGCGCCAGGATGAAGCACCCGCTAGATCTCCGCAGACGACTGCCTGAGCTCCACGACCGCCTGACATCATAGACAGCCGTCATCACCAGAAGACCAGAAGCGTCATCACCAGAAGTGTCATCACCAGAAGCGTTATCACCAGAAGAGAGTCCGTCTTGCCAGCTCCGAATTCCGAATCGCCGACGATGCCCGCCGTGACCATCTATACCGACGGAGGTTGCCGCGGCAATCCCGGCCCCGGCGGCTGGGGGGCGTTGCTGGTCTCCGGTCGACACGAGAAGCCGATGAAGGGCGGCGAGGCCGAAACCACCAACAATCGCATGGAGCTGATGGCGGCGATCCAGGCCCTGCGTGCGCTGGACCGGCCCTGCCGCGTCGCGCTGTGGACGGATTCCCAGTACGTTCGCAAGGGCATCACCGAATGGATACACGGCTGGCAGAAACGCGGCTGGAAGACCGCGGCCAAGCAGCCGGTCAAGAATGCGGAACTCTGGCGGGAACTGCTTGCCGAAACGCATCGCCACGCCATCGAGTGGCACTGGGTCAAGGGTCACAGCGGCCATGAGGGAAACGAGGCCGCCGATCGGCTGGTCAACGAGGCGATCGACGAAGTCATCGCAAAGCGTCGGTCTTCGGCACGATAATCTGGTCTTTCATGCAGCGGTCCGAACACCATAAGTCGTGATCCTGTCGTCAAAACACGAATGACTGCCGCCAGGCACAAGCGAGGAAAACGTATGCGCCAAATCGTCATGGATACGGAAACGACCGGTATCGACCCGCGAGAAGGCCATCGCATCATTGAGATCGGCGGCATCGAACTGATCAATCGCCGTTTTACCGGGCGCACCTATCATCAGTACGTCAATCCGGAGCGGGATATCGAGGCGGAAGCCGTCGAGATCCACGGCATCACCAACGAACGAGTCGCCAACGAGCCCGTGTTTGCCCAGATCGCCGACGAGCTGTGGGAATTCATGCGCGGCGCGCAGCTGGTCATTCACAATGCGCCGTTCGATGTCGGCTTCTTCGATCACGAGTTCAAACTGCTGAAGGCGGTGCGTGGCGAGCCGGTGCTCGGCCCCGTGGCCGAGCATTGCAGCGTGCTGGATACGCTGAAGATGGCTCGGAAGATGCATCCGGGGCAGCGCAACAGTCTCGATGCACTGTGCAAGCGTTACGATATCGACAACGGCCAGCGCGTACTGCACGGGGCGCTGTTGGACTCCGAGATCCTGGCTGAGGTCTACCTGGCCATGACCGGGGGGCAGACCGCATTGTCGCTCGCCGGTAACGACGACGGTGATGACCGCGCGCCCGGCGCTGCCAGCGGCATGCGTCGGGTCGAACGAAACGGCGTGCCGCTGGCGGTGCTCAAGCCGAGCGAAGCCGAGTGGCAGGCTCACCAGCAGCGGCTCGAGCAGATCCGCCAATCGGCCGGGCAGTGCCAATGGGATGCCCTGGAAATGCCGGAGACCCAACACTGATGCTACACCGCGAGATACCGCCGATGGATGTCGTCGGCGGCTGGTTGCTGCGCATGGGCGAGAGCGGGGTTGCGCGGGCTGAATCCGGCAGCATGCTCGTCTATTGCGAACGATGGCCTGAACAGGCGCTGCGGCTGGGATACTGGCACGGCGAGCCGGTGGCCGTGGTGGTCGAGACAGACGGCGAAGACTGGCCGCCGTTTCGCGACTGGCTGGCACAGGCGTCGGCCTCGGAAAGCGAGCTGCTGGCGACCGCGCTGCAGGTGACACGGTGGGAGCGGGATCATCGCTTCTGCGGCCGTTGCGGTCACGCCACGCGGCGGCTGTCCCACGAGTTTGCCATGCAGTGCGACAACTGCGGCCTGCGCGGTTATCCCCGTATTTCGCCTTGCATCATCACGCTGGTGACGCACGGCAGGGACATGCTGCTGGCGCGCAGCCCGCGATTCCCACCGCAGCGCTACTCGACGCTGGCGGGTTTCATCGAACCTGGAGAGTCGGTGGAAGCGGCCGTGCGGCGGGAAGTGATGGAAGAGGTCGGCGTCGAGGTGGGACGGGTGAGTTTCTTCAAGAGCCAGTCCTGGCCGTTCCCGCATTCGTTGATGATGGGGTTCTTCGCCGAGGCGGCCAGTCGTCGAATACGGATCGACGGCGAGGAAATCGTCGACGCGGCCTGGTTCACCCCGGAAAAACTGCCTCAACTGCCGCCAACCTATTCGATTTCACGGCAGTTGATCGAGACACATCGCGGGGCGGTCGCCATACGCTGAACGTATCGGTTCAGACGGCGGATTTTCCGAACAGCTTGGGGAGCCGGCTGGCAAGGCCGATGTCTCCCTTGACCTTCACCTTGCCGGTCAGCAGCGCCTGCATGGCATTGAGTTCCTTTCTCACCAGTTTCATGAGCGTGGTGGTATCGCTCGAGATGGTGACGCTGGGCTCGGGGTGGCGCCCCGGCTGGATGTCGAGCGAGCCATGATCGATCGTCATGTGGTAGTCGTCGACATCGTCGAGATCGAACTGATAGACGGCCGAAACCGTCTCGGCAGCCTCGGTATCGAACCGGGCACGAAGTTTGGCGATCAACTGGTCGTCATCCATGATGATGTCTCCTGTAACAGAAGCGCTAAGCAAATCATCGCCGCTATTGCCATGCAAGCGGTGGAAGCGGGGAAGGCGATTTTCTTCGATGCCTCTGTCGAGAACGGGAATGTTCCGAGCCCTGCGAATCTCGATCCAGCAGCGACGGCAATTTGAACGGATAGTGAACGGCCGGGGCCGTGAATGGTTAGAACGATGAACGGCCAGGATCATGACTGGCTAGAACAAGGAGTATGACGTGATCGAATGGTTGGCCGACTACGGTCTCTTTCTCGCCAAGACGGCGACACTGGTGATCGCCCTCGGTGTGATTCTGATGCTGATCGCCCTCGGGCGTCGCAAGGGGCAGGGCAGCGCCGGATCGACGCTGAAAGTCGTCGAACTGGACGAGCGTTTTCAGCGTCGGCGTCGTCAGCTGCATCTGGCGGCGGTGCCCAAGGCAGGCCGACGCCAGTTGGCCAAGCAGTTGCGGAAGTCTTCCAAACTGGCCCACAAGCAGGAGGCGAAACGCGAGGCCGAGCGTGTCTGGGTGCTCGATTTCGAGGGTGACCTGAAAGCTTCCGGAACGCCGGCGTTGGCCGAGCTGGTATCGCTGCTGCTGGAAGAGATCAGGAGCGGAGACGAGATCGTGTTGCGTCTGCAGTCCGGCGGTGGCCTGGTGCACAGCTACGGCCTCGCCGCGGCGCAGCTGGATCGCCTTCGTGATGCCGGTGCCCGCCTGACCGTATGCGTGGACAAGGTCGCGGCCAGCGGCGGCTACATGATGGCGTGTTGTGCCAACCACGTGATTGCCGCCCCGTTCGCGGTCATCGGCTCGATCGGCGTCGTGGCGCAGATACCCAATGTCCATCGGCTGCTCAAGAAGCACGATGTGGATGTCGAGCTGCTGACCGCCGGGCGCTACAAGCGCACGTTGACGGTGCTGGGCGAAAACAGCGAAGAGGGGCGTGCCAAGTTTCTCGAGGATCTCGAGTCCACCCACGACCTCTTCAAGCATTACGTGGCCCAGCGGCGGCCCAACCTGGATATCGAGGCCGTCGCGACAGGGGAGATCTGGTATGGCAGCGAGGCGCTCGACGCCGGCCTGATCGATGCAGTGGGAACCAGTGACGCCTATCTGCTGGAAAAGCAGCGCCAGCAGGCACGCGTGCTCAATGTGGCGCTGGCATCACGTTCTGGCCTGATAAGCAAACTGGGTAAAGGCATGGAGAGCGGTCTGGAAAGAAGCGTGGACCATATTCTCCAGCGGGTCGAGGATCTGCGCTGGCAGCGCCGCTGACCCGCTCGGCACCGCCCGGCAATAGGCAAGCCGGGCGAAAGCGGCTCAGGCGATATCCAGTTTGCCGAGCGTCTGGATCAGGCGCTCGGCGACGTCGCCGTGGAGCGAGTAGTAGATCACCTGCGAGCTGCGGCGGGTCGTTACCAGGCCTTCCTGGCGCAGAACGGCAAGATGCTGTGATAGCGCCGATTGGCTCAGCGTCATTTCTCTATTGATCTGACTAACGGAATGCTCACCCTGCATCAGCAGGCAAAGAATACGCAATCGGCTCTCATTGGCGATCGCTTTGAGAGTCGCAGTGGCAGGACCGATCTGGTGGTCGCCGAGTGGGGTAATCATTGTCGTCATCGTGAAATTCCGCGTGCGCGTTGGCGGATCGCCTACACTGAACCCGCTGTTCAGTCATTGCTGATATTAGCGTGATGTAACTGAACGTTACAATGCTTTTTGGCGCGTATCTCCCGGGCGGCTGGTGATCGCAGTCGGGAGTCCCTATAATCGGCGCCCGCTTCAAGCCATCCGGCCACCATCGCCATTCAGAGGGTTCCCTAACCCCTCGGCCAACTCCGGTAATAGCTCTTTGAAAATGAGAGCTACGGCAAACGAAAAAGGTCTCTCATGTTGACACTCGACAATCGACAACGCCGACTCGCCCTGCTGTGGCTGGTCAGCTTCCACGTGCTGGTGATTACTGCCAGCAACTATCTGGTCCAGCTGCCGTTCACCCTATGGGGGCTCCATACCACCTGGGGGGCGTTCAGCTTTCCGTTCATTTTCCTGGCCACCGACCTGACGGTCCGATTGTTCGGCAAGGCGCCGGCAAGAAGGATCATCGCCAGGGTCATGGTGCCCGCGCTATTGATCTCCTATGCCGTGTCGGTGCTGTTTCAGCAGGGCCGGTTTCAGGGAGTGGAGGCGCTGGCCCAGTGGAACCTGTTCGTCGGTCGAATCGCGCTGGCCAGTTTCATGGCTTACGTGCTGGGCCAGCTGCTCGACATTCACGTGTTCGACCGGCTGCGCCGGCTCCGCGCCTGGTGGGTCGCGCCGACGCTCTCCACGATTCTCGGCAACCTGGCGGATACCTTCGCGTTCTTCGCCATCGCCTTCTGGCAGGGCCCCGATCCGTTCATGCGTGAGCACTGGGTGGAGATCGCCTGGTTCGACTACGCGGTGAAGCTGTCAATCAGCCTGATCTTCTTCCTGCCGCTGTACGGCGTTCTGCTGGCCTACCTGGGACGTCGCCTGCTGACGCAGGGGGATCGGCTCAATCTTCCTGGCTTGTCGCGCCAGCGAGGATAGCCGTCGCCGATTGTCGTCGCGCAGCGCAGGTCATCGAGCGCTGACGGCGTCTGCCCGCGTAGGGGCGGAGTCGAGTCCCGGGTTTTGTTATCCTTGACCGACCTGGCGGCCTCTCGAGCCGCCGGATTGGATTTCAGGAGGGATGACGTTGCAACTTCACTGTATCGATACCGGCGTCGCGGAGAGCGTCGATACCGCGATTCCGCTGGTCGTGCTGCACGGGCTGTTCGGTAGCGCCGACAACTGGCGCTCCCACATCAAGCAGTGGCAGGTCGATCGACGCGTGATCGCCGTCGACCTGCGCAATCATGGCCGCTCGCCTCACGTCGAGGGGATGCGATACGCGGCGATGGCGTCCGATGTCGTCGCGTTGCTGGACGAGCTCGATGTCGAACGCTTCGACCTGCTGGGGCATTCGATGGGCGGCAAGGTCGCGATGACGCTGGCACGGCTTCATTCCGCGCGGGTGGCGCATCTGATCGTCGCCGACATCGCGCCGGTGGCGTACGAGCACGGCCACGACGAGATCTTCGCGGCGATGCGTCGGGTCGAGACGGGGCAGCCGACATCCCGTCGCGAAGCCGCGGCGATAATGGAAGAAGAGATCGAGAGCGCGCCCACGCGTCAGTTTCTGGCGACCAATCTGGTGCGCGGCGACGATGGCGTCATGCGCTGGCGGGTCGGGCTCGACGAGATCGGCGCGGGGTACGAGGACATCATCGCACCGCCCGATGGCGATCAGCCCTTCGAAGGTCCGGCCTTGCTGATTCGTGGCGGTGACTCGCACTACGTTCTGGATCGTCATCGCGACGCGGTCGCAGCAATCATGCCCAACGTCGAATGGCAGACCCTGGAAGGCGCCGGCCACTGGCTTCACGCCGAACAGCCGGAGGCGTTCCGCGATGCCGTGAATCGCTTCACCGCCGCTTCCTAGCGACCCGTCGTCATGTCGGCTCGGTTCTATAACGGGTCGACTCCGCCATCGATTGGGATCGGCTCGATACCTGCGTCATCGGACGAGATGAAACGATTGAGGATACGATAGGTATCGATATCGAAACCGAGAGTGTCAGGCAAGGTGTCCAGATCATCGAGTCGTTCGACACTGCCTTGATAGTGCCAGTGATCGACGATGTGCAGGCCGACCTCGCCCTGACGATCGCTTTCCCTGAAGGCGACGCGGCCGGGCCAGGGCCAGTTCTCGATGCGCAGTTTCTCCATGGCATTCCGCGCTCGCTGGGTATGCGCTTCCAGGCTTTCCATCCCGCAGCAGGCGCCGAGGCAGCGGCCGATCTGATAGCCGAAGCAGCGTCCCTGTCCGGTTTCCAGCCCCAGGACACGCAGACACAGCGATTCGTCGTTGGCGATGTCCCGGAGCGTCATCTGGGCATCGCGGCGATTCCGAAACAGGCCGTAGAACCGTGTCCGTGCCGTTACCACCCATTGGCCGTCGGTGAGCGTCGGGCGATCATCGCCGTCGGGCCAGTTCCAGCTCACCATGCGTACACGCTTGCGTAGCTGCCGGTTGTAGAGCGGCACCCATCGCTTGATCAGGTCGGCCTCCAGCAACTGAGCGCCCAGGTCGCCGCTGGTTCGCATCCACGCGATGCGCCGGGTCTGCGCCATCATCTGGTCATGGCGACGGGAAACCGGCTGCTGCACGTGACTGCGAACACGGCTGCGCATGTTGATGCTCTTGCCGACGTACAGCGGCAGTTCATTCTGACCGAAGAAGACGTAGACCCCGGGCCGCGCAGGCAATGCCCCGAGGTCGTCGACGGTCGTGCTCGGCAGCGCCTGGGTCGGATCCTGCCGCGGGTCGTAATGCAGTGCGTCATAACGCGATGATATTGAACTCATATCACCAATCTAGACGATCTTTCGCTAGGGTGCGTTGAGATCCACTGCGAGGCGGGAGACCGGGCTCTGGGCCTTGACCTGGCCTCGTTCGAGCAAAAACGCCTCGAAATCGCGGTAGCGTTTACTGTCGAGTGCCGCCGGACGCAAGGCGAAGCGGGGCAGTGTGGCTTTCCAGGCGGCCGCGTTGAGCGGCGTATCCAGCGCCGGATCGTAGGCGATGAAACTCTGCCATGCGTCGTCCGGATGATTGATGATCCAGGATGTCGCCTCGCCGATGGCGTCCATGAAGCGTCGGTCGGCTTCGCGGTGCTGGTCCAGCGTCTCGCGATTGGCGACGAAGATCAGTTCGTCGTAGGTGGGCACGCCCTGTTCCTCGATATAGAACGCCTTGCCTTCGACCCCTTCCTGTTTCATCTGCGCCGGCTCGAAGTTACGGAAGGCACCGGTGACGGCGTCGACCTTTTCGCTGATCAGCGCCGGCGTCAGCGAAAAATTGACGTTGACCATGTCGACGTCGTCCAGGCTCAGGCCGCTGTTCTCGAGCATGGCCGACAGCAGAACCTCTTCGACGCCGCCGACTGAGTATCCGACCTTCTTCCCGGCGAGCTGGGAAAGGTCTTCGATACCGCTATCCGCGCGTACCAGCAACGCGTTCAACGGCGTCGCGATCAGTGTGCCGACGCGAACGACCGGAAGCCCCTGATCTACCTGCAAATGCAGCTGCGGCTGATAGCTGACCGCAAGATCGATCCGCCCGGCGGCGACCAGCTTGGGCGGGACGCTGGGATCGGCCGGGGCCTGAATGTCGACATCCAGTCCGCGTTTCTCGAACAGCCCGCGCTGCTTGGCGATGACGATCGGCGCGTGAACCGGATTGACGTACCAGTCGAGCATCACGCTCAGCGGAATCATCTGTGGCGGCGCCAAGGCATCTTCGTCTTCCTGCGCCAAGATCGGCGTCGCCAGGATCAGGCCCAGCAGCGCCAGGCTCATCGCCAGTCCGCGCCGCCACAGTGTCGATCGTTGGGTTGCACGTTGGGTTGCCATTGCTTGTTCCCCTGTCATTTTGATGTATTCATGAAGGCATGCATGGTTGATACGATTCGCTGGAAAGACCCGGTGTGATCTCGTTTCAAGGCCCGGATTCCACGCGATCCCGGTGCCAGGGCATCGACAGCCTCAATGCCGCATCGACGCCGAAGTAGAGCAGGACGGCAAACGCCACGAGCACGACCAGAGCGGCAAACATCAGGTCGATCTGCAACCGTGCATTGGCATTGAGCATCAAGTAGCCCAGCCCCTGGCTGGAGCCGACCCACTCACCGATCACCGCGCCGATCGGCGCCGCGCTGGCTGCCATCCGCAGCCCGGAAGCGAGCGACGGCAGGGCGGCCGGCAGTTGCACCTTCAGCAGCTGCTGGCGCCGGCTCAGCCCGAAGGTGCGGGCCAGATCGAGCCAGCCTTGTGGTGTCTGCCGCAGCCCGTCGTAGCCGGTCGACGCGACCGGAAAGTAGATGATGACCATGGCCATCAGAATCTTCGGGCCCAGGCCGTAACCGAGCCACAGCATCAGGATTGGCGCCAGCGCGAACAGCGGGATGGCCTGACTGATCAGCAATAGGGGCAGTAGCGTGCGGCGCAGGGCGCGGAAGCGAGCCAGCGCCAGCGCCGTTGCCAGCCCCAGCAGGATGCCGCCGATCAGCCCGGCCACTATCTCGATGGCGGTGATGCCGGCATGATGAGCAAGCAACGCGCGCTGTTCGATCAGCGCGCTACCGACGGCCATCGGCGAGGGCAGGATGTAGCGTGGCACGCCGGTCAGCATCAGTACCAGCTGCCAGATGGCAACGAGAACGACGAGCGCCACCACGGGGCGAAAGAGTCGGCCCGGTGCGATCTTCTCAAGCATGTGCCGACTCCTGCAGTCGAGTGACGAGCTCGGCCTGACGATGCTGCAGGTCGACATTGTCGAGCGGGCGCGGGCGAGCGCCTTCGGGCACGGGTATCGATACCAGGTGGGCGGGCTCACCCTGCAGGATCAGGATTCGATCGGCCAGGCGCAGCGCCTCGAGCGGATCGTGCGTCACCATGATTACCGTGCGGTCGGCCAGGAGCCGGCTGGCAAGGTCATGCAGCTCCAGCCGGGTAATGGCGTCGACCGCCGAGAAGGGTTCGTCCATCAGGACGACGCTGGCATCCTCGAACAGCGTGCGGGCGAGGGCGACGCGCTGGCGTTGCCCGCCGGAGAGTTCGTCCGGCCACTGGCCGGCTTTGTCGGCGAGACCGACCTGGTCCAGCAGGCGCTCGGCATGCTGGCGATCCTCGGGCTTGGGTCGCCCTCGCCAATGCGCACCCAGCATCACGTTATCCACCACGCGCTGCCAGGGAACGAGAAGGTCCTGCTGCGCCATCCAGGCGAGACGGCCCGTCAGCGGCGCGCCGTCGCTGGTAGCGAGATCGAGATGATGGTTGTCAGGCAGTCTCAGGCTGGCGATCATGCGCAGCAACGAGCTCTTGCCGCTGCCGCTGCGACCGAGCAGGCAAGTCCAACTGCCCGCGTCGAACCGGGCCTGAAGCCCGTGAAACAGCGGGCGATTGCCGAACGTCAGCGAGGCCTGGCGGACGACGAGTCCGGGTGGTGGCATGACAACTCCCATCGGGGCCGGGCGAAGTCATGCGAGAACTGCTGGCATTTCCTCCGCCGGTATTAGCCGGTTCAGGTTCAAGGGTTGTGCATACCGCACTCTCAGCCCGTCGCATGGGCACCCCTATCCAGTGCCTGCGATTGTACGCCGACCATCACCGCCTGCCCACCGGCGATGATCGGACCGACACAAGGACGAAGTGCATTGACGATGCGAGACCTTGCGATCCGCGCGGATGACGAACTCACCCGGCGCATGACAGCGTTGACGGGCAAGTCGCTGACGCCGTTGGCGCTACGCTGGCCGGACAGCGCCAACTGGCTGTGGCGTAGCGAAGAGCTTTCCCCGCAGTTGCTGAAGTTGGCGAGGAGATCGCCCGCAAACGACGGTTTCTGGTGGGGTATCCAGCAGCTGTTCGGGTTCGACCGTTGGCAAGTTCCCGAGGCCCTGACCCGCGTGCCGGGGTGGCTGCCACCCCATTTGCCGATGGCGCCGCTGCCGATGACGTTCCTCGACCGGCTGCAGCAGGCGCCGCTCTGGAGCCTGCCATGGCGTCATGCCGCCCCGCCTGTAATGAGCGAGACGTTGGCCGCGCGACTCGGCGATCAACTGGCGCTACTGCACCAGGAGGCACAGCCGGGGTTTGGTCACCCAGTTGGTGACATCTCGCCGCTGTCGAGTTGGCCGGAGCGTGCTCGCGCTTTCGTGGAGAATCACCCCCGGCGCGACTGGATAGGCCACATGCCGAGCTGGCCGCAGCCCGCGAAGAGCGTCTGGTGCCTGCCGGATCTGCGCAGCGATCAATTTCTCGAAGGCGCGACGGACTGGCTATGGAGCGACTGGGAAGCGCTGGTGTGGGCGCCGCTGGAGCTGGATCTCTGCCTGCTAGAACTGCTGCTGGAAAACGCCGGCCACCGCGATGCCTTCATCGCCGCTTATGGTCGCCGTCATCCGATACCGGATCTCACCGACTATCGCCCCGGAATGCG
>Ga0098062_1000763_pt1 | contig 14985 bp, 17 predicted proteins | sample 23_taG_FD_81592 | JGI IMG/M metagenome (GOLD analysis project Ga0098062, IMG submission 81592) | Marine viral communities from Cariaco Basin, Caribbean Sea - 23_WHOI_OMZ | ecosystem: Environmental > Aquatic > Marine > Oceanic | place: Caribbean Sea: Cariaco Basin | collected 2014-11-11 | reverse complement strand
TCTTCTATTAAATAAGTAAAGTTACCGTTGTTACAACAATATTAAACCACAACAATGTATGGTTTATCCTTTTTCATTATCAAAGTCCAAATTAGTGTTATTACATGCAGTTCTACATGAGTACACCCTAAAGATACTGTTAATATATCACAGGCAATTACGTAATGACACCACTTAAATAAACCTATATGATATGACACCATCTAAATAGACCTAATTAGGCAAAAATGTTCATAAGAGCATATTTACGAGCATCAACTTCTGAGCAAGATGCAAATAGAGCAAAAAGCTCATTAAAAAAATTCGTTTCTGGCTTCAGCAAACGAATTGCTTCTTTTTATATAGAAAATAAATCTGGTAATTCTTTAGATAGACCAGAGCTAATTCGTTTATTGGATGAATCAGAGTCCGGTGATGTTTTGTTAGTTGAATCAATCGATCGTTTAACAAGGCTAAGCCCTGATGATTGGAAAACTCTTGTAGCCTCAATAAATGAAAAAGGAATTAGTGTTGTTAGTTTAGATCTACCAACCAGTCATTTAACATTTGGCAGTTTTCCAAGTGATGATTTTATGAGATCAATACTTAGTGCTATTAATAATATGCTGTTAGAAATATTAGCGGCCAGTGCATATAAAGAATATCGAGAACGTGAACGTAAGCAAAAAGAAGGTATTGTAAAAGCACAGCAAAAGGGACTTTATCACGGTCGTCAGCCTGATTTAGAGGCTCATGATAGGATTGCCTCGTTTACTGAAGCTGGATTTAGTATTAATAAAACGGCTGAAGCAGTTGGAGTTAGTCGAAGTACGGTAATTAGAGTTAGAAAAAAGCTTAAAAACTTAGACTAAGGTTAATTTCGAGGGGATGGGCGCAAAACCCCTTAGAGCAACCTGTCGGACCTAATTGCATCGTGATTTGAATTTGACAGGTTGAGTCCAGACTAATCCAGCTAAGAATGTGAACACCAAGCGATTTTGTCGTACTTTAATTACCAAGCGATTCTGTCGTAGTCGCTAATTACCAAGGGAAATTGACGGTTATCTTTAACCGTGTTCTTTGAATGTTTTGTTTGTGCATTTGAGGAACGCTAAGGATGATTGTGTTGAATTCCAAAGCTCAATTGACAGTTGATGTCATCGCGAAAGTGGCTGAGCGTAAAATTACGATAGCCAATGCCACTAAGCTCCTCAATAAATCCAGACGTACTGTTGAACGGTATTTGCAGCGTTACCGAAGCCAAGGGTTACAGTTCGTTGTTCATGGAAACACAGGCAGCGAGCCAGTTAATAAAACGCCTGACAGCCTTAAGCAGCAAGTTCAGTCGCTAATCCGCGAGAAATACTATGACCTGAACTTGTTGCACCTCGCCGAGATGCTTGAGACTCACGAACACATTGTTGTTAAGCGCGAGACACTGCGTAAATGGGCACATGATATCCATCATGTAAAACGGGCGAAGCGTAGGCGCAGCCGTGTTCACAAACGCAGAGAGCGAATGGAAGCGCCAGGGTTAATGCTGCAAATGGACGGCAGCACACATCGCTGGTTCGGCGATAGGAAGTCGTGTTTAATCGCGATGATTGATGATGCCAACAGCGATATTCATGCTGAGTTCTTTCCGTCAGAAACGACTGAAGGGTGTATGAAAGTAATGAGATCAGTCGTTGAGAAATACGGTGTATTTAAAACCCTGTATGTTGATCGTGCCGGAATATTCGGTGGCCCTAAACGCTGTAACTTCTCCCAGATGCAACGGGCCTGTGAGGAGTTGGGGATTGAAATCATCTTCGCCAGTTCTCCTCAGGGTAAAGGCAGGATTGAACGCGCCTTCGATACCCTGCAAGACAGGTTGATTCCGGAGTTACGACTCAACAATATTACTGACATAACGGGCGCAAATAGCTACCTCCAACACGTCTTTATCCCCCAGTTCTGGCGTAAAAACCTGGTTGTAAAATCAAGAACATCAGACACCGAATATACGCCTGTACCACGCTATACCAATCTTGATGATATCTGCATCACCAAGGTCTACCGGAAAATACGCAACGACCATACGTTTAGCTACGGCGGAAAACTCTACTTCATCGACTCCCCGCTTAAACACTCAATCGCAAACCAGAAAATTGAAATTCGTACAGGTAAACATAAGCGGTTCGAGGCTTACTTCGCCGGACGACAGCTACAGGTAACAGAAGTCACTGAACCTGAAAAATTGTCCTCGGAAGACAATGAGATCCAGAAGAAGCTTGAGGTATTAGCTTTGGCTGACAGGCTTGGAAATGTGGCTGAAGCATCCCGCCTTAGCGGCGTCTCCCGCGATACGATTTACCGCCATCGTAAACTGATAAAGCAAGGTGGGATCGAGTCGCTAAAACGTCAGGAAACGCCGGAACTTCATCACAAAAATCGTACTGACAGAGCCATTGAAGAAGTCGTCATCGAATTCTCCCTGGCTAACCCACACCTCGGACAATCTAAGGTGTCACGGCTGCTCAAGTCCGAAAGAAACGTCGACATACACGCTAGCGGCGTTCGCAATATCTGGTTGAGGGAAAACATGAATACCACTGAGCTTCGATTGAGAAAAATCTCAGTTAAAAAACAAACGGCCTGAAGGCCGTTTGGACCACTAAACATCAAGCTCCATTACAACACCGTCTTCATCATCTTCTTCGGTCACTACAAAACCAAACTGTGAATAGAACTTACGCATTGCATGATGACCAGGCATATAGAGGATGGTGATTTTCTTACACTCTGGAATTGCTTTCATTTCATTAATTACGAGTTCTGTAGCGATTTTTCCAATACCTTGCCCTTGATGTTTAACATCAACCATGAACTGGGCAATATAAAACTCGTCCGGCAGCCCCTCTTCAAGCTCCTGATAATATTGCATAAAGCCAACTACTATATCGTCAAGATATATTGCTCGATTTACATAATGAGGGTAAAAACTGGACTCAGCGATAGACTCTGAATTTAACGCTACGTAATCTTCTTGCTCCTTCGTAATCTCTAAATGAATAACATCAAGCCAATTGTCTTTCGTAACCTCACGCAAACTTACATTCATAAAATTCCCTTTTAATACTCACATTGAGCCGGATATATATGGTGGGTAATTAAAAAAACAATACTTGATTGGAGATAAAGCCAATAACTGCGTGCTATTATGTCTTCGTCAAAATCGCTTGGTACTTATACCGTCAGTATCCCTTGGTAATCACACTAATCCAGCTAAGAACATAAGTCTCGGAGCTAATCTAGCTTCTCTCGCTTTTTGAATTCTAGAACGTTGCCTGTTGCCCCCGTTGTTTCCACATCGATCATTAACTCAATATGCTTGCATTCTTCAGGCATATGTTCCCACATAGCAACGGTCATTTGGTGCATTCTCACGGCTTGAGACTTTAAGCGTTTTTTATAATCTCCAAGCTTTTCTTCTTTCTTCTCAATTTCTCTCTTAAGCTTTTTGATTTCTTTTTTAGCTTTGTCTAAGTCTTCCTTAGCCTTTATGTGGAGAGGGTGGCCGCGAACCACAGTATCGGACACATTGCTTACTCCATGAACACGATTTGCTTCAGCGCTTTCGATCAGCGCTTTTGTTTCTGGATAGCGCCTGGCCGATCCATTCGATAACCCCGCTTCTTTCTCAACATTAGAAACAACAATTTTAAGCTTGTTGGCTTTAAGCTTTTGTTTCAACTCTCTGTTAATCGGCTTTTGATGAACAAGCCGCGCCAATGCGTCTCTTAGCTGTCTTTCTGTTGAGCTTAACTCCGCCTTGTCTGTCATGCCTTACGCCTTCCTTGTCGTTTCGATAACCAAATTCAGCACATCTTCTGCAAATTCATACTTTTCATATTTAAATCCTAGATCATCCATGATCGCTTCCGCAGCTTTTACCTGCATAAAGTATTTGGTTGCAGAACTGGAGTTTAATTCATTGTTTTCTTTTAAAAACTCAACGTTTCTCATTGCGTCCATACGGGAGGATTCGGCATAAACAGCATTTTCAATAAAATCATATTCGCAGTCTACACATTCACTTAAATCAATATTGATACGCATTGAACATTGAGTATTAGTGCAATACATCCCAGGAGCAATAGCATGTAAATGTTCTTTACCGTTGGTCAACCGATCTATCCAGTAGTCAACCGATAGCTTGCGTTTGCTTACTCCATCTTCAAAATAACTTTCACCTTCGCGACTAATCTCAGCCGCTGCTGCTTGACCTTTACCTCCTGCGATACGCTTACCATTCGCCATTTTTTGATATATGCGAGCAAATATCTCAGCCTGTTGTGTGACTCGTTCTTTTTGTATTTCGCTGTAAAGTTTTTCAAATGAATAGGCATTTCGGGCATACCATCGCGTCATTGCCATCGACAAATGCGAAAATTGCTGCTTCAAGGCGGGGAAAGAACACAGCTCATAACCAATTAGGTAGTACGCGAGGGAGCGCCGTGTCTGGTGTGGCGAAAAGTGAAATTTATCACCCTGATTAAAAGATGTTTGGGTTGGGTCGGAGGTCTGTAAATGCCCCATATCTTCTGCTGTAAGTGTAAAATCAAATTTATCGCTGTTAAACCCCGTATTAATTTTAGTGTGTAATGCGCTCTTCCCTATAGGTTGGGGAAAAGCGATGTCCTTCAAGTTTGCAAACATTCGATGATTATTTTTCTTTGCAAATCTGTCGCGATAAGGCGTATTAATAGCATTTAATATATGGAAGGCTTTCCAACCCGTTTCCGTGGTTACAAACGTGTCATTTTTGGTTTGACTACTGATCGTAATTTTTGATTGGCGTGTAGTTAGAAAGTAAATGGTTTCCTTGCCAGTTTCGGACTCACATCCATTTTTATCGAAAGTCGTTCTTTGCGCACCGTAAACAGGACTCATTTTGTACAACTCGTCTACGCGCATTCCTGACAATGCCAAGCAAAGCCATGAGGCTTTTGTGTTCAAGCTTCTCAAATACTGTCTAAAACCAGCCCAGCCATAATAAGTGTTGCCAATGCGTGCTCTGAAGATACTAAGACATTCTCGTCGTATTTGAATGCGGGGTTGAATAGATGTGAATATTTGCATCCACCGTGGATCTTCACCTTTATCCGCTAAGGTTATTCCATTGTTGTCGAGCGCCTGGGTAAATCGTTCCCATGATTCTGCATAACCGCCATGAGGTTTATGGCTATAGCCGCTTCTAACCCTCAGAATTTTTCTTTTTACTTCATCGGAATAAAAGGAAATCATCTGCTCAACTGCTTGTTCGATTTCATCTCTTAATCCGTAGGCTTTTACGATATCTTCACTGTACCCTTTTAATGCCGCAAAATAGATTCGGGGGGGAATCACCACTTTTCCGTTTTGCGCATCAGAACTCATGTTGTACATCTTATGGGATTGATGTGAAAAATTGACCTTGAAAGGTAGCAGCCCTTTCAAGTGGACAAGACTATTCAACCCTATAAAACAATAGCTCCTAGAAATATCATACCATCCCTCAGTAACCAAAATTTCTAGATGCTCTTGATTCAATTCCTCAAATGAATTGATGCCACGTTTGATTAGTTGGGCAATATCCTTTCGAAGAGAGTTTTTTTTATTATTTATTGAAGCCAGTTCTATATGTTTAACAGAAAACCACATATCCGCTAATGCTACGCACTTCATTTGATTAAGCATGTGACGCTCTTTTTGATGAAGTACAATGACATTTTCTTCTTGCTCTGGCTCAATGTTAAAAATCAAGTTCGTGACCCCACTCCCTTTGTAGTCAGAATTTCTAAACGCCCATATATCCTCGCCAAACAAGATGGTCTTTTTTTGATCTTGATAGACCACCATTTTGTCTAACTCTTCCCAATCGCCTCGCAGTAGCGCAGGGAGAAGTTCCTGTTGCAAATAGTCGCCTCTATCACCAATTAAACGCATGGTATCTAAGGTTGAATCCATATCTTGTGAGTTTTCAAAAGACAGCATAGATATAGCCCTTATAAAAATTGGGTAATGGAAGATAACGAGTCGAAAAGTGGATAACGCCCTTTTTCTTCAAGCAAATCCTCAGCTTGTTCAACGGTCTCTAATGGGAGGCCGTCAAGGTTAGCTTGAAAGCGATTTATCTTTAATTGAATTACCGAAGCGCGTTCTGGGTATTGGTCAATGGCTTCACTTAACGCATCGAGAAAGCTCAATAGTTTATAAATAGCGTAGGGGTCATCAACGAGTTTGGCGCTTTTGCAAAAGACGCAAAGATCGTATTGATAGCAGGTAATATCTTGACCCTCTTCAATAATCCCTTTTTTTTCTGCGAACTTGCGTGCTGCATAATGCCAATCTTTCTCTGACAGCAAATCAATTTCCCCGCCGCAGCTAATGCCATTGGGGTTTGTAGGAGCATTACGTTGTTTCCAAACATCGTATTCTAAGACGGGAATTTCCAATTCTTTCTTAACCGATTCTATAGCTTCACTGCGGCTCTTGCCCTGGGCTATGTAGACTAACCCCATCATCCCTTGTGACATTTGCTTGTTGTTTGAGACAGGGTGGCCGTTGGGGTAATGTCTTTCAGTTGTTTCAATATTGTGCTGCAAAATTTTTCGGGCTGTCCACCCTTTTTCTTCAGCTTTATACTCTAAGTTAGAATGAGTAGTGCGAATCCTACTGGCGGTAATATTTATAAAGTAATCACCGCGACCAATGCCACACAATTTTAACAGAACTTCGCGAATCGGAACCTCACCTTCTGACCACTGATAAGTAACATATTTACCACCCAGCGGTAGTAAGAATGGATGCTTGGTTGTTGAACTCCCCCCACCAAAACCATAATTTTTTCTGGGTAAAGGGTTTCTGCTCGCAGCATAACGCTCAACCAATTGAAGAAAAGGTTTGTATTTAGCTGCAACAATAAACTCACCTTTAGAGCCATCAGCATATTTGAAAGAAACTGTCATCGCTCCATCGGAATCTTTCTCTGAATAATTAAGCGGTATAAGCGCGTTCCGCAATGAAACATCAGTCATACATGAAAGAGCAGCGTAAGCAATAGGCATTGCTCTTATTGTTACAACTTGCTTTTTAAGAACGGTGACTTTTGCTTCCATCGTGTATACACCATCATCTCGTTTAATCTTGTTAAACGTGGTCATCTTTTGATCTTTAACAATGTCGGCGTAGGTTTTTACTAGATGGTCGGTCAACTCAGCTCTGCTATCAGAAAGCAAATTTAGGTTCTTTGATAATTGGAATGAAGCTCCAGACACATCAACCTTGCCTTTATCACCTTCGCTATTGAGGAAATATATCAGAGTGTCATAAGGGTCTTCGCTGTAGGTTTTCGAGAGGAGTTCGAGTGCTCGAAGAAAGGTAATTCCGTCAGTTTCTCCAACAGTGTCGCGCTTATTGATGTCAGCGACAATAAACCCAGCTTCCTCATCTTTGGCTTCGGGGTGGGAGCTTTCTTCTAAGCCTGAAAATAACGCTTTTACGTCCTTTGATGCACGACCTTTGTAAGCGCGAACTTGAGCAACTTTTGATGTCCGACCATCTTTATTTGACGTAACCATTTTAATGGGGTGGCGAACCTGTCTAATCACTGTGTCGTTAAATGCAGTGTAATAGGCAAACAAAGTGTAAGCTGCCGACATGCATTGATTAAAAGGACTCGCTAAGCCTTCTGAAGCTGAACCATTTTTTCTCCCAAGTGTAATCGTGATGTCACGATTATCTATTCTTTCAACCACAATGTTTTCTAGGTATTGAGGTGGGGGCGATTCGGGGTTTTCTTCTTTAAACGCAATAAGTTGAGTTACCAAAGAGAAAAAGAGAAGCTGAGTGCGTCTAACTAGTGCATACCATTCGCTTGATGTATAAGGTAGTGTAGCAAAATCTGTTATCTCACCAGTAAAGCTCTTAAGCGTGGCTTGCATGTCTGACACATCAAAATCAAGCACTGGAAGCATCGAGTCGAGATTCATCTTTTTTTGAAGAGCTGAGGATTCCAACAAACCAAACTCTTCACCATTATGATACTGAAATTGGTATTTTTTAGGCTCACTAGCAATGTCAACTAAGCGCCGTAACTCACCTGAGTTACCAGCGTAATAAAGATATCCAGCCTGACTAAAAGGGTCGAACTTCTTAATGTCGCAAAATGCAATGTAAGTCTTTAAGGCGCTTAATTTAACTACTAGAGACCATGCATTGGTTTCATTTTTCTTCTCTTGATCAACCCATCTTTTTAGCTTTTGCATTCTTTCCAGTCGAGAGGGTTTAGCTAATGGTTTTTTGGGATCACACTGTTCATGACACCAATAAATAAAATTGTGTCTTGTGCTGTTTAGCACCCCTTCTGGCCGTATATCAACGATCAAATCTAATGAAGTAACATTTTTCTTAGTAATCGGCGGAGCGGGTGATTTATTTTGATTTCTCGATGCTGCTAATCGACTTTTTGCCATATCATCACCTCAGCGATTGTTGTGCGAATTGATTTTTACGCTGAGCGAATTCCAACCATGTTTTATTGTCATTCATGTAGTTAACGTATTTTTGAGTGGTAGAGGTGCTTTCATGCCCCATCAAATCAGCCAGCTCCTGTAACAAAGCCTCGAAGGGCTTACCTGTTTCCATATGTTTGCTGTACAGCCAGTCGGTTGCGAAAGTGGCTCGTAAGTCATGAGGGGCAAAATAAATATCAAGCCCACAGTGTGTCAAATCATTGCGGATAGTTTCCACATACTTTTGAATGGTGTTTGGAGCGTAGATATTGCCATTCGATTTAACGAATAAGTGGTTATGGCGAAGTAATCCTTTTTCAATAGCCTTCTTCCTCGCCTTACTTAACTTGTACTCGTACAACAGATCCATGACACTGGCTGGGATTTCAATTGTTCTGTTTTTTTTGAACTTGGTTAAGCAACCGTTAATATTCTCACCAATTTGCACCTTAACTACTTTAGCTTTTGGCTTGTCCACGACAGAGGCAGGAAATGTTATTAATTCCTCCAATCTCAATCCCGTTTCAGTTTTTAAGTACACCATTAGGGCTTTAGTGTCAGATGAATTTTCAATATCAAGGTGTTTATAAAGCTCTTGTTTTTCATCTTCACGAAGTGGGTTAAGCTCTCGAATATCAGCATCTTGAGGTTTTTTTATGTTCTTAAATGGTCTAGTGAGACCTGTGGTGTATACAATAATTTCCTTACTGTGACTGCGATTGAGATGTGAGAGCATTTCATGTTGTGCTCTGTTTCCTTTGTTGCTTATGCGAACAGTCTTTGCCTTAAACTCAAATGGTCGAAAGGTTTTGCTGATTGAAATGATCCGCTGGCGATGAAGGAAGATGAAGTAATTGACAACTTTCAAAACATAGTTAGAGGCTGTACTTGGAGAACCACCGACTTTTCCAGTTTCATCCTTGGTATAAAGGTTTTCCAATAAATAGTCTCGATATCTCACGATTGGACTTTCCTCTACCTTCTCGGTGCAGTCATATATTGTTAACGGAGGTTTTTCATCAACCAGAAGGCCAGTCCTTGGGTGTGTATGTTCGGGGATTTCCGTGCTCAACCACCGATAGAAGCTCAATAACGCAACTGCATGGGATTGAATCGTCTTATCGGAGGATATATCTGGATCTGCCAACAAAGAGTGAAGATATAGATTCACTGGCACCACATTGATACCATCGGGGTCTATTAAAATTGGAAGTTTATGAGCAAATGGTTTTGAGTTGTCCCTAACGTCATGGATGATCTCGCCACTGTCAGGGTGTGGCCTACTTATAAATGAGGGATATTTCTCCGTACTAATCCACATAAGACAATAGTCAAAGCCGAAGTCATCTGGAAACGACCTATTTTGTTCAATCACATTAACACCTAAATCATCCGTTATTCACACTGCTAAGCCTTCCCCCAGGGGGTTACGCGTTCATACATCTACTTTTTCAAGATATTTCTTAACCAATAGTAAAAATTGTAACCACCCCTCATCTCGACGTCTAATTTATACAACCTGAAACATTACAACATGTGATGTCTAAAGTATTTCCCAACTGTAAGCTCGTAGTTAGAACTGGTCACCACTACGCCATGCTTTTTAATCAAATCCTTAACTTGGAAGTACGGAACAAATTTCTTAATGCCAAGCTTTTTGGCAATAGGGCAAACCGCGACAATGCAACCGTCGTTATTGCTAAGGGTGACTACGGGCTTATTTCTAAGATCAGGTCGCATCACCTTTTCAGCACTACTGTAAAAGCCAGAGGCATCGCAGAGAAAGTACATCACGCCCCAATTTTCTTATTAAGTGGCGTGTGGATCCTAACCGAACGAGTCACCACGCCCTCGAGCGAGAAATCATCCCCTTCTTTGATGAAATAGGGTTTAGCCCCAATCTGAGACGAAATAAGGGCCCTTCGCTCTATATCAATTTTCTTACAGCAAAATACCCCATTTAATACTGCCACAATGATGGCCATATGTTTCACTTGTTGCGCTCTTGAGATAATAAGAATGTCGCCATCAAAAATGCCATCCAGCTCCATTGAATTCCCCTGCGCTACGCCTATCCATGTGGCAGAGGGTTTGTCGATAAGCAGTTCATCTAAACTCAATTCCATTTCAATGTATTCGGCTGCAGGGCTTTCAAATCCTACTAACCCTGCTTGCGCTTTTACTGGGATAACCTTCATAAAACCATATAACTGTATAAATGTACAGTTATTGTATTTTCAATCGATGATAGCCGTCAAATTACATTCGTTTATTTCATGTGAAAAATGATCTAAGTAATACCTTGTGAGCGCTACATTTTGTCGGTTAAAACATAAAAATTAACACATTAGTTTATGGTATACATGCTTTGGAAAGGAAGAAAATATGGAAAATACGAGCATGGAAAACACATCAGGTATAAACAATTAAACCTGGCCGATATCCATGCCTACCGGCAACAACACAGTGAGCCACTCGTTACTGACTTTTTCCGGTGGGTTTATCAACAACGACAGCGCACTGATTTACTCCCCAAGTCTCCCTTCGCCAAGGCACTCCATTATGCGCATGAACGAAAAAGCCAACTCAAGGTGTTCCTGAGCAATCCTGCTTTACCCATGGATACCAATCATCTTGAGCGGGCATTGCGGGTAATCCCCATGGGGAGAAAAAACTACTTGTTCTGTTGGTCTGAACTCGGGGCTGAACAACTGGGCATACTGCAAAGCCTGATGGTGACTTGCCGCCTGCAAGGCATCAATCCCTACCACTACCTCGTGGATGTATTGCAGCGTGTAGCACTGCATCCGGCCAAAGACGTTCTAGACCTCACCCCCAGAGTGTGGAAAGATAAGCTTGCCGATACGCCACTCACATCCGATGTACAACAACACCGAAATTAAGCGCGAACATGAACATCAACATCAACGACCTCACTCTGGAACAGCTGTACCAGCTCAATGACATGGTCTGTCAACGCATTGACCAAATACGCGCCCAACAAGAGCGAGAAGCTATTGCGCGTATTCGACCCGGTATGAAAGTGACTATCGAAGGGCCTGATGGGACAATCTTCGGGATTGCCCTAAAACTTAACCGCAAAACCATTATCGTGGCATCTGAAGATAAACTACGTCAGTACAAGGTGGCCGCTGGACTGGTGAAACCTGTCAACGACCTGAATTAGACTGCTTACGGTCCATATTGATCGCTTACTTAACAAATACTATATTGTAAGAAATATATGTTTAACGCTCATCAGACCCGCTATCTAGATACATGCTTTGAATAAACTCGATCTCTGCCGTTGATAATACATTAGCTGAAACCATACATTGCCCGTCTAAATATCTAGAAAGAAGCTTACGCAACTCTTGATCAGTAAGGTACTTATTGCCTTCTACATACTCTCTAATTTCATTCGCACATCGCATATGTTAAAGCCTCACCTAACAAGTTTTTTCTGCTTTTGCTCTCTAAAGAAATAGCCTTGCATTAGCAAGTCTAGTTCCTTGCAAAATACATATTTTTCAAAACAGTCCACTCCTTCGACAATAACGCTTCCAGCCTTCTTACGTAGATTGATAAGTAGGCAACTTAGCAACTTTTTGTCTTGGTTGAAAAGGCGCCAAAACAATTCTTTTGATATCTTTATTGCATCAAAGTCACACTTCTCTATTGTATCGAAATTAGAAAAGCCGCAGCCGAAGTCGTCTAACCAAATTGATACATTAGGATGAGCTGTTAGAGCCCAGATCGCTTGTGTATTTTCTTCTGAACTATCGATTGTTTCTGAAATTTCTAGTGCAATTTCTAAACCTCTAAAGTCCTCAACTAACATGGCTAGATATGCTGACTTAAGAAATTCCTCATTTACATTGAATGAGACTTTCTTTAAACCTCTCTGAGACATTTCAGAGAGTACATCTCTGAGATAACTGAAGTAATACACTTTCGGAAAACTACAAAAAAACTGCCGGCTATCTAACTGGCTCTCCGATAGAAATACAGAAGTAAGGATTTCATAGTAGTTATTTTCAGCGCCGATTGATCTGGTGACAGCCTCTAGTCTAGGTGCTAAGTCGTACTCTGAGTTGGCAATAGTGAAACTTCTAAAAGGCAGTATTATTTCCATTTAAAAATCCATCCGAGTCAACATATAACCAACTTTTCGTTGATTTAAGATACATAGGCTAGTGCCCGTCAATGCAGTTCTGAGTTCAGAAACTACAACGTTTACATTATTTTGGACTCTAGGTAGACTGCCCCAAACGTACTTCATAATGTGTTCTTTGCTTACAAATTCGTCAATGTTTCTGTGTAAGAGGCACAGTGCTCTACCAGCAGAGTAAGAGAGCTTGAACGTACCCTTATTTGTGTATAGAAATCCAGCTTCAAATTTAACAGAAGATTCTATAGAAAAATTACGATTAGGATACAAAAAACACTTCAAACAATGTTCATTGCAAGAGTTATCTTCTGAAACTATATTTTCCATGTTTCCCGTATCATTTAATTGATCATCACGATTGAAAAAAATAATATTTGAACTTTGTTCAGCCATAAACTCATTACTCCAATTGAGTTACAATATTATGTAGAATAGCGATATTGGTCTTGAATAAAACGTTTATAAAAATTATAAAAATTATAAATTTAGAGTTTTAATTCTGAATTCTTGGATAATATTTATCTTTTTATGTCGCTGTGATAAGGCAATTATGTTTCCACTCTCAACATGCATATCTTTTACTAAATATGACGCGCCATCTAAGTCAGTCACACATGCGCCTTTCGGAAATAGCCTCAAAAATAAACAAAACTTTTTAAAAATGACGGGATCGATCACTTCAGCAATCGCCATATTTTGCATTTCATTAATGCTTTCATAAGGTGACTTTTTGGCCCGATACCCCCTGCCAGAAGTCATTGCTTCGTAGGTATTTAGAACTCTTAAAATTCTTGCACCAAGCTTGATTTGGCGCCCCATTAAGCCTTTAGGATAACCAGTACCATTAAAGTTTTCATGATGTTGGAGGACAAGTGTTGTCAACGAGTTAGATAAGTTGGATTCATTAACAATTTTTGCTGATTCAATAGGATGTATTTGAATAAGCTGTTTTTGGGAGTCCGAGACTAACTTCCTAGAACCCAATAACAATGGATACCTTGCCATAGAAATATCACTCAAAAATGCAGCATTGCAATATTCGAGCGTCTTGCTTCTAGTGAGCGTGATGTAGTTACAAAAGCTAGCAGTCAAGCAAACGAGCTTTAATGTTCGTCTGAAAAGCTCGTTTTCAGATCGAATTAAGTCGACGCACGTAATATGACAAAATTTTCCTGCTATTACTTGAGAAACAATTGCGTTGATACGTGAAACTACTGACGCTTCATTGATTAATCTAGAACTAACTATTTCATCAAAAATTAGTTTTAATAATTTGATATTTTTTTTAGTTAATTTTGATTTTCTATTTGAGCTTATGACGTAGAGATTTTTGTAAGCAGATAGGTTTCTAATGTCCTTACTTGATCTTACTTTTGTAAAATTTGTTATGTATGGAGTGTAAAACCAGTTTTTGAATACAAAAACAATATCTCCGACATTTAAGTCAGACGATTTAATTTTTTTAAACATGAATTATGCAACATATTTATGGTAGCGAATGTCGCACTGCCTTCCCATTGGCTATTGAAATCCTTGAGTATAAGATAATTAGACGTTAATTTTATCGTTCTCCCAATTCAAAAAAGGCGCTATTTTATATTTTAAGCACTAACCATCAATGCTACTTTAGTCTAATTATAATTTGGAATTCTCGCGATTAAATTATGATGTAAAAAAATCAACCCCCGAATTCAGATAACAAGTGCACCACTCATGGTTAAATCGGTGATGGATGATCAACTGCCTGTTGGTGGTATTCTAAAATCGCCAAAAATCAGAAGTAAGCACCATGAGTTACAAGCAGTTGATCGAGGGACAACGTTACTAGATCGAAGCTTATCTGCGCGAGGGTTTAAGTTACCGAGAGATAGGAAAAAGGTTGAATGTCAGTCACAGTACCATAAGCCGAGAAGTGAGACGCAACCGTCTAAAAGAGAGTCGCTATCTGCCTGAAGTGGCGCATGCCAAAACAGTAAAACGCCGCCATCTGGCAGCCAAGTATCGACTTTGTGACATGACCATTGCGTTTGTTGAATTCGGATTATCACAGAAGGGGAGCCCTGAGCAGATAGCGGGAGTCGGTAAGTTGATTGGCTATTCTGTCAGCCACGAGTGGATATATGGTCATGTGCAGCGTAAGCGATCAATATAGGCCGCCTTCCCCAGATTTAGCTGCTCCGTAAAATAGCCTCCGTAGATTTTACTAACGGAGACTTTACTGATGGCAACAAAAAGACGTACACGTGAGCAATGGCAAAGGTTGGTTGACAAGCAAGCAGAAAGCGAGCTGACAGTCAG